>Ga0126372_10000335_pt1 | contig 15914 bp, 15 predicted proteins | sample PanSoiMetaPlot_6_FD_92762 | JGI IMG/M metagenome (GOLD analysis project Ga0126372, IMG submission 92762) | Tropical forest soil microbial communities from Panama - MetaG Plot_6 | ecosystem: Environmental > Terrestrial > Soil > Tropical forest > Bulk soil | place: Panama | collected 2016-02-17
ACACTTGCCGTTATCTCCGCGGCGGGCGGTGACGTTGCGGGCGGAGACGTGTGCACTCCGACGAATGTGATTAGCGCGATCACGGCGAGCGCGATCGTGCCCACCGTCAGCTCGGACATCGAGGACGGCTCCTGCTCGAATCTTGCGTTCATGACACCGGCACCCCCCTCCGCGACGCAACGAAGCTGTCCGGCTGCATCCGCACCATCAACCCTTGATGCGCGAGCACATCTCGCCGCGCCGGTCGCTGCACGAGCTGCAACAGCGTGTGCACCGCGCCGCTCAGATAGAGCGCAATGACGGAAAGCAGCGCCGTGCCGCTCATGATCGGTACCAGCGCTGCATGCGACGGGCCGTAGTAGAGCGTGTGGATGCCGGCATAGAGAAAGATCGATGCCAGCAATGCTGTCCCGCTCACGAGCGGAGCCACCGCCGGCCGGCAGCGCGCCGCCTCCGGTCCGGGATCGGCAACAACCGACAACAGAACAGCGATGACCATCAAATGGCCGACCGCGTCCAGCTTGCCAAAGTCGAAGGTCGCGGCAAACAGCAACAGCGCAAGCGCGAGCGCGATCGGCGTGATCCAGCCCGGGTAGAGGAATTTTTCCATCGCGGGCCAGAGGAGCGACAGCGCGACACTCCACCGCAGGCAGTTCCTCCGGAACGCACGGACTTTGGGATTGGGCGTGACGGAGAGCGCGAAATAGACGGCGAGCCCGAGAAAGATCGGATAATCCAGCATATGAAACAGGCCATAGCTGGCGACGCCGCAACCATAGAGGACAATGATGCCGGCCGCGGCCGCCGGCAGGGTCGATCGCGCGACCAGAAAGATCGGGATCAGGACCTGGATCGCGGACAGCCAGAAAGCGCTACCCTTCAGCTCCGGTGTGAGTACGACGCTGCCATCGACCCACAACAGGGAAAAAGACACCGCCGCCACTGCCCGCAGCAGGAAATCGGCGCGTTCGCGCAAGAAGGCAGTCGCGCGATCAACGAACTTCGTCAGAAGCGCGCCGACGGCCGTCTGCTCGGCTTGGCATGCGACATAGAACAGCGCAATGAACAGCGCCGAGAACAGCCAGAACCTTTCCGTGAGCACCGCCTGCAACGGTATCGGATTCTCCGACGGCTCACAGGTCACGAACCATTTGACGTGAGCATGGGCAATGCTGGCGAAGAGGATCGCGCCGATCGGGAGGCATGCCGCGACGGCGACCACCTTCGCCGCTCTCGACTGAGCACGCGTGACGCCACTTCGATTCATTGCGCCCCTTCGCCGCCACATGATCAAGCGCATCGATCAAAATCATTGCCGTTCGGGTTCCGGCGCGCAGCTCTCGCGCCAAAAATCGATTCGACCGCAAGCGCGCGCTCGCCCGCGCCTACCCCGACACCCGACAGCGATAGCAACGAAAATCAGTCCCGAAACCCGGTGTGCACTAGCAACGAAAAATGTCCAATCTCATGACGAGCAGTGGGCCGCAGTGTGACTGTTCACGCCTCAGTTGCGCAAAATGACGCAAGCGGTGTCACTTTACGCGCGGTCACGTCGGCATCGCTCGTTGTCGGTATTCTTCACCAGCAACAGCAATCAGTGATCACCAATGAGTGATTGGAACGGCTGAACAGCGCACCGTCCGACGACTGAATGCTGATCACGAATGTTGATCACGAATGCTGATCACGAATGCTGATTACAGATTCCTGACATGCCCGCATAGCTCAGTCGGCGAGAGCGCCTGCCTTGTAAGCAGGAGGTCCCAGGTTCGATCCCGTGGTGCGGGCTCCGTATTCGACGTCAGTGCTCAGTAATCAGTCATCAGACAAATGCGCAGGCAGGTCTCGTACGATCAGCGCGAAAGGGCCTCAACAGCAAACGGGTGGCGACCGCGGCTCGATCCTCTAAATCTGAACCACGCTGAACGCGAAGATCGGTGGTACAGAGAATGGAGTCGCCAATGAACCCGCAAGACACAGCGAACCGAGACAGCGTTGTTGAGCAGGACCACGGAACTCGAAACCCATTTGACGTTGTGGACGTCCCCAATCCCAACGACCAGCAGGTGCTGGAGTTTGCCGCCGTCACGGAGCTCGCGGGAACCGCGGACGACGAGAATGCAAGAGCCTGGGCGACCGCGAGCGAGCGCGATCAATTCGATGCGCTCGAAGGAAATTGGTCCAGTCGGTGGAACGGCGGTGCGGACCCCACGATCCCGGGAGATGCCGAGAATAAATGGAAACAGGGCGGAGCCGAATTGAGAGCCGGGGAAGAGCGCGTCTACATCCTGTTCGACTGGAATCACGGAGCACGCAAGGGGCTCATCGACGCACGGCGCGAGGGCACGAGGTTGGTCGGCAAGTACATCAATTTGACTGACCCAAAGATCATACGCCCCTGGGTCGGTTTGATCGTCAGCAATCAAAGAATCGATGGACGGTGGTCCGGAGGCCGCCTGGATTTCCGCCGATAAGGCTGAACGTCATTGTGACCACGATGAGCGCCAGTAGCCCAACGGCAGGAGGCGGCTCCCTCAGAAGGAGCACAGTGCAGGTTCGAATCCTGCCTGGCGCACCAATACGACATGACAAATACGCGAACACCTTCTCTCATGGCATGCGTCGCAAGGCGTTCAGCGCTCAGAAGCCTCACCCTACTTCACGGCTTTCGCTCGCAGCTTGCCCCACATGTCCGCATCGGGGAAGCCGAGACTCCTGTACCTTGGAGGATAGAGGTTCGGAACTGGCTGCAACAGATGTCCGGCGATGGCCATGGCGTCCGACCAAGATACAGACACGATGTCGCGCGCCCCCTCTTCGGCCCGGCCGCTCTGCGGATTGATGATTTGGTCGACGACGACGAAAGTGAGGCGATCGGTCACCGGCAGCAACGTGCCGTCGCTGCCCGAGCTTAAGGCCGCGACACTGAATTCCGACCCCTGCTGGTCCTGCTTTCGGTAGACCATGAATTTCGCTACGAAAATGTCTTTGTTCTTCTTGTTGTGCAGGTGATCGAGCAGCTCCTTTTGCCGGTCGTAGTCGGATGCAAGTTGCATGGTAGCGATCCGCCGCAGCTTGACGGCTTCGTTCGTCCCGGCTTCGAACGCGTATTCGACCCACTGGCCATCGCGCCAGACCAATGGCGCCGAGGAGCAGAAATGAGGTTGCTGTCCCGCGGTTTCGGCCAGGTCGAGTAATACTTTCAGCGCCGGACGGTTGCGGCTCCCGGTCACAAAGAACTGATTCCGACTTGGCACGAGCGCAACCGCGTCACCGTCGAGCGCCGGAAGCTCGAAGTCCGTTCCAGGCGTCATCAAAAGAAGCGAGGATTGATAGTCTTCGAGGTTGCTGCAGTAATATAGGCCCGGCAGGCGCGGGTACGGCACGAAGTCGGGTGCTGGGGTCTTGGCGCGGAATTGCGCCATCGCCTGAGCCATGGCTTGATCGAACGACAGCTTCGCCGATTCCAGGTCGGATCGCATCACCAGCGTCATGCTGTCCGGGCGATCGTGAACAACGCAGGCTACGAGCTCGCCGCAAAACGGAGTCCAGGCCGTTTCATTGTCGTTGCCCTCGGGACCGCCTTGGATCCAGGTCTCAATCAGTGCATGGCTGAACAGAAACCGCGACCGGATGCCCGGCATCAGCTCGGCAGCGAGCGTCGCGGGATCAATCCCGACTTCCCCTTCGCCCAGCGAGCGCACAAATCTGCTTAGCTGCTGGGCCCGCGCCTTCACGTCTCTCTGGCACCACATGCGAAACGTGTTCTCGAGAAAGACCGTGTGGCGGGATCCCTCCCGATCGCCGAGGACGAAGGAACGGGTCTGGTGATCATAGCTCGTCGGCTTGCGACCCTGCCGCTTGCACTCCTCGATGAAGGCGACAACAAATTGCTCGTAGGGGTCCGCAGGCTTCGGTCGAAGCAACGACATAAGGCGATCGAACATCCACGTGCTCCTGCGCCAAGAGATTGCCGGTGTTCAAGGGAACAAAGTCGAAAGGCAGCATATCAATTGACAGAGAGCGCCTGAGGGTAGCGCGCAACCTCATAGCTTGGGGCAATCCCAGTACACTCCTGTTCTTTCTGGCTGCTGAGCTGCCAACCAGTTCAAAGAAGACTATACTGGGATCGCCATCCGCCGAACTCTGGAGAGAGCTCATGGCCTCATCACCCGAGACAGAGATCATAGTGTGGCTCTTCACGCTGCCCGCATTGGTTTTGTTGTGGGCCGTCGCTCGCACCTATTACCGGATCTGGCGCGGCCAAGAGTCGGCGCGATTGCGAACGCTGGAGCCTTCGGAGGTCACTGCCGGAGCGGCGGCTTTGGCCGCAATGTTCGGTTTCTACTCCTGAAGCGCCAAACTCTGACGCCATGTCGTCGCAATATCGCCGATGTCACGCAACCGACTTGAATCGGGAGATGCAAACGTCGAGCACCTCTTCCATCGGTCGCGACCACCACGCGTCGGAGAATATCTCGATCTCGACTGCGCCCTGATAGCCTGAGCCCTCGACCAAGCCGCGAAGCTTCCTGAGCTCGATGACGCCGTCACCGGGCATGCCGCGATCATTGAGCAGGTCGCGCGTTGGCAGGAGCCAATCGCAAATGTGATAGGCGAGCAAGCGCTCCGCGCCCGCCCGCTTGATCTGCGCCGCGAGCTTGGGATCCCACCAGACGTGATAGGCATCGAGCGCGACACCAAGCGCACCGGACCGACCGGGGTCGAGCTCGTCGCACAGATCGAGCGCCTGCTCCAGCGTATTGACGCACGCGCGGTCCGCCGCCTGCATGGGATGCAGGGGCTCGATCGCGAGCGGCATGCCGACGTTGCGGGCATAGTCGAGCGAGGCCGCAATGCCGTCGCGGACCTGCCTGCGCGCAAGAGCAATGTCGATCGATGGCGGTTTGCCGGCAAGCGCGCCGGGCAACGATCCGACGACGAGCACAAGACACGGGCTCGCAAGCGCCTTGGCCTCATCGATGGCGCGGCGGTTGTCCTCCAGCGCGGCTGCAAGTCCTCGGGCATCGTTAGCTGTATAGAAGCCGCCGCGGCAGTAGCCGGACAGGCGCACACCGGCATCGCGAAGCTGGCGCGCGACTTTGTCGAGGCCGATGGCTTGCACCTGGTCACGCCAGGGATCGATCATGCTAACGCCGCGCGCAACCGCTGCTTCGATGATCCGGTCGAGCGGCGCCTGCTTTCTGACCGTGGCCGTGTTGAGAGAAAACAGCTCGAGGTGCTGCGACAGATCGCGCATCAGGCGACGCCCCCGAGCGCCATCACCTGTTTCATCCGGGTTGCTGCGAGATCCGGGTCGCGCAGGACGCGCGCGGCATCGGCCAGGCGGAACAGCTCGGCGAGATGCACGAGCGATCGCGCCGACTGCTGGCCGCCGACCATGTGGAAGTGGTCCTGCAAGCCGTTGAGATAAGCGAGAAAGACGACGCCGGTCTTGTAGAACCGTGTCGGCGCCTTGAAGATGTGCCGCGACAGCGGAACCGTCGGCGCCAAGGTCGCATGGAATGCCTTTGCGTCGCCGGTCGCGAGCTGCCGCAAAGCAAGCGCCGAGGCCGGCGCAATGGCATCGAAGATACCTAGCAGCGCGTCCGAGTAGCCCTTGTCGTCGCCGGCAATCAACTCGGGATAATTGAAGTCGTCGCCGGTATACATGCGAACGCCCTGGGCGAGACCGCGGCGCATCGCGATTTCCTTCTCCTTCGACAGGAGCGAGATCTTGATGCCGTCCACCTTGGCGACGTTGTCGCGGATGATATCGAGCGCGGTCGCCATGGCGGCGTCGTGATCGTTGCTGCCCCAGTAGCCTGCCAGCGCCGGGTCGAACATCTCGCCCAGCCAGTGGATGATCACCGGCTCCTGCACCTGGGCGAGGATGCGCGCGTAGACCTTGGCATAGTCGTCCGGACCTTTTGCCGCCTTCACCAGCGCGCGGCTTGCCATCAGCACGATGCGCCCGCCCATCGCCTCGATCGCCTCGATCTGCGTCTCGTAGGCGCGGATCACGTCATCGAGCGTGACGCTCCCGGAGACCTCCAGCTGCTCAGTGCCGGCGCCGCTCGCGATCAAGGCATCCGGGCGTGACTTCGCTGCTTCGAGCGAGCGGCGGATCAGCTCCCTGGCGCCGTTCCAGTCGAGGCCCATGCCACGCTGCGCGGTGTCCATCGCTTCTGCAACGCCAAGGCCGAGGTCCCAAAGATAATGTCGAAACGCGACCGTGCGCTCCCAGTCGATCGCAGTGTCGAGCCACGGATCGTTATCGGCGAAGGGATTCGCCACCACGTGCGCGGCTGCGTAGGCGACGCGGTTAAGCCGCGGCGGGGCACCATTTGCGGCTACCGCCAGAGGCGCGTTGCGGACGGTGTAAGACTCGAGGCCGCCATCGGCTTTCGGCAGCTTGACGCTGGTCATGAGGCGACCTCGCTCGCCAGATCCGGCACCTTCAGCCAGCGGCGCTCGGCGGAGCTTTTGAGCCCGAGCTCGGCGAGCTGCACGCCCTTGACACCTTCCAGGAGGTCGTGTTTCCAGGCCGCGTCCTCGCAGATATGGCGGATGAACTGCTCCCACTGCAGCTTGAAGCCATTGTCATAGGTCGTCGTGTCGGGCACCTCCTGCCACTGCTCGTGGAAGTTCATGGTCTGCGGCACATCCGGGTTCCAGACCGGGCGCGGAGTGTTGACGCGGCTCTGGCTGAAGCAACGCGTGAGGCCGGCGACCGCCGAGCCGTGCGTGCCGTCAACATGGAAGGTGACGAGGTCGTCGCGCTTGACCCGCGTGCACCAGCTCGAGTTGATCTGCGCGATGACGCCGCCCTCGAGCTCAAACGTCGCGTAGGCCGCGTCGTCGGCGTCGGCGGCATAACGTTTACCCGCCTCGTCGAAGCGCTCAGGGAAGTGTGTCATGCCGAGGCACGACACGGCTCTGACCTCGCCAAACAGATTGTCGAGCACATAGCGCCAGTGGCACAGCATATCGAGGATGATGCCGCCGCCCTCCGCCTTGCGGTAGTTCCAGCTCGGCCGCTGGATCGGCTGCAGGTCGCCCTCGAACACCCAATAGCCGAATTCGCCACGCACCGAGAGCAGGCGTCCGAAGAAGCCTGCATCTTTCAGAAGCTTGACCTTGCGCAGCCCGGGGAGAAAGAGCTTGTCCTGCACGACGCCGCTCTTGATGCCTTTCTGGCGGGCGAGGCGGGCGACCTTGATGGCATCCGACAAACTGTCGGCGATCGGCTTCTCGCAATAGATCATCTTGCCGGCACTCATCGCCTTGGTCAGGAGATCGGCCCGCATCTGCGTCGAGCCGGCGTCGAAGAACAGGGTGTCCTCCTTGTTGCTCAGCACCTGGTCGAGGTTGGTCGTGTAGCGCGAGATGCCGTGCTTACGCGCGATCTCGGCAACCTTCTCCGCATTGCGGCCAACGAGGATCGGGTCGGGCATCACCTTGTCGCCGTTCGCGAGAACGACGCCGCCCTGGTCGCGAATGGCGAGGATCGAGCGCACGAGGTGCTGGTTGTAGCCCATCCGCCCGGTGATGCCGTGCATGATGATGCCTAGTCGATTGGCGGCCATGGTCGTATCCCTGATCTCTATGAAGGGGTTCAGTTACATGAATCCGGCCGGACAGTCATCGACTGGATGCGTTCCGAAGCGGCGGCGCCTTCCCTCCCGCCCACTCACAACGCGCCGAGAGCGCCTCGCGACGGTGCTATCGGCAGCCAATTCGGAAGACGACGCTTGGCCAGCCAATAGGGACGCCAGAGCGCAATCCAGGCGTCGCGGTTGAGCGGAGTTGCGCGGCGCGTCAGGTCGATCTGCGGCAGACCATGCATGTGGATCCACTGACGAGCGGCCCACCAGACCTCAGGCGAGACGCCCGCGTTTCCCTGTCCTTTCAGCTCACCAATATTTGGCAGCGGATCACAATGGTAATTCGTGAGGCTCAGAGTAGCAACGCGTTGGCCGTCCTTGCGTATGCTCCAGAGCCGTATGGAGTTGCGAGCGACGCGATGGCCGTAAGTGCAAAGGCAATTCCTCATGGCCGCAGCTTCCTCGATGATGGCCGCACTCGACATCAGTGGCAGGAACTCGAAGCCGCCGACACAAGCGGGCTGAAGCCACATGTCGGCGATGGGCTCGCAACCGAGGTTCACATGCAGAGTGACTGTCGTTCGCCACGCCTCCGCAGCGCCGAGCGCCGAGCCGATGCGCATGGCGGGCGTCCATGGCTTCTCGATCAAGCTGTGTCCGAGCGTGTCTGGTTGACCAGAGAACCATGCCCAGAGGCTGAGCAGCCGCAATCGCTTGAGCAGAGCTTGCCTGTTGCCGCGGACGATCTCTCGGGCGATCCAGACGGCGGCCGCCTCGTGCGCCCAGTCGGCAACGTCGGCAACGGCCCGCAACCAGACCGGTGCAAGCTTGGGCGAACGTGGCAGGTGGTTGGCGATCTGCCGCCGAAAGAGCTCGCCATCGGGCAATCGCATGATCGGGCCCGCCAGCGCTTCGGGCGGCAGCCGCCGGAGCCACATCGGCATATCGGCAGCCGCCGCTACCTCTGCGAGGGCAGCCCCTTCGGTCGCGAGACCGAGCGCCCGCGCTGGATCGAGCCCGGGCCGCGGTGCGGCGAGCGCGAACAGCAGCGCTGGAAAGCTCACGGCGAAATCCGCAATGCGCGAATGGCGCACCGCGAGAGCCCGAACCGTTCCCTGGAATCGGGGGCAGTATCTCTGGAGCCGACGCTCCACGGGATCAGAGTGTGCGGTGCCCCAGCCATGGGCCCGCAAGAGTTTTAAACGCATGTGAAGCCAAGTCCGCAAGCGCGAGCCCGAAGGCCGCTGACGATTTCGATTGAATAAGAGACGCGGATTTCGCCCGGGATCGAACCCAGGATGCAGGGTCAAATATCGCGGATTGAGGCGAGGAAGCGTGCAATCGTAAACATGGCCGCCTCCATTGGTGAGAAATTTGCGGCGCGCCCCAATATCCGATTTCGAGCCGCGGTGCAACTCGCCGCTTTCGCTTGGGCAGCCAAGATGCCAGATTGCGCCCGCAATCATGGAGGACCGCCGTGCCGATGATGTCCGGAAAGAAAGCATTTCTCGAGCTGCTCAAGCAGGAGGGCGTGGACATCGTATTCGGCAATCCCGGCACCACCGAGCTGCCGCTGATGGATGCGTTCGCGACCGAGAACGAGATCCGCTACCTGCTCGGCCTGCAGGAGGCCGCGATCATGTCGATGGCCGACGGCTATGCGCAGGCCTCCGGCAAGCTCGCGGTGTGCAACTTCCACACCACGCCGGGTCTCGGCAACGCGCTCGGCATGCTCTACGACGCCCAGAAGGCGGGCGCGCCCATCCTGGTGACCGCCGGCCAGCACGAGCAGAGCTTCACTGCGACCGAGCCGATCCTGTGGGCCGACTTGCCGGTGATCGCGCGGCCGCTTGTAAAGTGGTCGTTCGAGGTTCACCGCCTTGCCGACCTGCCTCGCCTCGTGCACCGCGCGGCCAAGACAGCGCTCGCGCCGCCGACCGGACCGGTGTTCCTGTCGCTGCCGGGCGATATCCTGCGCGCCGATGCCGATATCGACCTCATGGCGCCGACGCGCATTGCGCCGCGCACGCGCGGCGACCGCGCAGCGATCGAGGCGGCCGCCGACATTCTGGCGCGCGCTGAGCGGCCAGTGATCATGGCGGGCGACGCGGTGGCGCAGAGCCATGCCACGAAGGAACTGGTCGAGCTCGCCGAGCTCCTGGGCGCGCCGGTCTATGCCGAGTTCGTGCCCAACACGGCGTCCTATCCGGCATCGCATCCGCTGTTTCGCGGTCAGGTGACGCGGCTTGCGCCGGCGACGCGCAAGACGCTCGAGCAATATGATGTGCTGTTCTCGGTCGGCGCCGATCTGTTCACGCTGTCGCTGCCGTCCGACGTCGATCCGATGCCGGCAGGCATCACGCTCATCCATCTCGACGTCGATCCCTGGGAGATCGGGAAGAATTATCCGCCGCAGGTCGCGATCCTGGGTGATCCGAAGGCGACGCTGCCGGAGCTCACGACGGCGGTGCGTGAGCGCATGTCGGCTGGCGCCAAGGGCGCCGCCCGCGACCGGCTCAAGACTGCAAGCGACGCCATCGCCAAAGAGCGTGAAGCACTGCGCGCCAAAGCGCGCGCGCTCGCGAGCGCCGTCCCGGTGCAGGCGTTGGCGCTGCTCGAGGCGATCGGCGCAATGCTGCCCAAGGACGCCGTCGTGATCGAGGAGGCGCTGTCGAACGCGCCGGGAATTCGCCAGCTCATCAACAGCGATGACCCGCAAAGCTATTTCGGGCTGCGCGGCGGCGGCATCGGCTGGGGCCTGCCGGCGGCAATCGGCGCCAAGCTCGCGCTGCCGGAGCGGCCCGTCGTCGGCATCATCGGCGACGGCAGCGCGCTCTACACGACGCAGGCGCTGTGGACCGCGGCGCGCTACAAGATCGGCGCGATCTTCGTGATCCTCAACAACACGTCCTACCGCATCCTCAAGCAGCGCCTGCATGCGATGCAGGGGATCTCGCACCAGGTCGACCAGTATGTGGGGATGGAGCTCGTCGACCCGGCGGTCGATTTCCTGTCGCTGTCCCGATCGTTCGGGGTGCCCGCCGAGCGCGCCAAGACGGTGCACGAGGCGACAGACCTGCTTGCCAAGGCGATCAAGGACGGCGGACCGATGCTGATCGACGTGACGCTCGATCGTTCGTTCAAGCCGATGTGACGCTCGCGTACCTACGCCGATGATTTGCGCGCCTCAGCCTTCGCCCGGTTGGTGCAATAGACGAAGCCCGCAAGGCTCCCGAACAGCCACACCAGGCCCGCGCCGTACAACAGCGGTCTGGAGCGCGGCAAGCCGAGCTTGAATTCGGTCGGCGGCCTACCCTTGTTGCGTTGGACCGCGACCCAAGACGGATCGACCTGGTCCGGCCACAGCTCCATGCCTCGCTCGACGCTGACGACGCCGAAGGTCCAGGGCACCACGCAAACGAAGGCTGCGAAAAACGAGACCCAGAACACGAAGCCAATCGAAAACCACTTCAGCTCGGCCTTCTGTGCAGTCGTCATCGCCGTCACGGCATCGCTCCGGAAGAGCTGGGGCACACCACCGATGCTATGCTGCCGTGGTGTATGTCCGGTTAGCGCCGGTCCGGAGACGGGCTTTCAGGAGGCAGTGATCAGGAGACAGTCATCAGAAGGCCGGGTTCCGCATTTGCGCTCTGATGACTGACTATTGATTACCGATCCCTGATCAGCAGGTTCGAATCCTGCCTGGTCCTCCAATTTACGTCACCATTCCGGAATATCGCTGGCTTTGAATGCGGCCGATACAGTCAGCGCTGCGCGGAGGATGGTATGAGCAATACCGCCGCGATTGAAGCAATTCTGGAGCGAGCCAAGGCGGGCGACGCAGAGGCTCAGAATGATCTCGGGCGTCGCTTGGCGACATCCGGCTCGCGCACAGAGGCGGAACAGTGGTTTCGCCGCGCCGCCGACCAGGGGCTCGCCCAGGCCAAACACAATCTCGGCGTCCTGTATTGGCAGAACGATGACGCGTCACACGAGGCACTCGAGTGGTTTGTTGCTGCCGCAAAGGATGGATGGCCCCCGTCGAATTTCATCCTTGGCGCCATGTTCGAAAAGCGGGAAGACCTGGATACGGCGCGGCGACTTTACCTGACGGCCGCCGAGCGGGGCCACGCCGGGTCGCAGGATGCGTTGAGTCGTCTCTATCTTGATCGGGATGCGGAGGGAGACATCGAACGCGCGCGACGCTGGGCAGAGGCCGCCGCACAGCAGGGCGTTGCTGCGTCGATTGCTCGATTGGGGGCGATCTACCACGAGGGTCGCGGCGTATCGCGCGATCCCCCGCGCGCCGCTGCCTATTTTCTCGAGGCCGCCAAGCTGGGCCACGACGGCGCGCAGCTGATGATCGGCGTCGCGATGCACATTGGCATCGGCGTTGTGCCCGATCGCATCGAAGCAGCGCACTGGCTACTGCGCAGCGCCGAGCAGGGTAACAAGTATGCGCGAGCCTATCTCGAGGCCAAGGCCGGCATAAGCGACCTGACGCCGCAAGAGCTCGAGGAAGCCCAGCGGCGAACTCGTCAGCCTCTGCCATCGACGAGATCGTTCACAACTTAAGAAGCCAGCACCCGCCTTGGCTGAAGCTTCGGCGGACAAGCTGCTGAATAGGCGCGTGCCCGTCGTAGCCTTGGCGAAGACGGGCGCGCCAGGTCATTGCCGTGCAGGTCGCAACTATAATCGCCGCAGGCGGCTCGATCGTGTCACTCCGGTTTCAGGATCGCGCCGCAACTGAGCGCGAACGTTTGGATCCGGGTCCCGACCAATAAAAAAGCCCGAGGTGTCATAGACGTTTCTGGTTCGGTAGTTCACCCGCCGACCATAGAAAGCCGCCAGCGCATAAGCCCGCCCCGGCGGCCCCCACAGGTCGGAGGACCGATACGCGCCTCGCCACCGTGATTGGGCGAGCGCGTCCGATGCGAGGAGCGTCACCAGCGCCGCCGCTGCAAGCAACATCTTCATGGGGAACCTCCGAGTGCTGTCGAGCCCCCGCGATAGTCGTGCTTGCAGCAATCGATCAGCGCTGCTTGCCTTGCATGCAACTGATGACGAACTTCCTCGCCGGTGAGCTCTTGCCACCGATATCACTCTCGTTGAATCCGCGTGATCGTGCGAGTGAGACGCACCGATTGAAGCTGTCATTGATCGACTCTCTCGCCTCGGCGCGGGACGCCTTCGCCGAGTCGGTGCTCTTCTTTTGCGCGAATACTGCAGTCGACATTGCCACACTGACCACGAGGGTCGTTGCGACGATAGCAAGGATTGATCGCATAGCGTTTCTCCCATTGAGGCACCAAACGATGCGACCCTACGGTTACAGATCGGAGAGTTCCATTACGCGCGGGGACATTGATCGTAGCGAAACGTAGTAGCGCAATGCATTTTGGTTTAGGTGATTGGTTAAGATGACCAATCGGGCAGCCCGACTGCGTCGGTTGCGAACAAACTAATATACCTTTGGACAAGTGACCGCGCTGAAAGCTGAACTAACATCTGCTACGACGGAGCCGCTGATCGAGAAGGGAGGAGAGTGTGGAACCTATGAGGTCCAGTCCTGACACCATGCCTTCGCACGTGAATGCAAGCGCTGTTGTGGCACGCGCCATCGTCACGTCCGTGCTGCTTTTCGTCTCGGTTGCTGCGGCACGCGCTGACCTGCGCATCGTATCGAGTCCAGGCGGCGAGGTTGACTCGTATCTGCGGCTGTTCGCGATGGTCCGCCAAACCGGCCAGCAGGTCATCATCGACGGACCCTGCCTTTCGGCCTGCACGCTGGTGCTGAGCGCAGTCCCGCAAGACCGCATCTGTGTCACGCGGCGGGCCGTCCTCGGCTTCCATGCAGCGCGCCGGCTCGATCGGCGCGGCCAATTCTACGCCGCGCCGGGCGAGACGCGCCTCCTCGCTGCGACCTATCCAGAGCCAGTGCGCGCCTGGATCGAGAGTCACGGCGGCCTGACCGACAAGCCGATCTTTATGCGGTCTCGTCAGCTTACGTCGCTCTATCGACTCTGCCGGTAGGGGCCCATCAGGAATCTGTGATCAGGGGTCAGTAATCAGAAAATGAGCACGGCCCGTTCTGATCACTGACACCTGATTGCTGATCCCTGGTAAGCGGACGTGGCTCAACGGCAGAGTCCCTGAGGGCCACTCAGTCGCGCGCATGTGATCACCGCGTCTGGATCGCTGATCTTATGATAGCGCGCCCGAAAACGCGGACAGGTTGGATCGTGACCAACTCCAGGCGCCATTTGCGCGGCGTCGCGGCATACGCCGCCGCTCGCTCGCGACCGGGACGGTAGCTCAATTGGGAGAGCCCCCGCCTTGCAAGCGGGAGATGCGGGTTCGAGTCCCGCTCGTTTCCACCACTGTGACGGACGCCTCGAACCAACATTGACGTTCGCGCGTTGAGGCTTGCACGGGGACCCCATCGGTCCCGAACAGTGAGGAGAGTCCAAATGTGTGACTACAGTCTGCACAATACCGCTTCCCGCTCGTCCAGGGTCGGCGACAGACTGGTGACCACATGCTTCGCTGGCTCGACCACGCGCGGCTTTGCCGCGGTCGGAGAGCCAGCGGTCGCAGTCTGCCTGCTTCCTGGTACGGAAGTAGTGTTCGAGCAGGAGGCTGAATTCGATCATGCCTTCGGCGGGCTGCTGCCGCGCCTGCGCAAGCTCGGAGCTAACGTGGCCCGGTTCCGCCAGATCAACATGCGGGACCCGCATGCGCACCACGACGCGCTGGAATTTCCCAATGGGCGGGTCGTGCTGCTCACGCGCCTGCGGCCAGGACAGTGCGCCACCGTGATCCAGCTGCCGGCTGCTCAGCGCGCCGCCACAGCCGAGCCGGCGGGCGACTCCACGATCATCAGAGACCAGGTCCAAGGCTGACCGCCAGGCGAGCGATCGTGTTGAGGAGATAAGCCCGGCAGTTTTTGTCGGGATCATAGGGACCATTGATGCGCGCGCCGGGCCCCGGCGCCGCAGGGGTTGTTTGTGCGCGCCATATGTGTCCGCTCATGCGGGGCACCCGTCTTTATCTCTGTTCGCAGAAGATCCCTGCTGCGGGGGCCGTATCGCAAAATCCCTGATCCTGGATGGCGGAAGTCGGTAAACGCGCCTGACTGTTAATCAGGTGCGCATGTCATTGCAGGAGATTTCATCAACCAACAAATACAAATAGAAAAGCAATGTCGGCATCAACATAGACCACAAGTCCCCAGTCGACGCCTGTCCAATCAGCCATTTGCTTCTTACTCATCGGTTACGAAAATGCCCCAGTTTCGGGGGCAACCGATACTGGGGCTTAGATTTCCCATGAAGTAGCAGCTTGGAGGACTGCCACGTCATTCAAGCTATACCTATTTCTAGAAATACTCGGTACAGTTGAATACCAATTCACAGACAAAAGAAGAAACCCTGGTACTGCCGGGGGGCAGGGATACCAGGGTTTCAGCAGACCCACGGGGTTCTTCGCAGGTCCCGCCACTTCAGGTGCGATTCCCAAGGTATCGCGAGCATGCGCGATATGGCGGCAGTTCCGTACCTGTGGATAACTTTTACAACTCTAATAACGTGCTGAGGCTTCCGTACTTCGCTGCAGTCTTTCGACCCACTCCAAGCACCTTCGCCGATGACACCAGGAGTAGGTTCAGAAGGCTTTGAAAAAGAAACCCCCGGGCACTAGGCACCGGGGGGCTAGGAGTCTCCACATAAGCCAATTTATCAAATTTGACTGACGGAATACTGACGCATGAAGATTGTGTTTGGGATGCCCTGGCACAGCTGGGGGGCCGTACCAGGGCTGGTTTTGGGACTTCCAAATAAGCAACTCGCTCAGATATTGGGGTCACTGAGCTGAGTGCCGCGGAAAGATACTCGTGTATCCTGCAATGCTCGCAGCAGGTCACTACCATTCAACATCATTTATGTGTGATAAAAATGACCTGCATGTCACAGTCTGCTGACAGTGCTGTGAGATACGTTCATAGACCTTGCGATGTCCATCAACGTTTCCCAATTCGCTCTTCAAGCTAATGCTTCCTCCCGCTGAAACTGAGTGAGCTTCGGTTTTCTTCCAAAGCGAACCCCGCGAAGCTTGGCTCTCGCTCTGCCTTCGGAAGTCCTCGACTTGATAAGCTCCCTTTCAAACTCTGCAATGCTGCCGAGGATATTCAACAGAAGCTTTCCATGAGCCGACGGTGTGTCGAGCGCAGGATTATCTAACACCCTGAAGTCCGCGCCCTTATCAGAGATTGTCGCCAGTGTGTTGAGTAGGTCTCTGGTTGACCTCACG
>Ga0126372_10000336_pt1 | contig 15899 bp, 16 predicted proteins | sample PanSoiMetaPlot_6_FD_92762 | JGI IMG/M metagenome (GOLD analysis project Ga0126372, IMG submission 92762) | Tropical forest soil microbial communities from Panama - MetaG Plot_6 | ecosystem: Environmental > Terrestrial > Soil > Tropical forest > Bulk soil | place: Panama | collected 2016-02-17
CTCGCCGCTGGCGGATTTCAGCTTTGATTACCAAGATCTCTACTTCCAGCCCGTGAAAGTCAAGGTTGCCCGGCACAAGTAGTCTTATTGACTCGTGCGCACACCATCTGCACAACGCAGATAGTCGCCAGTCATCCTGCGGATCCATCCGTGCAGGCGGTGAACCACGCCCGCATTGGGTAGAAACATGTAAGGGCATTCACCTGGTATCACGTCGATGTTCTGCTTTTCGCAGAACTGGACTGCCTTGTCGCTGACTGATCCCTGGCCGGTCGCCCAATGCATCCAGATTCGGCGGATGCCCGATCGGAAGCAGTCGTCTACCACCGCGTCTGTCACTCCGGGTGAGGTCATGAGCAGCGCCGCCCCGGAGGGAGGTTGCACGTCCTGCATCCGGGCGAAGCAGCGCCGCCCCTGGACCTCCGAAACATTTGGATTCACCGGAACCATGTCATATCCCCGCTGGCAGAGTTCACGGAAAAGTGTTGCGCTGAAACCGCCTGGCTCGCGCGAAATCCCAATCATCGCAATCCGTTTCTGGCCCAGGAAATCCTCAATCTTGTCGATCGTTGCACTGGAAGCCGGCATGATCCCCTCCTTCCCGGCAGGCGCAGCACGGGTCGGCTCCGAACTGCCGCTTTATCCTTTGTAGCCCCTCGCATGGTGGACGTCAGTGACGGGAAGCACTCCTCCATCGGAAGCAACACGCAATCCGGATACAATAGATACGGCATTTCACAAGAGGCCTTCATGTCGACTCGCCCGATGCATCCGGAAACCGCATCTGCCCAGATGCCTGCTGTACCCTTGACCATCGAGGGCTACAGCATCCTTCACCAGATGATGAAGATTCGCTGGTCAGCCTGGCGCGCATTGGCCCCCGCCGAACAGCATGAGATCGTCCGCGAGGCATCGTCGGCGCTCAGCAAGATGGAGCAGAACTCTGCCGGCCAGTCCGCCCTGTACTCCCTTCTCGGCCACAAGGGAGATCTTATGTTTGTGCATTTTCGTGAGTCTTTCGACGCCTTGAACCAGGCGGAGCTCCAATTGTCTCGGCTCCGTCTCAGCGATCACCTGGAGACGACTACTTCTTACCTCTCGATCATCGAACTCGGCCTGTACGAGTCCACCATCAAGACCTACAAGACGCTCATGGACAGCGGCGTCGAGCCGCATTCGGACGAATGGAAACGTCAGATCAATGAGACCTTGGCCCGGCAGAAAGAAGCGATGCGGCCTCGGTTGTTTCCTGACATGCCGCCTCATCGCTACATATGCTTCTACCCCATGGATCGCCGCCGGGGAGAAGACAAGAACTGGTACACCCTGCCCATCGAAGAACGCCAGCGGCAGATGAACGAGCATGGACTGGTTGGGCGTCGTTACGCGGGCGAAGTGAAACAGATCATCTCCGGCTCCATCGGATTCGACGACTGGGAATGGGGCGTAACCTTGTTCGCTGATGAGCCGCTGGTCTTTAAAAAACTGATCTACGAAATGCGCTTTGATGAGGTCAGCGCCGTGTATGCCCTTTTCGGTCACTTTTACGTCGGCGTGCGATGCCCCGCTTCCGATCTAGGCAAATTGCTCAGTGGAGAAGCCCCAAAGAAATAACGGTTTCCGAAAAAATCTCGTTCAAGTCAGCAGACGTTATTTCGCATCGAGTCGGTAGGGATTGTTGCCGTCAAGCATCTTGAACTGCTCAGACCGAACGAGGGTCTAGGGTAGTCGTTCCTTCGCACCTGTTATCCTCTCTTTTTAATCTCTTTTCTCCGGAGCGAACATGGCCACACTCGGATTTATCGAATACAAAGATGCCAGCCCCGAAGTCCGCGCCGTCTATGACGACATCATGACCACGCGCAAGACCGACTGGATTAACAATTTCTGGAAGGCGTTGGCGCACGATCCCGCCACCCTTCGCCGGACGTGGGAGAACGTCAAGCAAATCATGGCTCCGGGTGCGCTCGATGCGCTGACCAAGGAGATGGTCTACCTTGCCGTCAGCGTCAGCAATCAATGCAATTACTGCATTGCTTCGCACACCGTTGCCGCGCGAAAAGCGGGAATGAACGAAAACATGTTCAAGGAATTAATGGCCGTGGTGGGGATGGCAAACGAGACGAACCGCCTGGTTTCCGGCTACCAGGTCGAAATCGATGACAAATTCAAGACCTAGCGTGCGGCCCAGCGGCGCTCAAGGACGTGCGTACTTCTTCTTCATTCTGGTCTTCTTGCCTTGCTTCCCGGTTCCCGTCTTTTGGCCGGAAGTCCGCATTTTTCGAAATCCAAACTCGTGCTCGCGCATGTCGACGCGCCGTCCGCGAAATCGCACACCTTCCGCTTCCAGCCTCAGCCTCTGCTCGATAGCCGAGTCGCCGCGACACTTGATCTGGCCTCCCGCGCCCAGTACTCGATGCCAGGGCAGGCCAACTGAGGAATGAAGCGTCCAGACAACCTGACGTGCCCCGTGCGGAAATCCGGCCGCACGTGCCACCGCTCCATAAGTCGACACCTTTCCCCGGGGAATCTTGCGGATGGTCGCCGCTATCCGTGCCCTCATCAAGGTTCAATACTCCACACATCGCGACGCCAACCGCCTGACGTCTGAGAGATACCAATCCGCTTGCGGCCGTGCGGAATGCCCAACAGAAAGACATTCCCGGCCCCCACTAGTCTCTGAACGTTTTCGAGATGCCGGATAGAAATTTGCCGGCTAGGCCCAGATTTATAGACACTTGCTCAAAACCTTGCACCCAATGTACATCGGGCCAGCAACACCTAATGATCTTCGCTCCCAATCAATTACGCTGCCGCACCCTTGCGAAACGACGCCACCGCGGCTTCCACGCTAGGGAATGTCTCAAAGACGGTCAGCAGTTTCGTGACCTGCAGCAGGTCTCCCACTCGCTGGGTAAGATTGGCAAGCTTCACTGCGCCGCCGGCATTTTGCGCTGTTGTGTAAAGCGCCACCAGCGTGCCCAGCCCGCCGCTGTCGATGTAGTTGACGCCGGCCAGGTTCAGAACCACATGATTGTTGGATGTAAGCAGGTTCTTGATTGCATCGCGCAGGCCGGCCGACTCTTCTCCAAAAATGATGCGGCCGTCGCAATCTACTACTGCGACATTCTCGACGGTTCGAGTGCTCAGTTTTAGTTGCACGGGCGCCTCCTCGGCCCCGCAGACAGACGGGGCAAAGAAAAGCCTATCTCCGCGGACCCCTTCCCGGCAAGGACATTCCCCCGGCTGCACGCCCGTTTTTCGCGTCATCCATCACGTATAATCACTACTTCTCCTCATGAGCTACCAGGTCCTCGCGCGTAAGTACAGGCCGCAGAAATTTTCCGAAGTGATCGGGCAGGACCACGTCACACGGACCCTGAAAAACGCACTGGAGCAGGGACGCACCGCTCACGGATACATTTTCAGCGGGCACCGCGGCATCGGCAAAACCACGATCGCGCGCATCCTTGCGATGGCTCTAAATTGCCGCTCCTCGGAAAAGCCTGTCACCGAGCCCTGCGGCGTCTGCGAGTCTTGCACTGAAATACGCGCCGGCAACTCTGTGGATGTCATTGAGATCGACGCAGCCACTAACCGCGGCATCGACGAGATTCGCGAACTCCGCGAAGCGGCACGTTACCGGCCGGCTCGCGACCGATTCAAGATTTACATTCTCGACGAGGCGCACCAGATCACCGATGCGGCTTTCAATGCCCTGCTCAAGACGCTCGAGGAGCCGCCCGGCCACGTCGTCTTCATGCTCGCCACCACGCAGCCCGAGAACATTCCCCAAACTATCCGTTCCCGCTGTCAGCACTTCAGTTTTCGCGCGGTCCGCTTTAACGAGATCGTGCAGCAGCTTCGTGATCTGGCCACAAAAGAGAGCATCCCGGCCGATGATGACGCGCTAGCGCTTCTCGCTGAAGCTGGCGACGGCTCCATGCGCGATGCGCTCTCCATCATGGACCAGGCCATTGCCTCGTCAGATGGCCGCCTCACCTCCGAGACGGTGCGCCAGTTGGTGGGCACCGCGCCGTCAGCCGTCCTGGAAGAAATGATGGAAGCAGTCGCGCGCAGCTCGAGCGAAGATGTTCTCCGATTGGTCGACAAGCTCATCAGCGAAGGACACAGCCCCACCCACTTCGCCCGCCAGCTCGTCCGCTTCCTTCGCAACGCCACCGTCGCTAAGGTTGCGGGGCCCGAGTCTTCCCTGCTGCAGATTTCCAGCGACGAACGCGCTCGCGCCACCCGCGTCGCAGAGGTGTTCAGCGAGGAAGATCTGGCGCGGCATCTGCAGATCATGCTGCGCACCCACAGCGAACTGGGCTACAAGCAGGAGCAACGTTTTCATCTTGAACTCGGACTCTTGAAGATGTCCCACGCTCAGCGCCTCTTGCCCATCGAGCAACTGCTCAGTGATGCCGGCGTGCGCGCAACTCCGATGCCGAAACCTGCTGGCAGGCCTGTGCCTGCGCCTGAGCAGCCGCGCCGATCCCCCGGTGAGAACTCAGCGGCGTCGCGTTCCGTTTCTCCATTCGCCGCCGATTCGGCGCGCAAGAGCGGCTCAAAACCTGAGCTCGCCAGTGAAGCCGGTCCCGCCGCCGGACCTCGCCTCGTTCCCGGAACGTCGCCTGCGCCGATTGTGATGGGCACCTCAGTGCCGGAAACGATTCACGAAGTGCAGAGTGCTCCTCTGCCGGATAAAAAAGACGATGCGCTCGCAGCTGCCGAAGTCCCTGCGCAAGCCAACGATACACTCGACGTCCTTCGTGGCACGGTTTTGAACGCGCTCTCTGACGCCGGACACCGCATGGTTGTTTCCCTCGTCGAAGGCGGTGAGTGGGTAGTTGAAGGCAACGAGCTGATGATTAGAGTGCCTGCCTCAGCCACCGTAATTGATATGTCCATCGGCGCAGAGGCGAAACGCGTAGTCATCGCCAGCGCCAGCGGTGTGTTAGGGAAACCTGTCCGGCTGAAGGTTATCCCAGGCGGAACCATGCAGAAACCTGAGCCTTCCGCCCGACCCGCTTCGAACGGTGGAAGCAGAAACCGCGCCGAACAGGATCCCATCGTCCAGCGTATGAAAGAAAAGTTTGGCGCCGAGATTCGAACCATCATTGACTATCGCGACAAGCGCTAGCCGCTACTGTCGGCGCTGCAGCGTCGCGTGCATTCACGTTTCACGACTTTGACTCTTTCGGGTGATTGCGAATGGGCGGCTTTAACCTCCAGGACATGATTTCGCAAGCGCGTAAGCAGTATGACGTCCTGCAGAAGAAAATGCAGGAAACCGTGGTCGAATCTTCCTCTGGCGGCGGCAGCGTTACCGTGAAAATGGATGGCCGCAAGCAGGTCCTGAGCATCAAGATCGACCCCGAGGTGGTGAAATCCGGCGATGTCGAAATGCTGCAGGATCTCGTCACGGCCGCCGTTAATGAGGCTGCACGTCAGGTCGACCAAGCCATGCAATCTACCGTTGGAGGCATGTTGGGTGGCCTTGGCCTTGGAGGCTTTTAGCAATTCTGCGATCGCTCAGTTGGAATTGAAATAACCGGAGACGGGCTTCCTAATCAAAATCGTTGCCCGGTTTCCCGAGCACTTGAACCACGTTTATGTCGCGATTTGCCGAGCCGATGACCCGGCTCATTGACGAACTGAAGAAACTCCCCGGCGTCGGGAGCAAAAGCGCTCAACGGCTTGCCTTTCACATCCTGCGCTCGAGTGACGAAGACGCCGCCGCGCTCGCCACTGCCGTGCGCGACGTCAAGGCTAGCCTCCGCCTCTGTTCCATCTGCAACAACGTCACTGACGTCGATCCTTGCACCTATTGCAGCAGTCCCACTCGCAACCAGCGCCTTGTCTGCGTTGTCGAAGAACCTACCAACATCGCATCAATCGAAAAGACCCGGCACTTTAACGGCGTGTACCACGTGCTGCACGGGACACTCTCCCCTCTGCATGGCGTCGGTCCCGAGCAGTTACGAATCTCCAATCTCATGCGGCGCGTCGAGCTAGGAAACGTCGACGAGATCATCATCGCCACCAATCCAACGGTCGAAGGCGAGGCCACTGCAGTCTATCTTTCCGGCAAATTAAAGCGGCCCGGTCTGCGGGTGACGCGCATTGCGATGGGCATCCCCGTCGGCAGCGACATCGAATACACCGACGAAATCACCATGCTCAAAGCCATGGAAGGCCGCCGCGAACTTTAGTCCAGGCCGCATGCAAACTGCGCCGAGATGTTCAAGGTGTGCAAGACTTTGCCTCCTCATCGTGGCTTTGAATATCGGCCCAAGGCGCCTGAGGCAGCAAACCGCTTTGCCCATCAACGATTTAGGACGACCCGAAATCGTTTCGCATGTTGGCACTTTTCTTGCTCCGCCTAACTCGTGCTTTGCATGCTCCTTAGGGTTTGTGGCTGCAAGCGCATGACAGCCGGGTGACCGGACCAGCCCTAACCGAGGCTGGCATGATGCTGACCGCAGCCCGCGCCGTTGAGACGATGTAACCGCATCTCTGAGCGGCGCTAAGACAACCGGGTGAACCAACCCGGTTTTCTTTTGCCCAAAAAACTCCGCCGCAAAAAAGTTTGGGTAGCGTCGCCCCTACCCGTAGCCTTGCAAGTCTCTTAATCCTCCAAACGTCTACGGGGCCGGTTTCATCTTGACCGGTTCTCCCCTCACGATCACCGGCTGTCCGTACACTATCTCAAGTAAGTGTCTGGCCCGCGCAACCCGCTCCGCCCCGGGAGAATTCGATACGTAGCCTTTGGCGACCACCGACAAATATCCGTTGTCGTTCTCGACCCGTATGCGCGTAACTGTGCCATTGCGTTCTGCGTCAAGCGCCTCAGCAAGGCGCAGGATTCCTGCCAGCAGTTCGGCCTTCTTCCGCTGTCCGGCCCCGAGTTTCCGGTATTCCCACTGTTCCAGGCTCGGCAGTGGCCCGCGGTGATAGCGCGAAATCAACCCAGCAAAGTGCAAATCCTTTGCATTCCACCCCAGCGGCGGGCGCAGCTTTCGCAACATTCTCGCGCTGCTCTTGTGATATTGCCTTGTCCGTTTGCTTCGCCCAACACCATGCAGAAGCCCTGCCACGTGCAGGATGGCGCGCAAATCTTGATCCCTCCCTCTGGGCATTAAGCCGTTTTTCTCCAGACCGTCGTAGATCTGCAGCGCCACTCTTGCCACGCGTTGTGCATGCGGAAACTCCGGATCCAGCAGCGATGCCCAAATCTTCAGCCGCGCCATCGCCGCGCCCTCGATTTCACTTCCGTGGGGCAGTTCTTTTCGCCAGACATACCACAGAGAATCTCTCCCGACCATTTTTGACCGATATTTCTCCAAACGCTTAGTGCGCTCGCTGCTGATGATCGACCCCCAACGCGAACGCACATCCTTGTCGGGGAATGCGCGGATGTGGTTTGCGGTCGCCCACACCACATCAAGATCGTGAACTTCACCAAGCAGGTCCTGCAGTTCTTTCAGATCGCGGATCCAGGCTTGGTGTAATTCGGGCAGAAAATTTTCTATGGTGTAACGCAGGCGCTTCAGGCCAATGCGCAGCCGATGATACGAAACCCGCGAGCGGTTGCGCAGCGCCTGCTCCTGCAGGCTTCGCGCCTCGGTCCAGCGCTCCAATGCCATGTGGCGAAAAACGTCGTTTCCTAACCTGAGCTTGATCTCCCGCTTGGGCAAGAGATCGCTCCACCCGATCCAGCGTTTCCGGTTGAACTCCTGCAAGTCGGCGAGGGCCGCGCGCTTCAGCTCTCCCTCGCGGGCAGCGGTGTTTGCAGCCAGTGCTTTACCCACAAGATCGTCCGGCGCTGCCAGCTTTTCTATCCACTCCGTCATCACTTGCGAGTCCCGCAACTGACCGAGCGCCCGGAAAAGCTTTGTGCCCTCCCTCTTCATGTGCTTCCATGCGGGGCTGGGGTCGATCAGCCTCATTCCGTCAGCCAGAGACCGGCAGCGGCGTAGCGCCACGCGCAAGTCGTGGACCGGATCTGCCTCCAGGTTCGTGCCCACTCGGTCAATCTGGTCCAGAACCCTTTGCATCCAGCACGCCAGGCCGGTCTGCTCGCCCTGCTTCGCTTCGACTGGCGGAATCGCGGGAAAAACATTATGGGCGTTCGGTCGCCGCAACTGAGTCACCGCTTCTCCACTCATGATGGCGTCTTCCCCTAACCAATATATATCTCACGCATTTCCAGGGGTGTTCCGTTCTTGAACCCGCTCTTCGCCGCGCTGCGCGCGGCTTTTCCTGAGGCCAGGCTGGTTACCAGCGTAACGTGCGTTCCGTACTCCAGAGCGCTACTCTTTATGTATGTAGGTGTGACGAGGCAGCGTCCCATTTCAGCCACCAGCGCCAACTCATCTCGCAGCGAATCCGCTCGCGCTTTTGTGCACAGCCTGAACATATTGGTGAAATATGTCAGGCTCTACGGATTCGATCATAAACGCACTGAGGCTCAGTTTGCGACGGCATGGAAGGAATTGCAGAATGGCCTTCCCGCTGCCGGCGAGAGCGGATTCCTCCTGGGCGTTTCTGGATCGCAACTGCTGTTGGATGGTGTTCCACTCGAAACCGGTCAGGCCGAGCGCAGTTTCGCTCAGCTTCTGACCGCCGCTGGTCTCGCAAGTCTCCATTTCTCTGCGCAAGTAACTAAGGAGGATTTCTCGAGCCTGGTCAAGGCCTTCGCCGCCGCTGGCTCCAAGGCGCAGGACATGGCGCAGCAGATCAAGAGTTCGTTGGGCGACAACAAGAATTCCAGCATCAAGATCAACGAAGTGAAGTTCGTCGCTGCCGATCCCGCCACCGGCGAGATCAGCGTTGCCGCTCAGATCGCGGCCCAGACTCTCGGGCCCGAATTCAAGCAATGGCTCAACGATCCTCAGAAACTCTTGCAGTTGATTGCCGCCGCGGAAGGCGCAACTACTGGCGGAGTCCCGGGCGGCGCCCCGATAGGAACTGTTCCCCTCGCATCCGCTGGATCGCACGCTGCTGGCGCTTCGTCTCCCGGAACCGGTGCAGCCACCGGAGTAGGTGTGGCAACCGGAACGGTTCCTCTGCAGGAGCAGGAAGTCATTCAGGCGATTCGCCTGCTGACGCACTTCGGACAAGCCGCCGTCGAGGGCACCGACCTCAAGCCTGAAATGCTTCAACAGGAACTGGGCAAGGCTGATCCCAACGTCAAACTCAACTTGCAGCAGTTGCTGGCCAGTCTCGCCTCCAACGTCTCCGATGAAAAGAGTGACACGCCGTTGCTCATGAAGGCCGCCGAGCACATGGCGATCCGCTTTGCTCTGGAGCGCTATCAAAAGGGTGAAGTGAAGGTCAACGCCGTGCACCAGATGATGGAGCACATGAGCCGCCAGATGGATACCCTGCGGCGCATCTTAAGAATCCAGGAAGACAAGATGAGCAAGGCCGGCCTGCTCGTCGAGTCACACGCTGACATTCTCGATCGCATGTTCTGGGCCGAAGTTCCCGAGAGCGGCAAGCGCAGCGTTCTCATGTCGAATGAGGCGCCCTGCGTGCCCCCGCGCAACGTTCGCCAGTTTGTCGAGCAGTTGCTTGAGCGCGGCGACAAAGAATCCGCCGATAAGATCCTGCGCAATTATTTCTTCTGCCTGAACGCGAAGGATCTGGAGAACCGTCGCAAGACGGCGATCGGCATGAGTCAGCTCGCCGACCTCTTCGCCGGACCCGGCGGCACCCTCATGGGAGCTGCGATCAAAGCTGTTTCCGATCTCTTGAGCAAGGAGCAGGACATCGAGCTGCAAAGCCTTCTCAGCGCTGCTTTTGTCCGTCTCAGTCAGGAAGCCAACAACCGCAAGCAGTATGGTGCCATCGCCGAGGTTTTGGTTTCGCTTGATGGCGTTCGTAAGACCCGGCCTACCCTGGCCAAGGAAATGGAGCCTCGGATCGGCGTCGAGAACCGGCTGCCTGAGTTCATCGACGAAGCTATGCGACTCGCTTCCGTTCCGTCCGACCTTCTGAATGTTTTGCGCCGCACTTCGATGGCTTCAGTCGAGCACCTCGCCGACCGCTTCTTCCGTTGCATGCAGCGCGAAGAGTGTGACCGGTTGATCGAGCTGGTCAAGGAACTAGGTCCGGCCGGTCTGGCCCAGATGCGTGAGACGCTGCGCACGGCACAGCCCCGCCAGGCATCCTCGGTGGTGGGCCTGATGAGTCGCCTCGATGTCCCGTCGCTGCTCGAGCTTCTGCCCACGCGTCTGCCCGAGTTCAACCGTTTCTATCACGACATTATCGTTCGTCAGATCGCGTTCGGCGCCGCGGAAGATCGCGGTCGTACGCTGCTTGAACTTCTTGAGATTCTCGATCCCCTCGTGCTTCCGCAGGCGGTCGACGAAATCGGCATGAGTGGCGACAAAAGCGCCGGCCCGGCCCTCATCATCATGGCCGAGCCGGGCGAGGCCGCCTCGCGCTCGCCACTGCTGCAACTCAAGGCCATCGAATCCCTGGGCCGTCTCGGTATCCCCGACGCCATCCCTGTATTGCGCAACGTTGTGGAAGCGAAAAAAATGTGGAAGTGGGTGCATCATCGCGAGATGCGCGTCGCGGCGGCACAGGCTCTCTCCAAGGCCGATGCTCGTTACGGTAGCCAAGTGCTTGCCGATAACGACATCGATCCTGCCGACCTTACAATCGAACCCCTCGAAACTTCCCCTGCCTGTTCCTGGGTGCGGCAACGTCGTTACGAGCGAGTTGTCCTCTCCAAGAGCCTTCCCGGTTCGCTTAGCAGTTCCTGGGGCAAGTCGAACATCCTGGTTCGCGAGCTCAGCCTCGGCGGCGGCATGGGCACGAAAGAAGACAATCTCCGCATCGGCTCGGAAGCCAACCTCGAGATTTCGGTCGGAATGCGCAAGATCCGCGCCCAGGTCCTGCTGCGTCGCGCCCGCGTGAACGAAGTCGGATTTGAAATCGTCAACACCGACCTCGAAAGCCGTTACCGCCTCCGCCGCGTCCTGGTCGAAGCCAAGCAGACGACCTCTCAATTCAAGACCCTCGAGTGGGACGGCCAGCGCAAGAGCTAGTGTGCTGTCGGAAATTCGGGTCACAACCCAACTGCTCTACTCTTACGACCCCAACTACTCTACTCGTAAAACCCCAACCGCTCTCCCGTAGGTGAGCCAAGTGTCACCTTGTTTAAACCCCACTGTCATCCTGAGGTGGCCAAGTGTCACCGTATTAAAACCCCATTGTCATCCTGTCTTTAACGACGCTGTCTCTAACGGACGCTGCCCGCTGTCAAGCAGTTGGATGCGACACAAATGCGTGGACGCGAGCCCTCGCGCCATTGCGCTCTCTCAGAAAAGCCTTTGACTCGTCGACCAAGGCTCGTGCTCTTAAATCTCTCAGCGGACGCGAGGTCTCGCTACCCATCTCTTCGGGTCTGGCTCCCATGGTTCGTGCTGCAAACTCCCCACCCGGCTGGGGAGGCAGGCTGCCCACTCAAGCACTCGATTTAAGCTTCCACCACAGAATGACTCGGGCTCACCTGCACCACGGCCCGGCATAGTTGCACGTTCGTCCAGTCCTCGCGCAACATCAGGTACAAACTCACCGCCAGCTTGCGCGCCACCGCCACTTTGGCCAAAGCCCGATGTTTGCGCACCGCCAGCCGCCTATAAAAACGACCCAACTCCGCATCGTGACGCGCCGCCGACTGGCCTGCTTCCACCAGCAAGAAACACAGAAATAATCAACATGACGTTGGCTCCTTCTCGAGCCTTGGTCTGTGTCGTTACAACCAATTTACTCGCACTTGCGAGCCAACGTCGTTATGCAATCAAGGAAGCGGAGTCGTCCGCCGTGCGAACGACTCCCGACGAAGGATCTATGCATCCTCCACAGCGAGCATTCAGCTTGGATTTTGCGCAACCTTGCAAAGAGACGTTAGAAACGGGACGTTAGTTTCTCCCCGAAAACACTCCAAACCACAGGAATCTGCGTTGCTCCCCAACCGTTTCCTTTCACAAAAACAAAAGCCCCGCCTTGGCGGAGGCCTTCGATCAAACCGCTTTTCTCTACTTCACCTTCGCAAAAATGATAACCAGCGTGTACAGCGCCAGCGACTCGATCAGCGCCAGGCCGAGAATCAGCGCCAGCTGAATTCCGGGCCGGGCCGCTGGATTACGAGCCAATCCTTCCGCGGCCGCCGCGGTTGCCTTGGCTTGGGCCAGACCGCAAATCGCCGACGCAATCGCCATCGAGAACCCGGCGGTAATCGCAACCCAATTCGTCACCCCGGCTCCGCCGCCCTGGGCAAAGGCCGGCGTTGCCAGACACATCGCCGACAACATCATGAACAGATAACTCAGTTTGCGCATTTCCTTCTCTCCTCGTATGAATTTCCGCCAGTGGGTGGTTGACGTCATCCTCGTGCAGACGCCCTCACGCTGAACGGAACCACTCTCGGTTTGCAGGCTCGGTCCGCCTTCCGGCAGGAATCTTCGGAACCTGCTCAATCTCTCAATGCTCTTCTGCCACTGCTCCTGCCAGGTAGACGGTCGTCAGCAGAACGAAAATGTATGTCTGCAGGAACGAAACTCCAATGTGCAAACCCAAAAACAGGATAGGCACGCCGATCGGCACCAGCGAGAAGAACACCAGGGTCACCATGTCGCCGGCAAACATGTTCGCGTAAAGACGAATCGTCAACGACAACATGCGCGCGAGATGGCTGATAAGTTCAATTGGAATCATCAACGGCGCCAACAGTGGCATCGGCCCCGCAAAATGTTTGAGGTAAGCGATCCCGCTATGCTTGAACCCTTGTACCTGGTAATAAACGAACGCGCAGATCGCGCAGCCCAGAGGCACTGTCGGACTCGCGCCGGTTGGCGACTCGAACCCTGGAATCAGGCCCAGCAGGTTGGAAACGAGAATGAACAGACCGAGCGCGGCCAGAAATGGAGTGAAGCCCTCGCTGTGATGGCCAATGATCTCTTCGCTCTGTCCGTTGATGAAGCCGTGAGTGCCCTCAAAGAGATGCTGCAGCGCCCCCGGCTTTTCTACCGACAGTCGCGAGCGCACCATGACAAACAACACCAGCAGTATTCCGAACACCAGCACTTCCATCGCCACCGCGTTTGTGATTGGAGCCTGCGGATACTTTGGGTCGATGTGCAGTGCGCGCAGCAGTCCCGTCACCGGACCGGCGAGGGCATGATTCAGGATCTCGGTAAACCAAAGCTGTTCGGGCATAAGTCGGCTGCTTGCCTTGAACTCTCAGTATCTGGATTTCAGGGATTCTTCAAAGCCCACGTGCTACAGCCACGTACACCTCGTAGCCGGCTTCGCACGCGATTGCCGCCACGGGCAGAAACAAGCCCGCCAGGAGCCCGTAGAGACTCGCGGGAGAAACACTCAATATAGCATACGCTCCGGCAGCGATCAAAAAGTAGCGCAGCAGGAAACGCGCGACGATTCCTCGCGATGAACCCCGATTTCCCGAAGCCGTGATGCGGTCCGCCATCGACGACACCACGCTCTTCAGCCACTGAAAATTTACGTACGCTATGCCGCAACCGAGTGCAAAACCTAGCGCTTGACGCCAGCCCAGGATCGCCAAGCCCGCTGCCGTTGCCACCAACCCCAAGCCGAGCATCCACTTCCTGATGCGTCCCATGGCTCCGTCGTAGAACGTCTCGGAAACGCTTTCCACACTGCCTTCCCGGCGTGATTCGTGCTCAAGCTGCAAGTGTTCATTCATTCGCACGCCGCTCGCCGCCCGTCTCTTCCGATTCCATACTTCTCGTCCAGAAAGTTCTGCAGTAGTGTGGGAACTGCCTCCACCAGTTCCTGCCAGGTTAGCATCTTGCATCGGAGCCGCAACTCATGTGGCCGAACACAACGCATGACGGCATACCACGCCTCTCTCAGGTCGGGACGCCGCGCATCCATCATCACGCAAAACGAACAATCATTCGCATACGCCGCCAGCACATTGCGAATGAGCTGGTAGGAGAGAAACACACCCTCGCGTTGCGGCAGCCGTGCAACTTCAAACACTTCGCCCAGATCGCGGTACGACTCAACCACCTGCGCCAACTTGCTCTGGAAATCGCCCTCTGTAAGCTTGGCTTCAACCAGCAGGCCGCCCAGTCGCATATCAACCTCTGTTCGGTCCGAGTGCCGGTTCGCGAGCGGAACGCGCGCCCGGAATCCAAACTGCGGCTCACATCCATGCTCCGCCCCCAGCAAGCTCAGGACGAGCTTCTGCTTCAGGGTTCCCGGAAAACAGAAAATATTCATCAGCAACGCGTCGGAACTTGTGCACGAATCGAGCTCACGCCACTGGCGATCCGACCGTGGAAGCACATGCCGTGCCGAGGTGTGCGGCTTATTAAGCCGTCGCCGCCATCCTGGGTTGCTGAGGATTGCTTGGTAGGTCTGGGGAAGAAAATTGCCGTGGGTGGCCGCATCCTCTGCCGGCAGGTAACAGACAACGGGCTGCTCGCCGTAGCTCTCACATTGGACGAGACCCATTCGGCTGGCATACTGCCGGTTGCGCCAGTTCAATTCCTGTCGCAGGCTGGCGGCGTAAGGAAACGACCTCACCAGTTGAACGGGTGCTGGCATCGCACCCGCAGAATACTATGCTCGCTCCTGGCGGAGCTAACGTTAATCGTCCTTCTCCGACGACACCACGGTGCGGATAACTTCTACGAATCCCGCGACGATCCCGAGGATCAACCCGGCCAGATATAGCCACGTCGTATGTAGCCATTTGTCCAGCAGCACACCCAGCAGCCATCCCACTACCGTCGCAGCCGGCAGCACGAATGCCAGCTGACTGTATCGCGCAACCTGTTGCACGAAGCTTCGCTTGCCGGGAATGTCGTCATCCGGTGGCATATCCGGTCAATGCTCTCTGTCTATGCGAGTGGATTTCGGTCGATCAGCGCAACCCGGCTGCGGCAGCACGGCGTCCGCCTTCAGCGCATCACGTTCGCAATTGACGGATTTTGCGTGATGTACAGCGACCAGTTCACCACCCGGATGAACGGCTCAGGGAAGATCCCGATCACCAGCGTGGCAGCGCCTGTCACGGTTAATGTCACCCACATCAGGCCGCCCGCCTTAACTGGCTCTCGCTCGATCGCCGGTCGCATGAACATCGCGTTCGCGATGCGCATGTAGTAGTACAGGCCGAACACGGCATACAAGACAGCCAGCCCCGCCAGCGCATAATGACCGGTTTCCATCAGGCTCAGGAAGATGAAGTACTTGCCCCAGAAGCCCGCCAGGGGTGGAATCCCCGCCAGCGACAATAGGAACACAAGCATGAGCACCGCTTCCGTTGGCGCCCGCGACGCCCGTCTTCCCCATCGCGATCCCGATGGAGCCCGCGTCGAGGATGTACGGGCTTCCGAAGCTCTGGCGTGCGTCGTACTCCAATGAGCCGTCGGTCGTTTTGCTTCCGTCGAACAGGTACTTGATGCCGGTGAACCTGGTGATGATGTGCCGGGTCAGGTTCCGGATGATCAGGCGCCTCGTGCCAGTCGGGAAATCGGACGCCAGGGGCGGGTCGTTCTCGCGCACGCCGGTGGACTGATCGCCGGTGCACTCCGCGTAGAGGAGATTCGGGCCCAGCACGCACCGGTCCGGGCCGGCGAGCGCCGGATGCGAGCCCATCGAGAAGAGCACGACAGTGGCCGACGCCAGGACGGCCGAACCGCGGGTCCAGGGCATGCTCACCTCCACGCGCGGCAACGGCCGGAGTCTACGCCCGCGGGCAACTATTTTGCAATATTGATTGCAAATTGTTTGCGCTATGGTGCGGCCCATGGCCGCGCGGAGAGCACGCCGGGGCAGAACCCCCGCAGTGGACGCCTCGATGATCGCCGACGCCGTCCGCCGCGTCA
>Ga0126372_10000337_pt1 | contig 15863 bp, 13 predicted proteins | sample PanSoiMetaPlot_6_FD_92762 | JGI IMG/M metagenome (GOLD analysis project Ga0126372, IMG submission 92762) | Tropical forest soil microbial communities from Panama - MetaG Plot_6 | ecosystem: Environmental > Terrestrial > Soil > Tropical forest > Bulk soil | place: Panama | collected 2016-02-17
GAGGAAAAGTGCAGCGCTGTCGGTCGAGCCCAAGATCGAGCGCGGCAGTCGAGCGTGGGAGGACAGATTGGTGAAGCGCAGCAGCAGGCCAAACTCGAACGCACAGACAAGAGCCTGGATTTTCTCGGTTTCAAGACGTTGCGGGACCTACTGGGATCCTTAGGCAAGTCCAGCTTCGGGCGTCATGACACACGCGATCTGGCGACCGGCATTGAAGCCAGCGGAGCGTCGAAGCTGTATGAATTCGGCGATACGCTGAATTTGGATATCACCGCCACTCTCTCCAGTGCCATTGAGCGCGAGGGACTCCGACTGCCGCTGAACATCGAATATTCGGATTTGCAGGTGCACCAGTGCGAATACCAGTCATCGTGTGCGACCGTGCTGATGCTGGACTGTTCGCACTCGATGATCCTGTACGGCGAAGATCGCTTTACGCCGGCCAAAAAGGTCGCCATGGCGCTTTCGCACCTGATTCGTACGCAATATCCCGGCGATTCTCTTTCCTTGATTCTGTTTCATGACTCGGCGGAGGAAATCCCCTTATCGCAGTTAGCGCGGGTGAGAGTCGGGCCCTATTACACGAATACTCGTGAAGGACTTCGACTCGCGCAGCGCATTCTGCAGCGGCAGCGGAAGGATATGAAGCAGATCGTCATGATCACTGACGGAAAGCCCTCTGCTCTGACCCTGGAAGACGGGAGAATTTACAAGAACGCGTTTGGGCTTGACCCTCTGGTGGTTAGTGAGACCCTGCAGGAAGTTTCTAAGTGCAAGCGAGCGGGAATTCTGATTAACACATTCATGCTCGCCTCCGAGTACGGACTGATACAGTTCGTGCAGAAGGTAACCGAGATGTGCCGGGGGAAGGCCTATTTTACGACTCCATACACGCTGGGACAGTATCTACTGATGGACTATATGTCGCGGAAGACGAAAACCATCCACTAGTCCTTGTTGGTTGATCTCCGAGCAATATGCCACGTTTTCCCGCAGTGTCCAGTCGTCGCGATTGCAAAAAAACCGCGGCACCAGGTCATGCTGCGGACCATGCCCAGGGCGCGGTTCCCTCGATCTACGATAAACCTCGGAAAAACGCTTAGCCGGTGACAGGTTGTCAGGGGCATGTCCAGACGCCACGTCCAAACGTTAAGGCGGGCTCGAAGCACATCACAAAGCAGGTTGCTACTTCTTCTCTTCGCTGGCCTTCACGGCCCCTTCCGCGGCCTGAAAACCGATTCGCGTGTGGGTACCGTCACAGAAGGGTTTATTCACCGATCCGCCGCAACGGCAGAGCGAGAACGCGGGTTTGCCTGTGAGGTCGTAGGGATTGCCGTCGCTGTCGATCAACTCGATCCCACCTTCGGGGGCTTCTACACGATAAGGACCGTTCTTGCGGACCGTAATCTTGACTTGGACCATGGCATTCTCCTGGGAAAAACCTCTTAAGACCATAACACGGGGCGCGAGGTGACCTCAGATGTGTTCCGAAGAAATCAGCTTCTACGGTGGTGCAAGGACATCAGCCAGCGGCGGCCTTTCTAAGGAGGGAGCGATAGAGCTGCAAGTAGTCATCCAGCATTCGTTTCGCCGTGAATCGGTCGCGGGCACGCTGATAAGCCAAGTTACCATAAGCACGGCACAGGTCGCGATCATCGCTGAGCATGCGAATCGTCTCGGCGAGACTTTCGGCGTTATTGCGCTCGAAGTACATGGCAGCGTCATCCCAGACCTCGCGGAACGTGGGGATATCATTGGCCACAATTGCGCAACGGGAAAGCGCCGCCTCGAGCGGACTCATGCCAAACGGCTCGTAACGCGATGTGGCAGCATAGATCGAAGCCCGGCTGTATAAAGCGCGGAGCTGGCCTTCGGTCTGCGGACCTTTGAAGGCGACGCAGATTTTATTCACAGCCAGTTTTACGTCCGCGCGGATGGGAGTACGCGGCGCGTAACCGGGAGCAAAGGAACCTACGATGCAGACCGGCATCTCATGCGGGTGCTCGGTTAACAGGGATACCTGCTTGCCCGCATCCCACAAACGACCAACCGCCAAAACGGAATCTTCTTTGCTCACGTAAGGATTGAAAAAGATCGGGTTACGGCCATTGTGGATCACCCGTTCACGGCGGGGCTGAAGATAGCAGGCACGCAAGGTTTCTCGCATCCAGTCCGATGGAGAGATTACGGCATCGGCCGCGGCTAGTCCTTGTGAGACTACCTCTCTGTACCACCTAAGCCAAGATGTCGAGGGAGGTTGACGGCCGTGTACGGCCAACCACCAACTCACCAGATCGCCATGCGCAACCACCACACGCGGCACATCGATTTCGAGTGCCCCATAGCAGTATTGATTGCTGTGCACAATATCGGGACGAAGTTCGCGGACGAGTCCCTGCAAATATCGGCACGAGTCATGAAAATCGTTCTCCCCTTCCTGCATCCATTCGAGGCGGAAAGCTGTTGGACGATAATCGAGACCGTGTAGATGGTCCATCCACGAAATCTGCTCAGGCAGGGGTATCTCACCGAAGCTGACCAAGGTGACGCGTACGCCCGTGGTCACAAGGCTGGTCACGAGCTCGCGCGTGTAGGTCCATACGCCGGTAATGGTGTCGGTCGTGACGAGTATGTGCACCCGTTCCTCTTTGCAGCTTGCGGCGGCGTACCCGGAGCTGGCCGCTTGTTCAAGTATTCTAGTGTGAAGCAAGCGCGAGAAGAAGCCCTTCGAAGCGAGTCAGGGAACAAAGCGAACTCTTGCCGAGAGGCAGGATTTTCGAGGACGCAAATAAACATAAGGGAGGAAGAAGAATTTGGGTTGCCGTTATTTAACGATACGTGTCTTAAGGCGTTCGCCTCCCGTCGTCTTTTTAGCCGTGTTGGCCTTGATCTTCCAAGTGCGCGCGCAGCAGTCTGATACCCCCCCGGCTCCCTCCCCCGCATGGAATGACAATTCTCTAATCTCCGTTCAGAAACAGGGTGGAGACCCTACTAGTCCAGGCGATGTCAGGATCGGGTTCTATGGGCACGATGCCTTCAAGATCACATCGCCGGCAGGTTTGACCGTTCTGACCGATCCCTGGCGGAATGATCTAACAGGACTTTACCCAAAGTGGTTCCTGACCGACTTTCCCGCCATCCGGGTGGACATCGTTCTTTCGACTCACGCCCATTTCGATCACGATGCCATCGAGAGGCCAAACGGACTGGTGGTGCTCGAACGTCTAATTGGGCAGTTTAGGCTCGGCGATATCCAAATAGTGGGCCTGGCTGACAAACACAAATGTCAATCCACGCCCGATGGCGCCTCGCAAGATTCACGTGTGGAGACTTGTCCGCCAAATAACGTGATCGGGTTCGATAACGCGATTCAGATCATTGAGACCGGGGGATTGCGTATCGCCGTCTGGGGTGACAATCGCGCGGTACCGGATCCCTCTCTCGATCGTTATCTAATAAATGTTGACGTGCTCATTCTGCCAATCGAAACAATACTCACACGCGAGGAGGTAGGTGCTATTTTGCGGAAATATGACCCCAAGGCCATAATTCCCGCTCACTATTTTCTCAAAGGTTTGACGACCGAGGCGTCTGGTCTGGAAACGGCCGATGGATGGGTACATGACCAAGAGAAGGTTCATCCTGCGGATGTCTTCCGCCTCGATAATGCAGAGTTGAAGCTCAGTCGAGTTGAGCTGAAGGGGGCCCATCACAGGGTCTATTACTTCGGCAACCAGTTTGAGAAGAAATAGCGTCCGCTCCGAAGTTGAGCGGGAAGGGGCAAAGACACCGGCGCTCTTTCGCCCATTCCCCCAATTGCCTGACCAGCCTTGGGGCCAAAATGGGACTGGTTAGGCGTGGGATGTCACATGGTTCGCTGACGAACCGGGCGGCCATGTAGGATGTTCGCGTGTGTTCTCGAGAAGCGTCGATTTCCCATTCCGCTCCGAACCTCGCATCAATACCAGTCTGGCGTTACCGCGGCGTGGTTGTGTGGTTGGCAGCTTCGGTGCTGGCTTATCGCTTCTATTGGGTGGTCTCCAGGTACGCAGTAAACCTCTTCTTCTTCGATGAGTGGGACATTTATGACGGGCTCTTCCGAGGATGGCCATGGTGGCGTTTTTTCCTCGAGGAGCACGGCCCGCACCGACAAGGGCTAGGCGTTACGCTCGTAACTTACCTGCTGAAAGCCGCGCGGTGGGACAGCCGCATGCAAGCATACGCCATTGCCGCGGCGATCGTGCTGGCGATGGTTCTGGCAATCGTCCTTAAGGTTAGAGTTTTCGGCTCCCTCGAAATTTCCGACGTCGTAATTCCGATCCTGTTTCTTGGCCTGGGTCAGTGGGAAGTTCTGTTGAGCGCCCCCGGCCCATCGGCGCAGGCGTTCCCGCTTTTGTTGCTGATTGCCTATGGTCTTGCCTGGGCCCAGGGCAGAGGGTGGCTTCGATACGGGACCATATCGGGGCTTAATTTTTTGTTGATTTACACGGGATATGGAATTTTCGCTGGGCTGATTACCCTGGTTTTGCTGGCGATCGACTGCTGGCAAAGCTGGAGGACAGGTGCCAGGACGAGGGGGCCCTTGCTCGCTTGGATGGCAAGCGCGGCATCTCTGGCATCGTTCTTTTACGGGTACGTTTTCAACCCGGCAGCCGATTGCTACCAGTTTCCCTACCGGAACCCTGCTGCTTATTCCTGGTTCATGGGACTCATGTTCGCAAAATCTCTTGGTATCAAGCGCGGCGCGGTTTTTCCGGCGTTGCTTGGAATCGGTGTTGTCATCCTGCTAGTGGCTGTATTCGCTCAAGCCTTCTCCCGGGTTTTGCGAGGCGATAACGGGGCCAGAGGCGTTATCGTAATTCTCACCGGATATACCCTCCTCTACGCGGCGGCGGCAGCGATCGGACGAGTTTGTCTCGGAATGGAAACTGCCGGATCGTCCCGGAATGTTACGCTGCTGATCCCGGGTTTGCTTGGAATCTATTTTTACCTGCTCATGCTCGACCACACTTACAGGAGGACGTTATTGCTGAGCGCTTTCGTCATAGCAGTGGTTCCTGCTTGCCTTCAGAGGAATCACAAAGAGATCGAAGGCTTCTCGGCAATGAAGCGCGCGTGGAGGAACTGTTACCTGACACACGAGAATATCGAGTATTGTGATGCATTCAGCCATTTCGAACTGTACAGTCGACCCGAGGCGACTCATCTGCGCGCTAAGCTGGCCTTCTTAAAACAGAATCGCTTGAACTTATATGCAGATGACCGGTGAGAGCGCCCTGCTCCTATCTTGGCAGCGACACGGGTGCGGTCAATCGGAAAGTCAGCCGGCGATCGATTCCAAACTCGATCACCCGCTGACGTGCGGAGAAGACGGGACCTGTTGGAGCGCGCTGGATGGGCAGGCTGGGGTCAGGACTGGCTGGCGGCAGTCCAGCTTTGGCGAAGATGCTGGAACTCTCAATAGGAACCGTTTTACCATCGAGCACAATAGAGACAAGTTTCAAACGCAGGTAGGCGGGTGAATGCAAACTGGCAGAACGGTTTAAAGCGACAACCTTCCCAGTCAAGAAGGTACCCGCGGGAACCACTCTCGTTCCCTCGAGAAGAATGGGTTCATCGAGAACAGTTTGGAACGAGTCGCCCGGGTGCGACGTCCGGTTGGATATCGATGACTTCAGCCGAATGATCAGCGGCGTCCCCGCCGGAATATCCCTCTCGGCAGGCACGAGAGAGGAAGTGGGGGAAATGCCATCTCTTTCGGGAGGCTGCTCGAAGGGCAATTTCGGCTCATTGGCTGCGTCGCCAGGCTTCTGCTCCGGTGAAGCCAAAGCAGACGGCCGGCGGGCACAGCCAGCCGACAGCAGAGCTGTCATAAGTGCCAAAATGGCGAATCCGGCGACGGGGTTCATAGGCACCATCGATGCCAGCAAGACGCTTGCCAGAGTTTTCTGGAAGAGGTTAGAGAGGCTTCGGAGAACCACGGCGGGAAGTTGTATGTACTTTTTGCACGGACATTCGGGATTGTGGATCGACGAGACCAGCCCGAATCGCAGTTACCTCGAGCACCGGCGGACGATACGGCCAGCCCTAGGATAGCTATCATTAGCGCAATCAATAGCTTACAGCCAACAAACCATTTCACCGAATAGCCTAGGCACTCACCAGACCCTCTCAGGGCAAGCCCTTCGTCGGAGAACAGGATGAGTGCCGATTGCAAATGGCCGCAAGATACCGAAGATCGAAAACAAAAGGCCGGCGGGGATAAATCCAGTCCCACTTCCGGCCACGTTTCTAACGACAGTGCTATTGAGTCTTAGCTGGCTTCTTTTTGCGCGCTTTGGGAGCAGCCGCTTCCCTGCCGCCGATCAGGGTCAGCGAATCGGCCGCGTTGAACGGGAATTGACGGACAGAAGTCTGGCCCGTCGTGCTAAGTGTGACATCCACGCGGCGATTGCTCGCCAGTATGACGGTTCGCATGTTCCTTAGAATTCTCTGCCGCTCTTCCGGAGTGAGACCAGGTTGTTGCTCAACCGAGGTTCTCACTTCTTGCGGAGTGAGGTTGCGTTGTGCGCCGAAAGCCTTGACGTCGATATGGTCGGCGGGCACGCCATTTTCAACCAGGAAGTCCTTGACGCGCTGAACGCGCCGTTCGGACAGCTTCTGGTTGTATTGGGCCGAACCCCGCGGATCCGCGTGTCCTTCGAGAATCAGGTGCGCGTCCGGTTTGGCCTGCAGATATTTCTGGAAATCGCTGGCCAAGGCAACCAGCGTCTTTTGTTGACTGGGGAGCAGGCCGCCCTTCGGATTGGCGGGGGTTGGCTGAGCCGTGGGGAAATAGATGCTGTCGCCCAGCACCAGCCGCGCTTCCAGTTCTTTATTTTCGGGAGGCGCGGTCACCGCCACTTGGGCGGAACTGGATCCCGTCAAACCGCGGGCGTCGGTACAAGTTGCGTTTACCGTGATTGTTCCCGGAGCCGCCCCGGCGGTACTCAAGCTTGCCGTGCTGCCGGTGCCGAAAACGGTGCCTGTGCTTGCGTTCCAGCCGCCAACGTTCACCTGAACATTATCCGGACTCTTGCAGTCGCAGGTGACGGTTGCCGATTGACCGGCTTGCACGGAAGTGGGACTCACCGAGCAGCTCATGGTGGGCGGGTTCTTCGGCGGCTCCTTCACGGTGAAGTTTGCCGTGCAGGTCGCTTCGTTGTTGTTTTTCGCGCGCGGGTCAATAATGTGAGCGGTAGCAGTATAACTTCCGCCGGCTACACCGTTTGTATCCACGGTTGCGCTGCCATCTTTCAAGGTCAGCTTGCCACCGGTGCTAGTCCAGCTGTAGGTGACCGTGTGTTTAGGATTGAAGTTGCTGGGCGTCGCAGTCAGAGTGATTGGTTCGCCGACCATGACTTCGGCGGGTTGCGCCGAGCAGGTCGCGGACGGGGGAACCGGTGGTGCTCCGCCGAAGTTCAAGAGGATGCCGCTGCGCAGCCGCACTCCGTCAAAACTCGAGCGTCGCAGGTCGGGTTGGTCAGGCGGCACTATCGTGGAAAAGTGCTGTCGTCCCCATTGGAAATCCGCCTCGATTAGACGAATACTCAAATATTTCACCACCTTCAAGTCCATCCCGCCGCCGAGGATCGCGCCAATTCCGTTGTGGTTTCCAAACGGCGTATTGAGCTGGTTCAGGCTGACGAGGGTATGAATGAAATAATTCATATTCTCGGTTCGCAGCATCAGGCGCGGACCCAAGGAGTACGTATTGATGTTGAACCCGCTTTTCCAATTTCCGCCGTAATCTCCCTCAAGGGCAAAGTTGGGGTGGAAGTTATATCCAAACGCCAGACCGAAACCTACCGGCATGTCGGGCAACTTTCGCCCTTGCACTGGATTTGCGGTGCCAACGATGGGGACGTTGCCCCCGGGGCTTAGCCACTGGTAGCCGGCGAATAGATCCGCCTTGGGAACAGTCTGCTCCTGCGCCGACGATGTTAAAGGCAAAATACAGGCGAACAGAAACACGACGAGGAGGATCGGGGAACTTACCCGACATACAAGTGACATGTTTCCTCCAAATCCGCAGAATAAGTTTTCTTACTTCGTAAGCCAGGAGATAAAGTAAAAGTAGGATTCTAGCGCAGAGGGAAGTGCAAAGAAACAAGCTAGCCGTTAGATACTCGGAACATTTCAGGGGGGAATTTCCGGGAAAAGCTTTCTATGCCGCCATGCTCGCGCCAGGCGGATCGCGTCTGAATGATTTCCGAGTTGCCGGAATGGCGTTGCCCACGCACTCCTTCGGACTTGCCGGGAAACGCCTTCGGCCTGAGATAATGGCTGAGGTTGCCTATGAACCAAGAGAAAGTGCTAATCGTCGAAGACGAAGAGAACGAGCGCATCGGCCTCGCCGAGCTGGTCTCGCGGTGGGGATACCTCACCGAAACCGCCAGCAATGGGGTGGAAGCGCTGGATAAGGTCGTTAGTTGGTCACCAACCATCGTGATCACCGATCTGAAAATGCCGCGCATGGGAGGAATGGAGCTGATTGAGCGGCTGGAGTCGCAACCACAAACATTGGCAGTTGTGGTGGTGACGGCCCAGGGGACGATCGACAGCGCCGTGCTGGCGATGCGCATGGGAGCGTACGACTACATAACCAAGCCGATCGATTTCAATCGTCTGCGCACGATCCTGCAGAACGCGTCGGAGCGCCGCGAGGACAAGCTCGAGAAAGAGGTCATGCGCCGAAAACTGCGCGACACCGGTTCGTTGGGCGCTTTGGTGGGCAGTTCGCGGAAAATGCAGGAAATCTTTCGGCTAACCGAGATGGTTGCGCCGAGCACCGCGTCCGTCTTGATTACCGGCGCCAGTGGAACCGGCAAGGAATTGGTGGCACGCACCATCCACGAGCTCAGCCCGCGGCGGAATCGGCCGTTTATTGCAATCAATTGCGCCGCCATTCCGGAGACATTAATCGAGAGCGAGATTTTTGGCCACGAGAAAGGCGCTTTCACGGGGGCGCTGGAACGACGAACCGGGTGCTTCGAACTCGCCGAAGGCGGCACTCTGCTGCTCGATGAAATTGGCGAGATGCCGGTGGCCACACAGGCAAAGCTGCTCCGAGTGCTGGAAGATCGAAAACTCCGTCGTCTGGGCAGCAAGGTGGAAACGACGGTGGACGTACGAGTATTGGCGGCAACTAATAAAGTTCCGGAGGAGGCTGTCGCTAAAGGTGAACTGCGCAACGATCTCTACTACCGCCTGAATGTCTTCAACATCCATATGCCTCTGTTGCGAGAGCACAAAGAAGATCTGCAAGAGCTGGCTCAATCGCTGCTTGCGGAAATGAGTCAAAAACATGGACGCAAGGTAGCTACCATCAGCGATGCCGTATTACACGCGTTTCAGAACTACTCCTGGCCTGGGAATGTTCGAGAACTCAGGAATACGCTGGAGCGTGCTGTAATCGTGTGCGAGGGGCCGGTAATTGAGACCAGGCACTTGCCCCCCGGGTTTGGGCAGATGACGTCCCGTCCCGCGGTTAACGATCCCGATGCTGTCCGGCTGGGGGTAGGCACGACGGTGGAAGAGGCTGAGAGGCTGCTCATCCTCAAGACCCTCGAGGCCACTAGCAACAACAAGACGCGTGCCGCAGAAATTCTCGGTATCAGCCTAAAAACCCTGCATAATAAGCTCAAAGAGTATGGCAGCGCGCAAGCCGATGCCGCTGTGGGCAAGGATGAGTAAGGCCGCCCGGCTCTCGGCCCTTGCTCGGTACGCAATCAAGGCTTCTGTTTAGATTTATGCGCCGAAAAACCAAAATCGTGTTGGGCGTCACCTTGATGGTGTTCATCCTCGTGGCGGCCTTCTCCTACATCTACATCTCGGAATTGCTGCGGCAGAGAGTTACATCGGCGTACGAGACCGCGGCTTTGCTCGCGCAACAACTGGCCTATGCCGCCTACAATGCCCAGCCTGACTTGAGCAGCACCCGCGTGGACACCGATGACCCCAAAGCCGTCCGCGGCGCCGTAGCCGATGCTCTGGCGGAAGATGTGAACCTCAACAACATGATGGAGTCGGTGGTCAGCAATTGGCCGGTGATCTACGACGCCGCCATTGTGGATAATGATGGCCGGGTACTGTTGCATACCAATCCCGACCTGGTCGACAAGGTCATTTCCGTTCGTCCCGATTTTTCATTCGTACGCGACGCGCGATTCCGTCGACAACTCAAGATCGTGTACAGCCCGGCGGCTGTTTACGAAGTGCGCGCCCCGCTGCTGTTGAAGGGCACTCCCTTCGGGACTGTGCGCGTCGGAGTTTCGACGGTTCTTCTCAAGAACGAGGTAACTCCACGTTTACGACATGCAGTGATTTTCTCTTCTGTCGCGCTGCTGCTTTCCCTGATGCTGGCGGCGGGACTGTCGAATCTGGCTCTTGGTCCCCTAGAACTCATCAGCAAGAGTCTGGATACAGTCGCTGCCGGTGAGACGCACTTTGTACCCGATGAAGAAGCCGTGCACGACGAATACGGGCTGGTAACTCGCAAGATTGCCCATCTGGACCGCCAGATGCGGGATACGAAGGAAATTTTCTCGGCGCTGAAAGACAATGTGGACCAGATCATGGCCAATCTCCAGGACGGACTGATGCTGTTCACCCGGGATTTCCGTGTGGTATTGGTCAGCGCCTCCATAGAGCAATTCCTTGGACAGCCGCGCAGCGAACTTCTGGGGCGAACCGCCCCTGAGATCTTCTCCGATGCGACGGAGTTAGGCACGCTGCTTCTCACCGCTTTCGAGCGCAAGTGGCCCATCGCGCAGCGTGACGTGCCGACCAATGGCAAGATCGTACAAGTCTCCCTGGACTTCATCCAGGAAGGAGGAACGCAGATCGGGGCATTGCTAACGATGCGTGATGCCGAGTCGGTGCGGCGGATCGGGGACGAAATCGAGACTTCGCGGCGCCTATCGGCCAGCAGCCGCATCACCCGGGGAGTTGCGCACGAAGTCAAGAATCCGATCAATGCCATCGTGTTGCACCTGCAACTTCTGCAGCAAAAACTTGAGCAAGTCGATCCGGATTCCAAGCGACACATGGACATTATCGGCAGTGAAATCCATCGCCTCGACCGTGTGGTGCAGATTCTGGTCGACTTCACTCGCCAGCGTGAACTTCGCATGGAGGAGAGCGACCTGCGTAAACTGGTGAGCGAAGTCACCCTCCTTGCCTCGCCCGATGCAGAGGTTCATGGTGTACACATCAAGCGCGACCTTCCCGACGAGCCCCTGCTGGCAAAAGTGGACGAGGATTTTATGAAGCAGGCGTTGCTGAATATTGTGATTAACGGGGAGCAGGCAATGGCGCACGGGGGAGTGTTAACCATCCGCGCTTACCGCGAGGAAGCGAACGCGGTTATCGAAGTGCGTGACCAAGGTGGTGGCATCGCCAAAGATGTGCAGGACAAGATTTTTGAACTATACTTCACCACCAAAAAGGGAGGCAGTGGCATCGGACTGGCGCAAACCTACCAAATCATGCAATGGCATTATGGTTCGGTCGATTTTGAGACTGCGGAGGGTCAGGGCACGACCTTCCGGTTGCGTTTGCCCTTGTTCGAGGCTACGGGAGAGACCGCCCCGAAGGAAAACGAAGTGACTACCCCACGCTAGACGGGCGCTTTAGGTCACGGTGCAAACCGTCTGGGGAGAGATTAAAATCGACGGGAATCTCTGGAAATCGGAGTTTCAGGATGAAATTTACGCTGGCCATGGTGCTGATAGTGTTCGCAATCCGTGGAGCCGGTGCGGCTCAAGGGCAACAGTCGTCGCAACCACCGCCGCCACAAGTGGAAGCACCTCAGCCTGGTGTCGCCGGAGCAGCTCCGCAGCAACCTACGACGCCTCCGCCAACGTCCCAACCGTGCGTCCCAGGGAAGGATACATGTGCGGTATCGGAACCCGCGAAGCAAGAGCCTACAAGCGCTCCCGCGGCAAAGGCGCAAGACCAATCCGGGAAAGTAGCTGCAAAAGTCACTAGATCAAGAAAAACAAAGGCACGCCGAGACAACCCCGCCAAGGAGCAACCAGTCGCCCACGTCGAATCGACTACCAAGAAAACGGTGGTGCGGAAGGGGAGCACTTCCGATCCCACGGCTGTCCTGACGCCCGGTGCAACGACCGAGACCAACTATTCCAGGCAAACCACCGCGGACTTGCTTGCGGCAACCGACGCCAATCTCAAGCAAGCCAAGTCACGGTCACTGAACCCGAATCAAGTGGAGACGGTGAATCAGATCCAGCTGTTCGTAGAGCGGGCCAACGCCGCGATGAAGGAAGGGGATCTGGATCGCGGGCACAATTTAGCGCTGAAAGCGAACCTGTTGTCCGACGACCTTGTGAAACATTAGCGAATCACGACAATCGGTCGAAGTCTACCTACCTTTTGCGCGCGCCGCGTTCACTTTCCCTAGCAGCTCCTGAGATGGCTGTTGCAGAGGACCAGGGATTTTGACCGCCTCGGTCAGTACCAGTCGAGCGTCGGTTACACGGTTCAATTTTGCGTAGGCAAAGCCGAGTCGATAGAGCGCTGTGGCGTAAGCCACATCGTCTTGTCCTTTCAGCAGGTTGGATGCGCTCTTCAGGTGGCTTACAGCACCCGCCGTCTTATCCTGTTTCATGAGCCCAAAACCCAGCGTCGATTCTGCAACTCCGGCGGACAGTTTGCGCGAGCGGTCGGCATCGGGGGCATCCGCCTTGGCCAATTCGATAACTTTCTGCGCATAGGTGATGGACTTTGTCACCGCAATCGGCGAAGTTTCCTCCACATAAGCATTCGCCATCAGCAGAAGCGCCGCCATATTGTTTGGATCGCTGGCCAAGGATTTCTCGCCGTACGAGATCAGTCGGGACGCATCGTTCAACTGGCCGGGGCCCAGCGTGTACATCACGTACTGGGTGATGGACTCTGCAAAGCGAGACTTGGGAAATGCGGATGTGAAACTTTCGATGTAAGCCATACGCTGCTTCGGAGTTTTTTCGTCGGCGATGGCGTTAAACGCAGCGGCTTCCAGGAATTCATAAGCGTTCCTGGCGGATGATTTGTCATCTGCAACGCGCGCGGCGAAATCCTGGTCGCTCATTCCTGCCGGCTTAGGCTGCTTGTCGAGTCCGTTATACGCTTGACCCCCTTGGGTAGCGTAGCCGACGAGCTTCGCGTTGTCTTTCATCTGCTGCGCCACATTGGCCTGGGAAACGAGGATATCGAGATTATGCGGCGAGGCGGCCAGAGCCTTGTCGCCATACTCCAGCGCTTTGGAGAGATCCCCGCTGGTCTGGTAAGTTTGGGCGATTTGCCAGTTGCCGTAGGCCACGGCGGCGGAATTGGTGGAAAATTTCTGCACAAAATCCTGGTACATGGCCAGTTTCTTTTGCGCGTCCGGCTCTTTGGCAATAGCGGTAAGCGCCTGATCTTCAGGCGTGCCGGCCGGGATGACAATCTTGTCGAGTTGAGCATGGGCTAAGGCGGAGCAGAATACCAGCAGTACGGGTAGCGCAGGGAGTCGTTTCATGGCACCTCCAGCGGGAGTGCGAGATCAACCCTTTTCGAGCGCGAATCGTACCGCTGAACCGGGTAACAAGCAAGGGGCTTCCATCCCTAAAACAGTCGCCTACTTGCGGCCCTGACGCTTCTGGGCAACTACCAAGCCGCGTGGGGTAGGTAGAAGTACGACTGAGATAAGACCCTCGGCTTCCAGTTTCAAGGCAGCCTGGCGGACCTGTTGCAGGTGGGAACTGGCATCGTGCATGAGGATCAGGCCGTATGGGTTCATCTGCGCGAGAAAGCGCCGAACTTCCTGCTCGCGAACGGGCATATCGCTATCGCTGAATAGAAGATCGATCGGGCCGTTAACTTCGAGTTCCAAGCTGGACTGGTTACGGCAGTCGATCCATTCCTCGAGCCCGGAATCTTTAATCCGCTCTTTGGCGCTGGCGTAGACCACCGGATCAAATTCGCAGCTAATTACCCTGCCCCGCGCGTTTGCTTTCAAGCCCTCTGCGATCCACAAGGTGCTGATGGCGGTAAAGGTTCCCGTCTCGACGACCAGTTCCGGCTTGATCGTCGTGACCACGGTGCGCAGGAACTCGAGCACCTCGACTTCAGCGGTCATGGAATCGTACATACTCCAGCGTTCCGGATAAGGACACTCTCGAGTGGCGCGGTGGTACTCCGGGTGCAACTGATCCCCGGTTCTGCGGATTTGGCGCAGGATTTTGTGCTCCTGCTTTTCTTTTTTCTGGAAGAGACGTTTCAGACTGACTCCCATCAGGATGAGTATAAATGCTCAAAGAGACTCGCTGGCCAAACAAGGCGGATCGATTTGTAGTGTTCCGGCATCCGTTCTGTTACATGATCCACACTCCGTGGTTTGGATTTTCGTTAGAGTGAAACCATGCGGCTGATCCTCGAGAAAACCTCGCTGCGTTATATTTTCGCGGCGAATGTCGTCTCCATGTTGGGAAGCGGGATGAATGCAGCCGCGGTTGCCTGGTTCGTCCTCAAGGCCACACATTCGGAGACGGCGCTGGGGACCCTTGCGATTTTTCAGACAATTCCAGCCATGCTCATGTTGCCGTTCACCGGGGTAATCATCGACCGCGAAGACCGGCGCCGCCTGGTCATGATGCTGGATGCGGCCCGGGCAATCATCATTCTGGTGGTCTCGATCCTGGCTTTTCGGGGCAAGGCCCAGCTTTGGGAACTGTACGTAATGGCTACTCTGGTGGCGGCCGGTTTCTGGATGTTTTGGCCGACTATCACGGCATTGGTCCGCGAACTGACTCCCGACTCGGAATTCGTACACGCCAATACCTTCCTGCTGGCCGGGATTCAAGGCGGATGGTTGACCGCCGGGGCAGTGGTCGGGTTCATGTATGAGCACGTTGGGCTTGGCGGCGTGCTGCTCATCGATTTCTTAACCTATGTTTTTTCCTTTCTGTGCTACCTACTGGTGCGCAAGGGAAAGCACGTGGTGCCACGTCCGGCCGAGCTGCGAGCCGATATTCTCGCCGCGGAAAGCCAAGCGGAACGGTTTTGGCGCGAAATGAAGGATGGCATACATTTTCTCCGGCAGACTCGCAGCGTGATTTTTCTTGGCGCCAGCTGGGCCCTTTTTCTGGGGGCTATGGCCACCGGCAGCGTAGTGACGCCGTCGCTGAGCGATCGCGTCTTTCATGCGGGCGCCACCGGGTATGGCTGGTTGAACGCTGGCTGGGGAACCGGCGCTTTTTTGAGCGTGCTCTATGCACCGCAAATGATCGCGAAAGCAGGCTGGCGACGCTCTATTGCGATTTCCATGGCGCTGCTGGCCATTTGCATGATCCTAGCACCACATTCGATGTTTCTATCTGCTGCCGTCGCCCTTTACGGAATCATGGGCTCGGGACGTGGGGTCAGCGGAATTGCCATGAACACCAGCTTGATGGAGCAGGTGCCGAACCACTTCATGGGACGGGTGCAGAACATATTTTATTTTTTTGGAACTGGCTTGCAAGTGGCTCTCGCAATCACGGTCGGCGCCGTAGCCCACCATCTGAGCCTGACGGCGGGATTCGCCATCCTCGGCTTCGTATATGCGCTCGCGTTCGTCAGTTCCACATGGCCCACCGGTGAACCGAGGGCCGTAGCGGCACAGTCGGTGGAATAAGAGGCGGCCTGGCACTCGGCGGTTCACTGGCAGTAAGCATTCCGTTGCCGGAGGTCGGCCCGATCCGCCTCGAATCTTTGTACTCGCGGAAATGAGGAACTCAGGTTTTGCTTAGGGATCGCGACCCTGCCGAACCAGAATGCCCGAGTGCTCTCCACTTCCCGAC
>Ga0126372_10000338_pt1 | contig 15863 bp, 10 predicted proteins | sample PanSoiMetaPlot_6_FD_92762 | JGI IMG/M metagenome (GOLD analysis project Ga0126372, IMG submission 92762) | Tropical forest soil microbial communities from Panama - MetaG Plot_6 | ecosystem: Environmental > Terrestrial > Soil > Tropical forest > Bulk soil | place: Panama | collected 2016-02-17
AGGGACGGAGCAGCACGAAGCCCGTACGTGTCGTTGCCTTTCGCGTGCTCGTGCAGGTGAAGTCTATCCGCGTGCGCTCGTGACCCGGTCTTCGGGTCGCTGATTGTAGGCAGGGCAACCTCAATGAACACGTTGCGCTTCGAGATTTCGATACACATTACGAGGGCTCGGTGTCTTGGCTGCTCTTCTCGTCCTTTTCCGCGCCTAGACTCAGCTGCCGCACCACGAGGAATAGAGAATGATCGAAACCAACCAGTAACAAAAGGATTCTTCGCAGCTCAGAACTGGACGGGCACGGCGCAATCAGATAAACAGAAATTCCTTGGTTCGCAGGTCTTTGATCTTGTCGCGCAACTTTGCGGCGCGCTCGAACTCGAAACGCCTTGCGGCTTCGCGCATATCGTGCTCGAGCTTTGCGATATACCCATCCAGCTCTTCTTGTGATTTAAATTCTGGCATGCCGTCGGTTTCAGCTGTCAAATCCGTATAGTCGGCTTCGACGATGCTGGCCAGCGACATGGTCAGGGGACGCACGATCGACTCCGGCGTAATCCCGTTGGCTGCGTTGTACGCCTCTTGAATCGCGCGGCGGCGGTTGGTTTCGCCGAGGGCGCGCTCGATCGAATCGGTCAATGTGTCGGCGTAAAGAATTGCGCGGCCATTTAGATTGCGGGCGCAGCGGCCGATGGTTTGAATCAAAGAACCACTGGAGCGGAGAAAGCCCTCCTTGTCGGCATCGAGAATCGCCACCAGTGAGACTTCGGGCAAATCGAGGCCTTCGCGCAGCAGGTTGATGCCGATCAGCACATCAAAATCGCCTTTGCGGAGATCGCGCAGGATCTTTACTCGTTCCAGGGTTTCGATCTCCGAGTGCATATAGCGGCAACGAACGCCGACTTCGGCGTAGTATTCGGCCAGGTCTTCGGCCATGCGCTTGGTCAGGGTGGTTACCAGGACTCGTTCGTTGCGGGCAGCGCGCTGGCGGATTTCGTGCAGGAGATCGTCGATCTGGCCTTTGACGGGACGGATCTCGACGTGGGGATCGGTCAATCCTGTAGGGCGAATAATCTGCTCGATGACCACGCCACTGGCTTTCGTCAGCTCATACGGTCCCGGAGTAGCCGAAACGTAGATCGCCTGATTGACGCGAGTCTCGAATTCTTCAAATTGCAGCGGGCGATTGTCCAGAGCCGAGGGAAGACGAAAACCGTACTCGATCAACAAGCTTTTGCGCGAGCGGTCGCCATGCCACATGGCGTGCAGCTGGGGAATGGTTTGGTGCGATTCGTCTATGAACAATAGATAATCGCGAGGCACATAGTCGAGCAGAGTCGGTGGAGGCTCGCCGGGCAGGCGGCCGGTGAAGTGGCGGGAATAATTTTCGATGCCGTGACAGTAACCAACCGAGCGGATCATTTCCAGATCGTACATGGTTCGCTGATGCACGCGCTGGGACTCGACGACCCGGCCTTGCTTCTCCAGTTCCTTTTCCCACCAGGCGAGTTCGGCTTTGATGGAGTCGACGGCGGAACGTCGCGTTTCTTCCTTCATCACATAGTGAGTCTTAGGATAAATCGGAAGACGTACATACTTCTGCTTCACGGTGCCGAAGAGCGGATCGATTTGGCACAGCGATTCGACTTCGTCTCCCCACAGCTCGATCCGGTATGCCATGTCGTCATAAGTGGGGAAGATCTCGATGACGTCGCCGCGAACCCGGAAGGTGCCGCGTCGGAATTCGCCGTCGGTGCGCTCGTAGAGAATTTCTACTAACTTGCGGGTGATGTCTTCGCGTTTTATCTTTTGGCCCTTTTCGAGGAACAACAGCATGCCGTAGTAGGCTTCGGGAGAACCCAGGCCGTAAATACAGCTGACGGAGGCGACGATCAGGCAGTCGTGGCGCTCAAACAGCGACTTGGTGGCGGAAAGACGAAGCTTATCGAGTTCGTCGTTGATAGTGGCTTCTTTTTCGATGTAGAGGTCGGCGGCAGGAACGTAGGCTTCGGGCTGGTAATAGTCGTAATAAGAGACGAAATATTCCACCGCATTGTGAGGGAAGAAGCTTTTGAATTCATGGTAGAGCTGGGCTGCGAGAGTTTTATTGTGCGCAAGTACCAGGGCGGGGCGGTTGACCGACTCGACAACCTTGGCCATGGTATAGGTCTTGCCCGAGCCGGTAACACCAAGCAGGACCTGATGCTGCTCGCGGTCGTATATTCCCCGGACCAGAGATTCAATGGCTTTGCCCTGGTCTCCTTGGGGCTTGTAATCGCTGACTAATTTGAAGTCCATGTCGCTGGTCGTTGGCTAGCTACTGAGAAACTGGCGGCCGCGGCCGCCGAAGCCAGGCGTTTCGACACCCTACAGAATCAGATCTTGTCTCCTGAGCATCTCTCCATTATAGGAGAAAACCCGATGATTGGCGGTCTTGAGGAGGTCAGCTACTGCGGGACTTCACCGACGCCGACGATCTTCGTGTCGGTGCGAAACTTTTTGTAGTCGCGATAGATGGTCTGTTGAGCCAAATTGAAGTTCTTCAGAAGCGCGACTCGCGCATCGACCTTTATGTCCATTTGTTTGGGCAGCCAAACCTCGTCGTTGATACGAGTCTGCTCCAGGACCACTCGCGTGCCCTTGTGAATGCGGGCAAGAACGAGGCCGAAAGAAACGGTGTCTATGCAGACCGCGTCCAGTTTTGCCCACTGCAAGTCTTGCTTGTCGATCCAGGCACGAAAGCGAAATTTGGGCAGAATATTGGCATATTTCATTTTGGGCTGGAATCCAGGACGAGGTTCGGCATCGATGACATAGGTGTCGCGGCCTCCCAGTTTTTCAATTCCCAGAAAATGGAAGTTGTACGCGTCGGCCACTTCCGACACAAACTTTCGTCCGTCTTCTCGATCTTTTTCTTCCCGGGCGATTCGCCGTTTGCGCTCTTTATCGGATTCGTGCTCGCGCTTGTCTATGATCTTCTGAATTTTCTCGTCCTCTTTGGCTGCATCTTTAGCGGAGAGCGGCCGGTCGTTTTTTGAAATGAGCCGTTCCACTTGCTCTCCATAGATCATAAGAATTTCGCTGGTCCGCACCTCGGTCGATTTGGCCCGTCCTTTGCCGTCGAGCTTGTGCTCTTCTTCTCGCTCGATGTAGGTGTAATTACGCTGGCGCTTGTCGTTTTCGATATCGTTGTCCGCGCTTATGCGAAGCACATTCCGCATTTCGTCTTGCGACAACATGCCCGCGGCGTCCGGGATGAAATTGGACGCCGGAAGGGCTGGCGCGTTCGAATTCGCTTTGTCGTCGACGCCAGTCGGTTGAGGAGTTTTGCTATCAGAACTGGAGACCTGCGCCGGGGCGAAGGTTGAGAGCAAGAGGAGGATAAGGACTCGGGCCCTGGACAGCTGCATAATGTGAACCTACGAGAACAATCCCGGAAAAGTTCCGAAAGACACAGTGGAAAACTGGTTAAATTGTCGCACCACGAAAGCAGTCAGGCAATCCGCTTAATCGCGAGTGTTCTTGGTTGCCAGCTGACACCAAGAACCGTTCGGCTACGACCAACCGTCAAGGAGCAGCCATGGTTTGGACCAGCATCATGGCTGAAGCGACCTATTCCGGACTGCCGCCGGACGGACTCGGAGAGGCTTTTTGGCACGGCCGAGGCAGCCAGCGAGGAAGGAGCGGTCATCGAGCCGGTGAAGCCGCTTTTCCATTCCAGGCTTCAACAAGCGAAAATGCGTAATGGTGAAGAGATACTCGGCGATAAACCAGACAGGCTCTTCCGTCGTCATCCAGTCGAGGCGATCGAACCGTGACAAGTTCACGGGGCGGGAAAACGTGCGCAGGGACCGCTCGCGGCGGAGATTGAAATAGCCTTCGAAGTAACTCACTGCCAGCTCGCGCAGGGAGCGGTAAACCGGCTCGCGGTAGCGGCAGCCCGAGTAGTTGGATTTGGCGATCGCGCCCCAGTGATGGTCGATTTTGTAGATCGCGATCACGTGGTCGGTGTCGGCCTCAGCCTCCAGATCGAGTACCAGAGGAGGGTAGCCGTTGGCTCTGAGCGCAGCGGCAGCGAAGATCGCGCCTTCCAGGCAATGGGCAGTCCCCTCCCTTAGCACACGCCGGGGTGACCAGGCGGTATCGGCGAGGTGATAAGGCATGGCGTCAACGAATTGTTGAATTCTGTGCGGGTCTTTCAGGCTGCGGAGTTTGCGCAGTTCCTTCGCTGTGAAATCCAGGTGATCGATATTCATTAGATGAAATCAGTGCCAGTGTAGCGCAAAGACAGGGTCAGGGGGCAGAGCTGATGGGGATCCAGCCCTAACGAGGGCATGGTTGAGCGCGGAGTCGCGTCATCGGGGAAGAGATGCTTTTGTGGGAAACCGTTCTCACAAACTCCTTCCCTGGGTTTCTTCGAAGCCGCGAGGAGCAAATAGGTGAACCAGGTCCGCGGGGGTGTCGACCAGCACGTCTGGGGGCGCATCGTCCAGTGTGCGAGGGGCAAAGCCATAGGTCACTCCACAGGTCCATAAATCGGCGTTGCGGCCTGTGATCACGTCAATGGCGGAATCCCCGATTATGATGGCCTCGTCGGATCGAACACCGGTCTCCTCCAGCAGCGTATACACGCCCGTGGGATCCGGTTTTTTCGTGTGGAAACTATTGCCACCGTAAACACGGATGAAGAACTCTCCTAGCCCGAGTGCGTCGACGATGGCGCGTGACGGATTTACCGGCTTGTTAGATAGCACCGCCATACGGCGCTCGGAGCCATTTTGATTGCCAAGACTCTCGAGCGCTTCCTTCACGCCGGGATAGGCATGGGTATGATCGAGCTTGTGCACACGGTAATAGGCGAGGAAATATTCCAGAGCTTCTTCGACAATGCGTTCATCGTCCGGATCTCCCAGAGCGCGACGAACCAGCATAGGGGCGCCGTCGCCGATGTAGCTGGCGATGGCGTCGCCGGGCAGCTCAGGGCGACGGAAATGCTGTAGCATGGCGTTCACCGACTGAATCAGGTCCAGGCGCGAGTCCACAAGGGTACCGTCGAGATCAAAGATCAAAAGCTTGAGCTTACTTCCGTCAAAAGGCCGAGTAAATTTCACCATCGTTCCAAAGAAGGGTCTTACATGGCGTCATCCAGTCCTGATTGTATTCACCCCAGGAACCCGCGATTACCGGATTCGAGCCACAACCTCCAGTCAATCAAGTATATTCGGAACCGGGGGTCCCGTTTTACAATGCAGTTGGCGCAAGAGCCTAGCGTGAGGGGAGATGGCGACTACAAAAATCGAACCCAAGATCGGCCGCTCGGCAGTCGCCGAAACGAGTGAAAAGACATACGAGGGCCTCAGCCGCGACCAGCTGATTGAAGCCTACCGCCTGATGCACCTGTCGCGGCGGCTCGATGACCGCGAGATCCTCCTCAAGCGGCAGCAAAGAATCTATTTTCAAATCTCGGGGGCCGGACATGAGGCAATTGGAGTAGCTGCCTCTCTTGCCCTCAAGCCGGCGTACGACTGGTTTTATCCATATTACCGAGATAGGGCGCTGTGCCTGGGACTGGGCGCGACGCCCTACGAGATGTTGCTACAGGCGGTGGGAGCGGCGGACGACCCTTCGTCAGGCGGACGGCAGATGCCGTCGCATTGGGCTTACAAGCAGCTGAATATAGTGACCCAGTCGTCGCCGACTGGATCGCAGATCCTGCAGGCAGTCGGGTGCGCTGAGGCTACGCCCTATCTGAACCGGCACCCGAAGGCTACGAAGAAGGTGGCGGGCGATTATCGCCAGTTCAAGGATGTTCGGGTTTATCCAGACGAGGTTACCTACGTTTCGCTTGGTGATGGGACGACCAGTGAGGGCGAATTTTGGGAGGCGCTGAATTCGGCTTCCAATCTGCGACTGCCGCTTTTGTTTGTGGTGGAAGATAACGGCTACGCAATCTCGGTTCCGGTTGAGGTACAAACTGCGGGTGGCAATATTTCGCAACTGGTTGCCGGGTTTCCTAACTTCCATTTTGAAGAGGTCGATGGGACTGATGTGATTGCCAGCTATGCGGCTGTCAACCGTGCTGTGTCCCATTGCCGCGCCGGAAACGGGCCTGGTTTTGTTCATGCCCATGTGATCCGGCCCTATTCGCACTCGCTTTCCGATGATGAGCGCCTGTATCGTCCCGAACAGGAGCGCCAGCGGGACGCGGCCCGCGACCCGATCACACGCGCCCGTCAATTCCTCGTGCGCGAGGGCATCCTGGATGAGGAGGGGATCAAGCAGCTCGAAAAAGAGGTGGACCAGGAGATCCAGCAGGCGACGGACCGGGCGCTGGAAACTGGGCCACCGTCACCGGATTCCGTAGAAAAGTTCGTTTACTCGCCCGATGTCGATCCCACTTCGTCAGCCTTTGATACGCAGCCGGTATTCCCGCAGCCTGCGCAAACCAGCGACGGCGGAGAAGCCAAGAAAGCGCCGGCCGCGAAGACCATGGCGGACTTGATCAATGCCACGCTGAAGGACGAGATGCGACGGGACGAGCGCATGATAATTTTCGGCGAGGACGTGGCGGACTGCAGCCGCGAGGAATATCTGCAGCAAAAATTGATCAAGGGCAAAGGCGGCGTCTTCAAGCTCACATCCGGCTTGCAATGTGAGTTTGGATCAGACCGGGTTTTTAACTCGCCGCTGGCCGAAGCCACTATCGTGGGGAGGGCCACGGGACTTGCCACCCGCGGTCTGAAGCCCGTTGTCGAGATACAGTTCTTTGATTACATCTGGCCAGCCATGATGCAGTTGCGCGACGAACTGCCTGTTATCCGTTGGCGTTCGAACAACGCCTTTTCCGCACCGACGGTGATCAGAGTGGCGATCGGTGGATATCTCACTGGAGGCGCCATCTATCACTCGCAGTGCGGAGAAAGCATTTTCACGCATATTCCGGGGCTGCGCGTAGTGTTCCCGTCGAACGCGCTCGATGCGGCTGGGCTCTTGCGAACGGCGATCCGTTCGGACGATCCAGTGCTGTTTCTGGAACATAAGCGGCTCTACCGGGAGACGTTTGGGCGGTCGCCTTATCCCGGGCCCGATTACATGATCCCGTTCGGCAAAGCGAAGGTAGTCCATCCAGGCATGCATTTGACCTTCGTCACCTATGGCGCGGTGGTTCCGCGTGCGCTGCAGGCTGCACAGAAGCTGGAACGCGAAGACCACATCAGCGTGGAAGTGATCGATCTGCGTTCGCTTAACCCGTTCGATTGGGAGACGATTGCCGCTTCCGTGAAGAAGACCAATCGCGCCCTGGTGGCCTACGAAGATTCGCTGAGTTGGGGATACGGAGCCGAGATTGCTGCACGGATGGCCGACGAGTTGTTTGAGGATCTCGATGCACCGGTGCGACGGGTCGCAGCTAAAGACACTTTCGTTGCCTACCAACCCTTGTTAGAAAATGCCATCCTTCCGCAAACCGCGGACCTGTTCAAGGCGATGAAGGAATTGGCACAGTACTGAACTCTACTCTCCGAGGACGTGGAAGCACCTCGGGGCTACTGCATCTCTCAGTGAGATATACAGGAAGCACCTTATGGAAAGGCATTCTGATCGGCTGTCATCGTATCTTCCACAGTTAGTGTCGGTTGAAGCCTGCATGAGAGGAGCCCGCATGCAAGCAACGTCACTCACGAGTTACCTGTAAGGAGGAGAGGCTGTGATCTGGACCTTCGTTGCAGGAATGTTGTGCGGGATTGTACTCCTGATTCTTCTGATCCTGATAAGTGATCGAGGCTTTCTCGACCTGTTAATGGGCCGGTTTGCCACCGAGCGGGTGTCGCATCCGCCGGGACCTGAGCCGCCTGGCGAGAGGCCACATACGATGGCTGCGGGCAGAGATTCTTAGAGAATCGCCGAACGGCTGAGCCCTTTTGCGAACCGCGCCGCCTCCCTCTCCCGGCAAAGTGTCGAACCAGAACATCCCGCGGCCCTAGCAGTAAGCCAAGTCTCCAGTGAACTGTCCAGATCACCGATGATCATGCGATCCTTGCACGGCAGAGTGCCGGAGCAGCGAAGCCTGTGAAACAGGCCCGCGATCAGCAAGCTCCGGCTAGAAACTCGGCGGCCATGAGGACATTCAAGTGGCTGACGACAGAGACAAGCTGATGAGATCCTCCGAAGACCTTGGACTATCCCTGAGTAATCATGATAGTGCCGGACCGGAGGCGTAGAAAACGCTTGAGCCGCTCAAGAAACGCAGCTGACCTTCTCAAAACAGAACAGATTACTGTGGCACAGGATTAATTGCAAAACAACCCCGGGCCCAAAGGCATTTGATCAGTCGTCGGCGCTGGCTGTGACTTGCGGGGCCGACGTGGACGGGGTCGCTCGAATCTCCTGGTCCTTGTATTGCAGTTGATAGAGCTTGTAATAAATGCCGCGATTGGCGAGCAGTTGCTGGTGCGTACCGATTTCGCGCACTTGGCCTTTGTGCATCACGATGATTTTGTCGGCGCGCTGAATGGTGGATAAGCGATGGGCGATGATCAGCGAAGTGCGGCCTTCGACCATGCGACTAAGAGCCTCGCGGACGCGGAACTCTGTTTCCGTATCAACGCTGGAAGTCGCTTCATCGAGAATCAGGATTTTCGGATCGTGGGCCAGGGCGCGCGCGAAAGAGATCAGCTGCTTTTGACCGGTAGACAGAGTGCTCCCGCGCTCGTGAACCGCTTCTTGGAACCCGTGCGGCAGCGTCCGGATGAAGTCAGCGATGTTCACCTCTTCAGCGGCGTGCTCGACGTCTCCATCTTCTATCCATTCTGTGCCCAACCGGATATTTCCTGCGACAGTGCCGGTGAAGAGGAATGGGTCCTGGAGCACTACTCCAAAGCGGCGACGCAGATCGGATAGATCCATTTCTTTAATGTCAACGCCATCGATCCGGATGGCGCCCTTTTGCACGTCGTATAGTCTCATCAGCAGGGAAATGAGCGTGGTTTTGCCTGCGCCAGTATGGCCGACTACCGCTACTGTCTCGCCGGGATCAAGCGCGAAGCTGACGTCTCGCAAGACCCAATCAGGCTCGCCGACAGCAGGTGTGGACGGTTTTAGACTCCCCGTCGCCGGCACTCCAGCTACATTCGCATAATCGGTCTTCTTATCTTCCTTATCTTCGACCGGCACATTGCGGTAGGCGAACCAGATGTGATCGAACTCGATGCGTCCGACGCCGGTCGCTTTCTTTGTCACTCGGGGGGAAGTGATTTCTACCGGCGTATCGAGTAACTTGAAGATACGTTCGCTGGCGGCCATTGCCGACTGCAGAATGTTGTATTTCTCGCTCAAGTCTTGGATCGGGCGAAAGAAACGTTGCGCATACTGCATAAAAGCAACCAGGACGCCGAGTGTCGTCACATTTTGGAAGAAATGGACGGTAAGGAGACTCTTTCGGGAAAAGCCAATCGTCAAACTGGTAACGGCGGTGTGGCGAAAAATCTCGCTTCCGCCGAACCAAAGGATGGAGGCCACGGCGACCGAAGACAGGACTTCCACCACCGGGTAATAAAGCGCGTAGGCCAGGATTGCATCTTTGAAAGCCTCCATGTGGCTGGCATTGATATCGGAAAATTTGCGGAATGCGCGCTTTTCACCATTGAACAACTGCAGCACGACCATTCCGGAAACGTGTTCTTGTAAATAGGAATTGATTCTGGCGATGGCTACGCGTATCCGGCGGTAGGAATCGCGAACTGCGGTCCTGAAGATCAGCGTTGCCCAGAAGATCAGCGGTAGCACTAAGAAAGTAATCAGAGCCAACTTCCAGTTCATCGTCAACATGATGGCGAGGATAAAGAGAAGGACGAAGACATCCTCGAAGATCGAAACTACGCCGGCCGTAAACATCTCATTAAGTGCGTCGACGTCAGTGGTGACGCGGGTAACGAGCCGCCCGACCGGATTCTTATCGAAAAAGGCGATATGCATGCGCTGGAGGTGGCGGAAAATCTGGCTGCGTAGGTCGAACATGACCTTCTGGCCAGTCCATTGCATGAAGTAGGTCTGAAGAAATTCCAGAAAGAACGAGAAGGCCAGCAGGCCGACGTACAGAAAGGCAATCTGAGCAATGCCCGTCCATGGCTGGGGACTCAGCCAGCGGCCGAACGGGGAGTGGCCGGCCGGCGCCTTGGCCAGGTACTTATCTATAGCCACTTTGGTCAAGTAAGGACCGAGGACGTCGGCCGCGGCTTTCAGGATGATGGCCGTGAGGGCCAGCCCTACCTGCCAGGTGTAGGGGCGTAAGTACTTGAGCAGCCTCTTCATAAGGCGACTGTCGTACGCTTTCCCTAATACCTCTTCTTCCTGCATCGCCATCGTGTGCTACTTAAGGGTACCTCATATGGATGGCAGTCGAAGGGGGGAGGATCGAAAAGGTTGGGGAGAGGAAAGAATTCGACCAGGAGGGGCGTGTGTTGGTCGTATCTACGCGAGTCTCCTTAGAATCAAGGCGGAATTCTTCGAGCCGAAGCCCACGCAATTGCAGACGGCATGTTCGATCTGAGCTCTGCGGCCTGTATCGGGGACGTAGTCGAGGTCGCATTCCGGATCAGCTACTTCGAGGTTGATGGTGGGAGGAATCTGGCCGTGCTCCATGGCGACCAGTGTCGCCGCTAGACCTGCGGCTCCGGTTGCGCCTTGGGCATGCCCGATCAGCGATTTCAGCGCGGACATCGGAATCTGCCGGGCCCGCTCGCCAAGCGCCAGCTTCAGTGCGCGGGTTTCTACTCGATCGTTGAGCTCGGTCGATGTTCCGTGAAGATTGACGTATTGAATGTCATCGGGCGAGATCCCGGCTTCTGCCATGGCCTCGCTGACTGCGCGGGCCGGTTCTTCCGCCGATTCGCTCAGGCGCACACGGTGAAAGGCTTCACAAGTGGAGGCGTATCCCGCAATCTCGGCGTAGATGCGGGCGCCACGTGCGCGGGCGTGTTCGTAATCTTCTACCACGAACATCCAGGAGCCTTCGGCCAGCACAAATCCGTCGCGGTCGGCGGAAAACGGGCGCGAAGCGCGCTCGGGAGCGTCGTTCCATGAGGTGGTCAGCGCCCGTAACAGTGTGTAGCCCTTGATGATGCCGGGGGTGATCGTGGAATCAACGCCGCCGACCAGGAACATGCGCTGCATTCCGGCCTGGATGTGCTGGAGGGCATAGCCAATGGCGTCGGTGGAAGAGGTGCATCCGGTGCTGACCACATGACTGTAGCCACGGAAACCAAACCGCATTTGTACTTCGCTGGAGATCGTCCCAGGAGTGCCACTGGGTATGCAGAAAAGGCTGACTTGCTTCACGTTGCCCGTATGCCATAGACGGTAATTGTGCTCGGAATACTCCTGGGCGCCGCCGCCGGAGCCAAGAATGATGCCGATGTCGCGCTTTTCTGCCAGCGTCATGGCATTCGGATCGAGATCGGCATCCTTCAGCGCTTCGGCGGATGCGGCGAGACACAGAGGTACCACTCGCGACACGTGCTTGCGTTCTTTTGCGTCGATCCAGGCAAGTTCGTCGAAATCAGAAATTTCGCCAGCGATCTGCACGGGCAGCTCGCTCACATCGTAGCGCGAGATACGTTTTACCCCGCTCTTGCCATCAAGAATCGCGCGGCAGAAGGACTGGCGACCGAAACCATTGGGGCTCACTACGCCCATGCCGGTAAGCACTACTCTGGTGGTTGGTCTTTTGAGTGTCACGTACTAGTTTCCGACTGGTCGATGAGACATTTCAGGTAGACCTCGATTTTCTGGTTCTCCCGCTGCGGGAGGTGCCGAAGCAATATAAAACCTTTCGTACCGACAACCAACGGTCATTAGCGAATGAACAGTCAGATGCATGTCCCCCTCCCCGAGTCGCCACAAAATGGGATAATGAAGATGCCCATGCCGCTCGGTATTTACGTTTCCGTCCCCTTCTGTCGCACGAAATGCAGCTACTGCAACTTCGCCTCAGACGTCTTCTCCCGGGCCGTTTTCGAGCGTTATGTGGACCGGGTTTGTGCCGAGATTGAAAGATCCCGAGTCACCGCGGAAAGCATGGGCGGTGATATGGAGCACGAAATCGATTCTATCTATTTGGGCGGTGGTACTCCTAGTATTTTAGATTCGCACCAACTGGAGCGCATATTTGTCACCATTCGGCAAAATTTCTGTCTCCAGACAGCGAGTGAAATAACGGTGGAGTGTGCTCCGGGAACGCTGTCGGAACCCATCCTGGACGCGCTCCAACGCACTGGGGTGAACCGCGTCAGTTTAGGAGTGCAGTCGTTTATACACCGCGAATCGGCCGCGGTGGGCCGACCCGAGCAACGAAGCACGATCGTGGACGACATGGCTCGCCTGCGTGCCCGCGATATCACCAACATCAACATTGACCTGATCGCTGGATTGCCCCACCAGACGGCTGAGAGCTGGGAGTCATCCCTGAGCCAAGCCATTGATTCGGGGGCGCCGCACGTAAGCGCGTACAGGCTTGAAATCGATGAGGACTCGCGCCTGGGTCGCGAATTGATGGCTGGCGGCACCCGCTATCACGCCCACTTTGTTCCGGATGAGGACCTGACGGCCGATCTTTATCTAACCGCTTGTGAACGGCTGAACGCGGCCGGCATTGAGCAGTACGAAATTTCGAATTTTGCGTGCGCCGGTTTTGAATCGCGCCACAACCTGAAATACTGGCTACGTCAACCGTATCTTGGTTTTGGGGTGGATGCGCATTCGATGCTGCGAACTTCGACAGATGCATATAGGTTGGTGAATGCTACCGGGTCGGCGCCCCCCGCCGGGACACAACCGTGCGAGATCTCTTCGTCTGACCTGGATGCTGTGCGGTTTTCTACCGCAGCTTCGCTCGACTGGTATCTTTCCGGCGCGCCCTTATTCCGTACCCCGGTCTCGTGCCGCGGAGCTCTTGAAGAGACATTGTTCTTGGGTCTACGGCTGCAGAGAGGCGTGGATTGGACGCGTGTGGCTGGCGAGTTCGGAGCGGATGCGGTTGCGCGGCTTTCACCCGCGCTAGACGAGTTTATCCAGGGTGGCTTGATGATCGAGGACGGCAAATTGGTGCGCCTGACCGCGAGAGGCAGATTGTTGTCGAACGAAATCTTCCAGCAGTTTCTTACCGCGACTGACTCTGTTTTAGAAGCCAGAACCCAAGGGTGCGAGGTATAATTTTCGACGCTCCAAGGAGGCAAGGTATGGGCCTGTACTCGCACTATGACGGAGCACATAATCATCCGGTCAACCGCGCCCTGCATATGATCGCTATTCCTGTCGGCTTTTCGTCCCTCGTCGTGGTTTGGTTTCACTGGATCATCGGGCTGCTGCTGATTCCTACAGCTTTCGCGCTGGCTTGGCTGGGACATCTGATCGAAGGCAATAAGCCGGCATTCATGACGAATCCGGCACATGTTTTCGTGGCTCCCGTATGGATGGTGCGAAAGATCTTTGGCGCGGGAGCTAAGAAAACCGCATAAGGCGAGCCGATTAGAGGCGCGGTTTTGCTGTTGATTCATTAGCCTGACCGCTCCAGCTCGCTCCAACCAACCGGTCGGTTCGCGCATTTCTTCCAACTTTAATTGTTGTGATGTAATCAAAGATCCTGCTGCGATCGCCGCCGACGCTGTTTGCCGGGCGGCGATGGGAGTTCGCACCAGTAATTCTCGGAGGTTTCTTGGATTTTCAATTGAACGACGAGCAGTTACAGCTGAAGAAGACCGTGCGGGAGTTTGCGGAACGAGAGATTGGGCCCCACGTTATGGAGTGGGACGAGGGAGGCCAGTTTCCACTGGAGACCATCAAGCAATTGGGGCAGCTGGGATTGATGGGAACGATTTTTCCTCCGGAGTACGGAGGGGCGGGGATGGGTTATGTCGAGTACGTTACCGCCATAGAGGAGCTTTCTCGCGTCGATGGTTCAGTGGGAATCATCGTGGCTGCGCACACTTCACTCTGCTCCAATCACATTTTTCTCGCCGGAACTGAGGAGCAGAGGAAGAAATACGTGTCGAAGCTAGCCGCCGGGGAGTCTATCGGCGCCTGGGGGCTGACGGAACCTTCCTCGGGATCCGATGCGGGCAGCGCCCGCATGATAGCCGTGCGCCGCGCTAATAACTGGGTGCTGAATGGCACCAAAACCTTTTGTACGAATGGGCACTATGCCGACGTGGTGGTGGTCGTCGCCGTCACCGATCGTGCGGCGCATACGCATGGTCTGTCGGCGTTCATCGTGGAGAAGGGAACGAAAGGCTTTCGCCCAGGCAAGAAAGAAAACAAGCTGGGACTTCGGGCAAGCGACACGGCGGAACTGATTTTCGAAGATTGCGTCATTCCCGGGGAGAATTTGCTGGGAAAATTAGGGGACGGTTTCATTGACGCTATGCAAGTGCTGGACGGCGGCCGCATCTCGATAGCAGCGCTCTCGCTGGGCATGGCACAGGGAGCCTACGAGGCAGCTCTGAACTATTCGAAAGAGCGCAAGCAGTTCGGAAAAGCGATCAGCGAATTCCAAGCGATCCAGTGGAAACTGGCGGATATGGCAACTGAGATCGATGCGGCGCGCCTGCTAACTTTGCGAGCGGCGTCGATGAAAGACGCCGGCATGAAAACGACCCTGGAATCCTCGATGGCAAAGCTTTACGCCAGTGAAGTTGCGGTCAGGTGCGCGAATGAGGGAGTGCAGATTCATGGAGGGTATGGATTTATTAAGGACTATCCGGCGGAAAAGTACTATCGCGACGTGAAACTGTGCACCATCGGTGAGGGGACCAGCGAAATCCAGAGATTGGTGATTGCCAGACAGCTATTGAAGGACTGGCTTGTTTGAAATTCGCGGGCTTTTCTCTTGGAAGATGTTTTGCCCTCGACGCGCTTGGCAGAGGACTCTTGCAGCATTCTGCCCGGGTTACGTCTCCCTAACTTTAGCTGTAACACGAATTTGGGGCTGCCGAGATCCCGGATTGGAACGCTTGCTCGGCAGACTTTGCTCGTCTTTTTGGACTGCTTTACACTGAGGGTCTGGACTCCAATTTACAGTTCTGGGCAGAGCGCCTTCGCGAGGGCGATCCTCGCGCACTGGCGCGTGCTATCAGTATGGTTGAGAACCGCGAGAGCGGTTCCACCGATCTACTCAAGGAGTTGTTTCGGCACACCGGTCGCGCACGCATTCTGGGTCTGACGGGAGCGCCCGGTGCGGGCAAGAGTACTCTGGTGGACCACCTGGCAAAACACTACCGCTGCCAGAATCGGACGGTCGGTATCATTGCTGTCGATCCCACCAGTCCGTATAGCGGGGGTGCGATTCTGGGCGATCGCATTCGCATGCAGGATCATTTTTCCGATTCCGGCATTTATATTCGCAGCATGGCAACGCGTGGTTCGCTGGGAGGCTTGGCGGGGACCACGGCGGATGTAGCCACGGTTCTGGATGCGTCGGGTCGCGATCTGATCATGATCGAGACGGTTGGCGTGGGGCAAGACGAGGTTGATATCGTTAGGCTGGCCGACATTACGGTGGTTATATTAGTTCCGGGAATGGGTGACTATGTGCAGACCATCAAGGCTGGCATCATGGAGATCGCTGATGTTTTTGTGATCAATAAGAGCGATCGCGAGGGGGCCGAGCGCGTGGTGCGCGAGATTCGCGCTCTGGAGTCGCTGGCGACCCGAAGTGATCATTGGACGCCTCCTATCATAGAAACTGTGGCTAGCGAGGGGAAGGGAATCTCGGAATTGGCTGCCGCCATTGCTGGCTATGAATCGTTTCTGAAAAAAGAAAATCTGGTACTTAGGAGGAAAGCCCAGAATTGGCGTGATCGCTTGCTGGAAATGCTTCG
>Ga0126372_10000339_pt1 | contig 15846 bp, 10 predicted proteins | sample PanSoiMetaPlot_6_FD_92762 | JGI IMG/M metagenome (GOLD analysis project Ga0126372, IMG submission 92762) | Tropical forest soil microbial communities from Panama - MetaG Plot_6 | ecosystem: Environmental > Terrestrial > Soil > Tropical forest > Bulk soil | place: Panama | collected 2016-02-17
CCCGCTTGGGCACCCCGGGGTCGCCGGGCGCCGCCGCCGGGTCCCGTTCGTAGACGCCCATCTCCCGCTTGACCTCGATGACGGTGTTCTTCGGATCGTTGACCAGGTTGTTCTGCGCCGGCGCCCCGACGATCACCTGGCCCTGGGGGTCAAGGCCGACCACCGACGGCACGGTCTTGGCGCCCAGCGCGCTCTCGATGATGTGGGTGTCTTTGCCGTCCCAGATCGACACCGCCGAGTAGGTCGTGCCGAGGTCGATTCCGATCACCTTGTGGAATGGCATGGTTCTCCTACTCGTTGTCGTCGTTACCGGCCGGCGGCAGCCGTTTGGCTTGGATCTCCACGTTCGGCGGGGTGAGCAGCCGGCCGCCGAGCAGGTAGCCGTCCTCGACCACCCGCACCACGGTGTGCGGCGGGGCGTCCGGGAACGGGGACTCGTCCGGGTCGAGCACGCGGGCGCAGCGGTGCCTGTTGGGGTCGAACGGTTCCTCGCCGACCGCGATCGCGACCCGCTCGGCCCCCATCCGACTGAGCACCCCGCGCAACGTGACCAGCAGGCTGCGCAGGTGCCCGGCGATGACGTCCGGGTCGGTGAACTCGCCATGGTCCACCATCGCCTCCAGCGCGGCGAGCGGCCCGATCAGCTCGGTGGCCAGGTCCTTCAGGGTCCGGTAGGTCAGGGCGCCGGTGAGGTCGGCGCGCAGGCCGGCGACCTCACGCGTGACGTCGGCGCCGAGGCCTTCCTGCGCCTGCCCCAGCCGGTTCATCGCGGCCACCACCGCCGTGTTGTCGTCCACGATTTCCTCGAGCAACTTGGTGATCTGCCCGAGGCGCGCGGAGACCAGATCCGGTGTGGCCGCGTCGGGCTGTGCCGGCGTCGATTCGTTGGTCAGTGCTGCTTCGCTCATGTCTTACCGGGGTCCCCTTGTGTGTGTCGCTGGCGATCCGTCCGAGGCCGGCGTACCGGTGTGCCAGGCCAGCAACTCGTCCAGCAGCTGGTTGGGTGTCTCGTCGGCCGCGAAGTCGGTCCGGTCCACATCGGACAGTGGCCGCAGGGCCACCCCGGCCTCCAGCAGGTGCGCGCTGATCGCCCCGTGCAGCACGTCGATGCGGTGACCGGGATCCACGAACAGGGGCACCGCGGCGTCGCGGACCGTGAAGAACCGCAGGTGCGCGTTCTGCTGGTCGTACTCCGTCCGTTTCGCCGGCCGGACCAGTTCCTCGCCGGCCGCGTTTACCGCCGTCTGGCGCTTCTCCAGCTCCTCGCGGTTGCTCGGCTCGCGGCGCTGCCGCTCCCGCAGCTCTTTGACCATGCGGTCCCGCGCCTGCCGGATCTCCGCCGTGGTCGCTGTCGGTGAGACGCCGAGCAGGGAGTAGTGGGAATCGGCGCCGAGGTCAATCATGAACATGCTGGATCACTCTCCACCGTTGTCCAGTTGCCGCACGATCGCGTCGAACTGCGCCAGTACGTCTTCGAGGTATTTGATCTGGTCGGGCGGCAGGTTCTGGCGGTGCTGCGCCAATGCGTCGGCCACCTCCGCGCGGGTCGCGTGCACGACTCGAAGCGACTCCTGGGCCGCCGCGGGACCGGGTTGGCGCTGAAATCGCTCGATCTCCTGATGTACTCGGTCGACCGCCTCCTCGGCGAGCCGCTGTACCCGTTTACGGGCGCTGGCGACGGCCGCTGCGGCGTTGACCGATTTCAGCTTGGTCACGAACTCCTGGCGCTGCTCGTCGCTGAGCGCGGTCTCGATCCCCTCAGACAGCAGCTTGACCGCCTCGGCGGCCCCCGACGTTTCGCTGGACTGGGAAACGCCGGTCGTCCGGTCCACCTCGTCCAGCTGGACCAGCAGGTTGACCAGGGACAGACGCAGCGCGCCACTGCGGGGGAACTGGCCCAACGCGTCCCGCAACGCGACGACCGTTGCTTTCGCGCTCGCCACATCCTGTGGCTGCCGGAGCTTTTCCGGTGTCACCAGCATCCCGGCGCTGTCGATCAGGTTGACGAGGCTGGCGCGCCGTTCCCGCAGAGAATCGGCCTCGTCTGGATCCGCCACCGACGACGGCAGCCGCTCCAGCGCGTCCAGCGCGGCCCTATAGGCATCCGCCCACCGATTCGCCTTGTACAGCAATACGCTGCGCTGCTCCAGCAGCTCCACACGGTGCGGCAGCACCGCAACGCACTCGTCCATCGCGGCCAGCCGCCGTGACCACTCGGTCTCGGCATCCGGTTGCGGCTGGACACACCGAGCGGCAAGGGCCATGAAGTCGTTCTCGAACACGTCGAACAGCTTCGGGCCGTCCTCGTCAAGCAGACCCTTGGTCACGCACAGCGGCTCCAGAATCACCTTGGGCAGCAGGAACTGGTGCCGGGCAATCGAGCAGCCGAGCGGGACGTTCCGGGCGGACTTTTGCTTGATCAGCCCTACGATCAGCTCTTTCAGCAGCAGCGCCCGCTGGAGCAGCTCGCCGGCGAGCGCATCGGCCCGCTCCTGCTCCGGCTCGAGGTATGGGTCTCTGGCCCGCTCGATCGGCTCGATGGCACGATCGAACGCCTCGCGCACGGTGGCGATTGCGAGCCCGCGGAACACCTCCACCCCGGCCCAGCTTCGCCCATGCAGCGCGCTTTCGATGTGCGCTATGAGCGTGTCTCGAGCGGATTCGAAATCCTCGTCCGCCGCGTCCCGCGGCACCCCGAGCAGCTGGGTTGGCGACCGGAAGTGCAGCCGGGCATTGAGGTAGTAGAGGTCCCATTCGCGCAGCCATATCGCCAGCGCGTCGGGATCGGCCACCCAGGTGGCCAACTCCTGGCCGGTCGGGCCGTTGGGTGTGGTCGGCGGGCAGTGTCGCTGCCGGGCCTGCTGGCTCAACGCCAGGTGCAGGGACCTGCGCTCGTCCAGCAGCAGCTGGACGTCACCGACGCCGGCGGCGTGCAGGTACAGAAGCTCGGTCAGCCGCTCCCACGCCGGCTGGTACTCCGGCTCCGATTTGGTCCGCGCGGCCAGTAGCGCCAGGTTGACGGCGACTGGAACCCGGTGCGGGTCCAGCGCGATAGTCTCCCTCCACAGGAGTTTCGCCTCGGCGAAGCGCTCATCGGCCCACGCCTTGCGGGCGTAGCCATCCAGCACCGCCAGCCGCAGTTCGCGGAAGCAGTCCAGGTTGCGGACGCCCTGGGGATAGGCGTCCAGCAGCCGGACCGTATCAGCCGCCGTGAGCCCGCTGTTCGGGCCGCACCTGGCGAAGTGCAGCCAGCAGACCAGTTCGGGTGGTAGCAGCCTGCGGGCCAGCCGATCGGTCGCCGCGGCCACGAAGGCGGCCGGTTTGTCGGACTCGGCGAGGTCGAGGGTCGCGGTCAGCATGGCTACCGCGGGATGCTCCGGGTCCCGGTCAATGCCGGTCGCGGTCATCCGCTTACGTACCTCGCCGGTAGACCAGCCGTTGATCACCGTGAGCGCGCAAGCGGTGGCGAACTCCGCTATGTCGCCACCGTTGCGGGCCTGGGCGGATCCGGTGTCGAGGTGCGCAGCGACCTGGGCCGGCAACGGTTTCGGCCGGGACAGCTGCTCGACCAGGGCAATGCGCCAGGTATCCGACCACCGTTTCGGATCCGCGTCACCGCTGGTCGCGTCCCTCGTGCCGGCCCCGGACGGGCGTGGTTTCCGCTTGGCGCCGGCCCTTTTCGGGCTAGTCGGGCCAGTCCGCGGCTGGTCGTCACGACTCTGTTCTTTGATCAGTTCGTCGAGGTCGGCGACGGCGGCTCGTAGTTCAGCGCTCGATCCCCTGTTGAGCGCCTTGACCAGTGCCTGGCCGATGGTCTGCTCCTTCTTGTCCAGTTCCAGCAGCGCTAACGCGAGCAGTTGGTGCACGCGGCGGCTGGACGGCGCGAGCCGCAGCGCCCTGCGGTATTCCGACACAGCGGCGCGATGCTGGCCGGCTCGGTGCAGCTGGCGGCCGAGATGCAGGTAGAGCTTGGGCATGAAGGGGTCGTGAGCGATCGCCGTCCGGAGCCGCTCGACCGCCTCCTCCTGCGATGTGCCTGGCGTGATGGCGAGCCGGAACTCGGCCTCGGCCAGTGCGAGCCGCACGCGTGGCTCGCGCGGCAGCGTGGCGAGCTCGCCGAGCGCGGCATGTAGGCGGGCGCGGTACCGCTCCGTGTCGAGAGCGTCTATGACGGGGTTCATAACGGGTCCTCGTAGAGTTCGACCTTTCCCGGCCGGCTCACCGCGACCAGCCGCCCGTCCGCCGACAGCGCGACCGACCGCGCGTCTGGCCAGGCCTGTTGCTCGACACCGTCGCGCCAGTAGGCGCGGCCCCCATCGGGGGTAGCGGTGGTGAACCGTTTGGCCACCCCGGAGGTGGACAGCAGGGTGTGGCCGGCCGGCAAGGTGAAGTGCCAGACCTGCCGGTCCGCGTCGTCGATCAGCCACGCCTCCTGTGCCTGCGCGGATCCACGTTGCCCCGCGGCCCCGATCAGCAGCAGACAGCGGCCCGGCACCGGTGCCGGCAGCAGCCGCAGCGCGCCCGGCCGCGGCTCGGCGGTGCCGAGCGATCTGTCCGGGGACATGCTGATGAGCGCGTCGTCGGTCAGCATCACCAGCCGAGGACCCGCGTACGCGAGGTCGGAGACGTCGAGCGCGGGCCTGTGGTAGACCCTGCGATAGCTTGAGTAGATCGAAAGCCCACCGGACAGGTCGGCCACCGCGAACTGGTCACTGTGATCGCTGACCGCGATCCGGTGGACCCCCTCAGCGACATTGAGTAGCTCGCCGTGCCGGCCGCCGGAGAAAATACGCCACAGCGCACGCTTCCACGACCCGGCTACCAGGCTGTCGCTGGTGAACCGCAGATCACCCACGGCGCCATCCATCCGCACCGACGCTTCCAACTGGGCACCGGCGAAGTAACGCACCGCGCCGTCCCAGCCGCCCACGGCCAACCGGTCACCGGACCCGCGGGCGACCCCGCGTACTGGCACCGGGTAGGTGTCACGCCAGACCAGTCCCGCGCCGTCCAGGACGGCCAGCGTGTCCGTGCCCATCTCCCAGATCAGCACCCACGTTCCGCCGAGCGGCCAGGCTCCGCGACTTTCGATCGGATAGGACTCGAGCAGGCCGATCTGCTGGGGGACGGGGAAGGGCACGACAGGACGGCGATCGAGGCCGCGCTCCTGCCGGTAGCGCCGGTTTACCGCCTTGAGGCTCTCGCTGTCGGGCAGGTGCCGGGCGGCGTCCTCGAGCACCTGACACGCCTGGGTCGCGGTCCGGCAGCGAGCTAACTGTTCGAGCGGGCCGGCGACACTTTGGTGCGCGGCCTCGGCCGCCCCGCCCGCCGGGTAGCCACCGGTGAGCAGATAAAACAGCACCGAGTGCAGCGCAAACAGGTCGGTGCTCGGGGTGAGCCGGGCTCCGGAAATTTGTTCCGGGCTGGAAAACAGGAACTCGTCGCCAGCCCCGACGCTCGGGTCCGTGGGTGCGGCCGCGATTACCCTGCCGATGCACAGCACCCGCACCGTGCCGAAGCTGTCGACCAGCACGTTCGCCGGCTTGATATCGCCGTGCACGATCGGTGGAGTCTCCCCGTGGAACTCCTTGAGCGCCAACGCGATCCCGAGGCACAGCTCGTAGGCGGCCCGCCGCGGCAGGGTGCCGACTTGTTCGGTGAGGTCCTGTGTGCTGACCGCGTCGATCGAGGGCAGTACCAGGAACAGGCAGCGACGTCGCCCGTCCACCGCCACGCGCCCGGCGTCCAGCGGCGACACGATGTTGGCATGCCGCAGCCGCATGAACCGGGTGGCCTCCTCGAAGAACTCGTCCTCGCTCTGCTCGGGCAGGGCGACTAGGTTGACCGAGACCGGCTCCTGCCTGCCCGCATCCCTGCCGGCGTAGAGCGGGCCGAGGCTGTTCTGGCTCAGCCGTGGTCCACGCAGGTAGTAACCGGTGTTGGGGATCTGCCGTTCGGCGTCGTCATTGCCGGGCGGAAGGCTGTCCCAGATCCTCGGCCACGGGTCGGCCGGTTTGCGCTCGAAGGTCCAGTCGGTGAGAGTCCGCAGCGCGGTGAGCGCTGGTTTGGTCGACTCGTGGGTGATGGTGAACTCACCCATCTGATCGTCGCGTACGGCGTAGTTCCCGTAGGTCTGCACGGTCGCCAGCGAGGCGTTGATGTGCGACGGGAGCTTTTGGGACACGATCAGCTGCTGGATCAGCAGGTCGAGGGTCGCATTGGTGGGCAGGTCACCGAGTTCCCTTTTGTACAGGTACTTCGACAGCGCCTCGTTCGCGCGCCGGACTTGGAACAACGCGACGTAGGGGTCATCCAAAGCCTCGAAAGGTGCGTCACATATCCGCTCGACGTCCTCGCGGTCCAGAGTGGTTCCCTCACCCGGCACCGTTCCCCTGATCACGCGGATGACTTGTTCGTACACCTGGTCGTAGTTGGCCGGCTCGGTCAGGTCACAGATCATCAGGTGTTGAATGTAGGTCGGCAGCTCCCGGTGTAATGCTCTAAACAGTACCGGGATCGTGCGCGCTGACTCGCCAGACGGGTCCCGGTGCATGCTCGACTTCAGTTCGTAGGATGCAAATTCCCGATCGAAGTAGGCGTCGGTGAGGCACGCGACGGTGTGGGCCGAGTGCGCGATGGCATCGCTGAGCTGGCCGAGCACCGGCACGCCACCGGCCATCTGCTCGACGTCGAACCAGACCGTGAAGCCGTCCTGCCTGAGCCGCCGCACGAAGGGCGCCACCAAGTCACGGTCGGTGCTCGCGTAGCTGATGAAGACATCAAACTCGTGTGCCATGACCCCCCAGCTTGCGTCGATGGCCAAGCTTGTCAGGCGAGCCTACCGAGCCAGGTACGTAGGCCACCATCCGGCTCCCAGCCGGGTTAGAGCCTGCTCGCGACCGGCGACTACGACGTTGTCTTCGACCGCTGTGTATAGGTCAATGACCTGATCTTCGCGGCACCAAGCCAAACCGCTGTCGACCTGCTCACCGGACCGGGAAGGAGCCCGGCCGAGGCATCGGCACTACTGGACTGGATGCAAACCCATGAACACGACTGGCGACGCTGAGTCGGCGACCCACCAATGGTCTCGGCGTCCGTCGCTCTCCTTGCCGAAGATCTCCTGACCACGATCGACCAGACGCCCAAATGACTGCCGATCTCCGGCCTTGCCGAGGTCACGTGGGTGTCCCGCGATGTGTCTTCGGCGGCGTGGTATGCCCAGGTGGCCTCGAAACTGGCAGTGGATGGCAGCGTTTGGGGTGGGGTTGGCAGCCGGCGGTGGGGGACCTTGGGGCTTCCGCGAACACGGAAGCGAGGTATCTGCTGATGGTTGGTTTGCTGGAGAGCCGGGTTGGGCGCGGCACGCTGCTGCACCGGGCGTTGCAGTTGGACGCGGTGGCCAGCGGGTTGCTCGGGGCGTTGCTGGTCGCGGCGAGCGGGGCGGTCGGGCGGTTGCTCGGCCTGCCGGCGGTGCTGCTGCTTGACGCCGGTGTGGTGATGCTGGTGTGGGCCGGGGTGGCGGGCTGGCTTGGAGCACGGGCCCGCGTTCCACGCCGGGGCGCGGCCGCAGTGATCGTGATTAACGTGCTGTGGGCGGTCGACAGCGTCGTGCTGCTATTTACCGGCTGGGTCGAGCCGAACGGGCTCGGCGTGGCGTTCGTGGTGGTGCAAGCCTTGGCGGTGCTCGGGCTGGCCGCGGTGCAGTACGTTGGCCTGCGGCTTAGCCGAACCTGAGTCGGGCCCGTTCTGTCCATACTCGAACGGTTGTTCTACTGTCAGGATTCGTGCGGCAGCTGTCGTTCTATTCCGTCGAGGCGCATCCGCCCCGGATCGCCGACCTGGCCGGGCTCCTGTGCGGGCCCGGCCAGGCGGTGCGTTTCGGCAGCAGCGGGGCGGCCAGGTTGAGCGTCGTCGTGACGGACCGCTGGCGGGTCGTGGCGCTGCGAGCGGTGTGCGCCGAGCGGGGTGTCCAGGCCGAGGTGGCCACTTCCGCGGAGGGCAACCCGTTGCTGCGCACCGCATTTCGCACTGACCTGTCCGAGCTGACGGCGCAGTGGACCAGGGGCGCGGTCAAAGCGGTGCCCGCCGGAATTGAGCTGGTCGGGCCGACTCTTCGGGTATGGGCGCTTACCGCGGGGCAGCGTGACGGCAGCGGCTACCTGCTCGGGCTGGACCCGCACGCCGAGGACACCCACGAGCCGCTCGCCGTCGCCATGTCGATGGCCGGTCTGGTGGTGGTACCGGCGCCGGCCGGCGCGCGCGGTCAGGGCAGGCCCAGCCCGGCGCTGCGGCTGACCGGGCGCCGGCGCCTGGCCAGGCTCGTCGAACTGATCGGCGACCCCCCGCCCGGCACGCCTGCGGACGCCTGGCCTGCATGATCGTTTCGCCGCCGCGGCGGGCAGCGGACTGTGGGGAGGCAGTGTGGCTGAGGGGCAGCGGGAAGGCCACTGGCTGCGGGAGACCGCGGGGCGCGCGGGAGACCGCGGGGCGCGCGGGACCGTCGAAGGCTGAGGGAGACCAGGGGAGCCGCCGCCAGCGGGAAGACCCGCGGAAGTGGAATGTTGTGCTGTCGAACAGTCTTTAGCACGATGTGACTAGTTCATTCCGGCGGAGGTATCCTATGGACGTAATCGTGTTGATTGGCCGGATCCTGTTCTCGGCAATCTTCCTGCTCTCGGCGGTCGGGCACTTCACTCAGCGCCAGACGATGGCCGGTTACGCCAGCGCGAAGGGCGTGCCGTACAGCGAGCTGGCGGTCCTGGTGTCCGGCGTGCTGCTCGCGCTCGGCGGGCTCATGGTGCTGCTGGGCATCTGGGCCGACCTCGGCGCCCTGCTGCTGGTGATCTTCCTGGTGCCGACGGCGGTCCTGATGCACGGGTTCTGGAGGGAGTCCGATGCCCAGGCCAAGCAGCTGGAGATCATCCAGTTCAACAAGGACATCGCGCTGGCCGGTGCCGCGCTGATGCTGTTCGCCTTCTTCGCGTACACCGACGACCTCGGGCTCACCATCACCGGCCCGCTGTTCAACTTCTGATTTCCGACCGGCACCCGGGCGTCCCAAGCTGCGAGAGAAGCCAAGGTGGGACGCCCAGGTAGCCTGGTCTCCGGGTTGCGTCGTTTGCCACCGGCTGGCTTGGATATGTAACTCTGGCCAGAGAACCCGCGGTGTTGAGGCACACTGGCGAGTTGGAGGCGGGAGCACGCGGCGCTGGATCGCGTCGTCGTGTCACAGGGCCCGCACGAAACACAGGGAAGCGGCAGAGCGTGGCAGAAGCTACGAAGGGCGGCGGTGGCCGTCGCTCGAAGGCATCCGACGGCAGCCGTCGGCTGGTGATCGTCGAGTCACCGGCCAAGGCGCGCAAGATCTCGACCTACCTCGGTCCGGGGTTCGTGGTCGAGTCCTCCCGCGGGCACATCCGTGACCTGCCGCGCGACGCCAAGGAAGTGCCCGACAAGTTCAAGGGCCAGCCATGGGCCCGGCTCGGCGTCGACGTCGACAACGGGTTCGAGGCGCTGTACATCGTCACCCCGGACAAGCGGGGCACCGTCAGCGAGCTGCGCACAGCGCTCAAGGACGCGGCCGAGCTGTACCTGGCGACGGACGGTGACCGTGAGGGCGAGGCGATCGCCTGGCACCTGTTGCAGACCCTCAAGCCCAAGGTGCCGGTGCGCAGGATGGTCTTCCACGAGATCACCCAGCGGGCTATCCAGGAGGCCGCGGCCAATCCGCGCGATCTCGACCAGGACCTCGTCGACGCCCAGGAGACCCGCCGGATCCTGGACCGGCTGTACGGCTACGAGGTCAGCCCGGTGCTGTGGAAGAAGGTCATGCCGGCGCTGTCGGCCGGCCGCGTGCAGTCGGTGGCCACCCGCATCATCGTCGAGCGCGAGCGGGCCAGGATGCGCTTCGTCCAGGCGTCCTACTGGAACGTCAAGGCCACGCTGGACGCCGGCGAGGACGCGAGCCCGCGCACGTTCAACGCCTCGCTGGTGGCCGTGAACGGGACCCGCCTGGCCACCGGCCGCGACTTCGGCCAGGACGGGCGCCTGGCCGCCAGGGCCGACGCGGCCGACGTGCTGCTGCTGGACGAGCCGTCCGCGATCCGGCTGGCGCAGGGCCTGGCCGACGCCGAGCTGCGCGTCGTCTCGGTGGAGCAGAAGCCGTACACCCGCAAGCCGTACGCGCCGTTCATGACCTCGACGCTGCAGCAGGAGGCCGGGCGCAAGCTGCGCTTCGGCACCCAGCGCACGATGCGCGTCGCGCAGCGGCTGTACGAGAACGGCTACATCACCTATATGCGAACCGACTCGACGACGCTGTCCGAGACGGCGATCGCCGCGGCCCGCACCCAGGCCGCGCAGCTCTACGGCCAGCAGTACGTCTCGCCGCAGCCGCGCCAGTACACCCGCAAGGTCAAGAACGCCCAGGAGGCGCACGAGGCGATCCGCCCGGCCGGCGAGGTGTTCCGCACCCCCGGCGAGGTCGCCAGCGAGCTGGAAAGCGACGAGTTCCGGCTCTACGAGCTGATCTGGCAGCGCACGATCGCCTCGCAGATGGCCGACGCCCGCGGCACCACCATGAGCGTGCGCATCGCCGGCGTCGCCGCGACCGGTGAGGAATGCACCTTCGCCGCGTCCGGGCGGACCATCTCGTTCGCCGGGTTCCTGCGTGCCTACGTCGAGACCGTTGACGAGGAGTCCGGCGGCGAGGCCGACGACGCCGAGTCCAGGCTGCCCGAGCTGGTGCGCGACCAGGCCCTGACCGCCACCGAGCTGCACCCGGACGGCCACACCACCAACCCGCCGCCGAGGTTCACCGAACCGTCGCTGGTCAAGGCGTTGGAGGAGCGCGGCATCGGCCGACCGTCGACCTACGCGTCGATCATCACCATCATTCAGGACCGCGGCTACGTGTGGAAGCGCGGCGCGGCCCTCATCCCGTCCTGGGTCGCCTTCGCCGTGGTCGGGCTGATGGAGCAGCACTTCGGCCGGCTGGTCGACTACGACTTCACCGCCGCCATGGAGGACGAGCTCGACAGCATCGCCGCCGGCCGAGCCGAGCGCACGTCATGGCTGGCGCAGTTCTACTTCGGCGGCGACATGGGGCCGGCCGGCTCGATCGCCCGCACCGGAGGGCTCAAGAAGCTCGTCGGCACCGGGCTCGAGGAGATCGACCCGCGTGAGATCAACTCGATCCCCCTGTTCGGCGACTCCGACGGCCGGACCGTCGTCGTGCGCGTCGGCCGCTACGGGCCGTACCTCGAGCGCCCCAACGGCAGCGAGCCGCAGCGGGCCAACCTGCCCGAGGACCTGCCGCCCGACGAGTTGACCCCCGAGCTGGCCGAGCAGCTGTTCGCCACGCCCGCCGAGGGCCGCGTGCTCGGCGCCGACCCGTCCTCGGGGCACCAGATCGTCGCCAAGGAGGGCCGCTTCGGGCCGTACGTCACCGAGCTGCTCCCCGACGGTGCCAAGGGCAAACCGCGAACGGGATCGCTCCTCAAGACGCAGTCGCTGGACACCATCACCCTCGACGAGGCACTGCGACTGCTGTCGCTGCCGCGTGTTGTCGGCGTCGACCCGGCCTCCGGCGAGGAGATCACCGCGCAGAACGGTCGGTACGGGCCCTACCTGAAGAAGGGCACGGACTCCAGGTCGTTGGAGAGCGAGGAGCAGCTGTTCACGGTCACCCTGGACGAGGCGCTGGCGCTGTACGCCGCACCCAAGACCCGTGGCCGGCGCACCGCCGCGCCCGCCCCGCCGCTGCGCGAGCTGGGCACCGACCCGGCATCCGGCAAGCCGATGGTGGTCAGGGACGGGCGGTTCGGCCCCTACGTGACCGACGGCGAGACCAACGCCTCGCTGCGCAAAAGCGACAACGTCGAGGCGCTGACCGACGAGCGGGCGGCCGAACTGCTCGCCGAGAAGCGCGCCAAGGGCCCGGCGACCCGGCGCCCGGCCCGCCGCCGTAAGGCCCCCGCCAGCAAGCCCTGAGCCCGCCCCGTAAGGCCTGCGCCGACAGGCCTTACGCCGTCTGCGCCAGTATGTGAACCGTCCGGTAGGCCTGCGTCAGCAGGCCCACAACCGTCCCGACCCGGCGTGGCCAGCTGGATCGGTCGGGATGGTTGTGCTGATCTCCCCTGAGATCATATTGTCCAGCAGCACCGGCTCGAACCGGCGAAGCCATCGTCGGCGGCTGAACGGTCCAACGTCGCTAGCCCGGCGGCCATTGTCAGGGGACGCCGCTACGCTGAATCGCGGAAGCCTACTCCGTACGCAGACCCGCAAAGGGGTGACAGCGATACCGCCTGAGCGCGCCATGCCCGTATCCGATGCCGGGGACTCCACCGCGCAGCGGATACGAAGCGTGCTCGCGATCCGGCCGTTCCGCCGGTTGTGGGCGGTGACGGCGTTGTGCGCCACCGGCGACTGGTTATCGCTGCTGGCGCTTTCGGCGTTAGCTACCCAGCTGACCACCGGGTACCGGGCACAGAGCTTCGCGCTGGGCGGCGTGGTCGCCACCAAGCTGCTGCCAGCGATGGTGCTCGGCCCGCTCGCCGGCGCCATCGCCGACAAGCTCGACCGGCGCCGCGTCATGGTCGTGTGTGACGTGCTGCGGTGCGTGTTGTTCCTGTCCATCCCCATCGTGGGCACGCTGTGGTGGCTGTTCGCGGCCACACTCCTGATCGAGATCTGCGCGCTGTTCTGGATACCGGCCAAGGACGCCTCGATCCCCAACCTGCTCAAGCGGCCGCACCAGGTCGAGACCGCCAACCAGCTCGGCCTGGTGATGACCTACGGCATCGCCGTGGTCACCGCGGCCGGGCTGTTCTCGTTGCTGTCCCAAGTCGACGACGTCCTCGGCGCGACCTTCGCCCCGGACGCGGTCAGCACCGCCCACATCGCACTCGTGATCAACGGCCTGGCCTACCTGACCTGCGCCATCGTGGTCGGCCTGCGCATACCCGAGATATCCGGCCGGCGGGCCGCCGGGCTGCGCAACGTCCAGCCAGGGCTGCTCACGATGCTGCGCGACGGGTTCGCCTTCGTCGGCGGCACCCCACTGGTGCGCGGCCTGGTGATCGGCATTCTCGGCGCCTTCGCCGCCGGCGGGGCCGTCATCGCGTGCGCCAGGCTGTACGCCACCAGCCTCGGCGGCGGCGACGGCGCTTACGGGATGTTGTTCGTCTCGGTGTTCGTCGGCCTCGGCTTCGGCATGGCATTCGCGCCGCAGCTGGCCAGGCGGATGCCGCGCAACCGGCTGTTCGGCGTCGCCATCGTCGCGGCCGGGCTGGCCATGGTGCCCGCCGCGCTCGCCGTGCACCTGTTCGTCGCCATGGCCGCGGCCGCGCTCGTCGGAGCGCTGGCCGGGGTCGCCTTCCTGACCGGCCTGACCATCATCGGCCTGCAGGTCGACGACGCCATCCGCGGCCGGACCGTCGCGTTCGTGCAGTCGATCGTTCGGGTCGACCTGCTCGCCTCAATGGCGCTGGTACCGGTGCTGGTCGGCGTCGTGCAGCCGCGCCGGATCACGGTGTTCGGGCAGGCGTTCACCATCGACGGCACCCGCACCGTGCTGTTCGGCGCCGGGCTGGTCGCCGCCGTCGTCGGCGTGCTCGCCTACCGGCAGATGGACGACCGCCGCGCCGAGTCGATCCTGACCGACCTGCGCGACGCCCTGAGCCGGCGCCGCCGCGGCATCGGCGGGCTGCTGATCACCTTCGAAGGCAACAGCCACGCCGACACCGCCGACCAAGCCGGCCGGCTCGCCGACTGGCTGCGCCATTGTGGCCGCGACGTGCTGCTCACCGGGGTATCGCCGCTTGACGAGCAACGGCTGCGCACCGTGCTGGACAGCGTGGACCTCACCAGCGGGCGAGCGCGTGCCCTGGTCGCGGCCGCCCTGCGCGCCGAGGTCGTCGAGCGCCAGGTCCGGCCCGCGCTGGCCGCCGGCACCGTCGTCGTCATGGAACGCTACGTCGACAGCCCGCTGGCACACCTGGGCGCCGACGCCGGCATCTCCTCCTCCGAGTTGGAAGTGCTCGTCGACTGGGCGACCGGACGCCTGCGCCCCGACATCACCGTGCTACTCGACCGCAACCCCGACGGCATGGGGTCCGCCGCCGCGTCACGCGGACTGCCCGACCTCGAACACCACTGGAAGGTGAAGAAGATCCCCACCGAGATCGCCGCCGCCAACCCGGACCGGTACGTCGTAGTCGACGCCGACGACACCCCCGACAACGTCGCGGCCCGAGTCCAGCACGCCCTCGACGAGCTGTTGCCGAGCCCGCGCACGTTCGGGTGGCCCACCCCAGCCGAGCCGCAACCCACCGACGGTGCTTCAGAGTCCCATGACGCTTCAAGGTCCCGTAATACTTTCGGGACTCGGCAGGCCTCAGAGTCGCGTGACGCTTCAGGGTCGCGTGAGGCTTCAGAGCCTCGGGAGGCCTCAGAGTTCCGAGCCGAGGCAAAGTGATCGGCAAAGGCGTCTGGGCCGGCCTCGTCGGCCAACCCGACGCGATCCAGGCGCTGTCCACCGCCGCGGCCGCCGCAGCCAACGGCGCCACCGGCATGACCCACGCCTGGCTGTTCACCGGCCCCCCCGGCAGCGGCCGCTCAGTCGCCGCCCGCGCCTTCGCCGCCGCCCTGCAATGCACCCAGAATCCCCCCGGCTGCGGCACCTGCCAGTCATGCCGAACCGTGCTCGCCGGCACCCACCCCGACGTCCGCAACATCGTGCCCGAAGGCCTGTCGATCTCCGTCGCCGAGATGCGCGCCCTCGTCCAGGCCGCCTCCCGGCGCCCCGCCAGCGGGCGCTGGCAGATCGTCGTCATCGAAGACGCCGACCGCCTCACCGAAGGCGCCTCCAACGCCCTACTCAAAGCCGTCGAAGAGCCCCCCGCCCGCACCGTGTTCCTGCTCTGCGCCCCATCCGACCACCCCGACGACGTGTCCGTCACCATCCGGTCCCGCTGCCGCGCCGTCGCCCTGCGCACCCCGTCCGCATCGGACATCGCCGACGTCCTGCGCGACCGCGACGGCATCGACCCCCCCGTCGCCACCTGGGCCGCCTCCGTCTCCGGCGGCCACGTCGGCCGCGCCCGCCGCCTAGCCACCGACCCCACCGCCCGCTCCCGCCGCGAAGCCGTACTCGCCATCCCCACTGCCCTGCCTGCCGCCGCCGACCCCTTCGCCGCCGCCGAAGCCCTAGTCGCCGCGGCCGCCAACGAGGCCGTCGAGACCACCAAAGACCGCGACGAGTCCGAAAAAGCCGAACTAGAAATGGCCCTCGGCAAGGGCGGCACCGGCCGAGGCGCCGCCGCAGCCGGACGTGGCGTGGTCGGCGCCATCCGCGAACTCGAACGCCGCCAGAAGTCCCGAGCCACCCGCACCCAACGCGACTCACTGGACCGCGCCCTGGTCGACCTGGCCGGCTTCTACCGCGACGTCCTCACCGTCTCATTCGGCGCGGACGTGCCCCTGACCCACCCCGACCGGTTGTCCGACATCCGCTCGGCCGCCTCTTCGTATCCGCCCGAAGGCGTGCTGCGCCGCCTGGAGGCCGTGCTGGCCTGCCGCGAGGCCATCGAGCTCAACGTCAAACCCCGGATCGCCGTCGACGCCCTGGTCACGGTCCTACGCCACGGCTGACCTTTCTCTACGCCGTTGGTCTGGCTCTCGCCGCGCCCGCAGCTTTGCCGGCAGGCGGCTTGTTGGCTTAGCCGTGCTGGCTGCTGACTGCTCCGATGTGAAGCGTGGTGACGCACTGCTCACTTTCCGTCATGTAGACGGTGCCCCGTACGTGCCGTCGCACAGCGCCTCTCGCCCCACCTCGTAGGCCAC
>Ga0126372_10000340_pt1 | contig 15832 bp, 19 predicted proteins | sample PanSoiMetaPlot_6_FD_92762 | JGI IMG/M metagenome (GOLD analysis project Ga0126372, IMG submission 92762) | Tropical forest soil microbial communities from Panama - MetaG Plot_6 | ecosystem: Environmental > Terrestrial > Soil > Tropical forest > Bulk soil | place: Panama | collected 2016-02-17
AGCTTCAACGACGGCTACCGAGGCTACCGCCGCACCTACCGCACCTGCACGCAGTCGGCCACGCTTGCCACGGCGCGGTTCAGCACCGAGGGAGCGCAGATCGCGGCCTCGCTTGCCCAAGGCTCAACATTCGCCAACAAGAATTCCAGCGACACCAAGCCCGCAGGGGCCGCGCCCGACGCCAACAAGCAGGGCAATCCGCCTCCTGAGCCCGGCAAGGAAGGCACTGCATCCGAAGCAAATAAGGAAAACGCTCCGGCTAGCGCGGTGGGTAACAATGCTGCCGGCGCGAACTCGGGAGGCACGCCCGCGGCCAACTCAAATGCCGCCACCACGACTCAACCAGCCGCCGGGACAGAGGCCCAGGCCACCGAGACCAATGGGCGCCACCACAAGCACCACAAGGCCGAGGTAGCGGCGCCTCAACCGGCTGAAGCCCCGCAAGGAGCGCCCGAGCCCGCCGACCAGGGCTTCTAGGCCCAAGGTAAGATTAACCTTTAGTTCACTCTGTCCTCCTTCGGGCAGGCGAGCCATGCAATTGTGACAGGTCTCGTCAGCCTGAAGGGGGCCGTTAGACTTGCAGTCGGCAAAACGAAACTTGCGCGGCTCGGCGAATACCGCCGAGAAACATGCGGCGCTCAGGTACATCCTCGACGCTTGGGAAGAGGCGTTGCACGACGGCATAGAGCCGGAGATGCTCGCCAATGCCGCGCTGTTTGCTGCGCTGTCAGACCTCATCGCCGTCTACGGCGAGGACGCCGTGGCCAAGATGACCACCGGTCTCTCACGCCGCATCCACCATGGCGAGTTCACGCTGAGGCGCACCCCGCAATAGTCGCGATCACTGGAAATAACGCAGCAATCCGTCGAGCAGCAGCACGAGCCCAAAGCCCATCAGCACCGATCCGGCGATGCTGTTGATGAGCTTCAGGCGTCCTTCGGTGAGCCTGTGCCTGATGGTGGCGATCAGCTCGGACAGGCCGAGCCACCACAGTAGACTCCCGCCCATCACCGAGACCACGAGCAGCAGCGCCTCGAGATAGGTGTTGAGGCCGCCGATGAGAGAGCCAAGGCCGCCGATCATCGTCGCCATGCCGAGAATGGCGCCTGGATTGGTGATGGCGAGGAAGAAGGTCTGCGGGATGATGCCGGTATGCTCCAGGATGTGCGACTTCTGCCCCAGCGGAATGGTGAGCTGCGGCGGTTTAAACAGCAGGCCGAGACCGAATACGATCAGGAGCAAGCCGCCAATGAGCTGGATCGCGTCGGCGTTGGCGGCCATCACGTCGGAGATCGCCCTGATGCTGAATGCGGCAATCGCCGCGAGCAAGCCGTCGGCGAGCACGGCGCCGATGCCCGCGGCAAGCCCGCCCCAGAAGCCGCGGGCAACCGCCCTCTGAATGACGAGGACATTCACCGGTCCGATGGGCGCCGCCATCAGCACGCCGATGGCGATGCCGGCAAGCACGAGCTGGATGCCGGACAGCACGATATGCGCGCCTAGGTGCAAGGCCTGGCGCCTATCGGCTCATAGGGGAAACGGGCAAAGCAACGGCGTTCCGCGCGAGCACTGGCGCCGCGTGGACTTGCGCCTGTTCGCCGATCTGCGAGATTGACCGAGCATTCATGGAGTGATGCATGAATCGAAAAAGCCTCGTCATGATTGCCCTCGGCGCATTGGTAGCTGGCGCTGTGGTCCTTGTCTATGGCGGCCGCGAAGAGCCTCAGCAGTACGAAGCGGTTCAAGCCGGAGCCGCTCCGAGCACCGCTCCCGCGCCCGCTGGCGATGTCGCCGAGACTGGCGCGACGCCAGCTGCTCCATCGGGCGACACACCCGAGGTGCTCTACGATTTCAATGCACTGCCCGATCCTGTGAAGCGCATGCTGCAACAGATCGCCGATGCCGCTCAGTCGGGCGAGATCGAGAAGATGCGGCCGGTGTTCGAATCGAGCGAGCTTAAGCCCATGGTCACCACGGGCTATGTCGACGACCCGATCGCCTTTTGGAAGAAGGCTTCGGCCGACGGAACGGGCCGCGACGTGCTTGCCGCCATGCTCAACGTCATGACCTCGGGCTTCGCCCGCGTCGGCGAAGGCAAGAACGAGATCTATGTATGGCCCTATTTCGCCGAGACCGATCTTGGCAAGCTCACTCCGGCCCAGGAGGTCGAGCTTTACCGCATCTTGTCGCCTGAGGCCGCGCTCCAGATGAAGAAGGCCGGCAAATACAGCTATTACCGGCTCGGCATCTCCCCCACCGGCGTGTGGCAGTATTTCATGCAGTAACCTTGGGCAGTGCTTCGCCGAACCGGACCGGCTCGCCTCCCGCCTTGCCAAGCTCACCCTCCCACATGGCGAGCCGGCCGCGCACGACAGTGCCAACCGGCCAGCCCTTCACCTTGCGCCCGGCAAAAGGCGTCCAGCCGCATTTGCTGCCGATCCACTCATCTTCGACGACGCGCTGTGCCTTGAGATCGACTACGGTTAAGTCCGCGTCGTAGCCGACTGCGGTGCGTCCCTTTCCGGCGATGCCGAAGATACGCTGAGGGCCCGCGCTGGTAAGATCGACGAAGCGGGCAAGGCTCAAGCGTCCGGCATTGACATGATCCAGCATGATGGGGACGAGCGTTTGCACGCCAGGCATACCTGACGGGGTCGCGGGGTAGCTCTTGGCCTTTTCTTCTAGCGTATGCGGCGCGTGATCGGAGCCGAGCACATCGACCACACCATGGGTGAGCCCCCACCACAGCCCCTCCTGATGCGTGGCATTCCTGAGCGGAGGGTTCATCTGCGCTTTGCTGCCAAGGCCTTGGTAGGCGCCGTTCGCTTCTAGCGTCAGGTGCTGCGGCGTGACCTCGACGCTCGCGATGTCCTTATGCCGCGCGAGCAAAGCCATCTCCTCCTTGGTCGAGACATGCAGCACATGCACGCGCTTTCCCGCGGCTGAGGCAAGCCGCAGCAGCCGCTCTGTCGCGGCGAGCGCCGCTTCGGTGTCGCGCCACTCGCTATGGCTCGAAGGATCGCCCTCGCGTTGTAGAGAGCTTCGCGCCTTGAGCCTCGCCTCATCCTCGGCGTGAAACGAGGCGCGCCGCCTGATCTTAGCGAGGATACGCGCCAGCACCTCTTCGTCGTCGACGAGCAGGTCGCCAGTAGAAGAACCCATAAACACTTTGATGCCGGCGGCACCGGGCAGAACCTCCAGCTCCAGCAGCTCATCGACATTGTCGCGCGTGGCGCCGACGAAAAAAGCAAAGTCGCAGAGCATGCGGCCGGTGGCGCGCGCGATTTTATCTGCCAGGGCCTGTGCGCTCGTCGTCGCTGGCTTGGTGTTCGGCATCTCGAACACGGCAGTCACGCCGCCCAACACCGCGGACCGGCTGCCCGACTCCAGATCCTCCTTATGCGTCAGCCCCGGCTCGCGGAAATGCACCTGCGTGTCGATGACGCCTGGTAGGATGTGCAGGCCCGTCGCATTGACGGTCTTCCCCGCTACGCCTTCGCCAATGTCGCCGATCGCAGCGATGCGGCCGTCCCTCACGCCGAGATCGGCGAGGCCTTCGCCGGCGTGGTTGACGACGGTCCCGCCCTTGAGCACGAGATCGAAGGTTTCAGCCAAGGCTTGAGCTCTGCTTCCCTTGCGGGGTTCAGCCCGCTCCCATAAATGTCGGAGGCCTTGGTAGCAGAAGGGCGGGATATGAGCCATTGCCATGCGGCTCTTCTTCAGCGCCGCGGCGTCATCCGCGTCGCAAGCGCCGACGCGCGCAAATATCTGCAAGGGCTGATCACCAACGATGTCGGCAAGGCGCATGGCAACTGTGCCATACATGCCGGGCTGCTCAGTCCACAGGGCAAGATTCTGTTCGACTTCTTCGTCGTTGCGGTCGAGGGCGGTTATCTCCTCGACGTTGCCAAGGTCAAGGCTGGCGAGCTCGCGCAGCGGCTCAGTTTCTATCGGTTGAGGGCGGAGGTCGAGATCGCCGAGGAGCCGTCCCTTGCCATAGCGGCTGCTTGGGATGGGACGCCTCGCCTTCCAGAAGGTGCTGTCGCTTATGCCGACCCGCGGCTAGCCGAAATCGGGTTCCGTATCATTCTGGCGGCCGGCGGCGATGTCGCCGAGCTCGGTTACGCGCAGGCTTCAGAAGGAGATTACGACCTCCTGCGGATAAGGCTAGGGGTGCCGGAAGGCGGGCTCGACTTTGCCTTCGGTGAGGCCTTTCCTCACGAAGCACTATTCGATCAGCTTGGCGGCGTCGATTTCGCCAAAGGCTGCTATGTCGGTCAGGAGGTCGTTTCGCGCATGGAACATAGGGGCACGGCCAGGAGGCGCGTGGTGCCGGTCGAGGGCGAAGGACCCCTTCCCTCTCCAGGCTCAAACATCGAGGTCGCACACATGCCGATCGGAACCATCGGCTCGGTCAGCGGCGCATCAGGGCTCGCGCTTGTGCGGCTCGACCGCGCCGAGGAGGCGCTCGCCCGCGGCATCCCGCTCACGGCCGCTGGCGTGAAGCTCGGGCTCCGCCAACCCTCCTTCGCGAAATTCTCGGTCCCGGCCGCGGCGCTTTCGGCATGAGCAAGGCCAACCCAAAACGCTGCCCTTGGCCGGGCGTCGATCCCCTTTACATTGCCTATCACGACGAGGAATGGGGTGTGCCGGAGCGGGATGACCGCGCGCTTTACGAGAAGTTCGTTCTCGACGGCTTTCAGGCCGGCCTCTCGTGGATCACAATCTTGCGCAAGCGCGAGACCTTCCGCGCCGCGTTCCACGGCTTCGCGCCCGAGAAGGTCGCGCGTTACACCAAAAGGAAAGTCGAGGCCCTGATGAAAGACGAGGGCATCGTGCGCAATCGCTTGAAGATCGAGGGCGCGATCGATTCGGCGCGCGCTTGGCTCAAAATCGAGGAGAGCGGCCCAGGTTTCAGCGCCCTACTCTGGGATTTCGTCGGCGGCAAGCCGATCGTCAATCGCTACAAGTCAATCGCCGAAATTCCCGCCGAGACGGAGCTGTCACGCTTAATCTCCAAAGAGCTCAAGTCGCGCGGTTTCAAATTTTGCGGTCCGACGATCGTCTACGCCTTCATGCAGGCGACCGGCATGGTGAACGATCACCTTATAACCTGCCCTCGTCACGCGGCTTGCGTAAGGCTCGGCCGAACGCCATCTAACCCTTAGAGCCGCGGGGGTCTGCGCTGCGCGGATAGGTTCGCTCTTCTTGGATCTTGCCGTTACGTTTTCTGATGCGAACGGAGCCTTTTCCGCCAACGGCCTTCTCTAGCACCCCGCCTTTGGTCGCCGCGGCTTTGGTTCCGAAACTCTTGACAGCTTGGCCGGTGCCTTCATGTTTGAGCACCCAGCGCTTTCTCTTGACGTCATGTGCCAACGAATATCTTGGTAGCTTTGCCATATCGGGTCTCCACCTGACGGACTCGATTAAGCTGTACTCTGATAAACCACTGCAATGAATGGCACCATGAGGGGCCCTCGTCCATTTCTTCTTGAGGCGGTCGTGCAATTATTGATGGCATCACTATTGCACCGTTGAGACGTGATTTGACGATGGGCACCGCCGAAATGATGCATAAAGTTCCGGCAAACGCCGGATCGCGCGCGTGGCAGCGCATGCTGAGCGGGCGAAGGCTCGACCTGCTCAACCCCTCGCCGCTCGACATCGAGATCGAGGACATCGCCCACGGGCTTGCTCGCGTCGCCCGTTGGAATGGGCAGACCGACGGCGAGCACGCTTTCTCGGTGGCCCAGCATAGCCTCCTCGTCGAGACGATCGTCTCGGAGCTTGAGCCCAAGCTCGACCCGCGGTTCAGGCTCGCTGCCCTAATCCATGACGCGCCGGAATACGTCATCGGCGACCTCATCAGCCCGTTCAAGGCGGCGCTGTCGCTCGACTACAGGGCCTTCGAGGCTAAGCTCCTTGCTGCCATCCACCTCCGTTTCGGTCTTCCAGTCGAGCTTCCGGCCGAGGTCACCAAGCTCATCAAGCGGGCCGATCGGACCTCAGCCTTCTATGAGGCAACTTGTCTCGCCGGGTTTGCGCGCGACGAGGCGAGGCGCTTTTTTGGCCAGCCGCGCGGCCTCAGTCCCGCGCTCGTCAAGACACTGTCGCATTTGAGCCCGTTTCCTGCGGCAGAGGGAGAGGCGCGGTTCATAAAACATTTCAACGAGCTTGCCAGATGATTGGGAACCGAGCAGAAAGTGATTCGCAAGGCAAAGCGAGATGGACGCCCTAGTTCTAACGAGACAACCGACTAAGATTGAGCCCGCTATGTCGCCAGAGACGATCTATGTCGCGCCGCTCAGCCTGGTCCAGACCACCATCGCCGACGCCTGCGTGAGCCATCTCGTAACCCTGATCAACGACGAGACGTTCATTGACACCCCGGCGAGCATCGGGCCCGAGCGGCATCTGCGCCTTGCCATGAATGACATCTGCGAGCCGCAGCCTGGCCTCGTGCTCCCGCGCGAGAGCCACGTATCGGACCTCATCAGCTTCGCCCTCGCCTGGGACCGCAAGGCGCCGCTTCTGATCCATTGCTGGGCAGGAATCAGCCGCTCCACTGCCGCGGCGTTCATCACCCTTTGCGCGCTGAACCCTGGTGCCTCTGAGCTAGAGGTGGCGCGAACGCTTCGCCGCGCCTCGCCGACCGCCTATCCTAACCGCCTTCTCGTTGCGCTTGCCGACGAGGCCCTGTCCCGCAATGGCCGCATGATGACCGCGGTGGAGGACATCGGCCGTGGCAAGGTGGCGGAGGAGGCCGAGGTATTTGCCCTGCCGGCGCGCCTTGCCGCCTAGAAACCGCTATGGCTGAGCCGAGGCGCAAGGCCCCCGCCGAGGAATCCTCGAGCAACGACCCTCAGATCGAGCTTGGGCTGAATGCCGCCATCGTCACGGTGCGCGAGCAGCAGCCTCACATCCTTGTAGTGCGGCCGGGCACGGCGGGGTCTGGCGCATGGGATGCGCTTCCCTTCGGCCCGTTTGCGCCGCGCGCCCACCGTACGCTCGAGATCGGCCTCCGCGAATGGGTCAAGCGCCAGACCGGGCTCGAGCTCGGCTATGTCGAGCAGCTCTATACCTTCGGCGACAGAGGCCGCCACGCAGAGCCAGGCGGGCAGCACACATTGTCGGTGGGCTACCTCGCGCTCACTCGCGGCGCCGAAGAGCTGATGGGCTCCCACTGGTCGCCCTGGTACGCCTATTTCCCCTGGGAGGACTGGCGCAAAGGAAAGCCTGACATCCTCACCGAGGACATCATTCCCCGGCTGAAGTCATGGGCCGAGCGTCCGCCGCTTCCCGATGAGCCTGTCCGTGCGTTACGGCGCGCCGAGCGGCTCAAGATCGGGTTCGGCGTGGGCGCGGAGTGGGACGAGGAGAAGGTGCTTGAGCGCTACGAGCTTCTTTACGAGGCAGGGCTCGTAGCCGAAGCCAAGCGGGACGGCCGCCCCGCTGCGGCACAATGGTCCGAGTCGCCAGAGCTGGGGCGTGCGATGGCCTTCGATCACCGCCGGATTCTCGCCACCGCCATGGGCAGGCTGCGCGGCAAGCTGAAATACCGCCCTGTTGTGTTCGAACTGCTTCCGCCGGAATTCACGCTCTACGACCTGCAAAAGACCGTCGAGGCCATTTCAGGCACGCTGCTGCACAAGCAGAATTTCAGGCGGCTGGTCGAAAAGGGTGGACTCGTCGAGGCCACTGGCAATGTTTCGACTGAGACTGGCGGGCGTCCTGCGAGGCTCTACCGCTTCCGCCGCGAGGTGGTGCTCGAGCGTCCGGCCCCGGGCTTGCGCGTCAAAGCCGGTCGCGCCCAAGGCTAACGCGGTCTGGAGGTCTCTATTGCGCAACAAGAGCATGGCAATTCGATCCAGTCTGGCGGTTGGGGGCTTGCTCTGCGCTGCGCTCCTATGGGCAAGCGCGACATTGACGATGATGTCGCAACCTTCCCGCGCCGCAGAGAGCGTAGTCGACACGAAGGAGGGCTCGATCAAGGTCGAGACCGTTGCCGACGGGCTTGAGCATCCCTGGGGGCTGGCATTTCTTCCTGATGGGCGCATGCTCGTGACCGAGCGGCCAGGGCGCCTTCGCATCGTGAGCAAGGATGGCTCAAAGTCCGAGCCGCTCAAGGGCGTGCCAGAGGTCTTCGCGCAAGGCCAAGGCGGGCTGCTCGACGTGGCGCTCGATCCCCATTTCGCCGACAACGGGTTGGTCTATTTCTCCTATTCGGAGCCTGGTGAAGACAACGCCGGAACCGCCGTTGCCCGTGGCAAGCTCGGTGACGGCAGTATCGATAATGTCGAGGTGATCTTCAGGCAACTTCCAAAGGTCTCCGGCGGGAATCATTTCGGGTCGCGGCTTGTGTTCGCGCCCGACGGGAAGCTGTTCATCACCCTCGGCGAGCGGTTTACGTTCGAGACCGCGCAAGACCTCAGCAACCACTTGGGCAAGATCGTGCGCATCAATCCCGACGGGACTATCCCTGGCGACAATCCCTTCGTCGAGAAGGAGCACGCAATGCCCGAGATCTGGTCTTATGGCCACCGTAACGCGCAAGGCGCCGCTATCAACCCAAAGACCGGAAAGCTATGGGAGTCCGAGTTTGGCCCAAGGGGAGGCGACGAACTAAACATCATCGAGGCAGGCCGCAACTACGGCTGGCCGGTGGTGAGCTGGGGCATGCACTATGATGGCCGCCCGATCCCTGAGCCGCCGACGCATCCAGAGTTCGCCGATGCGATCTATCATTGGAACCCGGTGATCTCACCGTCGGGCATTACGTTCTACACGGCCGACGCCATTCCCGGCTGGAAGGGTAATCTCCTCCTTGCAGGATTGTCGTCCAAGGCGATCGTGAGACTGACCCTCGACGGCGAGAAGGTGACGGACGAGCAGCGCATCCCCATGGGCACCCGCGTCCGCGATGTGGTGCAAGGACCTGACGGCGCGGTCTACGCCCTTACCGACGAGGACAACGGCGAAATTCTCAAGCTTACGTTGGCAGAAAAGCAGGGCTGACAGCGAGCTGGCGCAGCAAAGCTGAACTAAAACATTTATGACGCGGCCTGGACTTTCGCTTGGCCTGTTTGGCCTGTTCGGACGGTCGCTCGAGCTGCGCAAGTTCGACAAAGCACTTCGCTCGGTCGATCTGCACCCCAATCTTGTGCCTGAGGCCGTCAAGCTCACCGCCGTCAGCTTGCTGAGGGAGCACGTCAAGGACGGCGAACCGGCGCCAAACTTCTACCGTGCCTCGGCAGAAATCATCGCTTACTGCATGCTCGGTGGCGACGCTTTCGCGCATGCCAACGATACTAGGCTTGCTTCCGCAATCGAAAGGCGAATCGAGGCTGCGATCGAGCCCGGTACGAGCCTCGATGCCAAACTGGTGCTTTTGACCCTGCACGCCAAGGTGATCCAGCCGAGTGTGGTCGATTACTTCAAGCTAGAAGCTGCCCCCGATTGAAATCGCGAAGCGCGCCGCATAGTTGCCATACTGCCAGCTTCGATAGGGCCGCCGAGCTTGCCGTCTCCTTCTCCTTGCTACCCTTTCGATTCGCCGATGCAGCCGATCCTTTCCATCAAAAATGTGTCGAAGACCTACGCCTCGGGCTTTCAGGCCCTGAAGGGCATCAATCTCGACATTCGCAAAGGCGAGATCTTCGCTCTGCTCGGCCCTAACGGCGCGGGCAAGACCACGCTGATTAATATCATCTGCGGCATTGTCAATCTGACCGGCGGCAGCGTCACGGTCGGCGGCCACGACATCATTAAAGACTACCGTGCCGCCCGCGCGATGATCGGGCTGGTACCGCAGGAACTCACGGCAGACATGTTCGAGACCGTATGGGCGACGGTCTCCCTCAGCCGTGGGCTATGGGGCAAATGGGAGAACCCCGGCTATATCGAGAAGGTGCTGAAGGACCTCTCGTTGTGGGACCGCAGGGATTCCAAACTGATGACGCTGTCGGGCGGCATGAAACGCAGGGTCTTGATCGCCAAGGCACTGTCGCACGAGCCAACCGTGCTCTTTCTCGACGAGCCCACGGCCGGCGTCGATGTCGAGCTGCGCAAGGGCATGTGGGAGAACGTGCGCTCGCTCAGGGATTCCGGCGTCACCATCATCCTCACCACGCATTACATCCACGAGGCTGAGGACATGGCCGACCGCATCGGCGTGATCAACAAGGGCGAGCTGATCCTCGTTGAGGACAAGGTCGAGCTGATGCACAAGCTCGGCAAGAAGCAAATGAGACTGCAGCTGCATGACAGCCTGCGCGCCATCCCGTCCGAACTCGAGGGACATCATCTGACGCTCGCCAATGGCGGCAGCGAGCTCGTCTACACCTACGACACGCAAGGCCCGCGCACGGGGATCACCGGTCTTCTCACCGACCTTTCCCGCGCCGGCATCAGATTCAAGGACCTCGACACATCACAGAGCTCGCTCGAGGACATTTTTGTCGATCTCGTGAGGGGCCAGAGATGAACCTGCCGGCAATGGCGGCAATCTATAGCTTCGAAATGGCGCGCTGGCGGCGCACCATGCTGCAAAGCGTGGTCTCGCCGGTGATCGCCACGTCGCTCTATTTCGTGGTGTTCGGAGCTGCCATCGGCTCGCGCATCACGCAGATCGAGGGCGTGCCTTATGGCGCCTTCATCGTGCCTGGGCTGATCATGCTGACGCTGCTCACCCAGAGCGTCGCCAACGCCTCGTTCGGCATCTATTTCCCGCGCTTCACCGGCACCATTTACGAGTTGCTTTCGGCGCCGATCTCTTATTTGGAGATCGTGGGCGGCTATGTCGGGGCCGCCGCCACCAAGTCGATCGTCCTCGGCTTGATCATCCTCGCCACGGCCTGGCTGTTCGTGCCGCTCAGAATCGCGCACCCCTTCTGGATGGCCGGCTTTCTGCTGCTTACCGCGGTGACCTTCAGCCTGCTCGGCTTCATTATCGGCATTTGGGCTGACGGCTTCGAGAAGCTTCAGCTCGTGCCGCTTCTCATCATCACGCCGCTTACGTTCCTCGGCGGCACCTTTTATTCGATATCGGTCCTGCCGCCGGTCTGGCAGGTGGTTACGCTGTTCAATCCGGTGGTTTATCTCGTCAGCGGATTCCGCTGGAGCTTCTATGAGATCGCCGATGTGACCCCGGCGGTGAGCCTTTTCATGATCGGCCTGTTCCTCGCCATCTGTCTTGCAGTGGTGGCGTGGATCTTCAAGATCGGTTACCGGCTCAAGAGCTAGCCGAGGTTTTCGGCGAGCCTGTGGGGAGGATGGCGTTGATCGCCGCGCCGGTTGAGGCGGCGCACATAGGTAATCTGGGCGTGAGGTCGCTCAGCCTTGACTTTCAGCGCGGCAATCAGGGCGTCCTCGGCCTTGACCACGATGCGGTCGCCCCTGCCTTCAACGTTGATGCCGACGGTGAATTGCGATTGCACGAAAGTTGCTTTCCTTCGGTGCCGAGTCGGACTCAAGCCTAGCAAAAGAAGCCCCAAAGGCCCATGGGTAATGCACAGGATGCAACAATATCCTGCGATTCTGCACCCGTTGCGCCGGCTATGGATTAGGGATTGGCAATGCCTGGGGCAAAGCCGCTTGGTGCGGGGCTGTCTGGCTTCTGCGGCTTGGGCTTCGGATCGCCGTCGTCGGCGACGGCCTCGGGCTTCGCCTCCTTGCCAAGGATGGCGGCGCCCACCACTGGATCGAGCTTGTAGACATCGGCGAAAGTCTGAACTTTGCCCTGGTCGTCGACCACGGCGGTAAAATACGTCGTATGCACCGGCACGTGATGGGTGATGTTGACCGAGCTGTTGGAGCCCGTGGCGAGCAGTTTATCGACATCTGCCTGGGGCATGTTCTGGTCGGCGGCAAGCACCACTGCGGCAATCTTTCCAGGATTGCCGACGCGCGGACAATTATGCCCCTCCGCGCGCTCTTCCTTGTCGAACAGGCCTTCCTTGATGGTGTCGTGCATGTAGACGGAATACGGGTTGGGATAGACGAACTTGACCTTGCCGAGCACGTTGTTGGGCCCGGGGGCCTGAACGAAGCTGATCGCGCCCATATTCACGTTATTCCAATCGATGCTGCCGGCATCGACGAAGCGGCCGTTGTACTTCACCTTTAGCTCGTGCTGGTCGAGGATCGAGGTGTTGCGGCTGAACAGTCCGCCGCCGCCGCGCAAATTCGGCAGAAGGTTTTCCCTGACAATGGTGGGCGGAACTGTCCATTCCGGATTGAACACCACTGACTTGAGATCGGCCGAAAAGACCGGGGTCGCGTATTTCAATTCACCGACGACGATCTTGTCGGTGTAGATCGCCTTCCCGTCCTTGACCACATGCACGATGTAGGACGGGATGTTGAGCCAGACATAGAGCGAGCCGAGATCCTCCGGCAACCAACGCCAGCGCTCCATGTTGATGACGATCTTCTGCGTGTTAGCCGACTTGCCGCCGACCTCGCCCTCTGCGCGCGCCTTGACCAGAGCGCGATGCAGCAGCTGGAACTGCTCGTGCTTCGGATTGAGAGAGCGAAGATAGGCATCGGGCGCGCCGGCAGCGGCGATCTCGGTCATCACCGTCTTCGGAGCGCGCAAGGTCGGCGTCATGCCGAACAGCTTGCTTAGCTTCGCGGGATCGGCACGTCCACCGCGCGCGAAGCGCGCATATTTGAGGATGGCGAGATCTAGCTTGATCTCGTTAGACGCAGCAGCTTCGGGCGAAGCGGGAAGATCGCCGGTGGGCGGTAGGTCGAAGGCTGAACTGGCAAGACCCCAGTCGTCGGCCCGTCGTATCTCGTCGACCACGGCGAGCCCCTGGCCGGAGAGGCCCATGTCGGTCATCCACAGCGGCTCGCCGCGCTCGTTGTAAAAGGCTACAAGGGCTGAGACATCGTCGGAGGACGAAGTCTTATCGAGGCCTGCGAGCTTGGTGCGAATGCTCTCGACGACCGGCGTCGCCGCGACGGGCTGGGGTGTGGTCTGGACTACTGTCGGTGGAGGAGCAGCGGCCGGAGAGGCTGCGCCAGGAGTTACAGCAGGTGTCGTGTCGGCGGGAGGCGCCGCAGGATTGTCCTGCGCGAAGGCCGGCATGGAGGCCACAGCACTGAGCACAAGGACTTCAATCGCCACCGAGGCGGCGATCAGGGATCGTACTCGCATCGTTTGCAACCCCTACCCTCGCCTAAATTAGTCTGAGACTTGCAGACAGGGCCACAGCGAATTGCCGGCTTCTCGGGCCTTCCGCGCCGCTGTGTTCCCAAGAAGCAACAGCTTCCAATAATTTGCTCAGTTTGAGCATTAAACAGCTAGCATACATTTTTTCAAAGCCCCGGGAATAAATGACTTTCTTCCCCGGTCTCCTCACCACGAACCAGGCACAGCGAGGAGGCCACAATGAGCGAAGACAGAACCCTTGAGCCTGAAGCCACGGGAGACGAGACGGAAGAGGCAGGAGTTAGCCGGAGGGGTGCACTCGAATGCATGATCTGGGCCGGCACCGGCGTGCTGTGGACTTTGTCTGGCGGCGTGCCGAAATCCTTGGGCCTTCTCGGCGACGACCTCCTCGGCAACGCCCTTGCCGCTGAAACTCCGGCTTTCACCTTCCTCCAGATCAGCGACAGTCAAATCGGCTTCAACAAGCCCGCTAACCCAGATGCGCTCGGCACGCTGCGTGACGCGATCGCCAAGATCAAGGCTGTGCCGACCAAGCCCGCCTTTATGATCCACACCGGCGACATCACCCATCTCTCGAAGCCTGACGAGTTCGACAATGCCAACCAGCTAATCAGCGAGGGCGCGCTCGATGTGCATTACGTCCCCGGCGAGCACGATTTCGTCGATGAAGGTGTGTGCAAGGCCTATCTCGTCCGCTATGGCAAGGGTACCAAGGGAGCAGGCTGGTACTCCTTCGACGATCACGGCGTGCACTTCATCGGGCTCGTCAATGTGGTCGATCTGAAAGCCGGCGGACTTGGCAGGCTTGGGCCCGAGCAGCTCGCCTGGCTTGCCGACGACATCAAGGACAAGTCGAACTCGACGCCGATGTCGTGTTCGCGCACATCCCGCTCTGGACGGTCTATGCCGATTGGGGATGGGGCACCGACGACGGCCTGCGGGCGCTCGACATGTTGAAGCGCTTTGGCTCGGTGACTGTGCTCAACGGCCATATCCATCAGATCGTGCAGAAGGTCGAAGGCAATATGACCTTCCACACTGCACGCTCCACCTGCTTCCCGCAGCCGGTCCTCCTCCGTGCTCGGCATTACCAGCGTCTCAGTGCGGGTGGGCGACAAGCCTCTCGCCATAACCGACGGCACGCTCGCGAGCTGATCTGAAACATGACCAGCCTCCACGTGAAGATCGCGGCACTTGCCGCCGTGCTCATGCTCTCGGCCGCGCCGGGACTTGCCGAAGACGCCAAAATAAAAATCGCCAACTTCACCTTCGATCCGCCCACGCTCACGGTTACGGCAGGAACGACGGTGACTTGGGTCAATATCCCTCATGTGGTTTCCGAAAAGAATGGGACATTCCGCTCGAACGCGCTCGACACCGACGAGAGCTTCACGCAGACGTTCCCGGCGGCAGGCACCATCGAGTATTTCTGCGCGATCCATCCGCGCATGACCGGAAAAATCATCGTCACGCCTTGAATGAGGCTAGACTAAAGGGAGTGCGGCTTCCAACCGGTTGGATGTGGGCGACGCGACAGATCAGGATCGCTTTGCCGAGGTGTTTCTGCCTCACCTCATCGATGCCTTTCGGCTCGCCCGCTGGCTTGCCGGCAGCCGTGCCGATGCCGAGGATATCGTGCAGGAGGCTTCGCTCCGGGCCTTCAAAGGCATTCGCGGATTTGGCGGTGGAGACTCGCGCGCCTGGGCGCTGACCATTGTGCGCAACACGAGCTATAGCTGGCTTGCCAAGAATCGGCCTTCGGCAGTGGTATTGACAGAGGATCTAGACCAGACCGCCCGCGATCGCCTCGATCAATCTCCCGCTATGGAACGCACGCCCGAGGCGGCCCTGATCGCCAAGGTCGAGGCCGAGGAGATAAGAAAAGCGATGGCTACTTTGCCGGTGCCATTCCGCGAGGTGCTGGTGCTTCGCGAGATTCATGGGCTCGACTATCGCGCCATCGCCGAGATCGCCGAGCTGCCCGTCGGCACCGTCATGTCGCGGCTTGCCCGCGCCCGTCGCAAGCTCCTCGATGCGGTCAGCGGGGGCGTGACATGACCCTCTCAAAGGACGACGAGCTCTTGCTCAATGCCTATCTCGACGGTGAGCTTGATTCTCTAGGGGCCAGCCGCTTCGAGGCGCGGCTCGCATCGGAGCCCGCGCTTGCCGCCGAGATCGAGGCCTATCGCTTGCTCAGGGCGGCGCTCCGCTCCGATCTCGCTGAAGATGTGCCGTCACCTGATCTCAGGCGCCGCATTACATCCAGCCTCGACTTACGCACTCCGCGTCGGACCCCTGCTTGGGGTGCGCTGGCGGCCTCCTTCCTCGCAGGCGCGGTGCTTGCCGGGTCGATGACCATTGGCGTGCTCCATCGCGAAGCAGGCGACGAGCTCGCAAGCGAGGTGGTTTCGGCACATATCCGCAGCCTCATGGCGCCAGCGCCAACTGACGTGCCGTCTTCTAACCACCACACGGTAAAGCCGTGGTTCAACGGCAAGCTTGCTTTTGCGCCGGTCGTGCCCGACCTCGGGAGCCAAGGCTTTCCGCTCGTGGGAGCGCGGGTTGATGTGGTCGGGCTAGAGCCTGCCGCGACGCTCGTCTATTCCCGCGGCAAGCATCTCATCAGCCTTACCGAGATACCCGCTGGAAAGGAGGCC
>Ga0126372_10000341_pt1 | contig 15829 bp, 16 predicted proteins | sample PanSoiMetaPlot_6_FD_92762 | JGI IMG/M metagenome (GOLD analysis project Ga0126372, IMG submission 92762) | Tropical forest soil microbial communities from Panama - MetaG Plot_6 | ecosystem: Environmental > Terrestrial > Soil > Tropical forest > Bulk soil | place: Panama | collected 2016-02-17
AGGTAATCAAGCGCAAGACGGTCGAGATCAGCGAGGATACCCCCCTCATCTCCTCTGGCCTCGTCGACTCGTTTGCTCTGGTGGAGATCTTTGTGGAGTTACAATCCATCTCTCGGCGCAAGATTCCCGCGAGCAAGGTTCAGACTAAAGACATGGATACGGTTCGACTCATGTTTGTCACCGCTGAGAGGTTTGGCAAACCGGTACAGTAGCGGCTGTGCAAGAGATTACCGGATGAGATATTTTCGCGTGGATCTGCGCCGGCGCGCGAGGCAGTTGTAAGTTGTGGGGCCATCAATGGACACGTGTAAGCAAGGGTGGGAAGAATGCATGTGAGGTTCTGTTCCGTGGAGGCGCATTGAATGATGACTCTCAGACAAGGGTTATTGAGTGCACTTTTGTCCTGTGGGATCGGGTTATCAGCGACCTTAGTACTGGTGGGTTGTGGCGGCGGTGGAATTGGCAGTCCTACCACTACGCCCACCACCACGCCCACCACCAACAACACTCCTCCCACCAACGTTTCCGTGAGCGTCAGTCCGAAACTGGCCGCGGTTGTGGTAACGAGTCAGACACAGCAGTTCCGGGCCACGGTGACCGGCGATAACAAGAACCTCGGGGTCACATGGAGCGTGGACGGTGTAAGCGGGGGGAACGCGGCTGTGGGACAAGTCACAGCAGCAGGCCTATACACTGCGCCGGCGAGCGCGGGTTCGCACAGGGTGTTGGCTTCCAGCGTTGCTGACAGTACGAAGAGTGACTCGGCCAGCATCGCTGTCACTGATCTTTCTGGGGTCTTCACTTACCACAACAATCTGGCACGAGATGGCACGAACGTACAGGAGTACGCGCTGACCCCTCAAACAGTAAATCCGGTGACTTTCGGAAAACTCTTCTCCTGCGCCCTCGACGGTGTTGCGCGCGCCCAACCTTTGTGGATGCCAAACCTTCAGATCGGCGGGGCAAAACACAACGTGGTCCTTGTCGCCACCGAACACGACAGTGCTTATGCCTTCGACGCGGACGCCAGCCCGTGCTCGCAGATCTGGCAGGTGAATCTGCTGGACGCTGCTCATGGCGGCATTGCGGGAGAAACGCCGGTGCCGTCGGCAGCTGTGAACGTGTCCGGCACATCGGAATGGGGAGTCACTGGTACGCCTGTCATTGATCCGGCGTCGGCTACGCTCTATGTGGCGAGCACATCGGAAGACCCCACCGGCAATTTTCACCAGCGGTTGCATGCCCTCGACTTGACCAGCGGCAGCGAAAAATTCGGTGGCCCGATCGATGTTTTAGCATCGGTATCGGGAACTGGATACGATTCTGTAGGTGGCACGGTCTCGTTCAATCCTAAGAGACAGTTGCAAAGGTCGGCGCTAGCTTTGGCCAGCGGCGTCGTTTATGTGGCTTGGGCTTCCTATGGAGACACAGATCCTTACCACGGCTGGATCATCGGATACGATGCCGCAACCCTCGCTCAAAGGGCGGTGTTCAATGATAGTTCCAACGGGAGCAGAGGAGGGATCTGGATGTCGGGCGGTGCACCGGCGGTGGATACCAGTGACAATCTTTTCCTCGGCACAGGCAATGGCACCTTCGACGCGAATTCGGGTACGGCGCCCAACACCGATTTCGGCGACACCATTCTAAAGATTGACACGGCATCACGCCTTTCTGTGGCAGACTGGTTTACACCTTTCAACCAGCAGCACCTGGACTTGGCCGACGTCGATTTGGGCGCGAGCGGAGTGGTGCTGCTGCCCGATCAAAATTCCGGGCCTCCGCACCTGCTGGTGTCTGGTGGGAAGGAAGGCCGCCTGTACCTGGTAAATCGCGATTCCATGGGGCATTTCTGCGTTTCCTGTACCACGACGGACACAAACGTTGTGCAGAGCTTTATGATCACCACCGGTTTCTTCTCGACTCCGGCTTTCTGGCAGAACGCGCTTTATTTCGCTGGCAGCCACCAGGGAGCGCACAGTGGTGACAAGCTGAAGCGCCTCCTGTTCGATCCGTCCAGCGGACAATTCAATCCTTCCCCTGTTTCGCAATCGGCCTTCATCTTTAACTTCCCTGGAGCAACGCCTTCGATCTCGTCCCAAGGATCTTTGAACGGTATTGTCTGGGCAATTGATTCCAGCCACAGCGGCGGCAGCGTTCCTTTTCAGCCAGGTCCGGCGGTCTTATATGCCTACGATGCCACCGACCTCGCAAAGGAGCTTTGGGACAGCACACAAGCCGGTGGTAAGCGGGACCAAGCCGGCGGCGCAGTAAAATTTATGGTACCCACGGTGGCAAATGGTAAGGTCTATATCGGTACGCGAACTGAACTCGATGTGTACGGGCTGTTCTGAAGCCGGCCCATGTCTTCTGGCTCCCTGTCATCACGTTCCGCGATCCCCATACTGGTGTGTCAGGTTTAGCAGAACTCGGCGGGAATTAAGCCACTGAAGCAGCTCAAGTAAGCAGTCTTCATTAGCGTGACGAACACTGTGTATCATGGCCGCTATCTGCTGGTCTCTGTTGACCATGAAGGGACTTCTAGTAAACGATTGCCGACTTGCTTAATGAACGTTTGGGCCAGTCACGGCTGAGATCGGGCCCTGCAACAGGACTGCGCTGGGTTGAGATTCTTCTCAATCGATGGTTACATGCACCCGGCGATATACTTTTTCCGGTTAGTTTTGCGACCCATATTCTTGCCTCCACTGAAATATCCTTCTTCGAGGTGCGCTGATGCTAGCCACCGCCCTTATGCTTATTGCGTTTCAATCTCCGCAACCTCCCAAAGGGGTTAGAGATTGGCAGGCGAAAATTGAGACTCAGGTCGGACAAACATGGAAGCAGATTTTTGCACTCGTGCGGAAACTTGAAATTCTGAAGAGGGATGAACAACCTTCGAACCGCATCGAAGGGACTCAGAGGAAAATTGACAAAGCAAAGCAACACTTGATCACTCTTCACCACCGGCTAGACATATATCGGGTTCGGGACAGCGAGAAGGTTAGGAAACGAGTGCGACATCCTCCGCGTCCACCGGGACTTGGCACCACGCGGTCCACGCCCTAGCAGAACGCTCCGGGCGAGTGCAGCAACACTCAACCCGAGGCTGGCCAAGAGGAAACAACCGTGGTTTCCAGATGGCTACGGCCAAGGGATCACCCCTCTCTTCTCACGCTCAATTCCCCAACAATCCACACGCAATGCGCGTCGCGCTATCTGCACGCGTCTCGACCAAGGACAAAGGCCAGGAAACGGAAAAACCAACTCCGCCACTTGCGGGAGTTTGCCCTTCACAGCGGTTGGAATCTCGTCCGTGAGTACGTTGACCATGAATCCGGCAAGGTTTCCCACCGCGAGCAGTTCCAGCGGATGTTCGAGGAGGCCAGCCGGCGGCAATTTGACGTTCTGCTTTTCTGGAGTCTCAACCGGCTCAGCCGGGAAGGCATTCTGCGAACGCTAGCATATGCGAAGACTCACCGGCTGCGGCGTCGGCTATCGCAGCTTTACCGCGCAGTATTTCGACTCTTGCGGCATCTTCTGCGACGCCGTGATTGCCATCGTCGCAACAGTCGCCAAGCAGGAACGGATTCGTATCTCGGAGCCGGTGAGGGCAGGCTTGACGACGGCACGCAATAAAGGCAAGCGAGTGGGCTGTCCCCGAGTAGCCGCGATGCTCAACGCCCTCGTGATTGCCAAAGTGATTCTCGCCGGAGAATATGTGCACCTTGGCAAGAAGTATGAAGGAAAGCCACTGTTTCTTTCGGCCCTTTATAAAGCCTTTCTATTTAGTTTGCTGGTATTCGGCTTTCACCATGTCGAGGAGGTGATCAAACGCTTGCTGCATGGACAAAATGCGGCCGGAGCAGTCCACGATGTGCGTACCACGAGCTGCTTGGGGCGCGGTGTCATAAGATTTTGTACTTTCATTTCTTTTTTTGCGTTCAGGGACCTACGCCGGGTCCTGGGCGAGGACAAATTCCACGATCTTTTTTTCGCGGAGAAGTAATTTCGAGCTCTGATCTTGCTAGGAGACAAGCGGTGGAATAGTAAATTTGCCGCACTCACTCCCACTCACTAGACAAGTGAAATTGCTCCTTGGCCCTCTGCGCCCGAGTCCCAAACCCCCGCCGAAGTTTTAGTACTCCTCCGGGAAACATTCCACCCCTCCTACGCATTTCCAGCGACGCTGCGCAGCCGGCGTGTGGGAGGGGTCTACAGTGTCTTCAGTGTCTTCGAGGCCGACTTGACGGTGTGTAGTAGAATCGTCAACTCTGCTTGCAAGATCTTAACCGGACAAAAGAGACCATCAAGGATCGGGCTTGAGGCGAACTGGGAGCCAATTCGTCGTGTCAGGTCTCTTGTTGCTGGCATTGTGGACCGGTGCTTTCGCCGAATCACCAAGCTGTTACGCCGGATTCGAGATTTCGCAGGCCTGCATTACCGAGCGCGGGCTGGACGCGGAGGCGGCGAGCTATCAACGCAAAATTAGGGAAGCGATGTGGAGGTTAGGCGCTAGCTACAAGATCAAGCTTCGGCTGGTAAACAATCCCCTCGAGGCGGGTTACGATGCGACCGTGGGTGACGTATTCACGGAAGTGGTGCGCGATCCGCAGATGCGGAACGAGTCCTTCATCATTAATGTGACTGCCGATTTTGTGGAGAAACAGCCGGAGATTCTGTTTGAAGCCTCATCCCTGCATGAGGTTTGCCACATTATGAACGATGATTTGACTGGATACCATCGCAACTCAGCCAGCATAGAAACGGCCGAGGAATATTGTGTTCTACAAGTCGTTGGTGAGTCGCGGTACAAACAATATTTGCAGGCGTATGCTGCGTACCAGCACTGGGACGCGGCGACGTCTGACCACTTTCTACAAAGAGTGAAAGAGGTAGTGCTAGCTTCAGCCCCGAGCGAAGTGGACGACGCCGACAGAATCGCTGCGGAATATCTCAGAAAAGATGCCGACGGAAAGGAACATCTGCTGGTCTACAACGGTGAGTTGCACGATGTGACTCTTTATTCCACGAAGAACAGGGTTTGGCACGACCCAGAAAAACTGAAGGCGGTGATCCGGGTCAAGAAGCCGATGATCTTTTTTCACAATCATCCGGCAGAGGACGGCAGAGTCGCCATGTTTCCAAGCTACGAAGACTTTGGAGCTGCCGGCCTCTTTTCATTCATGGTGTATCGGGAAGATCCAAGCCTTGCGGTTGAATTCAGGGTTATGCAACTCGGTAAAGAAACCTCAGTCGTGTCCTATGGATTTAAGGGGACAGCGATCGCCGACATTAAGAAGGTAGCACTGGAGTATCAAAATGCAGTCGGCCTTCGAGAGAATGTTAAGCAAATTGAACTGAGGGAAGAGTTTCTCGAGTCCCATCTAGCACAGGACTGTTTTAATGGCTATCTGCAGTATGCGTGCCCGGTGGACTTTACTCACAACAATGCGGAACTATGCAGAACGCATCCGCAATATTTCCTCTGGCCAAGTGATAGGTTCTTCGTCCATTATCGTCCACAATAAGCCACGACGGAATCGGAAATGCCCATGCCTGGCAAATGCCAGAGAGAAAACCCGGGAGAAGCTGAGCTGGCAAGTCTTGCTACTTCGAGACCACCAGATTGTTACTACTCCTTATTTCTGGTGAAGTCTACTCCAGCACGTTCACGCCGCGTCACACGCTCATGTTCAGTACCTGCAACATCAAAAATGAACACAGCAGCAGCAGCACACCCTGAGCCGCCGCCATCAGCCTCTTGCTACAGCTCCTGAATCAATTGCCGGTGCTTGACAACCGTCTGATGGAGCGTACACTTATGTTGCTCAGCCGAACTCGTCACTTCTCTTCCCCGTTGAAGCAGTTCGACTGAACCGGCTCCCGGTTCCCAATTTTCAACCAGAAAATCCAGCGATCCCATGATTCTCGTGCCTCCACGTCGAGCAGTTCCCGCTATGGGACGCAGCACTCCCGAGCCACGACTCAATCCTCATTATCTGAGGCGGCCCCGTAAATTCCAGACGAGCTGATTTCACGGAGGACAACTATGAAACGCATTGGCACATTAATGTTGATTCTCTTCACCTGTTCTGTATTAGGCCAGCGGATGCAAGCACAAGGCACAATCACGACCTTCGACGCTTCGGATGCCGCCCAAGGTACCATTCCTGAGCAAAACACTCTTGCGGGCACGGAGTTGGCGGCGGTCGCGCCGGAATGGACGCAATATGGATTCTTGTCCACCCATACGAGCTTCAATAGCCGCGAGACCATCCTTACTCGCGCCAATGTTGCCGGCCTGACCTGGCAATGGGCTGGCGAGGTTGGAAAGGTCGGAATCTCGTTCGCCTCGGCGGCAGTCGTGGGGCGCGGCATCGTGTACGTTGCGGCGGACGAGATGATCTTCGCTTTTCGGGCCGACGATGGCAAGAAGCTCTGGTCGCACCTCTCGTGCTCTGGGGTGGGTACAGTGCAAGCCGCGTTGGGTGTTGGTGCTCTCTTGGTCGGCGATGCTGGCGGCGATTTGGCCGCGTACGATCCGGTTACGGGCAATCAGATCTGGTGCGACGATGAGGGCGGGTCGATCACCTCTGCGCCGGCGGTGAAAGCGGGCACCGTTTACATCACAAACGGCGGCGATGTCGTGGCGATAGACCACTTGACCGGAATACCGCGATGGCGATTTACGCCCGCTGATTTCAGCCCCGTCACTAACACGCCCGCAGTTGGCCCGGGCGTCGTGTATGTGACCGGTGGCAACTCGGTGTTCGCTCTGAATGCAACGAATGGCCACTTGATGTGGCGTGACAGTCTCGGCCCGCAAACCAACGTTTCGGCTCCCTCGCTGGCGGGTGGAACGGTTTATGTGGGAGGCACGAACCTGGTTGCGTTAAATGCCAGCACTGGACGCCTCCGTTGGGTCCAGCACACCGTGGGCGTAAACGTCACCACGCCTGCAATCGCTTACAGCAAAGTGTTCGTTAACTCTCAGGATCCGGCCTTTGGTCTGTGGGCCTTCGACGCCATCACTGGTGCTTTCCTGTTGAGACGTAAGGCGCCGGAAGAAAGCGGGGCCACTGTGACGGTGGCCAACGGCGTGGTCTACGATATCGCCGACACCGGCGAACTGATGATGTTTAATACCTCGACGGGAGCGTTTCTCGGATCGATCATCGATCCTCACGGCCATCGCTTTAATTCGCTCTTCGGAGCTCAGCCGGCAGTCCTGAACGGCACAGTTTACATCCAGGCCGAGAACCAAATCGACGCCTTCCGCTTGCCGTGACCGAACGGCTCGTTTTCGCGCCGTGCGTTTCACAGATTCTGGGAAGTTTCTAGCTGGGCGGGGCACGCTTCGACTACGACTAGATTGATTGCACCTGTCTGACGCTGAGCATACGCTCGCACATAGCGACGGAGAACCTCGCACGGCTGTGCCTTTTGTAAGGTGTGCATTCTGATTCCGTTAGGAGTTCAGACCGTGAAAATCGTTAGGCAGGAGCCCCAAACAAATTGCGCTGTGTATATAGCCAGAAAGCTCGCTTGGCTAGCGGAACGCAGTTCCAGAGCGGTGCTAATCGTGGGCGAACCCTCGAACGTACTCAGCAAACGAACAGAATGCAAATGCGACATGGTTTACGCGATGTTCAAAACCGAAATTAATGGCAAAGGGAATCATGAACCTGTGCGGCGAATCTCGACCACGTCGCCACTAAGGCCCGCGGAGTTTGGAACCCGTGACAAAATCTATCCCCCACCCGGCTTGTAATTGACTGATTCCCATCTCGCCGCTCTGGCAAGTTTTACCGTGAGAGAAACCTTATCTCAAGAACATCGGCCCGCTACCGATAAATGCTCGCCGATAAGCAACGAGTGCCTGCGACCAATCACAACCGAACATGAGCCTTAACGAGTAGTTGCTCACTCCGGAGGAACTGTCGGACAATCTTGGGCTCGCTCTGGCGACACTTGCGGCGTGGCGATGCCAAAGAAAGGGACCTGCCTTTCTCAAGGTTGGACGCAAGATCTGGTATCCGAAAGACCGCGTTCAAGCGTGGCTTGACAGCGAAGTGCAGGGAGACAACGGACTATGGGCTTACGTGTTCGCAACGGGAAGTGGTACTACCGGTTTCAGTTGGACGGCCGGAATTACGCGGGGACCACAGATTTGCCAGCCACAAAACAAAACGTGAGCGGGACGTGCGCAATCGAGGCGGCACATCGGACCGCGCTCGCCGAAGGCCGCCGACCAACGCGCCGAAAAGTGGTTCGGGAGTTCAGTGATGCGCGAAACGAGTTTCTCGAATGGGCAAAGGCACACGAGCACCCGTCGAGCGCGCGAAGAATTGCGGGCAGTATGTCGAGCGCGGGCGAGTTCTTCGAATCGGAACCGATGAGCATGATTGACGAAGGCAGAATCGAGGAATGACCTGGCGGTTTAATGAGCATGACGTGCGCGGCATCACCGTGCGCCCGACTTGCACGCCCTGAGCGTGTTCTTCCAGTACGCCATGAAGCAACATTGGTCGAGGGACAACCCGATTGCGAATGTCGAGATTCCGTCCGACGCCGAGGCTGTGCGCATCCACGTACTCACGAACGGCGAAGAGAAGCTGTATTTTGCGACCGCAGCGAAACACCGCGACCTCTACGACCTAGGCCGGCTGATGATCAACCAGGGGATGCGTCCCGAAGAAGTTTCGAAATTCGACGTGAAGCCTGGAGCGCGGGCAAGTGCAAATCCAGAGCGGGAAGTCAGCAGCCGTGCGGCGCCTTCTCGATCTGACGCCGGAAAGTTATGCGATTCTGGCGGGAGAATGCCAGGTCCAGGGACGTGGATTTTCACGGCACCGCGCAAGCCTGGCCACCACATCAGCGTTAAACAGTGCTCATGACCGCGTGTGCGCCAAAGCGGGCCTCTCATTGTGCCTCTATGACCTGAGGCATACATTCGCAACCCGCATGGCCGAGGGCAGGGGTCTACTTGGCGACGCTGGCAGCGATCCTGGGACACGCTTCCATCCGCATCTTGGAGCGCTACGTCCATCCGCCTGCGGAGCACAAGCGCGCAGCAATGTTCAAGTGTGCGAATTACCAAACGATGAAGGCAGAAGAACTGGGCAGCGGGAGATCAAAATTAAGTGGGCCAACTTTGGACCAACCCTGGGCGAAAATGAAGCATATTTTCCGCTATCGAGGGCAAATGACAGCAAACGACCTGATGCAGCTAAACCGCGTGGAATCAAGGCAACTCGAAGGAAGACTGGAGGCGCGGGTCGGAATCGAACCGACGTATAAAGGTTTTGCAGACCTCTCCCTTACCACTTGGGTACCGCGCCCTTTCAACTACTTACAGAGTAACCGTTTGTGTGGTTACGAAAGTGGCTATCCGCACAATAATACGCTACATACAGCATGATCCGGCTCAGGTGAGAGTAGCTGCTCGTATGGGGGTTCAAGTAAACGACTGCTTCTTAAGGTTATCACACTGTGTCTTTAGAGCTGAAACGGTTCAAGCGCCGGTTCTGGAGGTCAACGACCTGTGAACGGTTGAAAGCCAGCGGAGTGCCCCAGCGAGCAGAAGGGGCAGTGCATCGAGACGGCCACACGTGATTCCTGCGCTATTACGTCACTCAGACAGATGAGACCGGAGTCGCTACAGCCGCTCAGAAGTGCGGCCTCCCCCGACAAGTCCTACTTCTATCGCTCAGGGTCCGACGTATTAGAGCCAATTGAGGGCATGGCAGCGGTCAGCACGAGTACAGAACTCGTGACAGCCGGACAGACGTTTGCTCAGTTTTCGAGCATCATGATAGGTAGGTTGAGTCGGACAAAGCACCGAAGCAACGCTCAACGGTGAGTAGGCGCGTGTGGGAACCCTCACGCCACTGAGCCAACGAGGGATCGTTGGTTGCCCCAGGGATCGTTGGCTGGCTAGGAACGCTGATCTCACCTAGGCCGCTTCGCCAGGCTGCACTTGCATTGCTAACTCATTGTTTTATTTATAGCTTACATAATGAAGAGGGGACCATATTTCCATCAACTTGGCCGGGAGGAATGACCCCCATACCTCAGCCGCAAGGAGGCTGAGTCTAGAAGTGAAATCGAGCAATCTGAAGCCGGCCAGCCGTCTGGCGCCGGGCCGAATTGGGGAGTGCGACATGCCGGCCGGAAGGCGCGGACCACTTCGTCAGGAGACAAACCAGAAATTAGGCATTTCCCCTGTCGGGTACGAGTAAAGCTTTTAGTTACACACAATGAGGAGCCATTCCATTTATTCCAGTGCGGGGATCGAAAAGGCAACAATAAAGAGCATCATGGGAAAATTCCATGACCGCTCCTGATCATCCGCGCTCATGTTCCCCATCACGAAATATCACCTGATTCGGAAATCTTTGTTCCTTACTGCTGGAGCAGATAACTAGATGTGTCAAAGCAATCTTCCTGATCCGTGTCCGCCAAATGATTCGCTCCCCTCTTATGCCTTTTTTATGCCATCTATTTGCCTCTGTCCCATCTTTTATTAGTAACTATGCAGTTAATAAAGTCGACTAAGAAGGGTATGGTTGCCACGCAGCAATGCTGCTATATGTGCTAGCGGTTTGTGCACCAGATCTGTTTACCTAGGAGTAATACATGGTCGACACCTCCAGAGTACAGGAACCTCAGTATGGTCCGCTGCTCCTTCTTCGGTCAGAGTGGTGTGCAACCCCCAAATTGACCGTCGGGGTATGCCACCGTCTCGGAGCCGAAAATGTCAAAGCGTGTAGCCCTGGTATTGAGTATTGTGTTTACCTTTCCCCTTGTTGCCTTGGCGAACAGTAATGATTTCAAAGATAGCGGAGGGCAAATTACCACCAACGGAACTTCTCTAACCCTGTCGGGCTCAAGCCTCAGTACGGTCAGTATGAATGGGATGAGTGCATCCGGCAACCTCGGATCTGTGAGCTTCACGACTGGCTCCCTTATCAGTGGAAACCTGAATAACCTCGGCACTTTCGCTGCTGGCGGAAAATTCGTGATCAGCGGCAATGGCACCAGCGGGATGCCGAACGGTGTTCTGTTCCAAGGCACGTTTACAGGACCGGTCACTTGGAAGGCGATCTGGAATCCTAAAGGCATGGGTGGCCACGGTAACTGGACTTATCAGCTGGTTGGAATGATCGGCGGCACTCTTGTTAATGGACAGAAAGTCTCGGCAAACTTTGTGGCCTTTACAAACGACGTGCCTAAGGGGCAGCAATTCTCCTCTTCGGTGAACTTTAAGGATGGGATAGGATCATCGGCTGCTTCAGTCCCCGAACCGGGGACCTTGGCTTTGCTCGGCACCGGACTCGTGGGACTGGGAATGCTAGGCTTCCGCAAGCGTTCTGCGCATTGAAGCTAGGCAATCGATTACAAAGCCCGCCTTAGGCGGGCTTTTTAATTTCTGGCATCAACCGGAACTATTTTAAACCGCCTGGCTGTCTTCCATGCTCTCCTGGTTCGGGGTGAATTGTCAGGTGGAGTCTTTCCAAGGTTTATTGCTAGGCCCCCAAGCCCGAGAACTGGGTAAGACCCATCACTTCCGCACTTGAATCCCAGAGTACCGTTTCTGGCCAGTATTCGTTCCAATTGGCGTGCCCGGATAGTGGACACAGGGTCCAGCCGCATCCCTTTACACTTGAGCCGGTCCGTTTGTGAAAGGGGGAGCGGCGCAAGGATGGACATTGGTTTGCGTCGCGGGGATGGTATGGGCCGCCACTGGTCGCCCGGAGGGCTGCCATGGCGCGACCCTGGCTGGTCCGGGAAGTCGATTTCGGATTTTCGGAAGGCTAGAATACTAGCCTTGCAGCTATAATCGTCGGGATCAGTGGGTCGCGATTTCGTGTCGTCCTTCTCAGTTTGCCCTTCCAGCAGGAGGTGTGTCCGTAGTGCCGTATAGTCTTAACCCCACCGGCTCGATTGGCGCCAGGGGCGTTCGCCGACTGCGCAAAGAAAGCGGTGTGACGCTCCTGATGGTCGCGGTTGGCATGTTCGCCTTACTTTCGATGGCCATCATTTCCCTAGATGTCGTAAACGTCTACATGGCCTCAAACCAAGCTCAAAAGACCGCCGACGCAGCTGCCTTAGCCGGAGCTGAAGCGCTCGTAAGTTCTAGCACAGCGTCAAATTCAGTTCCTCTGAACTCAGTTTGCAACGGAAGTAATGGGGACGCCGATTTACGCGCGCAGGCTGTAGCTGCACAAAACACGATTGCCGGAGTGCCGCCGACAACCGTCACCACTTCGTGCCCCTCCACCGCACCGCCCTACAATCCCCAGATTCAGGTCGTTGTTACGCGGACGGGGATACCTACGTTCTTTGCGCGAATGTGGGGAAGCGCTGCAAGTGCTGTATCCGCGACAGCAATCGCTGAGGCTTACAATCCATCGTTTGATCCCGCAAATGCGCTACCCGACCGACCCCCTATCGCAATACATGGGATAAAGCCCTGGCTCGTTAATAATTGCAGCACAAACGCCTGCACCCAATTTTTATTTTTCATGCCGAACCATGCAATTGCAAACGGAGGCTGCTTTATAGGCCACACGCTACGTCTAACCACTGCAGCACCGTCTACAATTTGTGGCCCTGGCGGGACGTCAGCGCAGTTTATTGGCCTTGATGGACCGACGCCACTGGCTTGTCCCTCGACGAGTGCAGTTTCCTGCAGTCAGATTGGGTCTGGCAGTTATCACGATAATATTGCCTGTGAGAACGGCTATAACTTCAGCAACGGCCAACTAGTCGGCCCAGGTCAGGTATTTCAGGTGGCGCAACCACAACCTAACCTTCAGTCACTCACTACCGGTACTGAGTGTTTGATTCATGCCAGTGGTACTGGTCTCCTACAAGGCCAAGACAGCTTCACATTCACTGGCGCGCCGGTGACGATCACAGGCGGGTCGAACAATCCCAATGCATCCTTGCGGCTGGTAAACAGCATACATCGCAGCGATTCTGTAGTCACTGTTCCTGTTTCCAACTGTCCCGGACCGTGTGATCCCACTGCCCAGTTGCAGATTGTAGGATTCCTGCAGTTAGGGATTCGGGATGTCACCCCATCAACCACCGATTCAACACCCGGAGATATAGAAGCTGTTATTTTGAACGCCGCTGGACTCGATCCGGCAAGTACGGGGACACCGATAACCGGAGCGGGCACTTCACCGGTTGTGATGCGCCTCAATTACCAGTGATCCACCGTGCTGGGAGACACGGTTCGTCCGCCAGGAGAAAGGAATATGAAGGGTCGTGCGTGTTGGATGATCGGTGGACTTTGGGCTGGACGAGAAGGTTCCCAAGTTGCCGAACTGGCGGTCGCCCTGCCCTTATTGATGATAATTGTGGTGGGAATTACGGATTTCGGAAGTGCATTCAATTTGAAGCAGCTACTGAATAGCGCGGCCCGGGAGGGTAGCCGGTTTGCCTCCAACCAAACCGTGGCGGATGTCACAAACACAACGCCAAACTCAGTGGCTGCTATTCGCGATGTCATTGATAACTATCTCATTGCAGACCATCTGAGCGACTGTGGCCTGGCCACTGCAGTACCGAGCAAATCTGGTCTCGTCTGGACCTACACCGCCAACACTGGCTGTGCTGGAAATGGAACACTTACTCTCGTAATTGATCGAGGAACAGCACTTCAAACCTCTGCCACACCGCCAGTTACAATCGAATCGACCCACATATACATCAGCTACCCTTTCCAGTGGCGTTTTGGCAAACTTATGAGTCTGATTGTTCCCAACACGAATTATGCTCTTGGCATAACACAAATAACTGCTGATGCAATAATGGCTAATTTAGAGTAAAGCGAACCGTGGCACATCTGATAAAACAACACAGTACGTGGCGTTTTTGGCAAGTGTTGGATTTTGTTCTCGCCGAGGACTCCGGTCAAGAGATCTTGGAGGCTGCGATTGTATTGCCTCTCTTGTTTCTTATATTGCTGGGAATCTTCTGGTTTGGAAGAGCATTTAACATCAGCTCCACTCTGCAGCGGGCGGCTCGCGAGGCGGTTAAAACGGCCAGTCAAGATACCTGCGCCACATGTGGAAATGCTGGCCAGGGAAACTTGCAAGTTGCCACGAGCATAGTGAACACTCTGCAGGCTGATCACCTACAATCCGCCAATATAGTTTCCTACACCCCTCCTTTTGCCTGCATAGCTAGTCCGGCACCGACCTGTGCAATTTATCAAAATGTGCAAATTTGTTCTGGGGTACCTCTGACGTGTGGGGCTGCGTCTTGCCAGCAACCTGCAAGTAACTGCGGCACAAACCCAGCCCTGGGTGTGAGAGTGAGCTTCGGTTATCTATATGCGTGGCCGCTCAGGATTGCCAATCTACCAGCGATGACCCTTCACGGGATTGCTCAAAGTGGAGCTGAGAATTGAGAAACGTTTAAATACAGCGCGCCGATCCGCTCGATAGTGATAGCGATATTCCGGTGCTGATTAGCTAGCCTCGTGTGAAACCATCCTCATCGCGTCTCAAGGATGACAACGTGACGGGCGGCAATGAAACGAGCTCAGTCGGAGATGCTCCAGCGGCCTTGTGGTCGATAACCGAAGGCCGTCAACGCCGAGATCTCGCCGCCAAGAAAGCCACCGGGAAGTTCTTGAAGGAGTTCCAGCCCGAACGCGTAGCGGAGCGGGTACAGTAGGTAAGAGTCTCCAATCAGGAGACCCGCATTAAATCTGGAGCGGGAGACGGGATTTGAACCCGCGACTTCGACCTTGGCAAGGTCGCACTCTACCGCTGAGTTACTCCCGCCTGCTTGTGATTCTACAGCACTTGTTGATTTCACGCCAAGCCGGACCGCATTCGCTCCCGCTTGTCCGACTTTCTCTGTTCCCCGGTCGCCTAGCGTGCTCCCGGCGCGCGGTAGGAAATGCTCAATGAATTGAGCTTAAGGGTTCCTCGCCTTACGGCAGTTTATGCAGTTGGATCGTCACGTCCACTTGGGACTAGGGGAAACATGCGCTCGGACTTTTCGCCACACGATTTCATTTTCGACCTGCCCACCGGTCGCGGGCGTGGAGATTGTGTCCTATGCTTCGCCACTCGGATGTCTGGTTGCACGTTGGACTTCCAAGCGCGATCAATTCCATCGATCCCAGGCGCGGCCGAACGAAGCAGTGATGGCCGCGGTGGTTGTTACGAAATCGGACTCGCGGAGAACCAATCTTCGAAGTTTCTGGTAGCACTAAGGGTTGTGCGCGCGGAAAGAATCGAACCTTCAACTCCCAAAGACGAGCGGTTAAGATTGTTCCGTGAAGCAAGTCTCCTAAACGAAATCGTGATAATTAAAGATCGAAATGTAAAATCATTCCCGGCCCGTTGAAGCCGAAGACCCGATACGACTGTGCCCGTCAATCGCCCCATCTTCCGTTATTGCGTGCTTGCATTTCTGTTCGCGATCACCGTCGCCTACGAAGTCCCCTATCTCCACGATACCCTGCGCGACGAAAGGCGCAGGGTCCCCTTCTTCACAATGGAAACCGCCACCGACCGCGTCGACATCGTCACGAAGGAAGCAGCCGAAGCCGGCATCCGCACGGGCGACGAGGTCCTCTCCATCGGTGGTCGACCTTACGAAGGACTCGGTGACTGGGCTCAGCCTTTTGCTGCCACATCCATCGGAGGAAGTATCCCCGTTGTTTTGCGCTCCTCGGATCCGTCAACTCCCGGTGAGCGCACTGTAGTCTTGCCGGTCGGCGCTGCTCCCATGGATGTCTGGCGACTTGCTGGTGTGCTCACCCTGTACTTTCTGCTTCCCGCAATCTGCGTTCTGC
>Ga0126372_10000344_pt1 | contig 15790 bp, 12 predicted proteins | sample PanSoiMetaPlot_6_FD_92762 | JGI IMG/M metagenome (GOLD analysis project Ga0126372, IMG submission 92762) | Tropical forest soil microbial communities from Panama - MetaG Plot_6 | ecosystem: Environmental > Terrestrial > Soil > Tropical forest > Bulk soil | place: Panama | collected 2016-02-17
GTCTTGCGTGCCGTGAGACAAGAACATCATCAGCGTCATCATGAGCATGAGATAGAGCGCAGAGTACCAGTGCTGCCTGACGACAAGAAGAATTCGAGCGGTGGAGGGAGCGCGGTGCCGCTTCCAGGCTTCGGATTCGGGAACGGTGGCACGGATATAGAGTGCGAGCAGGGCGGGAGCGCCGCCAGCCCAGAACATGGCGCGCCATCCCCACGCCGGGAGCACAAAGCGAGCCGCGACTGCCGCCAGAAGATAGCCGATCGGGTATCCGCTCTGGACAACTCCCGACAGGATCCCTCGCCAACGCGGCGGGGCACTTTCCATGGCCAAGGACGCACCGACTCCCCATTCCCCGCCCATACCGATCCCGTAAATGGCACGCAGGATCAGGAATACGGTGTAGTTGGGTGCAAACCCGCAGAGCAGCTCAAAGACAGAGAAGAAGACGACGTTGGCCATGAGCGGCCGGCGCCGCCCATAGCGATCAGCCAAAAGTCCAAACACAAGGGCGCCTAGGGGCCGCATGGCAAGCGTGGCGGTGATCGTGAGAATGATCTTCGACGCGGGTACGTGAAATTGGGCTGCCAGAGTATCGACAAGGAAGACGAGGACAAAGAAGTCAAAGGCATCAAGCGTCCACCCCAGGAAACTGGCGCTGACGGCGTGCCACTGATCCGAGCGGGATAGCGGGATTTCAGGAGCGGGTTCCGGTTGGGTCATGTTCGGTCTGACGCGTTGGGTACGATCGCGTGCGGTGTTACAGGCTCCGAGGCACCGGTCATAAAACCACGATCGGAGAATGGAATCAAACCATGCCGAAGGGAAGTCACCGTTTCCTGGGGCTGAAATAGCCCGATCGTGCTATCCAAAAATGGCCGAAACCCTTGCTCACGATGGATTTACGATTGACAAGGGCCGTGTTTAAGGGGAAACTTTGCAATAGAGAAGCTGTGAGTAAATCCCCGGTACTCACCCAGGTTAAGCCCATGTCGTGTCCCGACCCGTACCGGCCCTTCGATCCCCGAGAGGAAGCCGCTTCGCTGGATGCAAAACTGGAAGTCCAGAATCTGCCCTCGGATTCCGATATCCGCGCGCTTACAAACGCCTTAGCTGCCGGTGGCGGCGGGGCCTCGTCCCCAGAGTTAGCTCTGGACGTGGTGCTCAATCAGATTGTTGAACAGGCCTGTCTGGCGACCGGAGCGACTGGGGCCGCGATTGCGTTGACCCGCGATGGCGAGATGGTCTGTCGTGCAACCACTGGGCGAAATGCTCCAGATCTGGGTGTGCGCCTCGACAATGCAGGATTTTCGGCGGAATGCCTGCGCGTCGGAACCTTGCAACGCTGTGACGATACCGAAACCGACCCGCGGGTCGATGCCATGGCTTGCCGCCTGCTGGGAGTACGGTCCATTCTCGTGATTCCCCTGTGGTATTGGGGCGAGTTCATGGGAATCTTCGAGATATTTTCTCCGCGTCCCAATGCGTTTGGAGAACGCGACGAACAGACTTTGCAGGCTCTTGCTTACCGCGTGGTGCGGCACACCAAACAGGCAACCGGTTCGATCGCGGGATTCACGGCGAGCATGGAGGAACTACCGAAACCAGCTCCAGTACTCGTTTCTTCCCAACCTGAACCGGAGCCAGAGCCCAAGCCTGAGAGCGAGCCAGAGCCGCATCGAGCGGAAGTTTTGGCGATGCCGATTTTTGAACTCAACTCTGGGGAGGAATTCGGCTCCGAATTGGAGGAGCAAGAGCAAACTCCTGAAACGCATCTGAAGCCACAGGATCGGTGGACCGCAGTTCTGGCCGCGATCGCAGTGGTCATTGCGGGCCTTATCGTCGGATTAATGATTTGGCGTGTGGGCGGCTGGGGCGGTACGCCAACGAGGCAGGTAGCAGCCGCACCAGCGACGGTAAAATCCGACACTCAGGTGCCGGCACCTCTCCTTGCGGAGACGTCTTCTCCGGCCCCGCATGAAGAGATTTTGGAGTTTGGTGCACCTCCCGCTAAGCCTCCTGCGCGTGGTCTCGCGGTTATGGCGGCCAAGAAACAGCCTGTCGTCCCCGCCGGCCAACCGGGCCTGGCGATTTACGAAAAAGGCAAGTTGATTTACGGAACTCCGGTTGCCGACGCGGATCAAACTGTCGCGAGAGCTCCGCTTTCGAAACTGCAGGAAAATCCGGCAGAGAGCGCACAACCTGCTTCCGCTAAGGTGACCACCCGGGCCTCTGGCAGTTCGCGAATTGTACAGTTGAGCCAGGAAGTTGCTGACGGCCTGTTACTGGATCGCGTGGAGCCCGAATACCCAGATGCTGCACGGCGCGCACGTTTGCAAGGCTCTGTGACGATCGATGTACTTGTTGACACTGATGGAAGGGTTTTGGAAGCGAATCCAGTCGGCGGGAATCCCCAGCTTGCTGATGCAGCTGCTGCCGCAGTGCGGAAGTGGCGGTACAAGCCCTACTCTGTGAACGGGCAAAAAGTTTCCGTACGTACGCAAGTGCCGGTGACTTTCATGCTTGCCGAATAGAGCACGAAGTTAGTCTTTCCATCGTCCGGGAATTAGGCTGAGTAAGCGAGTTCTTTCGCCCTTTGTGCTGCTTTTACCACAGCTTTTATCAGCGTGACACGCAGCTTTCCTTCTTCGAGTTCCAGAATTCCGTCAATCGTGCAGCCTGCGGGAGTGGTGACAGCGTCTTTCAGCAAGGCCGGATGGTCTCCCGTCTCGAGGACAACGCCGGCTGCGCCCAGCGCCGTCTGCGCCGCCAGCAGCGTCGCAACATCGCGAGGCAGACCTACCTTCACTCCAGCCTCTGCCAGAGATTCGAGGATGATGTAGATATACGCAGGACCGCTGGCGGAGAGGCCGGTGACCGCGTCCATATGTTTTTCATCGACAACAACCGTTCGTCCGACCACGTTGAAGAGTTCACTGGCGATTTCAAGATGCGGTGTTCCGGCGTACTTTCCTTTGCAGAGGGCTGTCATCCCGTGGCCGATCACACAGGGAGTATTTGGCATGGCACGGACCACAGGCGCATTCTGACCCAGCGCATTTTCGATGTGGCTCGTAGGTACTGACGCTGCGACGGAAATAACAAGTTGCTCGGATCGAATCTGGGGGCGGATCTCTTCCACGACACCCTGCACGGCTTGAGGCTTCACGCACACAAAAATGATGTCGGCATCGCGCGCCGCGGCTGCGTTATCGGTGCTGACCGGAATGCCGAGTTTCTGCGAAAGCGGCTGGACGCGTTCCTCGTGCTGAACGGTGGCCGTGGTCAGATTGCGTGAAAGCAGGCCTTTCTCGAGCAACGCTTTGACCAGAATGCCGCCCATCTTCCCTGCACCCAGAACAGCGACGCGTTTGCTCGACAGATTCGATCCCATACCAAACTCCTCCCTGTGGTGCCGGCACATGCCGGTATCTTGCTTTTTCATCATGCTGCTGGGCCTTCCACTTTAGCAGCTAAACGGACACGTGTGTTGCGAAGGATCCAGATCGAGGCTCGTGCCGCATGATCGCAAGTCGGAGGGCCGCGTTTGGCAATGCGAATACTGAACAATCAAGTTTGCAGTGGTGGTCTGAGTCACCGTCCCCGCCGTCGCGACCACAGAAACTGCAAATGTTCCAGAGGTGGTAGGAGATTGAATTGTGACCGCTGGATCGCTGTCAACATAAGAGAGTCGTCGGACGCGTGTTCTGCTTAGGCCGGTTTTATTCGCCCCATTCGAGCACGCAGGAATTCTCCGGGGATGTAGCGGTCGTCACCATGCAGATGGTTTTCCCCCAAATGGGAATCGGTCGGCAGTGGCGGGTTACAATTCGGGTGTTCTCTCGAAGTGAACGTTCTTGCGAGTGTTTTTGCTTTGAACCACAGCGATGCGATCGCAAAACCGATAGTCGCGGCAACGGACCGTTTTCGGAACGGAAGTGCGACCCTTGCTGTACGGGTGCAGAAGCGCTATGCGTCCGAGCGCGATTTTGCGCTGGACGTAGATTTCTCCATTCCATCCGGCTTCACGATATTGTTCGGTGCCTCCGGCTCGGGCAAAACGACGCTGCTGGATTGCATAGCAGGACTGACTACTCCGGATTCAGGGTTTATTAGCGTCGGTTCGCAGAAGTTATTTGATGCCCAGGCGTGCGTGAGTGTCCCCATATCCGAGAGAAATGTGGGATATGTATTTCAAGACTTAGCTCTGTTTCCTCATCTTACGGTTCAACAGAACGTCGCCTACGGACTGAATCGTTGCAGTCGCCTTGACCGTGACGGTCGGGTGGCCTCAATTCTAGACGCGTTTCATGTTCGCGGTCTCTCGGTACGAAAGCCAAACGAGATCTCTGGAGGGGAGCGGCAACGGATTGCACTGGCTCGGTCTCTGGTTACAGAACCTTGCATCCTGCTGCTTGATGAGCCGCTGGCTGCCCTGGATGGACCGACCAAAGCGCGCATTCTCGACGATCTGCGCGATTGGAACCGGGAGCACGGGATTCCAATTCTTTATGTGACTCACAGCCGGGAAGAAGTCTTTGCCTTAGGAGAGAGGGTGCTGGTGCTGGATCGGGGCAGCCTTGTGGCCCAGGGAAGTCCGCACCAGGTGATGAGCGCTCCCCGGCAGGAGACTGTGGCGCAGCTTGCAGGGTTTGAAAACATCTTTGATGCGACTCTCGCAGAGGCACACGAAGAGCGAGGAACGATGACCTGCAAGCTGGCGACTGGCAATGTCGAGTTGGAGACGCCCCTGATTCGTACCCAATCGGGATCAGCCTTGCGGATAGGAATTCGCGCCGGAGATATTTTGTTGGCCATCCATCGCCCGGAGGGATTGAGCGCGCGGAACGTGCTGGCAGGAAAAGTCGTCTCGTTGGTGCGCCGCGATGTAATCGTAGTCGCCCGCGTGGATGTGGGCGTAGAAATGGAAGTTCATCTCACACTGGCCGCACGAGACGCGCTCGGCCTAGCCCTTGGCCGTGCTGTTTGGCTGGTGGTGAAAACGCATTCCTGCCATCTGATGGCCGTCTGATCATTCCGTTTGTGCAGAGTCGCCTCTTGATAGCGTTCCAGTTGAATCACTGCGATCCATTGGCCTTGCCGCTCCTTTTGAAAAACAACTGTCCCGCCCAGGAGTTGGGCCGTCACTGGGGGTGGCAGATCGCGGTGGTATCCGAAAAACCTGGTCTTGATTCGCTGCCAGGGCGCCCAGCCCGCCAGCAAGGCATGGGGCGGGTCATATTTCGTCGAGAAGATCAGGACGGCGTCAAACGCCGAACGATTCTCCGCCGAGGCCGCGATCTCCTCGAGGGAGAAGTCTTCAATTCGGGCCACTTGCAACGGATGGGTTACATAGCCTAAATAGGGCTGGCTGAGTTCGTCCGACGCAGGCCACGCCGTGAGCACACGAGCGGTCGGAAAGTGCGCTTGCAGAAATTGTTCCGCCTCAACGTGCAAGCGGATGTAGTCGCGGTAGGCGAGATTATCCTCTGGGGAAAATCCGTAGGGAGGATTTACCAAGAGGGCAATGAGAAAGGCAACGCACACGATCAGAACAAGCCATCGCCACCCCCGTATCCGGCGCCAAAGGGTCGAGATTGCCAGAATCACGAGCAACGGGACTGCGGTCAGCATGTAGCGCGCCAGGACCGCTCCCCCGACAACAGCCATAGCAACGATATATGTAAGCATCACCGTGCCGAAGACGAACTGAACGGTGAGGTCGATTCTGGGGCGTTCGCCCGCGTCCCCCCGAAGCGGAGGACGAGTCATTGCCCAACCCATCAGCGAGGTGAGAACCCACAAATGCAAATATCCGAACACCTGCCAAAGGCGCATGCCAAGCGCCAGAACAATCCGAAGCGGATGCGTCGTGGCCTGGACGTTATAGCGAAAGAATTCTGGATTCCCGAACACGTACCCGGTTCGCCAGTAGTGGTAGCCATACCAGAGTGCAAGGACGACAAAGGGCACCACTAGAGGGCTATGCCGCATGAATTCAAGATCACAGATTGGCTTTCGCAAGCGACGGGTTACTAACGGACTCAGAGCCGCCCAACCGAGCAGAGCAAGCGGCGTCAAAATTGCGGTTTCCTTGGTGAGTACAGCGAGGGAAAACCATATTGCTGCGGTCCGCATCCGCTTGCCCAGATAGGAATCCAGACCCCACAATGTCAAACCGGCCGCAGCCAAATCAACGTGTGCCATCGTGCTCTGCGCAAAAACCACGGGGTAAAGGCCGGTGCAGACAGTCGCAGCGATGGCAATCTGGCGATTCGAAACGCGGAGCGCGAGTCGAAATACACCCAGCAAAGCGAATGCCGACGCCAGCACCATCGCGCCGCGCGTGACCAGAGGCGTAAATCGGATCAGTTTCCACCATCCGGCGAGATAAGCCATTACCAGCGGCGGGTGTCCGCTGGACGGAGTGGATTGGGGAACGATGCTTCCCGTATGCAGCAGGTCACGGGCTGCCGGAATGTAATATCCGGCCTCATCCCAAAAATAAGGGAGCGGAAGGAGGGGAAGGTGCAAAAGAAAAACTGCGGCGAAGATCACGACGAACGCCAATCCAGACCATTTTCCGGTGTGCGAGTCTGGCATCCGTGATGCCGCGGGAGTCATGGGGTGATTGCGCAAGCTTTGGGACGCTTCGCCCAAGAACTTTACCTGAGCCCTATCAAGTTGAGGCGAATTTCACGGGTTGGGAACGCCGGACGTGGCGTTCTTCAGTGCACCGGGCCGCCGGGCATCATGCGTGGGTCCAACTTGATTTCTCCGAACGCGCTTTCATAACCTGCAACGTTCTGTTGCAAGATGCCCAGGAGGGCCTTTGCTTGCTGCGGACTCAAGTAGATTCCCTGGAAGTTCTGGATTTCCACCTGGGTTTCACTTTGTTGCAGAAGAGTTCCGAAAACCAGGAAGAAATCCCAAACATTAACGCGGATTTGCACGCTGTTGGCATAAGTCTCACGATAGTCGCTTGTGTTCGTCAACTTCACATTGGGCTGTATTGGGTTGGCCATAGGGATGCCAGTGTAGCGGGTTTGGCGGGGAAGAAGGAAGTGCGCTGGGCGCGTCCGAAGCGATTCCCTGAAAGCTGTTGCATGGTGTAAGCCTCGAAGGGCCATTCGGCCATATCGGTCGTGTACCAGAGGACGGATTCTGTTGCACTCCGGTGCTCTTGCTGCAGGCCGCAAATCGATGTGGAATGCTTTTGCAGTAAGAGAGATCCGGCCCAACGGACCGTTGTACTGGCCGCAGGCGGACCCGGTCAGGATCAACCGAAAAAAGTGAGGCTCCCCATGATTCTCGAACGGCTGACAGCTTGGACACTGGTGATTGTGTACTACACCGTCACTTGCGGTGCGATTCTGCTAGGCCTGAAGGGCGCTCTATAGACCTGCTCGATTTCGGCGCAGCGTTGCAATCAAAATCCCTCTGAACCATCCCAACCCCCATCCCAATGAAGTGGGGCCCGATTCCCCCTCGGGTCCCACTTTTTACATCCTCTCAGACTCCCAAACCTCAGAAACCACGCCAAACTCGCAGCAAGGTTGGGCTCGCCGATTGGATTGGGCGTCAGGATTCTCAGCACCGAGATAGCGAGAAACTGCATGCAATTCGTCGCTGCTTCTCTGCGGTATTCATTGAGATGGATCTTCACCGTACAGGAGAACGAGAAATTTCTCTGTGGTGAATGCCAGTGCGGTTTGGACGCTTCAAGGAGATGGTCTAACGGGTGACGGGTTGATGCTCGCCTGAGGTCGGTTCGGGTGCGCTCACGGGTCTCGGACCAAAATAGCGAACGGTCACATCGTCGGAAATGTGTCGTTCATTTCCCTCGCGCAGCGTAGTGTGCAGGGCTACAGGTCTTGGATCGAAATAGCGTACCGTCACGTCCTCACCAAAGTGCCGCACGCGGCTGTTGACGTCGGACTTATGTTTACCCGACACATGAACTGGCTGCGCGGGTTCCTCCGTACGATCCAGGGCACTGGCTACTTCATTGTTGGCGGCCATCTTTGTAGGTACTGCTGTTGGCAGTGGAGAAGAAACTGGCCCCGCAGGGATGGATTGATGAGTCTGAGGAGGCGAGACTTGAAACAACACGGACGGCCGTTCGCGACGCAGCATCCAACTGCCGGACACTAGCACGGCGGCCATCACAAGCGCCGGTTTCAGTGCGCTTCCATAAACGGGTATGTAGGGAACTCGCCGTGGTGAGGGCGATGGTGACGCTGGCCGACGGCGTTTGACCCGTCGTGGCACGTGATGATCCGTTGTTGGGGTGACGGGATGAATTTCACCAACCTCTTCGTCCTGCGGCAATTCCTGAGGTGCTAATGCCGTGGTCCCCGAGACTTGAAGGACTGGAGGGGTTGGTTCCCGAGGCGGAGCGGGCATTATTTCTATCCGTGCCGGTACCAAGCTTTCGGATTCCTCGATCCCCTTTCTCTCAACCTGCACTGCCTGAGAGATGGCATCGCCTACCAGGACGGCGAGCAACCTGTAAATTCGAACTTCCTGTTCCGAAAAAAAGTGTGCTTTCGTGAAATGGACTTCCACTACGCCGGCGACCGTGCCCGCCCGGTAAATCGGGAGAATGATGAGCGACTGCGCTCCAAATTGCCGGCAAATGGCTGCTTCAATGCGCTCGTCGGCGGAGGCGTCTTCCACCCGGAGAATTTCGAGGCGGGTTGTATTCGGAGTGGATGCGATAAACGTTGCCATCACACTGCGTCCAACGTTCGAAGCCACATTGCCAGATCCGGCTTCATAGATAAGCTGCTCGCCTCTCAGCCGGCCGACGGCTGCCCCGCTCGCATCGCCCACCTCTCGAGCGCATTCCGCGACCAGATGCATGGTGCCGTCCACGTCCAACTCACCCGCTTTCACGGCCCGCTGGGTTTCAACAATTCGGGCGAGCGTATGCGCATTCATTCCGCACTCTTGTACCGCAAATGCGCTTTCCAACAATTTTTGGAGGAGTTCTGGATCGAGACTGGACCCGTTATTCATGTAGACAAAACGCTAGAATGGTTTCGACTCGGTAACCACTGTATAAATTGGCAGTGTTCCATTCACCAGAAACACTGTCAATACGGGAAAGACCCAAGAAAGATGGAGCAGCCGGCGCACTTTCGCGCAAACGGATCTGTAGACGAGATGGCGGGGACAAAAACACTCGTGCGAAAGGGGGGACTCGAACCCCCACGGTTTTACCCGCCAGATCCTAAGTCTGGTGCGTCTGCCAATTCCGCCACTTTCGCAGTACGGACTTTAAGGATTATACAAGGCTTGCCAATTCGCCCACGCCATCGTCAGATATGGTGCAAAAATTCGTGGAGTGAGTCGCTGTCGGGACAATCTCGCCGGCATCCAGTAGTAGCATTCGGAAGCGCTCGCGCGCTCTGAGCAATGGTCCAGGACTTTGACGCAATTGTATTGGGTGGCGGAGCCGCAGGCCTGATGTGCGCCATCGAAGCCGGGAAGAGGGGACGTCGGGTACTCGTTCTCGAGCGTGCCGATCGTGTTGCCAAGAAGGTCCTGATTTCCGGCGGAGGGCGCTGTAATTTTACAAATCTGCATTGCAAGCCGGAAAACTTCTTATCGGCAAATCCGCACTTCTGCAAATCTGCCCTCGCCCGATATAGGCCTACGGACTTTATTGATCTGGTCGAGAGGCACGGGATTTCATACCACGAGAAAGCCAAGGGACAACTCTTCTGCGACGGCTCGGCAAGGGAGATTGTGAAGATGTTGGAAGAGGAGTGCCTAGAGGCTGGCGTTCGAGTACTGACCAACGTTACTGTACGCGAAGTTCGAAAAGACTACGAGTTTGTCGCGGTTACCTCTCAGGGAGACTTTCGGGCGAGTGCTTTCGTTGTGGCGACGGGTGGTCTCTCAATCCCCAAGATTGGAGCGACCCCCCAAGGATACGAGTTGGCGAGGCAGTTTGGGCTCCGAATTCTAGAGTGCCGTCCGGCACTCGTAGCGATCGTTTTGAACGTGCGGGACCGCAAGCAGTACTGCGACCTTGCAGGTGTTTCGGCCGCGGTAGAAGTTTCGGTTAATTCGCACACCTTCGGCGACCAAATGCTATTCACGCATCGCGGCCTGAGTGGTCCTGCGATCCTGCAGGCATCGTCTTATTGGCAGAGAACGAAGTCGATCACGATTGATCTGGCGCCCGGAAAAGATGTGACCGCATCTCTCCGCAATTCAGCTTCAGCACGCAACATGAGTGCAGCGAAAGCATCACTGCGGGACACATTGCCGAACCGTCTGGCGGATTGCTGGCTCGGATTCCACGCACCCCAAAACTGGACCAATCATTCGCTGGCAGTGCTCGAGGACACGATCCATCATTGGCAAATTACACCCGACGGTACCGAAGGGTACGAGAAGGCCGAGGTAACAGCCGGCGGGGTCGATACGGACGAGTTATCGGCAAAAACAATGGAAAGCCGCAAGGTGCCTGGCCTCTTTTTTATCGGCGAGGTTGTCGATGTCACTGGTCACCTGGGTGGCTTCAACTTCCAGTGGGCGTGGGCATCAGGTTTTGCGGCAGGGCAGGCAGTATAGAGTTGGTCGCTCTCGCGACCTGCAACCTTGCAGGGCCGTTCATGGGCAGGGCACATAAAATGAACCGATTCAGTGGCAGGCGATGTCTAAGCAAACGGTGAATTCACCGCAAAAGCCGCCGCAGAAGCCGCCCATGAACTCCCAGCGCTTGCGGGCGATCGCCCCGGCAGTTTGGGAGTTAATGCAGCCGCGTCGAGGCCTGCTAGCGATCGGTTTTGTGCTCATGGTGATCAATCGCGTGTCGGGTCTGGTGTTGCCGTACTCCACCAAATTCCTGATTGACGGCGTCATCGCCAAGCATCACATTCAACTCCTGCGGCCGCTGGTTTTTTCCGTCCTGGTTGCGACGGTTATCCAGGGGATCACGTCCTTTTCTCTTACCCAGTTGCTTTCCAAAGCCGCTCAGCGTCTGATTGCGGAGCTTCGGCAGAAAGTGCAGACACACATTTCCCGGCTGCCCGTTTCCTTCTACGACGCGAACAAGACAGGCACGCTCGTGTCACGCATCATGACCGACGTCGAGGGGGTGCGAAATCTTCTGGGAACCGGATTGGTAGAACTGGCGGGCGGATTACTCACTTCCTGCATCGCTCTCGTGGTTCTATTCCGCATCAGCGCACTGATGACCGCACTGGCGTTCGGCTTTTTGCTGTGTTTCGCGCTGGCGCTGAACAAGGCCTTCGGCACTATCCGTCCCATTTTTCGTGAACGTGGAAAGATCAACGCGGAAGTTACTGGCCGGCTGGCCGAGTCACTCGGCGGAGTGAGGGTCATCAAGGGCTATCACGCCGAGGAGAGGGAAGAGGCGGTTTTCGCCGGTGGAGTACGCCGTTTGCTCGACAACGTGATGCGAACGCTCACGGCAACATCGGTCATGAGCCTCTCCGCGAGCTTGCTCATGGGCGTGGTCGGTACCGTCATCATGTATGTGGGGGCTCACCAGATACTGGCAGGCACTCTCACTATCGGTGAATTTTTCACGTACACAATGTTTCTAGGCTTCCTGGTGGCACCCATCATCCAGATCGTGGCCATTGGAACCCAGATCACCGAGGCGCTGGCAGGTCTGGAGAGAACCCAGGAGATCCTTCGCGAACGACCGGAAGATCAGGACCCCACACGCACTGTGAGTTTGCCGGATATCATCGGACAAGTAATGTTCGACCGTGTCAGCTTCAGCTATGACGGCACGCGCGAAGTTCTGCATGAAGTCTCTTTCGTCGCTGAGCCGGGTACGGTCACAGCTCTGGTCGGTTCATCCGGTTCGGGGAAGTCCACCACGATCGGACTCATCACAGCCTTTCACGTTCCTACCCAAGGGGAAGTCCTGGTGGACGGCGTTGATCTGAGCACTGTGCGGTTGGACTCGTATCGCACACGGCTGGGAGTCGTCTTGCAAGAGTCCTTCCTGTTTGATGGGACCATCCGGGAGAATGTGTCATTTTCACGTCCCGAGGCGAGCGAAGAAGAAATCATGCAGGCTTGCCGGATTGCGCGGGTGGACGAATTCGCTGAGTCTTTTGCCGACAAGTACGACACCATCGTGGGCGAGCGTGGAGTCAAGCTTTCCGGCGGACAGCGGCAGCGGATTTCAATTGCGCGCGCGATTCTCGCCGAGCCACGAATTCTGATTCTCGATGAGGCAACATCCAGTCTCGACTCGGAATCGGAACAGATGATCCAACATGGACTTTCCTACCTGATGCAGGGACGAACAACCTTTGTGATTGCACACCGATTGTCCACCATCCGCCGCGCTGATCAAATTCTGGTGGTGGAGCAGGGAGAAATCGTTGAGCGCGGAACTCACGAGCAACTCTATGAAACGCACGGGCGATATTACGATCTCTACACGAAGCAGTTGGGAGTGGAGAGCAATCTTTTCCTTGCGCCTGGTGAGGGAGACATTGTGGAGGAGAGCAACGGACTTGGCGGTGGCAAGGAACCGGTCGATCCGGACGCCCTGCGTGTGATGCGTGGAGAGGTTCGCTAGCTCAGCATGATTGCCACGCCTGACACGAGGCTTCAACTGACAGGCAAGGGAATTCAGACCGAGAATGTGCGCCGTCACTATGTGATGGGCCAAAGTCTGATTCGGGCGGTTGACGGCATTTCCCTACAGGTGCCGGCGGGCGAGTTTGTTACGCTGCTGGGCACGTCGGGGTCCGGCAAGTCGTCACTTCTCAACCTGATCGCAGGATTGGACCAACCTACCTCCGGAGCCGTTATCGTTGAAGAAAGGGACCTGGCGCAGCTATCGCGCGCCGAGCTTGCCCGGCACCGCTTGTATACGGTTGGTATGGTCTTTCAGTCCTTTAACCTGATTCCCAGCATGACGGTTATCGAGAATGTAGAACTCCCTTTGCGCTTCGCAGAGGTCGAGCGCTCTCGTCGGGATTCTCTGGCCCGGGAAGCGTTGGATCGTGTGGGGCTCAGTGGGCGCCTGCAGCATCGGCCGAGCGAACTTTCGGGTGGAGAGCAACAGCGGACCGCACTCGCACGCGCCCTAATCAACCGTCCAAAATTCTTATTGGCAGACGAGCCTACCGGAAACCTCGACAGCCGCACCGGCACTGAAATCATGAACCTGATCCGGGAATGCAACGATGATCTCCGAATGACGGTGGTGATGGTCACGCATGAGCGCGCACTTGCTGAGCAGTACGCCGAGCGTCTCGTCTTCCTTGCGGACGGCAAGCTAGTAGATGATCAACCGAATCCCCGGAGCCTTGCGGGCACAACATCGCCAGGAGGTGCCAGCCGTGAAGGCGTATGACCTAGCTGAACTCGCCATGCGCAACTTGCGAGAGTCCGTACTGCGTAACTCGCTCACCACGGTAGGTATTTCCGTGGGCGTTGCGTCGCTCGTAGCGATGTTGTCGCTGGGAATTGGCCTTCAGCAAATGGCTACAAGAAGGCTGGTGAAATCAGGGCTGTTCGATACGATTGTCATAACTTCGCGACGGGATTTGCGGAATTTCAATCGCGACGAAGAGCAAAACGGTCCTGCTCCTGCCGAAAGTCCTGCGCTCGATGAGCCTTCGCGCCAGAAGATCGAGCAACTCGCCAATGTAACCGAGGCGTTTCCGGATCTGCGTTTTATCACCTCTTTCACTTATGAAACCAAGCCTCACTTGACGATGGTTGCTGGCATTCCGGCTTCTTACCGGACGAACGATGCCTTCGAGGGCATGCAGGGCAGTTTCTTTTCTTCCGACAATTCCGACGAAGCCATTCTGCAAAAGACCTTCGCCGCCGAGTTGCAGGGGAAAACAGCGAAGCCCGGTTCCGACGATGTCCCGGTGGCAGAACTAGCTAAACCGCTGCTCGGAAAAGAACTGACGATGCGCTATGCAGAGCGGATGCCTTTTGTTGAATCCGCCGGTAAGGAAGGATCAGCACCTGAAGGCGACGCTGCGCCGGATACAACCAGCTACTCGATTGCTTCGCGTGAACGAAAGCTCAGGATCGTGGGAGTCACCGATCTTGATCCCGACAGTATGCGAGGTCCGGTGCGGGCGCGAGTCCTGCTTCCGTTAAAACTGGTGCAAAGCCTGCATGTGGTGCAACCGACTGCCCTGCGTGATACCACGCAGGCAGGCAGCAAAGTGCCCACGTACTCGACCGTCAGCGTTCGTGTGAAGGATCCGGGCAAGATTCAGCAGGTGGAGGACGCGATCCGGAAAATGGGTTTCAACACCTTTTCCATGCTAGACGCGACCCGCAGTTTGCGGCGATTCTTTGCGATCCTGGACCTGTTCCTTGGAATCTTTGGGAGCCTAGCCCTGGCCGTCGCCTCGATCGGTATCGTTAACACACTTGTGATGGCGATTCTGGAGCGCCGTCGTGAGATCGGCATCATGAAAGCGATCGGCGCTTCCGATGCCGACGTGAAGAAGCTATTTTTCGCGGAAGCAGGGGTAATGGGAGCCTTCGGCGGCGCACTCGGCGTCGCGCTTGGGTGGATGATCGGCCGCTTGATCAATATCGGGACGAACATCTATTTGAAGCGCCAGGACCTTGCACCTGAACAGATCTGGTTCGTGCCCTGGTGGCTGGTGGGTTGCGCGATTCTCTTTGCGATTGCGGTGAGCCTGGTCTCTGGACTGTACCCTGCGGCTCGCGCCGCAAAACTTGAGCCCGTGCAGGCGCTGCGTTACGAATAAATCAGGAACTTAGCAGTCTTCTCAAATGATCCTTACACCGAATAGGAAACGTCATCGTCCGCCGCAATTTGCGCCAGGCTACTTGCGATAGCGGTCATCGGTTGTTGCGACTTGCTGCCTCGACGCATCGCCACAATACCCGTACGAACCATTTCCAGCACACCGTACGGGCGGAGCACTTCCAGTAAGCCATCGATCTTGTCTTCAGCCCCTGTGATTTCGATGGTTAGAGACTCCGGTGCCACATCGACCACTCGCGCACGAAACACACTCGCCAATTCCAGCACGTGAGAGCGAGCTTCGTGCGTGGCAGCCACTTTGATCATGGCAAGGTCACGAACAATGGCAGGTTGGTTAGTGATGTTTTCGACCAGCAAAACATTCACCAATTTATATAGATTTGCCTCGATGCGGCGTGCTTGGTCACGGTCGGCATCGACTGTAATGGTCATGCGCGAGACTTCCGGCTTCTCAGTGCGCCCCACTGTCAACGAATCGATGTTGAAGGCGCGTCGACGGAAAAGCGATGCCACCCTCGTCAGAACACCAGGTTTGTTCTCCACGTAAACCACAAAAGTATTCATCATATGGGAACTCATTCGTCGGTCGCGGTCTCCACGATCGGACTGGGCCGTCGAATCATGTCGTGCAGGGAGGCACCCGCCGCCACCATTGGGTAAACCGTATCTTCCTGTTCGACTTTGAAATCAATCAGCACAGGGCCGTCGTGCTTGCGCGCCGTTTGTACTGCCGGCACAACTTCGGAGCGGTGCGAGACCGCCATGCTACGAATGCCGTAGGCCTCGGCAAGTTTTACGAAATCAGGATTCAGCAGGGGTGTCGCCTGGTAGTTTCGCTCGTAGAAGAATTCTTGCCATTGCCGCACCATCCCAAGATAGCCGTTGTTGATGATGGCGATATTGACCTTCAAATTTTCTTGAACGATAGTCGCCATTTCCGACATGGTCATCTGGAAACCACCGTCCCCAACTACCACCCACACCTCGGAATTCGGACGAGCGACCTTGGCGCCGATGCCA
>Ga0126372_10000346_pt1 | contig 15717 bp, 16 predicted proteins | sample PanSoiMetaPlot_6_FD_92762 | JGI IMG/M metagenome (GOLD analysis project Ga0126372, IMG submission 92762) | Tropical forest soil microbial communities from Panama - MetaG Plot_6 | ecosystem: Environmental > Terrestrial > Soil > Tropical forest > Bulk soil | place: Panama | collected 2016-02-17
CTGGACGTGCTGGCTGCGGCCCTGCTGCACGGGCCGAGCCACGACGTCGACCCGCCCGCCGAGGGCGCAAGCTCCTCCACGTGGGCCGTGCTGGCCCGCACGCCTGAGGCACTCGGCAGCCTGGCAAAGGATCCGGCCTGGACGGAGGCGAAGCTCGAGCAAAACCCGCGCGTCGGGGTCTGGACCGACGACTTCCACAACCTGCTGGCGATCGTCAATTGGTGAGGGTAGGATAGGCGCCTCAGCCACCCCCCGAGAGAAGGAGCTCCAAGCGTGAGCACCGCGGACCGCATCACGGGCGTCCTCTCCCCCGTCGTCACCCCGTTCAAGGCTGATCTCACCCCCGATCCGGATCGGTTCATCAGGCAGTGCCGCTGGCTGCTCAGCCAGGACGTGGGGCTGGCAGTCTTCGGGACGAATTCGGAGGCCAACTCGCTCTCGACCGAGGAGAAGGTCGAGCTGCTGGACCGCCTCGTGGGCGCCGGCGTAGATCCCGCCCGGATGATGCCGGGCACCGGCTGCTGCGCGCTCACGGATTCCGTGCGGCTCACGGCGCATGCCATGAAGCTCGGCTGCGGCGGCGTGCTGATGCTGCCGCCGTTTTACTACAAGGGCGTGTCGGACGACGGTCTCTTCCGGAGCTTCGCGGAGGTCATCGAGCGGGTGGGCGACCGGCGGCTGCGGATCTATCTCTACCACATCCCGCCGGTGTCCCAGGTGGCGATCACCCTTCCACTGATCGAGCGGCTCTTGAAGGCCTATCCGGGTGTCGTGGCGGGCGCGAAGGACTCATCCGGCGACTGGAACAATACCCAGGCCTATCTGGTTAACTTCGCCAGCCAGGGCTTCGACGTCTTCCCGGGAAGCGAGACCTTCCTGCTCCAGGGCTTGCGGGCCGGCGGAGTCGGCTGCATCAGCGCCACGGCCAACGTCAACCCCGGGGCGATCGCGCGGCTCTTCGGGACGTGGAAGGCCGGCGACGCCGACGTGCAGCAGGGGAGGCTGAACGAGATCCGGACGATCTTCGCGAAGTACCCGATGATCCCCGCGCTCAAGGCCGCCATCGCGCACCACGGGGGTGACGCGTCGTGGGCGACGGTCCGGCCCCCGCTCGTAGAGCTGACGCAGGCGCAGCAAGCGTCGCTCGTGGCGGACCTCGACAGGGCCGGCTTCACCATGCCCGGCCTCAAGGGCTAGGAGGCTTTCGTGATCACACTCATCGTGAACGGGAAAACGCAACGGGTCGACATCCCGCCGGACATGCCGCTCCTGTGGGCGATCCGCGAAAACCTGGCGCTGACGGGGACCAAGTTCGGCTGCGGCATCGCGCAGTGCGGCGCGTGCACCGTGCACGTGGACGGCCAGCCGGTGCGCTCCTGCAATACGCAGGTGGGCGCCGTCGCAGGAAAGAAGATCACCACCATCGAAGGCCTCTCGGCCAAGAGCGATCACCCGGTGCAGAAGGCCTGGGTCGAGCTCGATGTGCCCCAGTGCGGCTATTGCCAATCCGGGCAGATCATGGCGGCGGCGGCGCTGCTGGCGCGCAAGCCCAACCCTACGGACGACGACATCGACGCCGGCATGGCGGGCAACATCTGCCGCTGCGGCACCTACCAGCGCATCCGCGCGGGGATCCATCGGGCCGCGCAGATCAAGAAGGGAGGCGCGTGATGGCCGCCTCCAGGATCGCTCAGGGCAGAATCGGCCGGCGCGCCCTCATCAAGGGAAGCTTCGCGCTGGGCACGGGCCTCGTCGTGGGCTTCCACGTGCCCCTGGCGGGCCGGAACGCGCCGCGCGCGCAGGCGGGCACTCTCACGCCCAACCAGTGGGTGTCGATAGACCGGGACGGCGTCGTGACCGTCATCAACTCGGTGGTCGAGATGGGCCAGGGCTCTCTGACGACGATGCCGGCCATCATCGCCGACGAGCTCGACACCGATCTCGGCAAGATCCGCGTCAACCAGGCCCCCGCCAATCCAAAGCTCTACGCCAACCCGGTCACCGGCGCGCAGGGCTACGGCGGCAGCCGCGGCGTGCGCGACCACATCGACATGTTGCGCAAGGCGGGCGCCGCCGCCCGCGAGATGCTGATGCAGGCCGGCGCCAACGAGTGGGGCGTGCCGCTCAGCGAGGTGGACACGGATCTCGATACGGTGGTCCACAAGCCCTCCGGGCGGCGGATGCCGTACAGCGCGCTGGTCGAGAAGGCGGCGCAGCTGCCCGTGCCCCAGAATCCCCGGCTCAAGAAGCCCGATCAGTTCCGCTACATGGGCAAGGTCATGCACCGCCGCGACACGCCGCTGAAGGTCAACGGCTCGGCGGTCTTCGGTATGGACGTGATGGTGCCCGGCATGCTGGTCGCCTCGGTCGAGCGCTGCCCGGTCTTCGGCGGCAAGCTCAAGAGCTTCGACGCGACGGCGGCCAAGCGGGTCAAGGGAGTCAAGGACGTGGTCCAGGTCACGAACGGCGTGGCGGTGGTGGCGGATTCGTTCTGGACGGCTCAGCGCGGGCGGAAGGCGCTCACGATCGTCTGGGACGAAGGTCCGGTGGCCGCCGTCACGAGCGCCAGCATCCGCCAGGGATACGTGGCGGCCGCGACGCAGGCGGGACAGGTGGCACGCAATGACGGCGACGCCGACAAGGCGCTCGCCGCGGGCGCCAAGGTGGTCGAAGGCGTGTACGAGGTGCCCTTCCTGGAGCACGCGTGCATGGAGCCGATGAACGCGACCGCGTTCGTCAAACCCGGCTCGTGCGAGATCTGGGCTCCGACCCAGAGCCCGGGCGCCACGCAGATCACGGGCTCGAAGGTCAGCGGCGTGCCCGTCGAGAAGGTCATCGTCAACACGACCTACCTCGGCGGCGGCTTCGGCAGGCGCGGAGAGCAGGACTTCATCCTGGACGCGCTCGAGACCTCCAAGGCTATGGGCGCGCCCGTGAAGGTGATGTGGACCCGCGAGGACGACATCCAGCACGGCTTCTACCGCCCGGCCACGTACAACGTGTTCAAGGCGGCGCTCGACGCGCAGGGCGTGCCGGTCGCGTGGTGGAACCGCGTCGTCGGTCCCGGCATCCTCATCCAGAAGGGGCGCGCGCAGGCCGGTACCGTCGACGCCGCGGCCATGGAAGGCGTGCGCAACATGCCCTACGACGTGCCCAACGTGCACGTCGAGTGGGTGAACAAGGACTACGGCGTTCCGCTCGGCTTCTGGCGCTCGGTCGGGCCCTCGCAGAACGGCTTCATCGTGGAGAGCTTCGTGGACGAGCTGGCGAAAGCCGCGGGCAAGGATCCCGTCGAGTTCCGGCGCGGACTCCTCGCCAAGTCGCCCCGCCACAAGGCGGTGCTCGAGCTGGCCGCGGCAAAGGCCAACTGGGGATCGCCCCTGCCGGCGGGCCGCGCGCGCGGCTGTGCGGTGATGTTCTCCTACGGCAGCTACGTCGCGCACGTGGCGGAGGTCTCGGTCGCCCGCGACGGCAAGCTCAAGGTCCACAAGCTCGTGGGCGCGATCGACGCCGGCTTCGCCGTCAACCCCGACCAGGTCAAGGCCCAGATGGAGGGCGGCGGGATCTACGCGCTCACAGCCTTGCTCTATGGCGAGATCACGATCGATCGCGGGCGCGTGGTGCAATCGAACTTCGACAACTACCCGATGCTGCGCATCAGCGAAGCGCCGGAGATGGAAGTGCACATCCTCAACTCGGGCGAGGCCGCCGGCGGCCTCGGCGAGCCCGGCGTGCCGACCGTGGCGCCGGCGATCTGCAACGCGGTTTTCGCCCTGACGGGCACGCGGGTCCGCAGCCTGCCGCTCAGACCCGACATGCTCAAGCGCGCCTAGCGCGGGGAGGGTGTGATGAAAAAGGCCCTGGCGATCGTCGGCTCGGCGCTGGCTCTGGCCGCTCTTGCGCCCATCGCCTCGGAGGCTGCCGGAGGCATGGGCATGGGGTCCTCGCGCGGCCAGCAGGGCGCGTCCTTCCGCGGGCAGAATTTCCATGGGCAGAACTTCCACGGCAATACGTTTCCGAACAATCGGTCCAACTTCCACCGCTTCCGCTACTACCGGTCGAACTATTACCGGCCTTACTACTACCCCTACTACTACCCGTCCTATTCCTCGTATGGGTCGTCGTACTTCTCCGCGTCGCCGTCGTATGCCCCAGAGCAAAGCTATCCCGGCTATTCAGGCGCGCCCTATGGCTACGGCGCCCCGTCAGGCTCTCTCGAGTTGGCGCCCGTGCCGCAGATAGAGCGGGAGGTCGTCTTCGCGGAAGGGCGCTACGTGCTGCTCGGCGACGGCGAGGCCACGCCCTTCCGCTGGGTGTGGGTGCCGAACCCGCCGACGGCTCCGCCTTCCGAGCCGCTGGATCAGCGCTAGCCGACTTTAGCCAGCGCTAGCAAGCTTCGCCAGCGCGAGCAAGCCTCGGATGCCGCGTGTGCCAGTCCGTGAGCGACTGATACGCGCGCGCGGCGGCGAGGACGGTGTTCTCCTCCCATGCCCGGCCCATGAACTGGATGCTCGTGGGCAGCCCGCGCACGCCGAAGCCGTTGGGCACGCAGACGGCGGGCAATCCCGCTCCGTTTCCGATCGCACCCATCGCGTCCTTGGCCGTGGCGCCGATCGCGCTCCGGAACTCCTGGCCCAGCACGGGCGCCTCGTTGATCCGTCCCGGCGCGACGAGCGCGTCGTAGCGCTCCAGCACGCGGTCGATCTCCCTGGCCATGACGGCGCGCAGGCGCACGGCCTTGAGGTAGTCCTTGGCGAGGATGGCGTCTCGCGCGTAGGGCGTGTACCTGTCCTCCGGCGCGGTCAGGCCGGCGATGCCTCCCGAGCCGATCAAGTCCTCGAAGGCGCTCGAGGCCTCGACCTGGAGGATGGTCCGGGTGATCTGCTCGTACGGCAGGTCGGGCAGCGCCACCTCTTCGATCGTCGCGAATTTCCCGAGCACGCCGAGCGAGCGCGTGAAGTTCTCGACGACGGCCTCCTCGCAGCCGTCGGTGACGCCCCGGATACGGCCGAAGCGAAAGCTTTTGCGATCGAGCGTCTCGTAGCGGTACGGGCGGGGGCTCGCCGTCGGGTCCATCGGATCGGGCCCCGCGATGGCGTCGAGCACGAGGCCGCAGTCGTCGGCCGTCTGCGCGAGCGGACCCAGCTTGTCGAGGCTCCAGCAGAGCGCCATCGCGCCGTAGCGGCTCACCCGCCCGTAGGTAGGCCGAAGTCCCGCCAGACCGCAGTAGCCAGCAGGCGAGAGGATCGAGCCCCAGGTCTCGGAACCGATGGCAAACGGCACGAGCCCGCTGGAGACTGCGGCACCGGATCCGCTTGAAGAGCCGCCGGTCCACGCGTTTGCGTCCCATGGATTGATGCAGGGTCCGGTGAAGGACGCGGTCGGCTGGCGGTAGCCCATGCCACCCGCCAGCTCGATCATGCTGAGCTTGGCCACGAGCACGGCGCCCGCCTCCTCGAGCCTGCGGACCACGGTCGCGTCGAAATCGAAGCGCTGTGTCCTGTACGGCGCGGCGCCCCACGTCGTCGGCGCACCGGCCGTCGCCAGGAGATCCTTCGCGCCGTAGGGAATGCCGTGCAGCGGCCCTCGGTAGCGACCGGTCGCGATGTCGCCCTCGGCGCGGCGCGCCTGCAGCAAGGCGTGCTCGCGCATGACGGTGACGACGGCATTGTAGCGGGGGCCGAAGCGCTCGAGCCGCTCGAGGAAGTGCTCGGTCAGCTCGACGGGCGAAAGCTTGCGGGACTCCAGGAGCGGGCCGAGCTCCCGCAGCGGTTTGAAGACGACGTCGGCCTTCACGGCTCGTTCCGGTACGGTGCGAACGGCTGCATGGGCTCGTCGGCGTTGGCGAGCGCGACGGCGCGAAGGGCCCGGGCGGCTTCGAGCTGGCCGGCCACGATCTTGCGCAGCTCGTCCAGCTGGGCCGGCGTGAGGCGATCGCCGTAGCGCGCTCGCACGATCTCGAAGAGCGCGTCGGCCTCGGGATCCGGCTTCGCGGCTTGGATCACCCCCTTCTCCGATCCGAGTAGCCGAGCGCCCGGTCGCGGCGGGTCGACGCCGGGAGCCTGGCGCGCGCGGGCCCATAGCCGCCGCCGCCCGGCGTGCTCACCAGCACCGTGTCCCCGTGGGCGAGCACGTGCTGGCCCCGGTGATCCACCTTCTTGCCGTTGATCCGCACGTCACCGAGCCCGCCGGCGCCTCCACCAGCCAGTCCCGGAGCGGGAAAGCGCGTGCGCTCCGCCATGAAGCTCAGCACGATGGGGCGACGCGAACGACTCTCGAAGAGCATGTCCTGGCCGAGCCCGCCGCGGAAGCGGCCGCGCCCCCCCGAGCCCGCGCGCATACGCTTGTAACGGAAGAAGAGCGGGCTGTTGCGCTCCGCGATCTCGACCGGCGTGCTCGAGATATTGCTCGGCCAGGACAGCACGTGCTCGCCGTCCTTGGTCGCGGTCGCGCCCATGCCGCCGTTGAAGAAGAGCACGTTGGTGTATGGGCGTCCATCGTCGCGCGTGCCCGTCTGGGCCACGGCCCAGAGCGGCGAGCCCGCGCCGGCCATCACCTTGTCGGGAATGACCTGGTGGAGGGCGCCCAGGACCAGCACGGGAACGTAGTGACCGGTCTGGGCGCGGCTGACGACCGCGGCCGGGAACTTCGGGTTCAGGAGACAGCCCTCGGGCGCCTCCACCGTGACCGGGCGGTACATGCCTTCGTTGTTGGGCAGGCCGGGCAGCAGCGCGCAGCGCACCGCGTACGCCGTCATCGCATAGGTGTAGGCCAGGACGCAGTTGATCGCGCGCGGTTGGGCGGGCGACGTGCCGGCAAAATCCGCCGTGATCTGGTCACCCTTGACCGTGAGCGCGATCCTGTACGTGTAGGGCTTCTCGAATCCGTCCGTCTCGAAGCCGTAGCGGTAGGTGCCGTCGGGCACGGCGCGGATGGCCTCGCGCATCGCGCGCTCCGAGCGCCCGAAGAGCTCGTCGCCAAGCCCCGCGAGGGACGGGAGGCCGTACTCGTCCATGAGCCGGCGCACGCGGTTTTCCATCAGCTCGTTGGCGCTCACCTGCGCCCAGATGTCGCCCATCGTCTGGTCGGGCGTCCGCACGTTGGCGCGGATCAGCCGGATCAGCGTCTCGTCCCGCTGCCCGTCGCGAATGATGCGAGAGAGCGGGATGTGGATGCCCTCTTCGAAGAGCTCCCGCGCCTCGATGGCGCGCACCCGCCCGCCGATGTCGGGCATGTGCGACGTCGTCGCCGCGAACGCCGCCAGCCTCCCGCCGTGGAAGATCGGCTTCACGAGGCAAACGTCACTCATGTGCCCCGTCCCCTGCCATGGATCATTGGTGATGAGGACGTCGCCGGGTTGAAGCCCGTCGGGGCCGAACTCGCGGAGGAAGTGCCGCACCGTCGCCGGCAGCGTGCCGATGAATGACGGGATGCTGCCGGAGTTCTGCGCGAGGGCGAAGCCGCGCGCGTCCGTGAGCACGCAGGCAAAGTCGTTGGCCTCGTTGGACAGCGTCGAGAACGAGGTGCGCACGATGGCTTTGGCTGCCTCGTCGACGACGGAGATGAGGCGCGTCCAGAGGACTTCGAGCGTGATGGCGTCGAAGCGGGAGGTCATGGCCTGACCGGGAGCGTGAGGATCATGTTGCCGGTCGCGGCAACGCGCGCCGTGGCGCCGGGGCCGACGACGAGCGTCGAGCCCTCCTCTTCGAGGACTGCGGGGCCCTCGATCTCGTCGCCGACTCCAAGGCGGTAGCGATCGTAGACCGCCGCCTCGACGAAGCCGCCCGTCTCGCTGAAGTACGCCGGGCGCTTGCCCTTGAGCGCGGCGGCGGCGCCCGTGCCCTTCCTGCCCTGGAGCACCACGTCGCTGCCGGACACCGGCGCGCGCGCCGATACACGGATGTTGAGGAACTCCACGGCGACGCCCGGCGGCGTCAGCGCGAACTTCTCCCGGTACGCAGACTCGAACGCGGCCGTCAGCCTCTTCCGGCTCTCCGGGCCGTCACCATAGGGTCCCTCCGGCAGCTCTACCACCAGGTCGAAGCCCTGGCCCAGAAAGCGGCCATCAGCCAGCCGCTTCATGGTCGCAGACTCGAGCTTGAGACCGGTGTCGGCCATGACGGCCCGCGCCTCGTCTTCGAGACGCTTGAACGCGGTCTCGAGCGACGCCGGGCTGCCCGTATCGAGACGGACCCCGACCGTGGCCACACGGTCGACGCGGGCCGGCGCGACGAGGAGGCCCAGGGCCGAGGCGACGCCGGCGGACGGAGGGCAGATCACGCGCGAGATCCCGAGCTTCCGCGCGACCTCTCGGGCGTGGACGGGGCCCGCGCCGCCCGTGCAGAGCAGCGCGTAGTCGCGCGGGTCGCGTCCGCGCTCGGCGATGTGCACGCGCGCGGCTGACGCCATGTTCTCGTTGACGATGTCGTGTATGCCCCACGCGACCTTGACCGGATCGAGGCCGAGCGTGCCGGCCAGCCTCTCGATGGCCTGCCGCGCCGCCGGCATGTCCACCTTCACCTCGCCGCCGGCAAAGTAGCCGGGGTTGAGATAGCCGAGGAGGAAATCCGCATCCGTCACCGTGGGCTCGGTTCCGCCGAGACCGTAGGAGGCGGGACCGGGCTGGGATCCCGCGCTCCGCGGCCCGACCTTCAGAAGGCCGATCTCGTCCACCGAGGCGATGCTGCCGCCACCGGCGCCGATCTCGATCAGCTCGAGCGTCGAAATCCGGATCGGCAGGCCGCTGCCTTCCATGAAGCGCTTCTGGCGCGCCGCCTCGAAGCTGTAGGCCGTGAGCGGCTCACCTTCGTCGACCAGCGACAGCTTGGCGGTGGTGCCGCCCATGTCGAACGCGAGAATGCCTGGCGAGCCGCTGCCGGAGGCGAGGCGAGCGGGTGCTGAGAGCTCCCCCGAGCGCAGCGAGGATCCGTTGCCGTCGGACCGGCCGAAGAAGGCGCCCGCGAGCGCTCCCGCCGCGGGACCGGACTCGAGCATCTGCACGGGCGTGCGTTGGGCTTCTCCCACGTGTGTCAGGCCGCCGCTCGACAGCATGAGGAGCAGCGGAGCGGGGATGCCGAGGCCTTCGAGGCGCTTCGCCATCAAGGCGAGGTAGCGGTGGGCGAGCGGCTTGATGTACGCGTTGGCGACCGTCGTCGAGGCGCGCTCGTATTCGCGGATCTCCGGCGCAACCTCGTGGGAGGTCGTGACCGCGATCGTCGGATGGCGCCTCGCGATGAGGCGCGCGGCCTCCGACTCGTGGCGCGGATTGGCGTAGGCGTGGAGAAAGACCACCGCGATGGACTCGACGCCGGCCTGGGCGAGCGCTCGCGCGCGGCTCTCGAGCTGCTTCGTGTCGAGGCGCCGCTCGACACGTCCGTCGGCGCGAGAGCGCTCGGCGACCTCGAGGCGCAAGTTGCGCGGGACGAGCGGCTCGGGCTTGGCGATGTGGAGATCGTAGAGCTCGTACTTGCGCTCGCGGCCGATCTCGAGCGTGTCGCGGAAGCCCGCCGTCGTGATGAGGCCCGTCACCGCGCCCTTGCGCTCGATGAGCGCGTTGGTGAAGAGCGTGGTTGCGTGGACGACGCGCGTAAAGTGCTCGGGCAGGAGCCGTCCCTCGCCGAGCAGCACGCCGACGCCCGCCGCCACGGCGCGGGCCGGGTCGTCGTGGGTGGTGAGGACCTTGCGGCTCCACTGGCGCCCGCTGTCGTGATCGTAGACCACGATGTCGGTGAAGGTGCCGCCGATGTCGATCCCGAGCGAATGGTGGGGCATCGTTATGGCGAGACCCTAGGCCGGGCCACACGAAAGGTCAAGTCCTGCGCCCTGGACGCGGCCCGGTCGCTTCCGCTCCGCGAGGGCCGCCCGGGCCTTTCCGGCATCCGCTGCCCCGCCTGGGCCCCACCGATTCCAGGTGAGGGCCCAGGCGGCGCAGCGGCCACCGGGCCGGGTAGAGGCTAGTTCTCGACGAACTTGAAGACGGTGACGGTCACGCGACGGTTCTTTGCCCGCTTTGCCGCGTCCTTCGTGTCGTCGCCGGAGAGCTCCTCGCCGACGCCGATGAAGGAAAAGCGGTTGAGCTCCACGCCCCTCTCCACCAGGAAGCGCCGCACGGCCTCCTCGCGGCGCCAGCTCAGGTTCACGTTCTGGTCGGCCGGCCCCACGGTGTCCGTGTAGCCGACGACGTCAAGCGTGTACGTCGGGTTGTCCGCCAGAACCTTCAGGAGGCCCTGGAGAGCCGTCCGGTCGGACTGCGAGATGTCTGACTTGCCAGTCTCGAAAGTCACGTCGAGCGTCTGGACCTGCGTGCGCTTCAGGCGATTGGCCAGGTTCTGGGTCACCCTGGCGTCCACAGAGTCGCCCTTCTTCTGCGCCGTGTCGGCGCGATTCCGCGCGTCGACCCCGATGCCCCGGATCTCGTTCAGCTGTCCGTCGACGCGAACCTTCTCCGCCGCCGCCGTCGCCTCGATCTTCGCCATGCGGGCCACCAGCTCCTTGTCCATCTCGCGAATGGTCTCTATCACCCAGGTCTGGGTGGCGCACCCGAAGGATCCCAGCATGACGGCCCCCAGGATCCCGATCATCGCGAGGCGGTTCCTTGCCGAGGCATTGTTACCAAACATTTCCCGCTCCTTTTCCCTGACACCAGCGTTCACAGCAGCGACCCGATACGTGAAGCTCCGAGATAGATGCGACTTCACTGCTGCATGAATTGCGACTTGACTCTGATGTACATCCCGCCAATGCCCAAGGTGAAGTTGACGCCCCATTGGGTAGAGAAGATATTGATGACGACACCCTGCTCGTTCTTCATCGTCATCCCGTTGACGCCGAAGATGGCCGCGATCCCCGCCTCGCCATCGAGAAAATTGCCTTCGAGGTCCTGGGGCTGCTTCAGGTTGTAGACCTTGCCCTTCGACTGGACGTACGTGACACCGGCCGAAAGCACCTTGATGTTTTCAACCGAGATCCCGAATTTCCTGCCGTCCGCCAACGTGAGGGTTCCGTCCCCCCTGGCGGCTCCGAACCCGGCTGCGACAGCCCACGTGGTAAATTCCACGGTCGCGGATGGAGCTTCCTGCGCCGCGCTCGGGGCGACCATCGCAAGAAGCGCGACGGCAACCAGCGCGAATCCGAACAACCCACGAACGATGCCGATCATCAAGTCCCTCCGTTCCGTTGGATCACCATGGGAACTGCTTTGTGACATCCGAGACGAGCACCCTGAACCTCCGCCCCACACGCTTCGAGCTCCGCCCGACTCGAGCCCCGGTGATACTGCCACACCGCAGGGCTTGACACAATCGCATTCTCACAACTTATTCGAAATGGGCGGAGCGGAAGGAAGTTATCCTGGCGGGGACTATCTCGGTCTGACGCGCCTCAGTCGGCGATCCGCACAGACACCTGCACGAGATCGGGCAAGGGAGACCGCTCGGCCTCGAGGCGCCAGGAGCCGAGCCGCACCAGCCCTTGAGAGAACTTGCCGTAGCTCGCGTGTGGAACGGCAGCATCCACCACCGTAACCGACGGGCCGCGCTGCCGGCTCACTGATCTTCCGCCCGCGCGAGAGAGGAGCGCGACGAGATCGCGTTCGGCCTCGCCCCGGTTCTTCACCTGAAGACGACCAACCACATCCACCGTTCCCCGCCTCTTCGCGGAGGAGGGCGCGTCCACGACTCCGGCGCCCGCGCTTTTGGCTTTGGCCGGAACGGCCGGGTGGGCCGCAGCGAGACCTCCTTTTCGAACGGTCTCGGCGGACTGTCCAGGCGCTGCTTTCACGGGGGCCGGCGTCGAAGAAGCCGTTGATTCCGTTCGTGCGACTTTCGGTGGCGGCGACTGGGCCGGCGCGGACGGTGCCTGGGAAGGCGTCGACGGTGCGGGAAGCGCGGGAGCCGGCGGCGACAGCGCGGGAATGGCCGAGTCCGTCGGGGCGGCCGGCGGCGGACTGTTTCTCATGGAGAGGGGAGCCGATGAGGGCCGCTGACGCATCGAGGTGCCTACGGTGAACCCGCGCTCGAAGGCGAAGATGACCACGGCGATCACGAGCGGCACGGCGGCGGCGGCGGCGAGATGCTTCGGTGAAATTCTCTCGAATCGCTCAGCCACGAAACGGCGCAGGCGGTCGGCCGCATGGTCGGTACGAATGACGCCGAGCGCCCTGCCGATGAGACCGGTGGAGAGCGTGGGACGCCAATGGCCGAGAGGCGGGCGCCCATGGCCCAGAGCAGGGCGCCAATGGTTGAGAGTAGGCCGCCAGTGGGCGAGGGTAGGCCGCCACTGGGAGATCGGAGGTCGCCAGTGGGCAACCGAAGTCCACCAGTCGTGCACGGGCCGTGGCGCGGATTTCTCCTCCAGCGCTCTGGCGATTTGAAGATCCGCGAGCTTCTGTCGACACTCCGCGCACGCGTTCACGTGCTGCTCCAGCGGGATTCGCTCAGTGAGGCCGAGATCCCCGTCGAGGAGCATGGAGAGCGACTCGCGAGCGTCCTGACAATTCATGATGAAGGTCACCCCCGGAATCTTGTCGAGCATGATACTCCAGAGGGCGATGAAGGCAAAAAATCCGGACGCGACGATGGGCTCGTTGGGAGCGTCTGCGCGTCTAGGCGCGCCCTATTGCGGCTTGGCCAGCCTGACGGACACGTGAATGGGGTCGGGCAGGTTCGAGCGACCCGCTTCCATTCGCCACGCGCCGATCTGCGCGAGACCGCGGGTGAACTCGGCGTAGCTTGAGCGCGGGATCACGGCGATAGTCGAGCCCTCGTCGTGGCCGAGATTGCTCCCGCCGAGCCGGGTGAGCAGCATCTTGACGTCGCGCTCGGCTTGGCCGCGGTCGTGGACCGAGATCTGCACGACCACGTCCGTGTCCGACGCTCTCACTGCCGAGACGGACTTGGAGGCGCGCTCGGGCTCCGCGGGTTCTGGCGCCTTCTCCGTTCGCCGGGCTTCCCTCCGTTCCCCTCTCTTGGCCGAAGGGGCGGAGGAGATCTCCGCGGGTGGGTGGGCCGCCGCACGGCGCGAGAGCTCGGGCGAGGGTTCAGCTTTCACCGGCGGCGTGGGTGCGCTGGGCGCCGGCTCTGCGGTCATGCGCGCTCCCTGCGTGTCGGCCGGGGGCGCCGCCGCCTTGGCGGGGAGTTCAGTGGCCGTGGCGGCCGGCGGCACCGCTGCGGGCGGCGTAGGCGCGTTCGATGCTGGCGGAGCGAGCGTCGAGCCTCTCAGCGACGAAACGTGCTCAGACAGGGCAGAGCGCACCTCGAGAGGATCGGCGAGAGGATCGGCGGCGGGTGGCTCGATTCGGGCGGCGTCCACTGGCGGCGCTTCGGCCTGGGGCGCTGCAGGCGGTGCCTCGTGACGTGCGGCAGCCAGCATGTCCGTGCCCCGCTGCCACGCGTGGCGGGCAAGTCCCGGGGCGACCGCAATGACGCCCAAGCCAAGGCCCAGCACGAGCAGAGTCGGCAGGAGGAACCGGCGGCCGGGCCGCGGCCCGGCCTCCGCGGGAGCAGGAATCTGTACCGTCGCCGGGTCACTAGGCGTTACAGGGGAGAGATCCTCGATCACGTGACGACAATCGGGACAGCGGCTCAGGTGCTCTTCGGCTTGGGCCCTTTCCGTCAGAGCGAGATCGCCTGCGATGAGGGCCGGAAAGATTTCACGGGCTTCGTCGCACGTCATGGCTCAACGCGGGGAGCAAAAAGCATGCCCGGCCCGGCGCCCACCAGATCAGGGCAGAATGCGCCGAACTCGGCCTTCATGCGGCGACGGCGGAGAAAGTTCGCGAAGAAACAACACAGCGCCACGGTGATCGTCCCCCCCGGAATTACATTGAAGGTCACGTTGCAACTCCTCGTCGGCTCTTCAGGTCCTGCGCGAGCCGTCGGCTCCGCTTACAGTCCGGTTCGAGATATCGGATAGACCTTCCAGCCGCCTGCTAGAAGATGAGATAACCACCGTCGATGACAAAGGTATCACCGGTGTGGTAGCGGCTGGCGTCGCCGGTCAAGTATACGGCGATCCCGCCGAAGTCGTCGCCCACGCCCCAGCGCCGCATCGGCACGCGGGGCAGCACCTTGCCCGTGAAGGCCTCTCCGTGGAGCGCTACTTCCGTCATCGGCGTGTCGATCCAGCCCGGCACGATCGTGTTGACGCGGATCTGGTGCCGCGCCAGCTCCACCGCCATGGACCGCGTCATCGCTATGAGCGCGCCCTTGGCGGCCGAGTAGTGCTCGCTGCGCGCCGCGCCCATGACGGCCGCCAGGCTCGCCGTCGAAACGAGCGAGCCTCCGCCGCCGCGCTCGATCATGTGCCGCGCCGCGGCGCGCAGGCTGAAGAAGGCGCCATCGAGGTTCACGCTCATGACGCGGCGCCACTCGGCGGTGGTCATCTGCGCGAAGCCACCCGTTGACCCGCCGCGCCCGCTGACGCCCGCATTGGCGAAGAAGGCGTCCACGCGCCCCAATGCCTTGACGGTTTCGGCGAAGCACCGATCCACCGCGGCCTCGTCGCTGACGTCGCAACGAAGCGCCAGGGCCTTGCCACCGTGGCCCTTGAGCCGCGCGAGCGCCGCGGCGTTCTTGTCCTCGTTGGTGCCCCAGACGCAGACGGCGGCGCCGGCCTGCGCCATGGCCTCGGCCATGCCAAGGCCGATGCCGCTATTGCCGCCCGTGACGAGCGCCACCTTGCCGCTGAGATCGAATCCCTTGTACGCCATTGGTGTCCTTTCGTTGTGAAGGGCGCTCAGTCTGACAGCAAGCGAGCGGCGGCCCGAATCTGCGACGGATCGTATGGGGGCTCGACCAGGAGGATGAGCCGGCCGACACCTGCGCGCGAGAGAGCCGCTCGGTTTTCGGAGTCAGAGCGGAGCCATGCCGGGGCGAAGCCCGCGAAGACGCTCACGCCAAAGCGCGCGGGGTCACGCCCCGCCGCCTTGTGGCTGTCCAGCGCGGTCTGCGCGAGCGCGGCCAGTCGCGGGTGGTGCGCCTGAGTGTTGAAGCCGTCGCCGTGTGTCCCCGCGATCGCTGCCATGCGCGGGCCGAAGCCGCCGATGACGATGGGCGGCGCCGGGTCGGCGGACAGATAACCCTCGGGCCGATCGAGACGGTAGTGGGCGCCGGTGAAAGGCCTGGAATCGCCGGACCAGAGACGACGGAGGATCTGGACGGCTTCGATCACGCGCTGGGCGCGTACCGCATCGGGCTCGACGGCCAGGCCGAGCGCTTCCTGCTCGCGCGCATACGGGGTTCGCCTGCTTCCGCCGGCTCCTATGCCCAGGATGAAACGGCCGCCGGAGACCTGCTGCATCGTGGCCGCCATATTCGCGAGAAGCCCCGGATGTCGGTTCGCGACATTCAGAACGAGAGGCCCGATCGTCATCCGACGCGTCACTTCGGCAAGCGCTGCGAGCGTTGTCATGCATTCGGGCACGCCCGCGGGATCACCGTCCGGATCGCGCAGGTGGTCCCAGGTCCAGAGCCCGTCGAATCCGCCCTCCTCGGCCGCCACGGCGGCGGCGCGGAGGGCGGCCCAGCGCGCGCCCATCGGGATGAGGAGCAGGTCGGTCTTCACCGCGGGAGTATAGCCCGCCCCGAACTTGCTAGACTACCGGCCATGGACAATTCCCGGCGCGTGTATTCGACGGAAAGCGGGCGCATCCGCCCACCCGCGCCCGCCGACGGGCCGGCGCATTCGGGCCCGCCGCTTCCCCGAGCCCCGAAGGCTACA
>Ga0126372_10000347_pt1 | contig 15686 bp, 12 predicted proteins | sample PanSoiMetaPlot_6_FD_92762 | JGI IMG/M metagenome (GOLD analysis project Ga0126372, IMG submission 92762) | Tropical forest soil microbial communities from Panama - MetaG Plot_6 | ecosystem: Environmental > Terrestrial > Soil > Tropical forest > Bulk soil | place: Panama | collected 2016-02-17
GTGGTTACGTGTAGGTAGCTTTCCAGAGTGCTATTCGCGCGTTACGTTCAAAAGTCGTAACCGCGGGACGATGATGAAGCTCACTATCCGACCGTCAAGCTTCGTCGGCTCTCTTCGATGGCATGGAGGGCCTGCCAAAGCCCGTGGGCCGTCCTTTCAGCAGTTCCACTGCACGTTCCTGCCTCTCCCGGTTATCACCAATACGCTCGGCGAGCTCATCCGTAAACGCGAACCCTACGAAGGGGTCGCTGCCTGTTTCAAAAGGGAGCCGATGTTAAGCTGCTGATGAGAATCGACTTAACGAGATCTGGATCAACCGAACATGAGAGTCATCTCCGAGGGTGGTGTCTATTGTGTTTCGAATGTTTGTAAGTAGATGAACGACAGAAGAGTCGGAGATTCGACCGCCCTATCCCTGCGGTTTTGAGTCAGTTGGGCATCATTGCGCTTGACTAGGGGGAGATCGATGGGTGGGAGAGGCAATACGAATTCACATCAACGACCAATGCTTCCCTATTAGGCTTTGTTCGTGTACAACTAACTTCCACGAGTCGCAGGCGGTTCATCCTGCCCTGTAACCATCGGCCACGGAAGCGAATGAGTCTCTACTTTCATCCCAAGACATTGGAGGAAGCCGTTTCCATCCTTGCCCAGCAAGGAGGGACTATTCTCGCAGGCGGCACCGATTTTTTTCCTGCTTTAGGCGACCGCCGCGTCACCGGGACCGTCGTTGATATTTCTGCGATTCGAAACATGAAGGGTATTACCACTACAGGCAAGGAACACCACATCGGAGGCCTTACCACGTGGACCGAGGTAGTCGCCAGTTCCCTTCCCAGCTCCTTCGACGCTGTAAAGGCTGCAGCTCGCGAAATCGGCGGTATTCAAATCCAGAATCGCGGGACCCTAGCCGGCAATCTCTGCAATGCCTCTCCTGCCGCCGATAGTGTGCCGCCGCTGCTGGCGCTGGATGCGCAGGTCGAACTTGTTTCAATTCGAGGAAGCCGGCGAATTTCGCTGGCGCAATTCATTGTCGGAAATCGCAAGACTCTACGCCGCCCGGATGAGATCCTCGCTAGGGTGATCGTGCCGCGCACCATAGATGACGCAAAGAGCGCTTTCTTGAAGCTGGGCGCGCGCCGATACTTGGTGATTTCCATTGCGATGGTTGCAGTGGTCATGAAAACCGATGGCAGCCGCCGAATCACCGATGCCCGTGTCGCCGTCGGTTCCTGTTCGCTAACCGCGCGCCGATTATTGAAACTAGAGAATGCGCTGGTCGGAACCCCAGCGCGGACCGGACTTGGGGATGTTGTTCAGCCTGATCACCTGTTGCCGCTCTCACCCATCGACGATGTCCGCGCTACCGCGCAATATCGGATGGATGCGGTCCTAACTCTGGTCGCGCGTGCTCTCGAGGAGTGCGCGCGGAGTTGCTGAGATGGCAACGATAACCCCAGCGAGACCGAGCACGCAAATGGCCTTGAGTTTCACAGTCAACGGCCGTATTGTCCAGGTATCAACGCCGCCAATTGAACGCTTGTCGAAGGTGCTCCGCGAGAGACTTGGACTTACGGGTACGAAGGTTGGCTGCGATGCCGGAGATTGTGGCGCCTGCACCGTGCTGCTGGATGGAGCACCGGTTTGTTCGTGCCTGGTCCCTGCCTGTCAGGTGGAAGACCGCGAAATAACTACGGTGGAGGGCCTGGCGAAACGCGAACCCTTGTTGGGGCGCCTGCAGGATTCGTTTCTCCTCCACGGAGCTGCCCAGTGTGGAATCTGCACGCCGGGCATGCTGATTTCGGCCACTGCACTGCTCGAGCGCAAGCAGCAACCTTCGGAAATCGATGTCATGGACGCAATCGGCGGGGTTCTCTGCCGTTGCACTGGATACCGAAAAATCATCACAGCGGTTCTCGAGGCGACTTCGTGCCATGAAGTTCCATCCTTGGCCGCCGGCCGAGCAGTCGGCAAGAGAATCGTCCGCCTCGACGGCCAACGCAAGGTACAAGGTACGGAGATCTTCGGTGGCGATCAATTTCCCACTGACGCACTGGCTCTCCGCGTGATCCGCTGTCCTTATCATCGGGCACGCTTCACGTTCGGTGATCTCGCCGCATTTGTTGCGGCGCACGCCGGTATCGTTCGCGTATTCACCGCCAGTGACGTTCCTGGAGAAAACTGCTACGGTGTGATCTCGCCGTTTGCCGATCAGCCGGTCTTCGCCGAGAAGGAGGCCAGGTTCCGCGGGGAAGCCGTGGCTGCGCTAGTTGGTGAAACCGATGCCATTGCTGCTTTGGACCCGGCACTTCTCCCCATCCACTGGAAGCAATTATCTGCAATAACTGACATCGATTCTGCACTCGCGGCCGATTCCCCGCGAATTCACCATCATCGGCTAGGTAATCTGCTTGTTCGCGGTCGGGTGGTTCGGGGGGATGTCGAGGCAGCACTCGCGGAAGCAGACGTTGTTGTCGAGGATAGCTACGAAACCGGATTTGTCGAGCATGCGCACATCGAACCGGAGGCCGGTTTCGCCAGACGAGTAGGCGATCAGATTGAGGTGCAGGCATGCACGCAGTCGCCCTACCTGGATCGCGATGAGCTCGCCAAGATCCTGGGCATTCCTCCTAAATCGGTGCGCATGATCCCCACCGCGGTAGGGGGAGGATTCGGCGCGAAGCTGGATCTATCGGTTCAACCCTTTATTGCGCTCGCTGCCTGGCATCTGCGCCAGCCAGTACGCATGCTCTATACACGCACAGAATCGATCATGACGACGACGAAGCGACATCCCGCCCGCATATGGATGCGCGCGGGGGCGCGTCGTGACGGAAAATTGGTCGGCGTAGATTTCAAGGCTGATTTCAACACCGGGGCATATTCTTCTTGGGGACCGACGGTGGCAAAGCGAGTGCCGGTTCACGCTTCCGGACCCTATTTGGTGCCACACTATCGCGCGCTGACTCGGGCGATCCACACACATTTGGTACCGGCAGGCGCTTTTCGCGGATTCGGCGTGCCGCAAACGGCCATTGCCCAGGAACAGCTCTATGACGACCTGGCTGATCGGCTTGGTATGGATCGCCTGGACTTCCGAATGCTGAATGCGCTCACCAATGAAACTCCCACGGTGACTGGCCAAGTGCTGGGGAAAGGAGTTGGAATCCGAGCGTGTTTCGAAGCTTTGCGTGAAAGATGGCGTGAGGCGCAGTCGCGGGCTGCAGCTTTCAATCGAGGCAACCGCGGATCCGTTCGCCGAGGTGTTGGTCTGGCAGGAATGTGGTACGGCTGCGGGAATACGTCCCTGCCCAATCCATCCACCATTCGCGTCGGCTTGAAACCCGATGGGCGGATTGCCCTCCACCAAGGAGCGGTTGACATCGGCCAGGGCTCCAATACGATCATCACTCAGATCTGTGCCGATGCGCTCGGGGCGCCTGTGGAACGATTCGATCTTATTTCGGGCGACACCTCGATTACACCGGATTGCGGAAAAACTTCCGCCTCTCGCCAGACTTTGGTCACCGGGAAAGCCGCGCACATGGCCGGGGTGGAGTTGCGAGGTGCAATCGCGAGCCTTGTGGGCTATGGCAATTGCGCATCCATCAGTTTCCGAGACGGCACGATAACCGTAACCGAGGCTGAAAAACAGAGTGTCATCCAGCTCGGCCGCCTCGCCCGCGATGAGTACGGTTATGTGCTCACACGCGAGGCGACCTTCGATCCGCCCACCAGTCCCCTCGACGAAAATGGCCAGGGAATTCCGTATGCCGTCTATGGTTTCGGCGCTCACATGGCGGAAGTGGCTGTAGACATGGGTTTAGGCACAGTTCGCGTCCTGAAGATTACTGCCGCGCACGACGTCGGACGTGCGATCAATCCAACCCTCATTGAGGGCCAGATCGAAGGCGGTGCCGCGCAAGGCCTCGGGCATGCCCTCATGGAGGAATTTTTCCCCGGCAAAGGCGAGAATCTGCACGATTACTTAATCCCGTCGGCCGGCGACATGCCACCGGTGGAATCAATTCTTATTGAAGACCCATCGCCCGTTGGTCCCTTTGGCGCTAAAGGAATCGGGGAGCAAGCAGTGATTCCCACGGCTCCCGCGATTCTCAACGCCATTCACGACGCCACCGGCGTGCGCATCCGGCGCATACCAGCCACGCCGGACCGCATTCGTGCCGCGATACTGGCCGCGCAAGAGGACAAAAGCCGTGCCTGAGAAGGATGCCATCAGATGCGATGCCTGCCCAGTCCTGTGCTACATCAAGCCCGGCCGGATGGGCGCGTGCGACCGATATGGCAACCGAGAGGGCCAACTGGTCCGGCTCGATCCTCATATTCTTCTCGACCGGGCTATGTCGCGCGGTGATTCGGTCGTCCCCTTTCTCGAGCGGGAACGCGAATGGGATGGGAATCTCGTCGCCGGTCCTGAAAGTTTTGTCACCGCCATCGGCGCCGGCACCACCTACCCCGACTACAAGCCTGCCCCGTTCATCGTTTCCTCGGAAGTCGAAGGCGTGGACACGGTCACGGTCGTCACCGAGGGGATTTTTAGCTATTGCGGCGTCAAGGTGAAGATCGACACCGACCGCCACCTCGGGCCCGAAACGAACCTCGTCCGTGCCCAAGGAGAGCCTGTGGGCCACGTCACCACCGGCGAATATGGCTCGCAGATGCTTTCCCTAGGCGGAGTACGTCACCTAACCGGCGGCACACGCCACGAAGGTACCGTCACCTGCGAAACCTTGCTCGACCTTTGTAATGGCAAAGCGGTGGAGCTTTCGATCGACCAAGGCGCCAAAATCGCGGTTCAAGCGGGCAAAGCGCCCGTGGTTGACGGTGTTCAGGAAGAGCGCATGCGCGTGGGTTGCGGCTCGGCGACCATCGGCATGTTCGCCAAGCAGTGGTTCAACAAAGTTGATGAAGTTGTAGTCGTCGATGACCACATTACCGGTGTTCTGTCAGAGCATCAGGCGGGCAAACTGCTGGGTATTCCGCAAACCGGAATCAAGATAAAGGGACGGCGCTCGACTCCCGGCCGCTACTTTCAGGTGGCCGAACCGGGCAACGCTTGGGGTGGAACGAACATTCAGACCCCCCTTTCGATTCTTAAAGAATTTAATCGGAAAATCGCTTGGCCGGGACTACGCCTATTGATGGTGAGCACTACGGGAGAACATCACGCCTACTTTGAACTCGACCAAGACTTGCAGCCGCTGGCGAAACAGTTGCCTGCTTCGTTAAGCGAATCGGTGGCCAGAATAAAGGAAAATTGCGAGCCTGCGCTCTGTACCGTGCTCTTTATGGGAGGCGCTGGAGGATCACTGCGCGCTGGCGTGACCGAGAATCCCGTGCGGCTAACCGATTCGGTCCGGGACGCGCTAACTCGCGTCACCTGTGGCGGCGCCCCTGTATATATTTGGCCGGGCGGGGGAATTACGTTTCTGGTTGATGTCACTCGCATGCCGGAAAATGCCTTCGGCTACGTTCCCACACCGGCCTTGGTGGCACCCATCGAATTCACGTTGAAGCTGGCGGACTACGCGGCCCTGGGCGGCTACCTAGATCAGGTCCGTTCGTTGAACGCGATTGTCTCTGATACAACCAGGCGCCACCTGGCGGCACGGGCAAACAACCCCTGGCCGCTCTCCTCGGCCAAGCGGCAGGAGCGATCGTGAGGGCGCAGATTAAATTTCTTCCCGATGGAAGGCGGCTACACCTGCAGGATGGACCCATTGATCTGATCATCGAAGCATTCGGTAGCTCGGAGTTAGTGAAAGCCGCCTATGAGGCGGCAATCAGACGATTTGTCACTGTGCTCGATGAACTGTGCTCGGAATTGGACCTGTTGCGGACGCGGGTTGGACCGAACACGCCGAAGCCTCAACACAGAGTAGCCCGCTCCATGGCCGCGGCTGTGGCGCCTTACTCCGCACGGACTTTCATTACTCCCATGGCGGCGGTCGCCGGTGCAGTCGCTGAAGAAATCCTGGAAGCGATGACTTCTGTCGCGCAGCTATCGAAAGCGTACGTAAACAATGGCGGCGATATTGCCCTGTACCTTTCCCCTGGTGAGCAGTTTGTTGTAGGAATGATTGCAAGACCAGACTGTCCGTCGCTGTTTGGTACCGCTACTTTGTGTTCGAGTGACGCTATCGGCGGGATTGCTACCAGCGGCTGGCGCGGCCGCAGCTTTTCCCTGGGAATCGCCGATGCGGTAACGGTTTTGGCGCGGCGACCCGCAATGGCCGACGCCGCTGCTACGATCATTGCCAATGCCGTCAATCTGCCGGAACACTCCAGTATCCATCGTGTTCCGGCGCGCAGCATCTCTCCCGATAGCGATCTCGGGGACCTGCTGGTTACCGAATACGTAGGCGAATTATCGGTCAACCACGTTGAACTCGCCCTCGCGAACGGTGCGGCCGTTGCTGAGTGCCTTATGTCAGAATCTTTGATCCATTCCGCGGCGCTGTGTCTTCAGAAAGTGACACGGGTGGTCTCCGCGCGCAATGCTGTCTTATCACTAAGAAGGGCGAACCTTCCTCGGAGCCTTTCCCATGGCTGAGGTCGCGGTCAGAAAGAAGCTGATGATTGTCGAGGAGATCTATCACGAAGGTGGCCCGGCTGCCACGCACCCACTCCGCCGCAGCGCCGCACTGGCTGTGATTCATAATCCATTTGCCGGTCGCTATGTGGAGGACATCGCCGGGTTCATGGAAGACCTCAAGCCGCTTGGCCTGGATATGGCCGAATCGCTTATCGCTGCGTTGGGGGGAAATCGTAAAACTGTGGAGGGCTTTGGCAAGGGGGCAATTGTCGGATCGGCAGGTGAACTCGAGCATGGCGCTCTGTGGCATGTTCCTGGCGGATATGCAATGCGTCAACTCCTGGGCGACGCCAAGGCGATAGTGGCGTCGACAAAGAAAGTTGGCGGTCCTGGCACTAGACTCGATGTTCCCATTACTCACATCAATGCCTCCTATGTGCGGAGCCATTTCGATGCGATGGAGGTCGGCATCGGAGATGCGCCCTGCGCCAGCGAAATCGTGTTGGCCCTGGTAATGACCACTGGCCCGCGCGTTCATGCGCGCGTCGGTGGCCTCAAGGCATCGGAAATCAAGGGAGAAGACGGACTGCGATGAAGGCTCGAATCCGCAAGCTGGCAACTTTTTTAGAAGAAACCCATAACGAAATGGGCCGGTCCGTAAATCCGCCCAGCCGCCGCGCTGCCGCTGTCGCCGTCATCGAGAACCCGTGCGCGGGCAAGTACGTGGAGGATTTGTCGGAATTGATCGCTATTGGCGAAGAACTGGGCGAGCTTCTTACTCAGCGGGCCGTTGCCGCCCTCGGCATTTCTGCACCGACTGCTGAAAGTTATGGCAAGGCTGCTGCCGTCGGTGAAAACGGCGAAATTGAACACGCCGCCGCGATCTTACATCCCAAACTTGGTACCCCTGTGCGGAAAGTTCTCGGTAAAGGCGCCGCCCTCATTCCCTCATCCAAGAAGCGCGGTGGGATGGGCGTGGTCCTTGATATCCCCTTAGGGCACAAAGACGCAGCCTACGTCCGTAGTCACTTCGACGGCATGGAAGTCCGCATCAACGATGCACCCCGCGCCAACGAAATCATGGTGGCCATTGCGATCACCGACAGTGGCCGTCCCCTCGCGCGAGTCGGTGGTTTGACCAAGGACCAGATTAAAGGGGAAGACGGTTTACGCTAAAAATTGATCGCGGATCTTCACACATAGACATCGATTCAGATCCCTTCCGTTCCAAACCCTGTCCATCCTTGGGCTCAGGTTCATGATCCAACAATCTCCGGCACCTTGGTAGCGGGCGGGGTATTGCGGCTTCTATGCGCGCTTACCAACCCATCGATGATAACCATCCCAATCCCCGGGAGATCGCCGCGTTGAATGCTGTCCAGAACCGTTTTGCCGGATGAATATTGCGCCTTGTCGATGATGACAAAAGTCGCGGCGCGGCCATTTTCGACCATTCCGCAGTCCAGCTTGCGAATCTTGGCGGTATTCCCAGTAGCGAAACACACGGCCAGCTCAGCCGGTACATCGCCGAGCGACGACAGCATGGAGATTACCCGCAGAATGCCCAGCGGCTGCACGCCGGAGCCGGCAGGAGAATCCGTCCCCAAAATGACACGGCTTAATTGATTCAGCGCCTTTGCGGTTCGCAACGTAAGCAAGGCTGCCTTCTCGTTTCCGTTGTGAACAATTTCGAGAGCCCGGGAGGAGGCTTCGCACAAGTCAACTATCTGATCGTCTGGCAGTGCCGTATGTCCGCCATTGATGTGTCCTATCACATCAGCATCGGCCGCCAGCACAATGTCTTTATCAATGAGGCTGGACCCGGGAATGGACGGCCCTCCCGTGTGTATCGTGCTTTGAATACCGTGCTTGCGCGCCCACGCCACCATTTGACGAGCGGTTGCCCCGTCCTTGACACTCCCCAGCCCCACCTCACCAAGCATGGTTACACCGGCGGCTGCCAAGTCCCTGAAGTCTTCCTCTTCCATGCCGTGCTCGATTACCGGGGCACCAGCATGAATCCTGACGCCGCCCGGCCGGAATGCGGAGAATGCCCGCTGCGCAAAAATGGCCATTGCCTTCAATCCCACCACATCTTTCGGCCGCCCGGGTGTATGCACCTCGCCGGCGGAAATCATGGTTGTTACGCCCCCATGCAAGTAGCTGTCAATCCACCCCAACTGATTCTGTCGCGGCGTCCAGTCACCCGCAACGGGGTGCACATGGCTATCGATCAAGCCCGGAATGAGAGTTGTTCCCTTGACATCGACAACCGTGGTCGCCCCTTCGCCATCGATATCCTTCTCTCTACCAATAGCGGCAATACGACCGTCGACGGCAACAAGGGTATCCGCATCGAGTACAGGACGAGTCAGATCTCCACTCAAACACAGACCGATGTTGCGAATCACGAGCTTGTTTTGGACCGACTTCGCAGCCTTCTCTTCTGCCATATATTTTCCTCGCAATCCCCGTAAATCGTGTCCGCCTTTCTAACCAAAAGCACGTGTGGAACGCAACCCCATTGGTGCCAGGGCGGACTAGAGAGGTATCTCGATCCAGATATACCACCTGTCTTGGATTTAACTGTTCGAGGCGCGCAAGAAAGTCACCTCCTAGTCTAGGTGCGCCAATCCTGATGGTCGCGTGAAGTCACTGAAAGCTACTTGGCCGTGACATCTGGGGGAGGAGGAAGGTTGCGATGCTTCATCCACTCCATACTAATATTCTGCTTTCCTTTGGTTTTCAGAAGACTGTCCAGATCAGGCATGAAGATTAACAGGCCAGCTTGCGGAGTCATGCGCGTATAACCGTACACTAATTGGTTTTGGTAGTTGTTGAGATCCAGATCAAACCAGGCGTCATTCGAGAGATCCACCATAGTGAGATCCACGTGACGCATGGTGAGTTTTCCGAAGTCTATGGTGCCGTCGTTTAACCGGAGAAAGTTTCTCCACTGTTCGACGCGGGTCACGGCCTCTTCGGCATTTCCGTAAACTTGTTCGATATCGGGACTGATGACGCGCACTCTCGTTAGTTGTCCGCGGATATGAGGCGGCGGTAGGAGTTTGACTGTGTCGAACAAGATGTCATTACCGGACACTTGAACACCGGGCATGCCCTTGGGCTGAAAAAGGTCTGAGACACTAATGCGTAATCCGCCGAGAAGTCCCTTTAAGGGAATTTTTAGAACCGAGAGTTTTGTGACGTGTACTTGAATTCGATTGTCAGAGGTTGCCGTTACGCTGCCGAGCAGTTCGATCGGCATTGGAATGAGCTTGTGCAAGGTCCCTTTTAGTTTGATGTGATCGTCTTCGGCCTGAAGCGTGATGTTTCTTAGTGGTGAACCTTTTACATTTGCGGCATTGAGGAAGTTACCGATATCTCCGACGTTGGCGCGAATCACGCCAGTTTTGATGTCAAGAAAAAACGACTCCGGATCATCAAAAGTTGGATTCACATTGCGACGAGTGCGGACCATATTTCCCCGCAACCAGCGAACGTAAATACGAAAGTCGGGCCCTTTTCGCAGCATCAGATTATGTGCATACACAGCGGTTGGAACTTGCTCAGTGGGCGAAACCGTTGTCTCTGCTGGGACCGATGTATTTGTGGAAGTCGTGGAAATTGCCGATTGGCTTGCGAGTCTTGTTGATCGCAGACGCCAGACGACGAACACCAGCAAGAAAACGCAAACAGTTACGAGAATCACGAGACGAGGACGCATAAGATACCATTCTAGGGGATCGGTGCTATCGCAAAGAAATAGGCTGACTTCTCCGGACGAAGCGAAGCGCGTGGCCGTAGAAAGAGCGGTCCGGGGACGAATCCAACGGCGAGACTTTCCTACGCGGCCGGGAGGGTCCGCAAAAGTGGCGGGATTTCTACTTTTCACGCCGCCCGGCCACGAGGGGTTCACGCTTCCGATTTCCATTACATCGACTGATGAGCTGGGAAATCGGCTCTTTCAAACCCACGTTAAGACCGCCTTGAATCGGGTGCAATACGCAGGAATTTTTTACCACGAGGTACTCTTATTGGAGTACAGGGCCGGGCGGGTATTGAACTTCAGCTGTAGCACACTTGCGGGATGCAGGGACGCGGCTTGCACTGCCAACAGCCCGTCCGAGAGTTATGTCCAATCGGGGGAGCGGCGCTGGGTGGAGCACGTGCCGCGGACGAAAGCAAGCGACCGATCACCAGTGCTTGATGGGATTCTTAGCCCGCCGGGCACGACGGCTGAGCTGCGGGAGACGGTACGGAGTTTCAAACCAGTTGGGAGTCGGATGGCTCGCTGGAATGTTTGTCGAGTGGGCTCGACTCACCAGAAATTGCAGGACGTGGAGTCACTGGCATGGACGAGATTCCTCGCGGCCGCGGTTTGCAGTGGTTATCATCGTGGCCGGGCGGGGTTCCTAAATTAAGTCTTGCTACGACCCTTCGCCAACCGCAGGTGGTTATTGAGCGGCTGGATTGGGGGCATCCTGCCAACAGCAATACCACCATCGCGAAATTGTCCCGTTTACTCAAGCACAACAAGCAGCACGCAGTCGCGTTAGTTCTGATTATATCGGCCGCAGTGTTCCTGCAAAGCCCGCTTATTTTGGCATTTTGCTCCCGCCCCCGTCTCTATTCGGCGTCCCCTATAATCGCCATAACAGGTGATCGCCTTCTTCGCTTGGAAGAAGCCTGAACGTGCTGCTAAGCCCGTCAGTCAGCTACGAGTTGCGTAACCTAGCCTGGTTTTCAAAAGGTTGGTTAGGTTGGTGAATGTCGCAGAACGCAAATGAAGTCGTGCGCGAACTATTAACGGCGGGCCGCATGAACGATGTGGTCATGTTGCTGCGAAAGCTCGACCTGCCAACTGCAGCCGAGGTGCTCGCTAAAGCTCCTTATGAGGATCAACGGGCGATTTTTCGCGCACTTCCCATCGATCTGGCCGCCGCCATCGTGAGCCGCTTCCCTTATTACCACGAATACGTACTCCTGCACAGTCGACCGACGAAGGAGATTCGCGCAATCATTGACACCATCGATCCAACTGAGCGGATGAGGTTCCTTGACGAACTGCCAGAGGAAGCTTGGCAACGGCTGATGGACGAACTCTCCGGGACAACAATCGAGGCGCCAATTCAGTCAGATGTTGCCCGAGTTTCAGAAGCCGCCGGTCTCAGACCGGCCAAATCTGCGGAATACATCATTGAGGCGAGAGATATTGAGAAGCAGTTTCAGCAGCCAGACGGGAGGCAGATTCAAGTGATCGCTCCGCTGGACATCTATGTGGAGAGTGATGCGATCATTGCTCTGCTGGGGCCGTCGGGTTCGGGTAAGTCGACGCTTCTAAGAATTCTTTCAGGGCTCGCCCAGGCTTCTGCCGGTACCGTGCTTTGGCATGGAAAACCCTTAGCGGACGCCCATCCCAACGTGGCGATTGTTTTTCAGAGCTTTGCCCTATTTCCCTGGTTGACAGTACTGGAGAATGTGGAAGCGCCGTTAATCGCCCGCGGTGAACAGCACAAAGCACGGCACCGTCGCGCGCTGCACGCCCTGTCATCTGTCGGTCTCAGGGGCTTCGAAAACGCTTATCCCAAGGAGCTGTCCGGCGGGATGAAGCAGCGGGTGGGATTTGCGCGCGCACTGGCAGTAGAGCCGGAAGTGCTTTTCATGGATGAGCCGTTCTCCGCCCTCGACGTACTGACTGCCGAGAACCTGCGTGGTGAGTTGTTGGAACTCTGGCAAAAGAGACTGATTCCAACGAAGACAATCTTCCTGGTTACGCACAACATCGAAGAGGCTGTCCTACTCGCCGACCGCGTCATAGTGCTTAGTACTCACCCTGCGAGGATTCGAGCTGACTTCCGCATTCCACTGGTGCAACCGCGAGACCGCAAGTCTGCCGAGTTCCTGGTCTACGTGGACTATATCTACAAGGTCATGACACAACCGGCGCTGGAGCTAGCGCCGCCCGGAAAGGTGGACCGTCGTACGAAACCCCGGTATCAAATGTTGCCACACGCAAGACCAGGTGGGATGGCAGGTCTTCTGGAATTTCTGAACGAGCGCGGCGGGAAAGAGGATCTATACCATCTCGCAGAAGATCTCCTTATGGAGGTCGACGACCTGTTTCCAATCGTTGAGGAGGCGGTCCTGTTGGGCTTCGCCACATCGAAGGAAGGGGACGTGGAAATTACTCGGGAAGGCAAAGCATTCGCCGAAGCAGAAATCGAAGCTCGCAAAAAGGTGTTTCGCGATGCGATTCTCACGCATGTTCCGTTGATGCAGCAGATTCGTACCGCGCTCGATCGGAAATCTGACGGGGCTGTACCTCTGGAATTCTTCCGTGACGTGCTGGACGAACACTTTTCCCGGGGCGAGGTCGAGGCGCAGATCGAAACGGTGTTGAACTGGGGACGTTACGCCGAACTGTTCGTCTACGATCCGGAAAACGATCGGCTGTTACGTCGTGACAGCCCGGTCCTTCACGATCTTGAGCACCCGGGAGTTCCTTCGGAATGACCCAGAGAATCACGAGCCCGACAACGCCCTGGGGGCTTCTTCCACGCCGAACTTGGTCGGTCCTCACGGATGTACCGATTTTCGCTGCCGGGCTTGCGCTCTTTTATTCCATTCTGGTGCTCGCCCGATACTGGGCAAGCCCGTTTTCGCCCGAGGTGCATATCTCGAACAGTCCGGCTGCGCTCCCCGGCTACGCTCTCTATTCACTTTTGCGCATTGTGGTGGCTTATTTTCTGAGCCTGATCTTCACACTCGTTTACGGCTATATCGCCGCCTACAACTCCAAGGCGGAACGGTTCATGATCCCGCTTTTGGACATTCTTCAATCCATCCCGGTGCTTAGCTTTCTTCCGGGCGTTATGTTGGCCATGGTTTCGATGTTCCCGCGGCACCAATTTGGCATTGAGTTAGGCGCAATTCTGCTCATCTTCACCGGGCAAGTGTGGAACATGACTTTCAGCTTCTATTCCTCGCTGAAAAGCATCCCGGCGGAAATGCACGAAGCTGCTCGGATTTACCGGTTCACGGATTGGCAGCGATTCACTCAGATGGAACTGCCATATGCAGCTTTGGGTCTGATCTGGAATTCCATGATGTCGGTTGCGGGTGGGTGGTTCTTTTTGATGGCTTGTGAAATGTTTGTTCTTGGCTCGCGTGACTTCCGCCTTCCTGGCCTGGGTTCCTATCTGCAGACGGCGGCGAGCGCCGGAGACACACACGCGATCTTGTGGGGTCTAGTTGCGATGGTGGGGGTCATTGTGCTCCTCGATCAGCTCGTCTGGCGTCCTGTGATCGTATGGGCACAAAAGTTCAAGTTCGAGCAGGTTGAATCAGCAGAGGCGCCCCGTTCACCCATTCTGACGCTGCTCCGGAGATCGAAAGCCCTGCGCCTCTTGAATCAGCGCATTACTCGTCCGCTGGGCGAGCGGACCGCGTTATACTTCGCCAGACGTGCAACATCAGTCGGCGCCGCTCCCGACCCGAAGATCCGAATATGGATATTGCGGGCAATAGGTGTCGTGACCGCTATCGGGATCCTCCTCGCCCTAGTCGACGCCGTAAGGTTACTGGGCCAATTGACACGCCCTGACTTTCAAGCTCTGGGACTCGGCGTTGGTGCTACGTTCCTGCGTGTATTTTGTGCTCTCGCCATTGCCGTCGCGTGGACGGTCCCGGTTGGGGTCAAAATCGGATTCAATCCAAGATTGGCGCGCATCGCTCAGCCACTCGCGCAAATTGCCGCCTCCGTTCCCGCCACAGCATTATTCCCAGTGGTACTACTGGTACTGATACGCGTCGGTGGCGGACTCGGGGTCGGTTCAATTGTTCTTCTGTTGCTGGGAACGCAATGGTATGTCTTGTTTAACGTGATTGCCGGAGCCATGGCCATTCCCACCGACCTGAAGGAAGCCACAGACATCTTTCGTTTTGGCCAGCGGGAGAAGTGGCAAAAACTCATCCTTCCAGGTATTTTTCCTTACCTGGTCACGGGCCTGGTTACAGCAGCTGGCGGAGCATGGAACGCCAGCATCGTCGCCGAGTACTTTCACCTGAATGGACAGACCATTTCGACCGTCGGCCTGGGCGCAACCATCAGTCACGCCACAGATTCGGGGAACTTTACTCTGCTACTGGCGGCTACCATCCTTATGGCTGGTGTTGTCGTAACCGTCAACCGCACACTTTGGCGACCCATGTACCGTTTGGCAGAGACGCGGTTCAGGCTGGAAGGGTAACGATGGATGCGGGTAGCTGGCGTTTGACCGGCCCTAATCGCTGACCCAATTCGAGCATAATTGGTCGCGTCATCGACCGGGGCTCATAGAAGCGCATCCAGTTGACTCGATCACTTCCATGAAGGGAGCCAGCGCAGGCGCGAACGCTGAGTGGGATCAAGGACAATGAACTCTGGCGTCGATCTAAGCAATCCTATGCTATTGAGCGATGCCGCCGAACCGTCAACCACCGGCGTAAAGTCTCTTTCTAAGGTCTGATTGTTAGGTAGAATACCCAGCCAGACCAGATAGGGGCCGTCTGTTCGCACCGGAAGCTGTGGGAAATTGTTCGGTACGTCCAATGTAACCAGAACTCCGGCTTCCCGTGCACCCGCGGCCCGATATTTCGCAAATGTCGGTTCCGCCGAGGTGGTGAAGCGGTCAACATCTCCTGCCTTGACCGCGAATATCTGAGCTACGACGACTCCCTGCGCTCCATTCGGTTCGTTTACGGGATCGACGGCAGGCAGAATAGTCACACCGCGGTCAGCGTTCAATGGGCGAAGCAAGATCACATTGTCTGAATCAGTCATCAGATCATTCAGCGTGTTTCTGTGTTCGTTCCAGACGGAACCGTAATAAAAGGCTGCGTTCCCTACTGCCCGATCATCAATCGTGTGAAAACCGCGGATCCAAGTGAAACCATTCGGATGCTTGCGCTCGAAAAAAGAACCCGCTGCAATAGCCCCCAACTGTTGAAATGCCTCGGGAAAGTAGGTGTCAAAGTATTGCGCGAAATGCTTGCGTTCACCCGGCTTTACCGTATACCGGCGGAACTCGATTGCCTGAAAATCATGGAGCCGCGCCTCGTGTTCCATCGAAACTCCTGGTACCACCGA
>Ga0126372_10000348_pt1 | contig 15683 bp, 9 predicted proteins | sample PanSoiMetaPlot_6_FD_92762 | JGI IMG/M metagenome (GOLD analysis project Ga0126372, IMG submission 92762) | Tropical forest soil microbial communities from Panama - MetaG Plot_6 | ecosystem: Environmental > Terrestrial > Soil > Tropical forest > Bulk soil | place: Panama | collected 2016-02-17
ATGTAGCTAAGGAAGCCGATGGCCATCATGCAGTAGATGACGACTCGGTGGCTCAGCAGCGGACGCCGCATACTGTTGATTAGGATGTGTGAGACGATCCCCATCGCCGGCAGGATTGCGATGTAGACCTCGGGATGACCGAAAAACCAGAAAAGATGCTGCCACAGCAGGGGTGATCCTCCCGAATGTGGCTGCAATCGATCGCTCACCACCAACCCTGCGGGGATAAAGAAACTCGTTCCTGCGATCCGGTCCAGAATCAGAAGCAAGCACGCGGGCATGAGGACTGCAAACGCCAGGAGTGCAATGCACGACGTAATGAACCATGCCCAAGTGCAGATGGGCATTCGCGACAAAGTCATCCCTTTCGTGCGCAGGTCCAGCGTCGTAGCAATGAAGTTCAAAGAGCCCAGCAGTGATGCAATGCAGAAGACGAAGATCGATAGACCCCACAAGGTCTGACCGAACCCCTCTCCCGGCCCCGCATCTGAACCGACTGCGCTCAAGGGAGCGTACGAAGTCCAGCCAGAGATCGGAGGCCCATCAGGCACGAAAAACGCGGCCATCAGAATGCAAAATGCTAGGAGGGTCGTCCAGAACGACGTCATGTTGAAACGCGGGAACGCCATGTCCTCCGCGCCGATCTGAATTGGCAGAAAATAGTTTCCAAACGCCGCAAAAGGCGCGTTGGTGAGTACGAAAAAAACCATCAACGTCCCATGCATGGTGAGCAATGAGAGGTAGTATTCAGGAGTCACAACGCCGCCTGGCGCGCCTGTCTTTGACAGAAAACGCAAGCCCGGAATCGGAGCGTTGGGCCACACCAAGTGGATGCGCATCACCCATGAGAGCGCCATACCCACGAATACTGCTACCAGCGCAAGCGCGTAGTACTGTTTCCCGATGACTTTGTGGTCAAGACTGAAGATGTGCTTCCGAATGAATCCCTGTGGCGGAGCATGGTGGTGCGCGACATCGCGAGTTATGGGCTGATCCGGCGCGGCATGGGCTACTACCTCTGACATATCACTCACCCCTATGGTTCCTCGTGCGGTTACTGCTCCGAAGCCTTCTGTTTCATCCAGCTGTCGAAATCTTCCTGGGTCATTACATTGAGATAGGCCTTCATGTTGTAGTGGCCGAGCCCGCAAAGCTGCGTGCACACAATCTCGTACTTTCCCGGCTTCGTCGCAGTGAAATGCACGGACAAATCCAGCCCCGGAACAAAGTCCTGTTGTATGCGAAGTTCGCGTACGTAAAAGGAATGACCAACATCCTTGGCATGCATCAGGAGCAACACTTCGCGATTCATGGGGACTGCAAGCTCGCCGGTGACAATGTCGTCTCTCGACTCCAGGTCATTGGCAGGATCAAGGCCAAAGAAGTTGGAATTACCCTCGTCGATCTTGTCGGGATGCAGAGCGCCGAACTTCCTGTCAGCACCCGGATAGCGGAAGTAGAACGCAAACTGTCCCGCCTGCGCTTGAATCTGTAAAGCGTCAGCCGCTGCGGGCTTGAAATAGACGTTGGCCCAGGCCTTTTGCCCGAGGACGCCGAGAGCCAGGATCTCGCTCCCCACCAGCACCAACGCAACGATAACCATCACTTTGGCGCCGCCGGGGAAGGTTCGGATTTGGTCTTCCGGCTTACGATCGGCGAACTTCCCGACGAAGATCGCCAGCACCAGTTGAGCGGCCAGGAACAGGAGGCCCGCCTCGATCATGGTCTCGGACAATTGCTCGTCGATCGCATGACCGTGCTTTGAAATATCCGGCGGGGGCGAGAGGCTTATCCCGGAGGCGTACCAGGTATGGGTAACAATTGGAATCGCGGACGCCAGTGCAATTACGACCAGGATCACTGCGAAAAGCCTACCCATCATCGCCTCGCAAGAAATCCGGACTCTTCCCCGGTTGTGGAGGTCAGCCAGTTCGTGGCTGGTTGCCTTACTGGTTGAACAACGAACGCCTCAGTACGGCTTCGCCTTAAATGAGAAATCGACCGTCTTCGTCTCACTGCCCGAGATCGTCACATCCTGCGCTTGTGTTCCGTAATCTTCCTGCCAAGCCGTAATCGTGTACTTCCCCGGGGGCAGGTTGGGTAACGAAAAGCTCCCGTTGTCCGCTGTAATCGCATAGTGCGAAGTCTTCAGTACCGCAAAAAAACCGCGCATCCAGGGATGAACATTACACTTCACTGGAATGAACTCTTCCTTCTCGAATTTTTCCGAAAGTGGCGGAGTGCCCGGGGGCTGCGATTTGTTCCATTCGTGATTCACCTTCGCAAGCGGATGGATATTGTGGGCGGTCTGGTCGTCGTTGACCACTTTGAGTTCCTGTCCGGCCCGCATGGCCAGTACGTGGGGAATGTACTGACACCCCTTCTGGGTGAAGGTCACCGCCTGGCTTGGCGCGCTCGACTCATCAGGTGCGCCTGCCGAGATATAGACCACAACATTTTCGAGTGCGTTGTTTGCCCCGGTGACTACCGTTTCAGTGGTGATCGGAGCCGCGTGTTGTTTAGCGCAGCTCGGCTCCTTCGACATGTCAATGGTCTTCTGCTTCGCCGGAGTGCCCGTGTAGGTCACTTTCCCACTCACAGTGCCCGCACCAAACAACCAAGCCGGAGAAATCATTACTGCCAGCAGTACTACCAATACTTGCTTCCTGCGCATCGGATTAACTCCCTAAATGAAAAGTCCTTTTGATTGAAGTCTGTTATGGACACTCACGACCGAGGCGCGTCTACTGTGCTGTAGTTTTGACCGGAATCTTCCCTCCAGCTGCCTTTAATACTTCGTTTTCTTTACTCCTGCGGTGGGTCTGCAGCGTACGCAGGTAATGAACCAAGTCCCAGGCATCGTTGGGTTGAATCACATCGGCGAACGACGGCATGGGCGTGCCGTCCACGCCGGTCATGAAAATTTTGTACAAATCCTGGTTCGAGTCGCCGCACTTGAAATGGGCATCGTTGCCCCCGTCGGCGAAGTTGTATGGCCGAATCGGCTGATCTTTGCTATCGGTCAAGGTCGGGGCCGAAGGACCATCCCCGCGCCCCTGCTGCCCGTGGCACTTCCAGCATTCCATCTTCTGATAGAGTTCGCCACCGTGCACAAGGCTCTCCTTCGTTACTGGCGGTTCGGCGGGAACTTTGATCGGCTCACCCGCTTTTTCCGACTGCCAACGTGGCGAAAAGGTCTTGATGTAGGCCACCAGGTCTGCCCGATTCTGATCGCTCAGGGGGAGCCAAGACGGCATGCCGCTCGCCTCTACACCGGTTTTCAGCACGTGAATTAAATCTTCATCCGTGGGCAGAGTCCCTGTCGGAGTCGAGCGGCATTTAAATGTGGCCGTGACAAAGTCGCGCGGCTTAGGATCAATGTAAGGTGCATTTTCACCGTTGCCGTCACCGTAAGTTCCATGGCAGCCGACGCAATAACGTAGATATAAGCCGTGACCGCGTTGTTGAGAGTTCGTGAAGTTTCCTTTCGGTGTTGGATACCCGGAACTCACTCCCCCGTTCTGCGCACTTGCGAGACTGAGTCCCAAAATCGTGATTCCGAAGATCGACGCCACAGCTCTCATTGGTTTTGTCCGCATGGCTTTCTCTCTCTTTCCGCTAGAAGGCAAAGTCCAGCCCCATGAAGTAGCTGTTGTTACGTTGATCCTGTCCGCTGTCGGAGGTCTTGCGGAAACGCCCGGTGGCAAACTCCTGATGCCAGGCCAATCCCGCCCGGCTGTGCATGAACGGGTAGTAGCGATAGCCCACCGTGAACACGTCCGCATTCCCCATATCACTCGGCGCGTCCGCCAGCGACTGTTGCGTCATGCGCACCACCTCGTAGCGCCCCAGAAAGAACAGCCTCGGTGAGTGCGTGTAGTGTGCCTCAAACGTCCCCGTATTCCACTGCGGACCGCGTGCTCCGTCCGGCAGCGTCGCATTCGCCGCCGTCGCGTTCCCCAGGTACACGTTGTCCGACGAATGCTGATACACCCCCGTCAGATCAAATTTCCCGATGTACAAACTTCCGTACGCACCCGCCCGGTAGAACGACCGGTTCCCAATCCCCGTCCCCGGAAGCGGCGTGCCATCCGTCGCCGTCTCAAAATACGTCGGCCGGAATCCCACCAGCCCGAACGCCCCCACCCGCTGCAGCCCCAGACTGCCCGCCATGAATCCTTGACTCACGTGGATGTAGCCGTCATACGTCCGCCCCGCCACCAGTCCCGGCGTGCCGTTCGTGCTGCTCAGCATCGACAGCGCATAGCGCGTGTGATCGTCCCTGGAGTGCCCCATCAACTCCACGCCCAGCTGGTTCTCCCCGAACGAGAAGTCGTTGATGTCGCCGCCCACCGGCACGAAGTGATACAGCTGATACTCGCCGCCCACGTTCGACAGCGTCATCATGCGCTTTTCCGATAGCGGCACGTCCAGCTCGAACTTGCCGAACTTGAAGTTCAGCCAGGGCGAGTTGGCGATGTTGTCGAAACGCACGTTGGCCGACTCAAATCCCACCGTGCCATCCCCCGGATCGATCGAAGGCACCAGCAGGAACGAAATGTTTTTGGCCAGCGTGCCCGCCGTGAGAATGTCGATGCCGCTCAGATCGAAGCCCGAAGTATTGATGGTCTTCTCGATGGCCGGACTCGTCGGATCGCCCGGCACGGAAGCCACTGCCGTGTGGCCCGCGCTCTCGTAATGCCAGTGTGGCGTAATGCGCATGGCGATCGGCCAGTACGACGGGTTCTGCCAGATGGGAGCATCCCGGTCGTTCATCAACTGATAGCCGGTGTCCTTGAACTGCTGCCCGAAACTGTTCAGCTTCGGCCACGCCTCATGACACGCCGAGCAGGGCAGTCCGTACTTGCGCGCAAACGCCGGGATGGCATGCGCAGAGCTGCTGCAAAGTAACTCAAACATTGAGAGCACGACCGCCACTCCCAAATATGTAAGGGCGCGCGAACGCCTGCGAACTTTGTACGTGGTATCTGGACCTTGCATACCAGCTCCTATGTGGAGAGACACAACGTTATGTTGCGTAAACCTCAGAAAACCGGCGAACGGAGTAGATTTCCCCCGTAACAAACTTGGCGCGGGACCAAGCGAAACAGCGACAGACCCGAATTCGGGGGATTCTGGTGACACGTTTTAGAGACGCTGTAAAGACGCCCACACCCAAAATCTGGGGCGAGATACTACATCTGGTCTTAAGATTTTGCAATTTTTTTACAAAACTTTACCCAAGGACCTCACGACCATCCTTTTAAGAGCCACTTTACTTCCTCACATCCAGCCGTCAAGTACCTTTGGAGTTGTCGGAGATAGCGTAGGGGCTTGATATATTTGACAAAAGTGGTAGGCAGATCCGGCCCTAGGCCAATTTGCTCTTGACAGGTCTTAGAAGGCAGAGTTACCTATGCTGTCCCTACTAACCAGGAACTCCGGAGATGTTTGTGACTCCGAGTGGGAGGAGAGGTGCGTGCCACAACGATTTGTCCCAATAGTTGTGCTATTCTGCGTAATTTTCTTTTATTTAGAACTAACGTCCGCCATAGCTCTCGCCGCTTTCAGAGGGGACGTGGAGTCCAAGAATGCTTTCATCACTGAACTTGCCGCCACGGAAGCTGACGTTCTTCAGGCGGTGAAGGAGGTCGTTCAAGATCAGGTCGTTCATGGGACATTCCAATTCGCAAACGAAAAAGACATGGCCGGTGCGCGCGCGGCCGAGTCCGCATCCGCCTTTGCTCCCTGGACTGGAGCCGGAACCGTCTTTTTCAAGGTGGCGGAGAACGTTTTGTCACCCAGAAACTTCAGGAACAGTAATGATCTTGGCACGGTTACCGTTCGTTACATCGTGCAAAGCGTCGATCCTGCCACCACATCGCTCAGGATTGAATCGGTGTTCATCGAAAAGAACCGTAGAACTGTACATGCCTCCGAGGGTGTTGTAGAGACGGCCGAGTACGCAGCGATCCAGCAACGTGTGCAAGCCATCCAGTTTGAACGAAAGGAAGCAGCCGACGAACAAGCCAAAAACGAGCAACAGAGAGCTGCCAAGCAAGCTGAAGCGGACCGGGCCGCGCGTGAAGCTGGACTATCGGCCGTGGCCGCGACCGGTGTTCAGGAACTCGAGCAGCGGGTAGAGAAATTGCGCCACCAGGTGGAAGCGAAAGTCAAAACAAAGGATACGCCCCTCAAATCAGCACCTTACCGCAGCGCTGCCACAATCCAACCTCTTCCTGCAGAAACACAGGTTGTAATTCTGATCCTCACCCCGTTCTGGTATGGCGTCGAAACGCCTGACGGACATCGCGGTTGGGTTCACCGGGACCAATTGGAGCAATTGCCTTGATCGCAAGAGTTGGATTAGTCGTTCGCCGCCCCCGGAACCTTCTGCTGCGCGTGATCACAATCTTTCTGCTGATTGCGTGTACGCTCGCACAGACTCCCGCAGAGAGGACTTTTCACGTCTCAAAATCCGAGGCAGAAAATGCACTTCGACAACTGCAGGCCTACTCCGGTGCCCACCTGCCCACGCTGGAGGGATTTGTATCGCCTGACGAAGCGTCCCTCGAGACGTACCAACGGGGTTTTTATCAGTACTCGATTCAGATCAAGCCGGTAAGCGCCACGGACTCATTGGTCCAAGTGGGTGTGAAGATCACTGCTTGGCATGAGGATCGGGAGACTTCCAAATCCGGCTACCGGGTGCTGCCGTCGAATGGGCGTCTGGAGTCGGATCTTCTCGAGCGTCTGGACGCAGCGTTGTCCACACACTCTGCAGACGCAAAAGTACCTGCTCAGCAACTGCCTCAGAGTTCCAGCAAGGCTAACAAGGAGAACCCGACGATAGCATCCTCCGGAGCAGCCAACGGGCAGCCTTCCGCCGAAAGATCCAATCCCTTCGCGAATGCGCCAATGCATGCGGTGTCAGTACCCAGCCGAACAGAAGCAATGACGAGGAACTCGCCGAAGGATCTGATGGATCGGCACATTCAGCGATTGACTGAGGAAGAACAAAGCCTGCAAGAAGTGTTGCGCAACCAGGCGCATCCCGACAACCTTGCCGCCGTGAAGGCTCCTCGCACTCCGGTGCTGTCCCGACCGCTGGGGAGTTCTTCGGTGTTGTTTCTCGCGGACGCCGAAGACGAATTCCAGGTTCTCGGCATTCAGGGAGATTGGGTACACGTGCAGATCTCCGGCTTATCACGAGGCTGGATTCGTGCAGCCCAGCTCGATTTGCCGGGTACTCTGCCATCTGATCCGAACAGTGGACCTCGAGTCGAATCCAAGCACGACCCGTTCCGTCAGACTCGCGAAGAAACAAGCCTGTTTCCGGGAGATTGGGATCCGCTGCGCGGGAAAAAGGTCCGTATTATCTGGGTACAACCGAACGGTTCCTCAGACCCCGCAGCTGCAGGTCGCAATAAGATGAGCATGGCGAAAACGCTGTTCCGCAAAACCTACCCGGAGATCGCGCACAGCTCCGCTCCAATAGACGGGGTTGTGATTGTGCTCGACTCCGCCGACGGCGGCATGGCCGCTATTACTTTGTCTGTGCTGCAACGCTGGACTGAAGGCAAGCTATCGGACGAGGCATTTTGGAAACAGTGTTGGTTCGACCCGCCGGGTGCTTTCGAGTAAGCTCATCGAGTTCCTTCAAACAGCCAACCAAACCCTCCCAATTGCTATGTCGGCTGAGCGAGTCCGTTCTTGGCTTTCATGCCAGCAACGCGCCTGAACTGTAGCCGGAACCGATCGAGATAGAGATACACGACTGGAGTCGTGAAGAGCGTAAGTATCTGACTCACGATCAGGCCGCCCACAATCGTGATGCCGAGTGGGCGATGCAATTCAGACCCCGTTCCGGTTCCCAAGGCCAATGGTAGGCCGGCGAGAAGCGCAGCCATGGTAGTCATCATGATGGGCCGGAAGCGCAGCACACAGGCCTCATAAATAGCCTCTTCGGACGATTTGCCCCGCGTTCGCTCGGCCTCCAGAGCAAAATCGATCATCATGATTGCGTTCTTCTTGACGATCCCGATCAGCAGGAGGATGCCAATCAGGGCGATCACATTGAGGTCCTTCCTGAATATCAACAGAGCAAGAATGGCTCCCACACCGGCCGAGGGTAGGGTCGACAATATGGTGATGGGGTGGATGTAGCTTTCGTACAAGACCCCGAGCACGATGTACACGGTGAGGAGTGCCGCAAGAATCAGTATCGGCTCGTTGGCTAGCGAGTCTTGAAATGCTGCGGCCGTTCCCTGAAAGCTTGCGTGAATCGACGACGGCAGATTGATCTCTCGATTGGCGCTTTCGATGACCTGCGTCGCCTCGCCCAGCGAAACGCCCTCACTCAAGTTGAATGAGAGCGTCGCGGACGGAAATTGTCCCTGGTGATTCACCGCGAGAGGAGTGTTTGAGGGTTCATAATGGGTGAAACTAGCCAGCGGCACCTGCACTCCAGTTTTCGACGGCACGTAAACACTCTGCAGCGCATCGGGAGTTTGCTGATAGCGCGGGTCGACTTCCATTACGACGTGATACTGGTTGAGCTGTTTGTAGATAGTCGAAACCTGGCTTTGCCCGAATGCCTGATACAAAGCTGAATCGATGGCGTTGGGTTGAATCCCGAGACGGGCCGCTGTGTCCCGGTCAATCACCAACTTCGCTTCAAGTCCCCGGTTCTGTTGATCTGTATTCACATCTTTCAGTTGATGCAACTGCCGTAGCCTTGTCAGGACTTTTGGAGCCCATTGGTTCAGATCGTCAAGATTCTCCGATTGCAACGTGTATTGGTACTGCGCGTTGCCCATGCGACCACCAATCGTCAAATCCTGCGCCGCTTGCAGGTACAGCGTTGCGCCGGGAACATGGGCCAATTTCCCTCGTAGTCGGCCGATTACCTGATCTGCCCAAATCTTTCTCTCCTCGAGCGGCTTCAACATTATGAACATGCGTCCCGTATTGGCTGTACCGCCCCCACCTACGAAGCCGGTAACAGTCTCAACCGCCGGATCCTTCATGATGATCGCGACATAGTTGTTCATCTTCTCGCGGATGGCCTGGAAAGAAATATCCTGCTCCGCCTGAATCGATCCGCCGAGGCGACCTGTGTCCTGCTGCGGGAAAAAACCTTTTGGAACCAACCCGTAAAGTACGACGCTCAGAACGGCGGTGAGAATCGTGACCAGCAAAGTCACAGCTTTGTGGTTGAGCACTACTCGCAAAGAACGCGCATATCCGTTTCTGAGCGCATCAAAGGCCCATTCGCTAGCGCGATAAAGGCGGCCGTGTTTCTCCTTGTCAACAGGACGCAGGAGTTTCGCGCACATCATCGGAGTGGTAGTTAGCGAGACGATGAGTGAGACGCCGATCGCGGCGCTGAGCGTTACAGCAAATTCCCGAAACAGCCTTCCGACGATCCCGCCCATCATCAGTATCGGAATAAACACCGCCACCAGAGACGTACTCATCGAGAGAACGGTAAATCCGATTTCCCTGGCACCCAGGAAAGCAGCCGGCACCGGCTTCATGCCTTGTTCCAGGTGCCGATTCACGTTCTCGAGCACAACAATGGCATCATCCACGACAAATCCCGTCGAGATCGCAAGCGCCATCAACGATAAGTTGTCCAGGCTGTATCCGAGCAAATACATCACCCCGAATGTGCCAATAAGCGAAAGCGGTACGGCAACGCTGGGAATAATCGTCGATCGCAGGTTGCGAAGGAATACGAATACTACGAGCACAACGAGAATTACGGAGATGAAAAGGGTGATCTCGATGTCCCGAACCGATGCGCGCACGGTTAAAGTGCGGTCCATCACAACATCAAGGTTGATTGCTGGGGAGATCGACGCACGCAATTCGGGTAGAAGTTCCCGGACGTTGTCGACGGTAGAGATGATGTTTGCCCCGGGCTGGCGAAAAACTACGAGTAACACCGCACGTTTGCCGTTGGAGATGCCGGCGTTGCGCAAGTCTTCTACGGAATCCTGAACATCCGCGACGTCGCTCAACCGAACAACACCGTTCTGATTGGAGGCAACAATCAGCGATTTGTACTTGTCGGCCTCGAGCAACTGGTCATTCGCATCGATCGCCCACGCATTAATCGGACCATGGAATTCGCCCTTAGGCTTATTGGCGTTCGCCGAAGAAAGCGCGGTCGCCACCTGTTGCGTGCTGATTCCAAGCTTGTTCAAGAGCATGGGATTGAGTTCAGCTCGCACAGCAGGATTCGCTCCCCCACCGACAAAAACCTGGCCCACCCCGGACACCTGCGCGAGTTTCTGTGCCAGGATCGAGTTTGCCGAGTCGTAGATCTTTGGCAAGCGGACCGTGTCGGAAGTCATCGAAAGAATGAGAATCGGAGCGTCCGCAGGATTTACTTTGCGGTAGTTAGGATTGTTCGGCAGGTTGGCAGGCAGTTGACCTCGCGCGGCATTGATGGCTGCTTGCACATCACGCGCCGCCGCGTCGATATTCCGATTCAAATCAAACTGCAGAACAATGTTGGTCGATCCGAGTTGGCTGGTGGACGTCATTTGATTGACGCCAGCGATGCGACCGAACTGCCTTTCCAGCGGGGTAGCTACTGCTGAGGCCATCGTCTGCGGACTGGCTCCCGGCAGCCCCGCGGATACCGAGATAACGGGGAACTCCACCTGCGGCAATGGTGCAACCGGAAGGAATTGAAATGCCAAGGCACCGGACAAGAGCAGTGCAATCGTAAGTAGCGTCGTTCCGATAGGCCTGCGGATGAATGGAGCAGAAATATTCATGATCTACTCCACCGCCACAGGCTCCTCGATCGGATTGCCGACCCGGAAGCGTGCAAATCGTCTCCCCAACCGGTCAAACGCAAGGTAAACCACCGGAGTAGTGTAGAGAGTCAGGAGTTGGCTCAGGAGCAAACCGCCAACGATCGTGATGCCGAGCGGATTCCGCAACTCCGAACCCGTACCTGAGGTCAATGCAAGCGGCAAACCTCCCAACAACGCCGCCATGGTCGTCATCATGATTGGCCTGAACCGCAGCAAGGACGCCTGATAGATGGCTTGTTCGGGAGATTTTCCTTCCCCACGCTCCGCCTCAAGCGCGAAGTCGATCATCATGATGGCATTCTTTTTGACGATACCGATGAGCAAAATGATTCCGATCAGCGCGATGACGTTGAAATCGTTACGCATGAGCAGCAGGGCCAGAATTGCTCCTACTCCGGCCGAAGGCAGCGTTGAAAGAATAGTAATCGGATGAATGTAACTTTCGTAGAGAACGCCCAGGACGATGTAGACCGTCACCAGCGCCGCAAGAATCAAGTAAGGCTCTGAGGAGAGCGAATTTCGGAAAGCCGCTGCCGTCCCTTGAAAACTGGTGTGAATGCTAGCGGGCAGGTTGATCTCATGCTCTGCTTGCTCAATCGCCTTGGTTGCCTCGCCCAAGGAAACTCCCGGTGCGAGATTGAACGATAATGTGACAACCGGGAACTGGCCCTGGTGATTAATCGCCAGGAGCGCGCTCGCAGGCTGAAAATGAGTAAAGGCCGACAGCGGCACCTGCGTACCATTCGACGAATGCACATAAATGTTCTTTAACGAATCGGGGGACTGCTGAAAAGCAGGATCCGCCTCCAACACGACGTGATACTGATTCAGTTGCGTGAAAATCGTAGAAACCTGACGCTGGCCGAATGCGTCATACAACGTGTCGTCGATCGCCTGTGGCAGGATGCCGAGCCGCGACGCCGTATCTCGGTCGATCACCAGATCGGCCTTCAGTGCATTCGTTAGCTGATCGCTGGCCACGTCGCGCAATTCCGGAACGGCCTTCAGTTTCTCTATGAGCCGGGGGACCCATATGTTCAGATCATTCGGGTCAGCTGATTCAAGCGAATACTGAAATTGCGTGCGACTGACGCGGTCCTCGACCGTCAGGTCCTGGACAGGCTGCATATAAAGCGTGATGCCCGGCACCTTCGCCAATTCCGGCTGCAACCGGCGGATGATCTCAGATGCATTCTCTTTCCTTTCATCGCGCTTTTTCAGATTCACCTGTATTCTTCCGCTGTTTGGCGTCGTATTAATGCCATCAATCCCGATAAATGAAGAGAGGCTCTCGACGGCTGGATCTTTCAAGATCACCTGCGCGAGCGCCTGCTGGCGTTGTGCCATCGCATCAAAGGAAATAGTCTGTGGTGCGTCCGAAATTCCCAGAATTACGCCGGTGTCTTGCACCGGGAAGAAGCCCTTTGGAACAATCAAGAAAAGTGCGATTGTAAAGATCAAAGTTGCCACGGTGACGATAAGAGTGGCCGTCTGATGCTTCAACACCCACTGAAGAGTAGCGCCGTACTTGGCAATCACGCGCTCGTACACTCTTTCGGATGCGGCGTAAAACCGTCCATGTTTCTCGCTTCCCTTGGTCTTTAGAAGCTTGGCGCTCATCATCGGCGTCAGAGTAAGTGACACAACCGCAGAAACAAGGATGGTCACAGCGAGCGTTACGGCAAACTCACGGAAGAGACGTCCCACAACGTCTCCCATGAAGAGCAAAGGGATCAGCACGGCGATCAGGGACACTGTCAAAGAGACAATCGTGAAGCCGATCTGCCCGGCGCCCTTCAGGGCCGCATCCAGAGGCGAATCTCCTTCCTCCAAATACCGGTCGATGTTCTCGATCATCACGATGGCATCGTCAACCACGAAGCCAGTCGAAATCGTTAGTGCCATCAACGTGAGATTGTTCAGACTGTAGCCCAGCAGGTACATCACTCCGAAGGTCCCAACCAGCGACAGCGGTACCGCGACGCTAGGAATCACCGTTGCAGGAAGATTTCGCAAGAACAGAAAAATCACCATGACCACAAGGCCGATGGTGAGGAGCATTTCAAATTGGACGTCGTTCACCGAGGCACGAATCGTCTGCGTCCTGTCGGTTAATATTGATAATTTGATTGACGACGGCAAGGAAGATTGAAGCCGAGGTAGAAGCTTCTTGATCCGGTCGGCAACACTAATGATATTAGCGCCCGGCTGGCGCTGAATATTGACGATGACAGCGGGGGTCAAGTTCATCCAGGCCGCCTGCCGTGCGTTCTCGGCGCCATCGATCACATTAGCGACATCAGCAAGACGAACTGGAGCGCCATTCTTCGTAGCGACGATGACATCGCGATACTGATCACTCGAAAAGAGCTGATCGTTCGCGTTGATCGTGTAGGACTGGCGGGGACCATCCAGCACCCCTTTGGCTTGATCGACGTTCGCCTGTCCCAGAACGGTGCGCAGGTCTTCCAGGCTGAGTCCGTAAGAAGCAAGCGCAGTTGGGTTGGCTTGGATTCGTACAGCGGGCTTTTGCCCTCCGCTGATCGACACCAAGCCAACACCGGGTAATTGGGAGATTTTTTGTGCCAACGTCGTATCAGCCAGATCCTCCACTTTTGTCAGCGGCAGGGTTTCTGACGTAAGCGCGAGCGTAAGGATTGGGGCATCGGCGGGATTGACTTTGCTGTAGATGGGCGGGTTGGGAAGATCCCGCGGCAAATAGGTGGTGGCGGCATTGATCGCCGCTTGTACCTGCTGTTCCGCAACATCAATATTCTGGTCGAGATTGAACTGCAGAATGACGAGCGAACTGCCGAAAGAACTGGTCGAGGTCATCTGGCTAAGACCAGGCACTTGGCCAAACTGCCGCTCTAAAGGAGCCGTAACCGAGGACGCCATAACCTCCGGATCAGCGCCTGGATAGAACGTCACCACTTGGATTGTGGGATAGTCGACTTCCGGCAGGGCAGAGACAGGAAGCTGCTTGTAGGCAACGAGGCCGACCAGAAGCAGCCCGACCATCAACAGCGTGGTCGCAACGGGCCGCAGAATAAATAGGCGAGAAGGACTCATTGACCCGCTGTTCCCGAGGGCTGTCTTCCATTCGGCGTCCCACCGGAGTGCGGCTCAACACGGCTACCGCTCTGCAACTTATCCTGGCCATCGGTGACTACCGTCTCTCCGGGAGCTAAGCCGGAATCGATTGCGCTGATATTCTCCTGCGTAAAAGCCACCTTTACTGGGCGGACTTCCACAGTCTTATCGGGCTTCACGAGGTAGATGAATGTGCCTCCCTGGGGGCCTCGTTGAATCGCCGCTGCTGGAATGACCGTGACGCCCTTTCGAGTTTCGAGAAGTAAGTGCGCGTTCACGAACTGATTCGGCCACAGCGCATTGTCGTTGTTGCCAAACATGGCTTTGAGTTTCCCGGTGCCGGTCGTTTGATCAATCTGATTGTCGATGGTCAGCAACTTGCCGGTTGCGAGTTTCGTAGTGTCGTCGCGACTGTAGGCATCGACTTGCAGAGTTCCACTCCTCATGTGTTTTGCAACATTGGGAAGCACATCTTCAGGAAGCGTAAAAACTACCGCAATCGGCTGGAGCTGCGTGACCACCACCAGTGGATTGGTGTCCGAGGCATGCACCATGTTTCCGATATCAATCAAGCGAAGGCCAATTCGTCCGCTTACCGGCGAAGTGATCCGAGTGTAAGTCAATTGAAGTTTGGCATTGTCGATCGCGGCCTGATCCGCCTGGATCGTACCCTCCAATTGACCAACAAGCGATTTCTGTGCGTCGAACTGCTGCTGCGCAATGACTCCTTCTTTCGATAAATTCTGATAACGCTGAAAATCGAGCTGCGCGTTTTTCAGCTGAGCTTGATCTCGCGCAAGCGCGGCTTGTGCCTGTTCCAGTTGGACATGGTAAGGGCGAGGATCGATAACCACCAAAAGATCGCCCTGTTTGACAGTCTGCCCTTCCCTAAAGGCGATCTGCACGATTTGCCCGTCAACGCGAGTTTTCAAGCTGACGGTATACGAAGCCTGCACGCTTCCAAGGCCCTCTTGGAAAACCGGGACGTCGCGGCGCTCGGCCGTCATCACTCCCACAGGTATAGGGGGGGGGCCGGCGGAGGCCTGGGCAGGCCTGGTGTTTGTGCTGCCACAGCCGTTGAGCAGTAGCGAGAACCCAAAAATTGCCCCCAATGCGATGAACAGTTTGAGCGGATTGGAATGAACGTGCTGATTCATAGAGTTTTAGGGAGAGACTGAAACCGAATCAGTCAGAACTCGCAACAGACCATCGCGCGAACCCCTGACTTGTGAGACGCTTCTAGTCTAAAGTAGGGTTTAGATTTTTTCGCACATTTACAAACTTTTACATCGATTCGACCAATTTTGGAGGGATGCGTGCCCTCCGACATCATCATCACCGACCGAAGCGAAAGATCCCTTTGAAGATCAAAAAGTCTTCGTGGCCGGAACTCCCGGAAGCGCAGGAAATCGGTTGATGCCCTCTTCCATTCCAAAGATGAGTCGATAGGCTGAGGAGGGCGAGGACACATAGAAGCCAATTTCGCCACCTGGCCGATCCTTGCTGCCGTCTAAGGAGGGGAGGAAATACTTGCCTTGGATTTGCATAGAAGAGAGCGACTTCACAACATCTCGGACCACGACGACCATCGGTCGTAAACCTTTGCATCGCTTAACATCCGTTTCTACCGAGCTCCATTCAATTCCGAATCCGAGATACCAGTTGCTGCGTATTCTCCGGGCAGCAAAGGCGTCAGCGCTGACAATGGAACCCTTATTAGAAGAACCCCATCTCGCATTCTGGAACCTCCCGTCTATG
>Ga0126372_10000350_pt1 | contig 15645 bp, 14 predicted proteins | sample PanSoiMetaPlot_6_FD_92762 | JGI IMG/M metagenome (GOLD analysis project Ga0126372, IMG submission 92762) | Tropical forest soil microbial communities from Panama - MetaG Plot_6 | ecosystem: Environmental > Terrestrial > Soil > Tropical forest > Bulk soil | place: Panama | collected 2016-02-17
CAAACTGCGCTCAAGCGACACACTGTTCATGATCCTGAGCGACGGCTGGGATACTGGAGATCCTGGGATTCTGGCCGCCGAACTGGCCACAGTGAAGAGGCGGGTTCGGAAAATCATTTGGTTGAATCCGCTGCTCGGGCTCGAGGATTACCAACCGATTACGGGCGGAATGAGTGCTGCCCTGCCGCATATAGACGTCTTCGCTTCAGCCCATAACCTCGAAAGCCTGCTCGCTCTGGAAAAACATCTATAGGTGAGGCATGTTTGACCGATTTGTGAAGAAAGCGGCGGAGTTGTTGGAGAAGGGCGAGCCGTTCGTTGCCGCGTCCGTTGTTCGCTTTCAAGCTCCGATCTCGGGCAAGCCGGGGGACAAAGCGATTATTTTTCCCGATGGAAAAATGTGGGGCTGGATCGGGGGTGGCTGCGCGCAACCGGTAGTGATCAAGGAGGCATTGAAAGCACTGGCAGACGGGAAACCGCGGTTAGTGCGAATCAGTCCTACGGCTGCTAGCGAGGAGGGAATCCTCGACTACACCATGACTTGCCATAGCGGAGGCACTTTGGACATCTACATCGAGCCGGTCCTGCCGCAGCCACATCTTCTGATTCTTGGACGCTCTCCCATCGCGCGGACCTTGGCTCGGCTAAGTAAGACCATTCACTATCGGGTTTCCGTCGCCGCATCGGGTGCCGACCGGGAGCAATTTCCGGACGTGGACCACTTGCAATCGCATTTGAACCTCGATGCTCTGAAGATTTCGGTCGACACCTTTGTGGTCGTCGCTACCCAGGGAGAAAACGATGAGGAGGCTTTACAACAAGCAGCGACGACCAGCGCCGAGTATGTGGCTTTTGTTGCGAGCAAGGTGAAAGCGCAGAGAGTTCTCGAATATTTGCGCGAGGCGGGAGTTCATACCGACCGAGTGAGCCAGATTCACGCGCCCGCCGGCCTCGACATCTGTGCGGCCTCACCGGAAGAGATCGCGGTAAGCATTCTTGCAGAGATTGTGCAACGGAAGGGCGCCCGAGCGAAGGTAAACAGGGAGCTCAAGAAAGATGTTCCAGTTCTGAGCAAGCAAGCCAAAGACCCTGTGTGCGGCATGATGGTGGATGTGAGCCCAGCAAAGTACAAATCCGAACACAATGGAAGCCCGGTCTATTTCTGCGGTGCCGGATGCAAGCAGTCCTTTGATCGTCAACCTGAGAAATACGCGCACGCACTATCCCGTTAAGGACTGGAACCTGCCATTATGATTTTGGCACGCTTCGTGATGCCGACTAAGTGTTGCTAGAGTGGAGTGAGTCAAGCAGAGCGGTCAAGAGCGTCACCGGAGCGTCACAATCGAATCAAGGATTCTGCAAGTACCTGAAAATAAATAAATAATTGTGGCAGCCGGACCTGTAAGCCGAATTCTGTCTGCTGGAGAACAGCAGGACGGTCATTCCTCTGGGCCAGACATTTCTGCATGGCTCAAGCGACCTACCCGGAGGTATATAGCGCGCCGAGCCGGCACGCGTCCCCTGTAAGCAGGAACTTCCTCCCTATTTGGTCTTGCTCCGTGTGGGGTTTACCATGCCCGCTGCATCGCTGCCGCGGCGGTGCGCTCTTGCCGCACCTTTTCACCCTTACCTCAGCCTCGCGGCCGGGCGGTATATTTTCTGTGGTACTTTCCGTCGGACGGGCTTGAACCCGGCCTCCCGGACGTTATCCGGCACACCGCTCTTTGGAGTTCGGACTTTCCTCTATCACCTTCAACGGGCGACAGCGACCGTCCGGTCCAGCTGCCAACCACACCATTATATAGATTGGATGATGTACAGGGAGCCGAAGCGATTCCTATCCTTCAACTCCAGGAATCATTCCTGGATCATGCTGCTAGACTTGGTAAGGGTCGGCTGAAAGCTGGCAGCTGACGACGGATAACTGGTTTATGAACATCTCGGAAGCCCTGCGCATCGCTTTGCAGTCGCTCTGGGCGAACAAGCTGCGTTCAGCCCTCACGTTGATCGGAGTGGTCATCGGAGTCGCGGCCGTCATTGCGGTGGTCACGTTCGTGAACGGCATTAACCGCTATTTTGCCGAGAAGGTATTCAACCTTGGCGCTGACGTATTTATCGCCTTTAAGGTCTCTCCCGCAGTCACCAATGTTGACCATTTTCTCGAAGGAGAAAAGCGCAAGGATCTCACCCTGGATGACTATCAGGCTGTCCTCGAAGCCTGCAAGCGTTGCGAATACGTAGGCGCGTACCTACGCAACGAGAATGGGCACGTCAAATACGCGCAGCAATCCAGCAGCGATACCCGCATTCAGGGCGTTACGCCCGTCATGGCCACCATTCTGGATATCGATCTCGCTGCCGGCCGCATGTTGACTGAAAGTGATCTCGCTAACAAGGCCAATGTCGCCGTTATCGGCACCGATATCGTGGACAATCTCATGCCCGGCATGGACCCGCTCGAAAAGCAAATCCGCGTAGACGGCTGGACTTACCGCGTAATTGGAATCGGCAAGAAGAAGGGCAAAGCCCTCGGTCAAAGTCTGGACAACTTCGTGATGATCCCGATCACGTCCTATCTCAAACAATATGGCGAGCATCAAACCAGCATCCGTATTTTCGGGAAAGCCGCTGGGGTGGGCACTGCGCTCGCGAGCGCCATCGACGAAGCCCGCGTCGCTTTGCGGGCGCGCCGGCATGACCCGCCCGCAGCCGCGGACAGTTTCGACATCGAAACCAACGCCAGCCTGCTCAGCATTTGGTCGAATTTCAGCAGCACCTTCTTTTACGCCATGATTGGCATTGCGGCCATTTCTCTGGTGGTCGGCGGGATTGTGATCATGAACATCATGCTGGTCTCGGTCACCGAGCGCACCCGCGAGATTGGGATTCGCAAAGCGTTGGGAGCCAAGCGGGCGGATGTCATGCTGCAGTTCCTGATCGAATCGAGCACCATGGCACTGGTTGGCGGAGCCCTGGGTGTCGTGTTCGGTATTCTGCTGGCAAAGACTGTAACCCTCGCCATCGGTATGCCGTCGTCGATCAAGTTATGGGCGGTGGCGGCGGGATTGCTGGTGTCCGCGAGCGTGGGAATTTTTTTTGGTGTCTACCCCGCCCGGCGTGCCGCCCGGCTGGATCCGATCGCAGCGCTGCGATTTGAGATTTAGTGAATCTGTTTGTGTCATTGCGTGGTTTTCGATTAGATGGTAAGGCGTCGCGATCTCGGTGAAATTGTCCGCATGGCGGTGGACACGATCCGCAGCAACAAGCTGCGCTCAGCCCTCACCGTTCTCGGCATCGTGATCGGTGTCGCAGTCGTAATTGGGATTTCGTCCATCGTCCGTGGGCTGAACGACAATGTCCGCACCCTGGTCAGCAGCATGGGCTCCAACATCATTTTTGCTTTCCACATGGAACCGTTTACCTTTGGCCGTCCACCTGAAGAGGTGCGCCTCCGCCGCGAGTTGACCTTTGAAGATTCCGAAGCCATGAAAGATCTGCCGCACGTTAAGGCCGTCACCGCCGGGGTTCGCTACTTTCGTGAGGAGTTCGGCGTAGGCACTTACGCGGTCAAATATGAAGGCCGCAAAGCGAAGAACACAATCTTGGAAGGTGATACGGCCGCAGTGAAGGATGTCTACGACATCAACATGAAGGCTGGCCGCTGGTTTACCGCCATCGATGAAGAACGTCGCGCCCCGGTGATCATCATCGGCTATGACACCGCCGATGAGCTATTTCCCAACGAGAATCCCCTGGGTAAGGAGATCAATATCGAAGGCCAGCTCTTTCAGGTAATCGGCATAGCCGAGCAGCGCAAGAGTGTCTTTAACAGTGGCAAAAATCCAGAAGACAACATTGTCTACTTCCCCTTGACCACCTTCAAGAAACTGCATCCTGAGCTCAAGCAGCACTGGATCAGCGTCAAAGCAACTTCTCATGAAGATATGCCCAAGGCTATGGACGAAATGCGAGAACTGCTGCGCCGTCGTCGTCGCGTTCCTCCCGACAAGCCGGACAACTTCGCTGTTTTCACACAGGAATCCATCTCCGATGTATGGAATCAACTTACCGGCATGGTCTTCATCTTCATGTTTGCTGTCTCCAGTGTAGGCCTCATTGTGGGCGGGGTAGGCGTAATGAACATCATGCTGGTATCGGTAACCGAACGCACCCGAGAAATCGGGGTGCGGAAGGCGATCGGCGCCCGCAAGCGCGATATCCTGCTGCAATTCACGCTGGAAGCGGTCATGTTGACGGCCATGGGCGGCCTGCTGGGACTATTAGTGGGCTCGATCATTACATGGACCATCCCCGTGATCTGGCCATCCCTGCCGGCCACCATGTCAGTGGCCTGGTCGACCTTTGCTCTCACCGCTGCCGCTGGAATTGGCCTTGTATTTGGAATTTACCCCGCGTGGAAAGCGGCAAACCTGGATCCCATCGATTCCCTGCGCTACGAGTAAAATTACCGCACAGGAAAGCCTCCTGGTCTGAGCTTCGCATGGTTTTTTTAAAAGGAGTTAGCGGGCGGCGAGCTGCCGATTCTTGAGAATTTCTTCCACCGCTCCGATCGCCGTTTCCAGCTCTTGGTCCGTGTTGTAAAAGTGCGGCGACATTCGCACTCCCGCTTTGGGCCGCCAGTCCACAAGAACATCCCGGCGAAGCAGTTCGCGACAGACATCCTGCGAATCGGGCATATCAATCGAGACTGTTCCACCTCGTTGTTCCGGATCACGGGGCGTGTTCACGCGCCAGCCATACTGGTCTGCCAACCCGATCAGCCTGGAAGTTTGCCATTTCGATTTTTCACGGATCTTATCTACTCCGACCTCGGTGATGATCTTTAATCCAGGGCGACAGGCCTCCAGTGCGGGCACATGCGGGGTCCCGTTCATGAAGCGATACGGCGGATCGGTGTAGCGAATCGCCCCAACTTCAAACTCAAACGGACTGTTGTGTGCCATCCAACCCGTGAATGTGGGCTGCAACCTGCTTCCCAGGTCCGGTCGAACGTAGAGGTACCCCACGCCCGGCCCACCACATAGCCACTTCAAAACGCCGCCACAGGCAAAATCCACACTCAACTCTTGAACATCGACTGGAACGGTTCCAAGCGACTGGAAAGTATCGAGTACTACCAGAGCTCCTACTCGGTGGGCCTGCTCGACGATCGCTTTCGCGTCATTGATATAAGCACTACGGAAGATCACATGCGAGATCGGCACCAGCAAGGTTTCCTCGTCAATGGCGGCCAGCAGCCGTTCCAGGGGAACCGTGATGCCGTCACTTGTCTCGACCATATGAACTCGCGCTCCGCGCGTCCGCTGTGCTTCCCAGAAGTACATCACCGATGGAAAATTCATATCGGAATAAACGACTTTGTTGCGCTTTCCCGAGAAATCGAAGCACGAGGCGACCACCGCCTGGCAGGTAGTCACATTCTGGTGAGTGGAAACTGATCCCGGCGCGGCATGCATGATTGCACCGATCTGGTCGCCAACTTCGGCAGCCAGCATCCACCAGCGTTCCTCCCAGGCGCGAACACCGCGACTTGCCCAAATTTCCGCATAGCCGTGCATCGCGTCATAAACGCCCTTCGGCATGGCGCCGAGCGAGTTGCTGATCAGGTAAGTGGTACAGTCCAGGATGGGGAATTCGCGGCGGTAGCGGAGCAGATCGTCAGCCATCGCGATATTGTACTGCGCTTGGCACCATCCGCAGTTCGGCGCGCCATGCGAAGTGCTCATCGAACCCCATTTTGCCTGGCACCAGGCAGAGATCAGGGATGATCGCATTCACCTCCGAGGATCAACTCAGAGCCGAGAAGACGCCGGTGGTCAAAGGCAGCCTATCGAGAGTGTGGGCCCGTCAAAACCAGCAGGTGGGCAGCGGTTCGGAACAACCTCACTTACATTTCTCCTCATCTGTTCTGGTCGATATCGGCATCGGCGAAGCCTTGTCGAGGGAAGAAGGTAGGTATGCATTTTCTTTGGTGGATTGTTGTTGGCTTGATTGCTGGCTGGGTTACCGGCAAGATCATGCGCGGTCACGGCTACGGTACGCTTATGGATATTGTTCTCGGCATCGTGGGCGCACTGGTTGGCGGCTGGATCATGCGTTTGCTCGGGTTTCGTGGTCACGGTGGAATGATCTACACAATTCTGGTTGCAATCGGCGGAGCGATCATTTTGACATGGTTGTTCCGACTGGTTACCGGCGGCCATGGTGGTCGCGGAGGCCGCATCTCTGGAGGCGAAGATACCGACATAAAACGAGCAGCCTGAGCGGACCGGTCAGAAGCAATCACGAGTGTCGAAAAGCCAGCTCATCCGGGACACGGCTTTAAACGGATCGCTTCTTTGACCACGCGTCTTCGTCGGTGGACGTGTAAGGACGGCCCTCTTAGCCTGCCGAAGCCCAGTGTGGTAGGTTCGATAAGGACCGGCGGTTCGTAAGAACGTCCCGCTGCGAGCCGCCTTCTCCTCTCGTACCGCCAGCCATACTGTCATCCAAAAATTCTTCTTAGACTTATTCTGCTGAGCTCTGGGTAGATTGCCCACAGCGCCACGTCCAAAACGTCCCCGGTGCCGCATCCTCCGAATGAGGAGGCGGAGACGGCGTACACAGCAACTGATTCGCCGCCTGATTACCGAAGGACACGATCGGAATCCGTAGCTTCTTTGGATGCTGCTCGCCTGGTACGGATCAGAGAATAAATAGCCGTGAGTGCCATCAAATAGAACACTCCGGTAATCAGGTTCACCCGTGAGTCCCACCAAGTCTTCAAGACCGCGAGAGCAATGACCACAAACCCAATTCCCGAGCCCCACCATCCTAGTGGTGACCGCACAGGCAGCAGCGACACCTGTTCCGGTGTGATTTTTCTTCGGAAGGAAATATGCGCCGCCAGCGAGACGAACCAGGAGAGTATCAGTCCAAAAAAAGCCGCACGCAAGATGAAATTGAAGGCGTTGGCTGGAGCCCATCTCTCCAGTACCAGCGCCGCCACAATGCCGTAGGAGGACACGAGCAGCGCTAGATTGGGCGATCCCGCCCGGTTCAGCTGTCCGAGGCGCGGCGGGGCCCATCCGCTTCTGGCCAAGGAAAACAGCATACGCGAGGAAATGTATAGCGCCGCATTGGCGCCGGATAATGCGGCAGTCAACACAACGAAGTTCATTAGCGAAGCCGCCCCGGGAACGCTTGCCATGCGGAACACGCTCACAAATGGACTCTCGCTTATCCCCGCCCGATTCCAAGGCATAACCCCAACCAGCACCGCGATAGCGCCCAAGTAAAGGGCTGTCAGCAGGGAAAACGTCATCCACACTGCCTTGGCCACTTCCTTAGGTGAACGCGACTCTCCGGATGTCACCGCCACAAACTCGACCCCGCCGAAGGTGTAGATCGCGAATGTCATGGCCAATAACGGTGCCCAGGGACCACGCGGAAAAAATCCCCCTTGATTCGCGTATTGTGGCGTTACCCGCCGGGCGAGCAGTAAACCCGCTCCCAGGACAACGAAAGCCGCGATGACCACTACTTTAATCATGGCGAACCAAAACTCGAAGCGGCCATAACGGCCTACATCCCACAAGTTCACGAGCAACAACAGACAAGAAAAGACCGCCACCCACACCACCGAGGGCACGCGAGGAAACCAGTACCCCATGTAAGTGGCCGAGGCGACAAGTTCTGCACCGACGGATACGGCGATGGCCGCCCAATACCCCGCCCTTCCAACAAATCCTGCCCATTCATTGAGGTACAGATCGCCGTAGACTCCAAATGAACCGGCAGCCGGGTGGCTACTCGCCAACTCGCCCAAAGCCATGGTCACAAGCCAACTAAAAAATGCCGCTAGCAAGAAGCTCAAAATCACCGCTGGGCCAGCCAGATCGATCGCTGCCGCTGAGCCCAGAAGCAGCCCGGTCCCAATTGAGCCCCCCACAGCCACCATAGTCATCTGCCCGGCGGTAAGCTGGCGGTGTAGTCCGTGTTCCTGCCGAATTTCCGATTCGCCATCCACGCAGGCGCTTATACCAGAATTGAGTTTCGTACCAAAGAGTTATCGTCGGGGATGACCTTCGTAACCGGCGCTTGCCTTCCGCGGGCCCTCCGGCCCGAGTCCTAAAATCGACTCAGCTCACCTCCATCCTACCGCGGTGGCGTAGATCCAGTTCCCCGTCTCGATACTGTCCCGGTTCATCGAGCGATCTTCTCTAGTAGTTGCTGTGCGCCAGCAACTCCGCCAAGTACTGCTTCCAGACTGCAGGAAGCGAATGAGTACCGTGGCCGCGCGACTGATCGGTAATGGGCAGGAGCACGAAGCGGCCGTTCTTTACCTTCTTTATCTCCCGTTCCGCGATACCGAGCTCGGGGGGATTGACCTGATCGTCTGCGGAATTGATGAACGTGACTTGTGCCCTGATCTGATCAAGCCTGGGGGAGGGATCATAATTGCGGGAGGCGGCAAAGGCATACAGGGTGTCATTCGCATCGATTTTGGCAATTCGATTTTGCATGAAGCGATCGACGTAGGCATCGGCTTGGTCGCGAGTGAAAAACTCCTTTTGCATCTCGAGTGGGCTGCTGACCATGATCAGAAACACGTTGAGCGCACCACGCAGGCCGAGGACCGGCGGCTGCTTGTATTCGCCATTCATCCACGCTGGGTCGGTGGTGATCGACTCTATGATCATTTCGCGCATCATGCGATTGCGGCCGGCGATTTGAACCGGCAAGCAGGCCAGAGGCATCACGGCATCCATCCAGTCGGGGTAGGTCTCGGCCCAGACCCAGGAGTGCATGCAGCCCATCGAGGTGCCCATGAGTAAGCGCAGGTGATCAACTTTGAATGCATTCGTCACGAGCAAATGCTGGGCTTCGACCATGTCGTCGTAGTCGTAATGCGGAAAGCGCATGTGCCGACCGTCACTCGGCTTTGATGAATGCCCGTGCCCGATCGAGTCCGGCAGAATGATGAAATAGCGGTTCGCATCCAGCAGCTGGCCGGGACCAAATAGAACACCGGCAAATGAAGCGCTGGTGAATTGTTGTCCCGATCCTGTCGTACCGTGCAGGATCATAACCGCATTGGTGACTCTGCCAGAGCCGTCCCGGATAGGGTGACCGTAGGTCGCATAATGCAGATTCATTTCGGGCAGTACCTCGCCCGAACGGAACCGGAAATTGCGCACCAGGAAATCGCCCTCCGCCGGTTTAGCCGATTGCTGAGCAACTCCTGAATCAGAAATTGCCAAGGTGAACGCGAGAGCACTTGTGAGTACCAGGGATCTCTTCATGGGTGAGTAGGTTACGGTGTGGCAGGCTACAGCGCAAGCAGATGTGATGTTCCACGAGCAAGCTGGAGCCACCTGGATGGAGAGTCATGAACTAATGACGAGCATTCGAGATCAATGGAGCAATGGCTGTGCCTATGGTCTCGATATGCGCAAACCGAGAAACCCGAGCAGCCGATCTATTCGCTCGATCCCGGGGGAGAGTTCTTGACCACGGGCAAAACCGTGAGGCACGCGGCACTGGCGTCGAAACGATGCGGTCACTTGTGTGTCGGAAACCGCGCGCCTACTCTCACCCGGCGAAGAAACAATCCAACGAGAAGGAACTTGGCGAACCTGACGGCGGCTATGGCAGCTATCCATGCATGAAATCGGTTGGAAATCACGGGCGGACTATTCCCGGAGGCTTTCAGTCGTAAGGGAGCTTAGGAATCCACACGCCAAACCAGGACTGCCGCGACCAGTTTCACTATTGCCGTGGAGAGTAGTAGCCTCGGCGGGCGCGGACCTGGACATCCTTATTCTTCGCGGTGATCTGGATGTAGCGGTAGTGGCCGTCGGGAGTGAAGTCCGATGGCTTATAAGAAACGATGTACTGGCTACGCAGTTCGTCCTCGATCGCCCCGAAGGAATGGGTAACGTCCTTCATCTTGAAGGGGAAGAACGCGCGACCGCCGGTTGCTTCCGCCAATTGGGAAAGAACATCGTCGCCGCGAAGGATTAAGCCACTGTCGTCCGTTGAAATAGCATATATAAGGACGCCAGCCCGCTCGGCCATTCCGATGGCTTGGGCTTCGCTGACTTCGCTCTGGTTGTCCTCGCCGTCGCTTAGCACGATGAGGGCTTTGCGTACCGGGCGATCGGAATTCTCCTTCAGGAGCTTGTCGCGGCAGGCGCGGTAAATGGTGTCAAAAAGTGCAGTACCGCCGCCATTGCGGAGGCGCTTTACCCCTGCGGAAAGCAACGACACGTTGTCAGTGAAGTCCTGGGCAAGTTGCTGGTGCTGATTGAAGCCCTCGGCAAAGGCCCTATCAAAGCCCGGGCGGATCACATGCTCAAGAAAGCCGATGGCTGCTTGCTGTTCGAAATCGAACCGACTTTGCACCGAGCCACTAACGTCGACCAGGAGGCCCAATTCCAGGGGCAGCTCGGTCTGACGCTGGAAATTGACGATTAGCTGGGGTGGTTTGTGGTCGTCGAGAATATTGAAGTCAGTCTGACCCAGGTTGCGAACGAATTTGCCGTGCTTATCCGTAGCAATAAAGAGGACATTGACCTCGTCGACGCGTTTCTTGATCGTCAGGACAGACTCGTCAGAACTGCTGGGCGAGGGCAGTGCGCCAGCGCTCGCCTCAGGCGACGAGGGTACGGGCGAGGACGAAATGAAGCTGGACTGGGCTGCAGCCGGCAGCAGGCCGAGGAGCAAGAGCATCGCGAGACGAAAAAATCGATGTATGTAGTTCATTCCCAAAAAATCCAAATTTTTCATCAACCGAACCTGCCCGGAAATGGCTTCTACCATATGGATGCACGTGGGCTGCCGAAAGGCACTGCCAAACGCCGTAGCTGGCTGACAGCTCGACTGTAGGTGACCCCAGGATAGTATGACAAGTTACAAACGAAGCACGGATTTGCGGCGTAACTTGTTCCCCCGCTAGCTTTTGGCGGCCGCCGGCGAGCCTTAGTTGGCGGCCGCTGTTCGATTGATCCGGTGGTGCGAGACGGGGGCCGCCCGCAAGGGTTCGGCCAAACTCTCCATCACGGCCTTGAATCCGCTGAAATCTAATGACTGCGCTCCATCCGACAACGCTCTCTCGGGACAGGGATGCACTTCCACAATGATTCCATCCGCTCCCAGGGCGGCAGCCGCACGCGAAGTTGGTGCGATCAAACTTCTCCGGCCAGTTCCATGCGAGGGGTCGGCAATGACCGGCAAATGCGAGAGTTCACGTGCTAGTGCAATCGCAGCCAAGTCGAGCGTGTTGCGCATCTCCGTCTCGAACGTCTTGATACCGCGCTCACAGAGCACCACGTTGGGGTTACCCCCGGCCAACAAATACTCGGCTGCCAGCAGCCATTCTTTGACGCTGGCCGATGGTCCGCGCTTCAGCAAGATCGGCTTTTTCACGCTCGCCAGGCGCCGGAGCAGAGCGAAATTTTGCATGTTACGCGCCCCGACTTGCAGCATGTCCGCGTGTCCGCAAATCAGATCCGTGTCCTCCGTGCTCATGATCTCGGTGACGACAGGCAAGCCGACCTGTTTGCGTACTTCGCTTAGAAGTCGCAGAGCCTCCACACCCAATCCCTGAAATTCGTATGGCGATGTACGCGGCTTGTAAGCTCCGCCGCGCAGCAGCGTGGCTCCAGCAACTTTCACCGCTTCCGCGGTGGAGAATATCTGCTCACGCGATTCGACCGAACACGGCCCGGCAATCACCACGAAACTACCGTCACCAATCTTTACCCCACCGACGTCCACGACAGTTCCCTCCGGCTTCACCTGCCGGCTGACCAATTTAAACGGCTGGGCGATGGGCACAACCTCTGCCACGCCCGCGGCCGCAGCCAAGGCCTCCAACTCATGCCGCTTGCCCCCGCTGCCTACAGCTGCCACAATGCAGCGCTCCGTGCCCCGCGTCACGTGCGCCCGGAAACCCGCTTCTCGCACCCGCTCGATGACGTGTTGGATTTCCTGTTCCGTAGCTCCCTCGTTCATATTTATGATCATGGCTTCACTCCCTTGTATCTCCATTCTTGCTTGCATATATGCCGTATTCGGCCGTACTCGATTTCAGATCTAAATCGGCATAGGGAGCGGGTCGCTCCGCCTTAAGGGCCAGCACCTCTTGCTGGGGGCCGGGTTTTTTGCCGCCGTTCGCTGGTGAGTCGCGCCACTTATTTGCCCTGTCCTCTGCTCCCTTGTTTGTGGGGTAGCGTTTGAGCCGAACCCTGTTCCCGCTTTTGTGTCTCCGCCTTTCGGCTTTGGAGTGCCTCAATAGCCTAGCCGACTGCCTGACCTACTTTGCCCTCTGCTGACTTCCTCGTCGTGGTCGGGATGAATCTGTTCACGCCCCGGGCACGAATTCCCGACGCCTCGCAGATCTCCCGAAGTAAGCTCGACTCCCTTTGACGCGCAGCCGCCCGGCTTTACCACCAGTCGGCTTGATGGTATGGGCCTCACAGTCCTTTGTCCGCTCGCCCGCCACCGTAGGCCTCATATTCGGTTCTTGTTCATCGGCTCGCATCTTTGCTCCCCGCTTCTCTCAGGCTCCGTTTCGCGGCCAGTGTTACTTCAGCCTGCTGCTTTTCGCTATGACTTCACCTCTATCAGCTTGCCAGAGGGACTTTCACCCTCGGCTGTCGAACATGCTCGGCGCACAAACAAAAACCGCGACTCGCTTGAGTCGCGGCTGCGGGTTCTGAACTTTGCGTCTACCTAAGGTTGCATCGCGTATGCACGCCTCGCCCGCGCCGCTACTCGCCAGTAGCGGTAATAAAAGGCGAAGCTAAATCGCTGTCCGAACATACAGGGTTTGTGGATTATGCGCGACGCGTGCGTGTTTGTCAACGCCTGAGGGCTACCAACACGCCTGAGGTCTGCGGAGGCTCATAGGGTAATTCTAAAGGGTTTCCACCTGCAGTGTCTGCATGCGAGAAGTCAACTTAGGCTAATAGCTTTCGAAGCTCTTCGATTCCGGGTCCGTCCTCATCGGCTAGCATATCGCAAGGCAATCAGCCCTTTAAGCCCGCAATTGCACAGGCGCATTATTTCATCTATATTGTATAGAAAATGTCTGGGCGCGATTATCTTGGCGAATTCGAGCACCTCATCGTCTTGGCGCTTTTGAGGCTGGAAGACCGGGCCTATGGAGTCACGGTGCGGCAAGAGATCGAATTCCGCACCGGTCGCGAGGTATCAATCGGCGCTGTCTACGCCACTCTCAATCGTTTGGAGAGCAAAGGGTACGTTAAATCACACCGCGCAGAACCTACTCCAGAGCGGGGTGGACGCTCGAAACGATTCTTCCACATGACCGCGAAAGGACTCGCGGCGGTAAACCGTACGCAAGGCACGCTCGAGAGAATGCGCGAAGGGCTCGATTTCATCCGGAGCTACTGATGAAGTCTCAAAATCCTGTTCAGCCGCCTCGCACCGCCGTCTGGCTTATCACTGTATTCAGCCCTGGGGAGGAAGGCGAGACGATTCTGGGTGATCTGCTCGAGGAATTCTCTCCCCTCGCGTTGAAAGCGGGAATGGCCGCCGCCCGGCTTTGGTATTGGCGACAAACGCTGAAGACCATCCCACATCTGGTCGCCGCCGGATTCGGTACCGCTCCCTGGTCGACAACAGCCGCCGTCATAGGAGGATTCTTACTTCACCGCTTTGTCCATGGTTTGCCCGACAAGCTTCTTCGAGTAGTTACCGACAGATATTTGGCGTACTGGTCAACCCATTTCGAGATTTACATGTTTTGGGCGACGGGCGGAATGTTGATCGCTCATCTTATCGCGTCCGTATTCACTGGATGTCTCGTTGCGTCGGCGGCCAAGCGAAGGGAGATGGTTGCCACAGTGACCCTGGCTTTCGTCCTGGGCGCGTTGGGTATCACTTCATCTTTGGTATGGCTGATCAGGACCGGCGATATGTGGATGCTGGCGTTGCAATGTGCCGACGCGCTGGCAGTCGCTATGGGAGGAGTAATCGTCCGACTACACAGAACTGCTGCGACAAATTCGCTTCCCTCACCTACGTGAGTGGGGCTCGCTCGGCTTCCGAATCGTGCTGAACGAGGGTCCACAGGGGTGAGACTCCTGCGAGGCACACCTTGGAGGATGCCTCGCAAGTGATCGTCGCCGTAGAATTTTTCGCCTGCCTCGATCGACGGACGGTGCGGCGCACGTAGAGTTCCCTAAGAAGGCTTTCGCCTCATATTCGCCCGACCCTGTGTGCTCGAGCAAACAACCAATCGATAGTGAAGTGCAACTAAATATTTAGTAGACGAAATTCGGTTCGGCTCGTCAAATAGTAATAGGGTCAAGGAGGAAATTCGTTTGCCCCCCAGAAAATCGGTCACACTAACCGAAGCTGAACTGCGGCTCATGCAAGTCCTGTGGGAAAAAGGCCCGTGTACCGTCCAGCAGGTACTGGAGGCTTTGTCCAGCAAGCCCTCTTTGGCCTACAACTCCGTCCTGACTACTACCCGTATTCTAGAGAAAAAGGGCTACGTCAAGCATGTGAAGGACGGTCGCGCTCATGTTTACGCACCGCTGCTTGGCCGTAAGGAAGCGACGCGCTCGGAAATTCGTCACCTGGTCAGCCGTTTTTTCGCGAATTCTGACGAGATGCTCGTTCTCAATATTCTTGAAGATCGCGGCGTCGACCAGGAGGAACTCACTCGTTTGCGTCAGTTACTGGAAGGAAGCAGATAGTTGATGGTCGCTTTCGATACTATTGCCCGAATCGCCGCCGAACGGATGATCAACTCCGTCGTCGCTGGTCTGGTCTTAACTATTCTGGCTTGGACCCTGCTTCGCTTCTTACCTCGCACAAATGCCGGCACCCGGGTTGCGGTCTGGTCCTCGGTGCTGGTGGCTATTCCCTCACTGTTCTTGGCTGCCATGTTCATTGCGAATGGCTCGGCTCGATCCCAGCAGCACCTTGCTCCGATCACGCTTTCCGAGGGCTGGACGCTGGCCATCTTCGCTGCCTGGGGTGTCGTTGCTGGAGCAGCGCTTCTACGAGTTGCGTTTGGGCTGCGACGTATTCGCCGCATAAGGAAGGAATGCAAGTCCCTCGATATTGCCACTCTGGACAGCAGCGTGGTGGAGACCCTCAAGAACTTCGGTCCCCAACGTCCGATGTCGTTGCTCGAGTCTTCGAGTGCGCGAGTCCCGATGGCGGTCGGATACTTTAGGCCCGCCATCATCCTCCCGAAGTGGGCACTGAGCGAGCTCTCCTCGGCAGAGCTCTCCTCAGTTTTGCTTCACGAATTTGCGCACTTACGTCGCTGGGACGACTGGACTAACTTGTTTCAGAAGGTATTAAAAGCCCTGTTCTTTTTTCACCCGGCACTCTGGTGGCTGGATCGTCAGCTGGCGCTCGATAGGGAAATGGCCTGCGATGACATGGTTCTCGCAGCTACAAATAATGCCAATGCATATGCCCGTTGTTTGGTGGATGTCGCAGAAAAGAGTTTGCTGCAGCGGAGTTTAGCGCTGGCGCAAGCGGCTGTCCACCATGTTCATGATATTTCCCTGCGCATCAGTCAGATCATGAACTCGAGCCGCCCCCGCGCCACTCGCGCCTCGAAAACTGCCTTAGCCGCAGTTTCAGCATTAACAG
>Ga0126372_10000352_pt1 | contig 15630 bp, 17 predicted proteins | sample PanSoiMetaPlot_6_FD_92762 | JGI IMG/M metagenome (GOLD analysis project Ga0126372, IMG submission 92762) | Tropical forest soil microbial communities from Panama - MetaG Plot_6 | ecosystem: Environmental > Terrestrial > Soil > Tropical forest > Bulk soil | place: Panama | collected 2016-02-17
CATTCCGCGCATGCAATACCTGCTTGGATTGGCGCTGGCAAAAAAGAACGACTTCGCACGAGCGGCCGAGAACATCCGGCAGTTCCTGCGCAATTCGACCAATCCAGCGGAGATAGCCGACGCGCAGAAACAGCTCGCTCAGATTGAACAACTGATGGGCGCCGCCGCGCCCGCGCAGAAGTAGTCATTATGCGACACTGTCCCCGTGGCCTCCGAGGCATTGCACCGCGGCATCCATCTCTTCAATTCAGCCGAGTTCTTCGAGGCCCACGAGGTTCTCGAAGATGTCTGGCGGGCGGCGCCGGAGCCGGAGCGCAAATTCTTTCAGGGGCTGATCCAGGTTGCGGTCGCGCTTCATCATCATTCCCGCGGAAACCTGATCGGGTGCCAGTCGCTGCTGGCGCGCGCGGTGCGCAATCTGGCGAAGTATCCAGCAGAACATGCGGGGCTGGAAGTCGCTGCGCTGCTGAACGTTCTCGCAGACTGGCGCCAGGCTCTGGAGACTCGCCAGCCCGTGCCTCCGCTGCCAAAGTTGGTGATGCGCCGTTCTTAGCGCCGGAGACTGGTAGCGCCGGCATCTTGCCGGCTGTTCCCGAGACTGCCCGGAGCTTGCCAAAGGGGCATCCTGCGTTGGGCGCCGGCGTGAATATGTACCGATTGCTAGTGGGACGCCTGCGCCACTCAACCTGCTAGAATTTTGCTTCCGTGGCTCAACCTTCCACTTCCAAGTCCGCAACTCGTTCGAAGTCCGTGACTCGACCGGCTCCTGTCCCGTTGCTGGACCTCGGCCGACAATACACTGCCATCCGCGACGAAGTCCTCGCGGCCATCGAGCGCGTGTGTTCCTCCCAGCACTACATTCTCGGACAGGAAGTCGAGAGCTTCGAGCACGAGTTGGCGACCTTCTGCGAAGCGGCGCATGCGATCGGCTGCGCTTCGGGTACTGACGCCGTTTGGCTGGCCCTGCTCGCGGCCGGTGTGAGTCCTGGCGATGAGGTGATCACGACTCCCCTCAGCTTCTTCGCCTCGGCGAGCGCTGTTGTACGGGCTGGCGCGCGGCCTATCTTCGTCGATGTCGATCCGCACACGCTGAATCTCAACCCGGAGCAGGTGGAGAAATATCTCCGCTCCCGAAGGTCGACACATTTGCGCGCACTCCTTCCGGTCCATCTTTATGGTCAGTGCGCCGGCATGGACGCCTTTCAACGCTTAGCCGACGAGTTTCAACTGGCTCTGGTGGAAGACGCTGCGCAGGCGATTGGCGCGTCCTGGAATGGTCGTCGCGCCGGATCCATGGGCGTGACTGCCGCATTCAGCTTCTATCCCAGTAAAAACCTGAGCGCCTACGGTGACGCCGGCATCGTCACGACCAACAACTCTGACTTTGCCGAGCGCATGCGGCGTCTGCGCAATCACGGCAGTCCTAAGCGGTACCTGCACGAAGAACTTGGCTGGAACAGCCGGCTTGACCCGATCCAGGCGGCGGTGCTGCGCGTGAAACTTCCGTATGTAGAGAAGTGGAACCGTCGACGCCGGGAGCACGCTGCGAATTATGACCGGCTTCTGACCCAGTCGGGTTTGACATCGGCTAGCGGGGATGGCCCGGTTCGCATGCTGGCATCAGCGCCACAGGCGCATCACGTATTTCATCAATATGTGATCCGAGTTCAGAGGCGCGATGATCTGCGCCAATTCTTGGCCGAGCGCAAGATCGGGACGGAAGTCTACTACCCGATCCCGCTGCATCGACAACCTGTGTTTGCATATCTGGGGTACAGCGAAGGAGACCTGCCGGAAGCCGAGAAAGCCGCGCATGAGGTGCTGGCGTTACCTATGTTCCCCGAACTTAACGCGGAGGAGCAGCAGTGGGTGGTGGAGAGCGTGGCGGAGTTCTATTCTTAGTCGTTGGTTGTTGACACGCAGCAGGGCCTCATACAAAGTAACTATGTAAGTAGCACAGTTTGCCAAGCTATAATGCGTGACTGCTCGGGCTACCTGATTGAACCTTCGCGTCACGTTTGAAAAATGTGCCTTTTTCTGCGCCGTGCTTTTTCTTGCGACGAGGCCCTTGCTTTGGGGGCAAGAAAAGCAGTCTGGTACCAGTTCCGTCAGCGCTCCCAATCCACCCCTAAGCAGTCCTTCCTCAGACAATAAGCCGGACACCGGCGACCTGACCTTCAAGGTCAATGTAAATCTTGTACCCGTGCGGGTGGTTGTTGCGGGATGCGCAAGGACACGCAGTGGGAAATCTTCACAAAGAAGATTTCGAGATTCTCGATCGCGGCAAACCGCAAATCATCTCTCAGTTCTCGGCCGAGCAGGCGGAATCGCAAGCCGTAAATAACACCGCAGCAGCATCAGTTCCAGCCGCCGCCGATCGATTCGTAATCTACGTTTTTGATGATGTTCGCTTGAGCTTGGAAAATCTGCACGGCGTCCGCACGGCCATCCAGAAGCATCTCGAATCGCTACGACGGTCCGACCGCGTAGCGATCGCAGCCACCTCCGGGAAAGTCGCCCTCGAGTTTACAGAGGATCGCTGGCAGTTACGAAAGGCTGCCGATCGTCTAGCTATTAATCCAAGCCCGGGTGCTTCCGAATGCCCGAAGCTGACCTACTACGATGCCGACAGGATTGAGAATAAGCGAATTGACAGCTCCACGGTATATTTCTGGGCACAGCGTTGTGGGATTCCCTTGCAAGCGGCGCCTGGTCTTTTCTCTGCAATCGCCAGACAGCAACTCACTATTGGAGACCGCGAAAACCGCGACACACTACAAATCCTCCGGAATCTTATTCGCATCATGGTCAAGCTTCCGGGTCAACGAATCATCGTATTGATCTCGCCCGGGTTTATCACTCCCCATATGGAGTATGAGTTTTCCGAACTGGTCGACGAAGCCTTGCGCTCGCAGGTCGTGATCAGCACACTCGATGCGCGTGGTGTTTTCGTGACTCTGGTAGGCGAAAATGCAGACGAGAAAAGAGTAAGCGGAGAAATTCTTGCATTCCTGGCGGAGGGAACGGGCGGTATGTTCTTTCATGGCAGCAACGATGTCGATGAAGGCTTCCGAACTCTAACCGCTCCACCGCCGTACTCTTACTACTTGGGCTTCGCACCGCAGAGCCTCAAGGAGGATGGCAAGTTCCACAAGCTGCAGGTTACAGTGAGACAGCACTTCACGATTCAGGCTCGTCCCGGCTATTACGCTCCCAAGGCCAAGAAAGACAGGACAGGTGCTTCTTCGACAAATTAGCAGCGCCTTTTTCTGCAACGCGGAGTGAGCGGTGCCCGCCAACGACTATCGCCCCCCAGCCCTCTGCATAAACTCCACCAAATCCTTCTTCATCTTCGCCCCTGACGTGCCGTCCACATAAACCATGTGTCCCGAATCGTAGGTAGCGTAGGAAATATTTTTGCGATAGTCGGCCGGCAGGTCGAGGTGATCGAAGGTGTAGTTCGCCGCTGCATACGGGGTCGCCAGATCGTAGTAGCCCTCCATCACCAGCACTTTCAAGTACGGGTTCTTTGTAAGCGCGTCGCGCAAACCCGGCGCGGTATTCGGGAACCCTTTGTCGGCGCCGCCCCACTCCCATTTCTCGAAACCGGGCTCTTCATAGGCGAAAATCTTGTAAGGAGTATCGACTTTGTAGCCCAGTTCGGTGCGCACGTAGTTGTTGAACACGGCCGTGTAGGGCGGGAGAATGGCCGAGCCAGTTGGATCGAAGAAAGATGTCTCCAGAACACCCGCCGGATGCGGTCCCGTAAAACGTCCGTCCAGGCGGCCAACCGTCAGTTTCTGATCCAGCAACAAGTTCTTCGTGAACTGCATGACGTCAATTCGCAGGTTGGCATTGTCGATCAGCTTCTTGTCGAGCCCTGTGTAGCGCGCATACTCGTCGATAATTTTCTGCCTCTCCTGTGCGCTGATTGCGTCACCTTTGGCCAACGCCAGCGCGTAGTCCGTCGTTGCCCAGCGTTCCGCTTCCTGGCGAGTCTTTGCCATGTCCTGTTGCAGGTCAGAAGGCAGCCGCTTGTGATACGCGGCAATCATGGTGAAGGTCGGCACGAGCAGCACGTACGGGACGTCGTTGTTCTTTGTCCACTCCAGCGTGCCGAAATCAATCGCCGTCGAAAGCATCGTGATGCCATTGAAGGAAATACCATGATCCGCAAGATAGCCCGCGATCCCTGCAGCTCGCGTGGTGCCGTAGCTCTCACCCAGCATGAACAGCGGCGACGGCCAGCGATCGTAGCGAGTGATGTAGAGCCGAATAAATTCGCCAAAAGCCTCGATGTCGCCATTCACACCCAGAAACTTCTTCGTCATCTCGGCGTTAGCGGCGCGGCTGAAACCGGTGTTGATTGCGTCCACAAAAACCAGGTCGGTCCTGTCAAGCGCGCAGTTGGGGTTGTCCACCATGCGATACGGTGCCGCCGGCATGAAACCATTCGGCTGCAGGACCACTTGCTTCGGCCCGACCGATCCCATGTGCAGCCACGCAGTCGCTGAGCCCGGCCCGCCGTTGAACGCGAAGGTCAGCGGACGTTTCGCAGGCTCCTGCCCGTCGAGCGTGTAAGCCACGAAGAACATCTCGGCCTGGATCTGACCGTCGCCGCGCTTGATCGGCAGGCGTCCGGCGGTGGCCGTGTACCTCAGCACTTTGCCATCGAGCGTGATCTGATGGTGGGTCACGATCGGAGGTACTTCTGTCATGTCATAGCGTTCTTCTTTGTCTTTGTCGGCTTCCTTCGCTGGCTCTGGCTTAGGCTGAGGCGCAGGTGGCGTGGGTTGTGGCTGGACAGCGGGTTCCGGCGTTGCGGGTTCTTTTTTTTCCTTTTTCTGGGATTTGGATTTATCGGGAGTGGGAGTGTCAGTCGAAGACTGCTGGGAAAACGCTAAGGGGCAGAGAGCAACAAGCATCAGTGAGACGAGAAACGAGCGCATGGATTCTCCGGGAAAACAGGAAATGAGACCCCGTCGCCGTGAGGCAGCGACGCATTATAGACGGGACACAGTGTTTGAGGTTAGGGGCTGGTCTAGCCGACAGGACGGTCGAGGAGGGTCGAGGCCGGCCGTCCCCACGCGGGAAGCGGCGCTTGAGGCGGCGCACTCAGGGCGAAAACCGTATGTCCCGCGCACTGGGCGTTGTGCCCAGGAAAAGAACTGGCAAAGCTAACGCTCGCCCGCCCAGAGACAGGGGCGGGCTGGGCCTACGTGATTCAGGTACGGTACTCGGTACTAGTTTGGGCTGCCCACGAGACTAGCCACCACAATCGTCGGCTCCAGCGCGATCGGACAATCCAGCGAGCGCGAGACCAGGCAAACGTGCTCGGCTTTCTCGAGCAATCGGCCGATGCGCTCGCGATCTTTTTCCAGATGGATGGTCACTACTGGACGCAGCGTGACGCGCGTGAACTTAAATCCGCCTTCCAGTTTCTCGATCTTGCCTTCGACCGGCACCTCGACGCCATCGAACTCAAGCTTCGACGCGTCCGCTACCGCCCGCAAGGTCGCCACGTAACAGGTCGATACAGCCGCCAGCAAAAGGTGTTCGGGCGTCCACAGTCCTGGCTCTCCGCCGAACTCGGGCGGTACCGCGAAATTGATGGTGCGCAGGATCGCTTCTCCTTCCACGATGCCACGTTTGTGGTTGGTCCAGTGGGCCGCAGTTTTGTAGGAATAGCTCTTCAGCATGGAAGTCTCCCCTCCCTGCCGAAGCTACTCCTCGCGGCCAGTTTTGCCCCGTGACTCGAGTCACGACGGGCTGTGCGCCGCGTCACGGCATGGCTGTACATCCAGTCCCAGAATGGTCCCTACCGGGGGAGGATCCGGTCACTTCAGCCGGCGGGAGGTTTGCCATGTCGGACGACAAGCGCGATGTGCTCGAAGTTCTGAAATTCGAACTCGAATTCCTGGAGCAAGGCGGCTATGGCCGCAACGTGCGCACGCCCTGGAAGGCCACCTCAGCGTTTCAGGATTCGCCTTCCTGCCTGAACTTCAACGATCCCGCGCGCCCGCACCCCTGTAACGAATGCATGCTCACCGACTTTGTCCCGCGGGAAGCGCGCGAGGAGAATGTGCCCTGCCACTTCATCCCGCTGAATCAGCAGGGGGAAACCGTCGACAGCCTGGAACGCCACGCTCATCAGCTAGAGATGGAAGAGACGTTGAAGAATTGGCTGCGCTCCACGATCGCGCGCCTGGAACGTGAGCGCGCCCAGAAGGCGGCAGCTCTCTGACCCGGATGTTTATCCGTGGGATTCCTCATTAAAGAACGGGGGGCCGAAGCTCCCGTTCGGTCTAGGGGGTGGGGCCAACGGGGCCATCATCGACTCGAACCTGCGTAGTTCATCAAGATGATCGAGTACATATTTCGGTGAAGAACCTAGCCGCCCATTCCTTAGCTCGTTCTCGGCCTGCATGCGGGGGTTCAGTTTCAGGATTTCCTCTAAGGCAATGGTTCCACATGAGGCCAATAGACTCCCTGCGGATGGATGCACCTTTCGGAAGTTGTTCTGTCAATAGCAAATCTCCCCTTACGCCTTTTGTTCTAAAGGTCACATCGAACGTGCGACTTGAAGAGGAAACTCAGTCTTTCTCTTTGAAACCCAGCACGGAGTGTGCGATCAGTACCCAGCTGGATTTCTGGTGCTGCCATACCGTCATTCGTCGCTGCGGCCGATCGGGAAATGGCTTTCCGGCGACAGTGCCCTTGAGAACGATCGTATAGGTGACGACGAAGAGATCGCCATTCATCTCGGTTTCGAGTTCTCCGATGGAAAATTCCTGAACCTGCAGGCTCTGTATATGTTCCATCGCGGCAGCGCGCTCGAACCGGCCCACGGGCGTCACATATACGATGTTGGAAGAAACGTGGTGATCGAGGTCGTTCCAGTCTTTCCTCTGAATATCTTGCCAGAAGGCCCGCTCGAACCCTTCTCCGCCGGTAGCATCATTGAATGCCTTGACCGGATGCTCTCCATAAACCGTGCAGCTATTAAATAGCAAGAGCGCTGTTAGCCCCAGAAACAAGACCCCAACACGGCGCATAAGCCGATTCTATCCCAACCACTTCCGCCAGGTCTTCGAAGAGATGCGCTTTTGGTTGACCCCTCTCTCCGGCCACGAAATAATGAGGAAGCTCTGCATCCGCATTTCGCGTGAAAAGAACCACGCCGCATTTCGAGGAGTACCATGAACGACTTCAACCGCAAGGTGGAGGAAGCCGGCGCGCGCGTCAGCAAAACAGTTTCGGAAGCTGCCGAGCGCGTCGAGAAGGAAAGCGCGGAGCTGATCGACTATCTGAACCGCGAGGTGGTGCCGGCGGTTCGCCAGCAATCCACCAAGGCCCTGCGCATCGCCGCCGACAAACTGCACGACCTGGCGAACTACATGGACGAGGCGCACAAGTCCCAGGCCGACGAATCCGAGAAGTCCTAGCCGTGCGGTCCGCCACATATTGGCTCGTTCTGTTCGTGTCGCTGATGTGGTTGAGTGGCTGCTCCCGCCACAAGCAGGCACGAGTCGAGGTACCTCCGCCCCCGCCTCCATCGACTCAATCCCAAGCGGGTCCGGTCACGCGTGCTCCGGCAAACACTCCGACCAAACCGAAAGCAGAGCCTGCCACATCCGAAAGCGCAGAGGACGAAGTCATTTCCATTCCCGCCGACGTCCAGCCACTGGTGACTGAGGTTGGCATGGCGAGCTGGTACGGTGCGCCCTATCACAATCGTACCGGTTCGAACGGCAAGATTTACAACATGCACGCGATGACCGCTGCCCATCGAACCTTGCCCTTGGGTTCAATTGTGCGCGTTACCAATGTGAAGACAGGCCACTCCGCCCTTGTGCGCATCACCGATCGTGGACCGTTTGTGGAAGGCCGCATCATCGATCTTTCCTACGCAGCTGCGAAGAAACTCGACGTCTGGCTGCCGGGGGTGGCTAGCGTGAAGGTTGAAGTCATGCAGACACCTGCCTCGATCGCCACGGGAGGCCGCTGGGCGGTGCAGATCGGTTCCTTCGGCAATCAGAAGGAGGCCGCGGAGTTGGCGGATCACCTCGCCCGCCGTTATCAGACAGCAAAGGTCGCAAAGTTTGTAAGTCCAGTCGGCGACTGGTGGGTGAAAGTCCGAGTCCTGAACGATGATCGCAAGCGCGCCGAGGAACTGGTGCGGGAGACGGAGACTCAGTCTGGGTCGGTGTACCTGGTCAGGCTTGATTGAGAAAAGCGGGTCTTACGTCTTGGGTCTTGGCTATGCCTCCAAGCCTAGGACCCAGAACCCTGCGATGGGCATGTGGAGATGAAGGCAGCGCTTACTTTTGCACTTTCGAGAGAGAAGATGGAATGGATAAAACACGCTCGGTTGCAGGAAAGTTATTTGCGTATACATTTTGATGTGTTCCGGCTCCTGAGACCAACACCTAAGACCTGATGCTATGACCGACTGCCTCTTCTGCCGGATCATCAAAGGCGAAGTTCCTGCCAAGAAAGTTCATGAAGACGAACACACCTTCGCCTTCGAGGACATCAATCCCCAAGCACCCACTCACGTGCTGATCATTCCCAAGAAACATGTGCGGGGATTGAAGGAAGCGCAACTGGAAGACGCTGAACTCATCGGGCGCCTTCACCTGGCGGCTGCTGAGATCGCCCGCAAACGCGGAATTGAAGACGGCTACCGTACCGTCCTTAATGTCGGACCGAAATCCGGCCAGTCCGTGTTTCATATCCACGTACACTTGATTGGGGGACGCGTCATGAAGTGGCCGCCGGGGTAGTGGCCAGTCTCCAGTCGTTAGTTTCCTGCGCTCGTCTGGAGCGCCACCGCCCACGAGGGGACGGCTGAGCGAAGCTCGGGTCCCGCCGGCGTCCATGCCCGTAATTGCCAACAATCCACTGCCACCCACGGTTCTCGCGACAATAGCCAAGAGATAACAAAGCAGCCTGGAATGCCCAAGAAGCGTCGCAACCGCTCGATCAGCCCAAGCCGCGACCGAGGAGACAAACTCCTCTCTAATCGCGTCTAAACGCAATTAGCAAGCATCTTAGAAGGTGTCCTGAAGGGCGCTTTGCTCCGAAATCGAGCTCGGACCAATTTTCAAGAACTTAGCTAATAGAGAACTAAAATAGGAACTCGGTTGACGCCTCGTGAGCGGACACCGATTCTCGATCGCGAAACCACGAATGCGCCGCTTTACTGCACGCTGGCTTCTTCTTCGGCGGCACCGTGGCGGCGTAACAACTGGGGAAGGTTCTGCGAGAACGCCGAGCGCGGCAGAACCATGTCGCATCCTACTTCGTGCGCCTTTTGCTTTAGATCTCCCTGCACGTGCGAAAGAAACCCGATGATGGAAGTTCCCTTCTTCAGCTTGCTCTTCAGTTTGGGAATGAGCGTGAGGGGCTTGGCGTTGATGTTATTGAGGTCGAAGATGATCAGCGAGGGCTTCTCTTCTCCGTTTTGCTTCATCCGGTCGAGCAAATCCTTGTCGGTTTTTACGAACTCGACCTTAACATTCATTTTGCGCGCCGTTTCCTGGATCTTGGCCAAGAAGAACAAGTCGTCGACAAAAGCAAAGATACGCGAGTTCGTATCCGCTCGCATAGGCAATGGCTCAGGCTCAGGCGGGCGGTAGGAGGGCGCAAAACCCGGCCGTAGTCCCCGGCCATGTTTGTGGCCGTGCCCGTTGTCGCTCCCCTGGGCCGTCCGGTAGTTGTGATCCATGGGAGCGGTGTAGATGCCGCCGTGGTTTTGGCGATCGCGTCCCTGACCGCCCGAACCACCGCCACCGCGATGATTGGGCGGACGACGTCCGCGCCGCCGCCTGTTTCTCCCTCCGCCGCCGGAGGAGTGTCCCGGTCCTGCATTCATAGGTTTTCTCTTGTTGCGGTTCCCAACTTTAAAGATGAAAGGTTCTCGTGTGCCCTATTCGCCCGGGGGTAACACCCCACTCTCGCGCACGTCTCTTCGATGCGCGGAAACCCCGATGCGACTGGAAAAACAATCCTGAATGATCTTTTCCGTTTAAGCGCCTGGAGCCGATGGGCGCGGAGGGCCAACACGGGAAGCGTGGCCGTTGGGAACATCTTTATGCTACGCGTCCGGGCGATTCCACGCAAGTGCAAAGTGTCTCGCGTTTTGCACAGAAGTGTGAGGGCCACCCCCCACCTTCGCGGCAACTATTAGGATTGAACAAGCGGGGACTGAACTTCAAAAGGAGACTGAACTTCAAAAGGTCGTCCCAATCGGATCCTACGTTCGACGACGCACCTGGCGCGCCCATTTCATCGCGGCCCACCACAGTTCTCGCGCTTCGCTCTCAGTCACGTGCAATTGCCGGGCGAAGTCTTTAGCTTGTTCCCACTGGCCTGCCTCCTGCGCCAACATCAGCTGATAAATGGGGCCCAGCGGCCCAGCGCCTCCCATCAGCGCTTCCTTGGTATGCTGATCCAGTGAAATTTTTTCCAACGCGTCAGCCACGGGCACTTCGAGAATCGCGTCCATGAGCGAGACCAGGCCCACCAGAAAAAGATCGGACTCCGCTTTGGGCGCCTTGGGAGAAAGCAATTCGCAGAAGCGTGCCCGCACCAACGCCGACAGGACCCGGTCGGAAGATTTCAGCATGCCCGCCGAAATCAAAGCGACCAGCCGGATCCAGCGGCAGTAAACAAAACCCGCCTGCTGAGCGGCCAGGAACTGTTCCTGGGTTTCGATTTTTTCGGCCAGCATGCGGCGGCGCACTCCGCCCTGCCGCTTCACCAACTCCGCCCGCTCCTCTGGCGTGGTTCGCTCGAAGTCCACCTTGATCATGTCGGCCTAGCCAGCTACTTTCAGACGCTCACAGGCCGCGATCACCAGGTCATCGGGTTCTATGCTCTCCACCACCTCGACCACAGTCTGGCTGGAGGGGAGAAGCGTAATCCCATCCTTGAGGAGCAGTTCGCGGGTGCAGTTTATGAAGGCCCGCTGGCCGTCACATAGAACATCGAAGCCCATCAGAAGCGTACTGTCGAGAGTCTGGCGGGCAGCCGCTTCCAGGTCCGACGCACGAAAGAAATTCTCAATACCATCGCGGAACAGCAGCTCGTAGCCGAATACTTGCTGGTCGCGGTTCAGAATCGGCTGCCGGGCAACAAAGCGGAAGTCCTTGAGAAGGCCGGAATCAGCGTTCGGAGTGGATAGTGAAGACACGCCTTTCTCATCGGCAGGCTTCCACGGATACTAGAGAAACCCCGGCCCAACAACCCCGATGGCTGCCAAGGCAGGACGGAACGAAATCGTCCATCCGGCTTGCGGCCTGAGTCATCTAAAATGTCGTTTGATGATGCTGCGTTTCTGGAGGCGAAGGAAAATGCCCGCACTTGCAGCCGGCGTCAGCGCGCCGGATTTCAATACACGAACCCTGGATGATAAGCAGCTCTCCCTGAAAGAGGCTCTGGCGAGCGGTCCGGTCGTGCTCGCCTTCTTCAAGGTCTCATGCCCCACCTGTCAGTACGCCTTGCCGTTCTACGAAAGGTTATTCAAGGCATACAAGAACCAGCATGTTACTTTGGTCGGAGTCTCTCAGAATGACGTCAAGGACACCAAGGCCTTCGTGCGCGAGTTCGGCCTCAGCCTTCCGATCTTGCTGGACGACACCACGCGCTATCCCATCTCGAATGCCTATAGATTGACTAATGTGCCCACCATTTTCTGGATTGATCCGGAGGGCGAGATTGAACTTACCAGCGTGGGATGGTCGAAGCCCGATTTCGAAAAAGTAAATCAAAAGATGGCCGAGGCAGCCAGCATCGCAGCAGTTCCGTTGTATCAACGCGGAGAAGACGTCCTCGACTACCGTGCGGGTTGAAGCTCCAAAAACTGAGCCCGCCGGTCGGCGGGCGCAATCGAAATCAGTCGCTCGGTGGTCAGTGGTCAGCAAAGCGGCTATCGGAAAAACCCACAGAACCTTGACGCGTTTACTCAAGCGATGGCGGGATGCCCTCGCGCTACCTGGCGGGACACCGGCGCTACGTGCTGACCACTGGCCACCGACCACTGGCCACTGCCTGACTGACCTCTCGCCACTGCCCCTAAATTGCACTTCTCTCGTACAATAAAGCTTTCCCATACACTTTTGTCGCATCTCAGGAGCCCTGATTTCATCATGCGCAAGCGCCTTCTCTTGTTCTTCTTCATTCTCCCCGCAGGCCTCACCGCACAAACCGCGACCAAAGCGCCCAGTGCGGTGCCGCCGGCTCCGCGGCCTTCTTCGGCAGCCTTCGCTGCCATGGAAACCATCAGTCCGGAGCGAATTCGCGCCCACGTTCGCTTCCTTGCTGACGATCTGCTGGAGGGCCGTGGCACTGGACAGCGCGGCGGCGACATCGCTGCCGAATACATTGCCACCCAATTCGCGGTGTATGGGCTCAAACCCGCGGGGGACAATGGCACTTATATGCAGAAGGTGCCAATGGTAGGGATCACGCCGGCAGCAGGCACCACGTTCTCATTAGCGCCTTCGAGCGGAAATTCGATCGCGCTGAAAGTTTTGGACGAATACGTCGCCTACGATCAGACCCAGCAACCGCAATCTGACATCGATGCCCCCATCGTGTTCGTGGGTTACGGCATCAGCGCACCGGAATACAACTGGGACGACTACAAAGACACCGACGTGAAAGGCAAGGTTCTTCTGATGCTCGTCAACGAACCGGCCTCGGACGACCCGAAATTCTTCAAGGGCAAAGCGCTTACTTATTACGGGCGCTGGACGTACAAATACGAAGAAGCCGCCCGTCGGGGCGCCGTGGCAGCCATTCTGATCCATCAGACGGAGATGGCCAGCTATCCCTGGGAGGTCGTGCGCAATTCGAACTCCGGCGAAAAATCGTACCTAAAACTCGATGGCACGCCCAGGTTGAAAGCGGCTTCGTGGATTCAGTTTCCGGTTGCGCAGAGACTGGCGGATGCGTCCGGTGCGGACCTGAACAAGCTGATGACCAGTGCGCAATCGCGCGACTTCAAACCAGTGGCCTTCCCCGTGAAGCTAAAAGCACATCTCGTGAGTAAGATTCGACCCTTTGAATCGAACAACGTGATTGGCATCCTGCAGGGAAGCGATCCGAAACTTAAGGACGAGGCGGTACTCTTTACCGCGCACTACGATCACCTGGGTGTTCGTCCCGAAATGCCGGGAGACAACATTTATAACGGGGCGAACGACAACGCAACCGGATGCGGTGTGCTGCTGGAATTGGCGCGCGCCTTCGGCCAAGGCACTCAAAGGCCACGCCGCTCCATATTGTTTGCTTCGGTTACGGCGGAAGAACAAGGTCTGCTGGGTTCTGAATATTTAGGGAAGCACCCACCATTTCCCGCCAGTAAGATCACGCTCGACCTGAACTACGACGACCTTCCACCGCTCGGTTCGCCCGAGGAGGTAGAAGTTTCGGGAGCAGAACGCACGAACTTTTACCGCACTGTGCAGGCAACCGCGAAAGATTTTCGGCTCGCGATCCGCGCCGATTCGCATCCCGAGGCAGGCTACTACTATCGTTCCGACCACTTCAGCCTTGCGCGAGTGGGCATTCCCTCGTTTTCGGTGAACGAGGGCGTGAAGTATCGCGGACACGACGAAGCCTGGGGCCTCGCGCAGGACGAGGATTACAACAAGAAGCACTATCATCAGCCCAGCGACGAATACCGCCCCGAGATGGACTTCACCGGTGACGGTACGATGGCGCGATTCGGGTTCCTGCTGGGCTGGCAGGCAGCGATGCAACAGCGTTTGATCGGATGGGAGAAGGGCGATGAGTTCGAGGCGGCGAGATTGAAAGGCGGAAATTAGTGAGCAACCGGGAACGGGATGGCGCTACCGCTCTTCGATCTTGGTGGCTCTTCTTTGCGATCTTCGCGGTAAAAAGCTTTTGATCGCAGAGTTCGCGAAGGACTCGCAAAGATCGCGAAGGTCATGCAACAGGTCACCGTAGGCTGCAATCTCAATGGAAGGGAGATCAGCCGACAAGCGCATTCGGACCAGGGTGGTGCGTCGCGCTGGCGATGCTGTAGCCGGAGTAAACCGATATCGTGCCATCACCCGCCGCTTTACTCGACATGCGAAACGTTCGTGTCATGCGAGGTCAGAAGGCCGTCCTCGAAAGCATCGACCTTCGTGTGCAGTTGAACGAGCACGTTGCTCTCTTGGGCCCGAACGGTTGCGGCAAATCCACACTCATCAAGACCATCACCCGCGAGTGTTATCCGGTCGCGAGCGAAGCGTCCAGCATCACTCTGCTCGGGCGGCAGGACTGGAACGTCTTCGAGCTGCGCTCTCTTCTCGGCATCGTGTCCAACGATCTGATGTCGTCATGCACAAGCGATGCCAGCGGCCTCGATGTTGTGCTCTCGGGCTTTTTCAGCAGTACTGCGATCTTTCCAAACCACACGATCGACCCTCAGCACAGGGAGTTAGCCGAGGCGGCCCTGCGTCAGTTAGGGATCTTGCATCTCGCGGAGCGAGCTGTGCAAGAGATGTCGTCCGGAGAGGCCAAGCGCGTCTTGATTGCGCGTGCCCTGGTGCACAAACCGAGCGCGCTGCTGTTCGACGAACCCTGCAATTCCCTGGACATTTCTGCGCAACGTAGCTTGCGGGAGACCATGCGCGCACTCGGGAAGTCAGGAATCGGAATCTTTCTGGTCACACATGAGCTTGCCGACATCGTCCCCGAAATCGAGCGAGTCGTGCTGATGGCGAAGGGCCGTATCGTGGCTGACGGGCGCAAGGATGAGGTGCTCCAAGAAAGAAACCTGCGTGAACTGTTTGGGGTGGAGGTCAAACTCGTGCGGCACAACGGTTACTACCACATTTCTTGACGGCATCCCGAACCGCAAAACGGTGCGGAAGTGCGCGAAACCATCGCTTTTTTACGCCTCACAGGAAGCGGTCGGTCACAAGATCTCCTTAGCAATCCGTCGGATACGCGACCATGGCACCGGAAAAAACATTTGCGTCGCTCTGCAGGCAGATTTTTCGGGAGTCCGAAACTTATCTTCCCTTCCGGTGTTCAGCACAGGCAGGTCGATCGAGGCTCACCCTCAGGAAGGATGTACTCCCATGTCCTCGCGTCTGTGGCTGGTTGTCTTGGCTCTGTTGTTTCTTCCCGGTTGTAACAACACGTTGAACCCGTTTTGCGGAAGCGCGCGGCCGGCGCCCCTTATCGGTTCGCTATCGCCTAGTGCTGTCAGTTTTTCGCAAGTGGAGCAGGGTGTTGTGCTGGTCGTGAATGGAAGTCATTTCGTCTCGGCGTCTGAAGTGCTCATCAACGGCAGAGTGCTGGCAACAAACGTGACCAGCGCCCAGCAGTTGAAGGTGACACTCTCGACAGGTGTGATCAGCGGACCCGGCCCGGTTGACGTCACGGTCATGACCCCGAGCGGAAATTCGGCAGATCTCGGTTGCTCGAGTGGTGGCAAAAGCAGCGCCCTGGTGCTGACAATCAACTGAACAGCCCGCTGGCTCAGAACTAGTGATTGCGGTCTTCGGGCGCACGAACTTTCACGCCTCAGACCGTTTGTCTGCTACATTTGGTGGCGGCAGGCCCGCTGGGCTGACTTGTTTGCGGGATTGCCCACTCGTCGACCGC
>Ga0126372_10000353_pt1 | contig 15630 bp, 12 predicted proteins | sample PanSoiMetaPlot_6_FD_92762 | JGI IMG/M metagenome (GOLD analysis project Ga0126372, IMG submission 92762) | Tropical forest soil microbial communities from Panama - MetaG Plot_6 | ecosystem: Environmental > Terrestrial > Soil > Tropical forest > Bulk soil | place: Panama | collected 2016-02-17
CTGCAGCCCCGGCACCTGCGGGGGTTTCGGGCCGCCGCCGATCGCGAGGTGGGGCTGTTGTCACAGCTGGCGGCCCCGCTGTCCCGCCAGCGCGACCCCGATGCCCGCCAGCGCGCCGACGAGGTCGTGCGGGAACTGGCGGCGCTGTGCGTGCGGCTGCATGCGTTGCTGGTCAAGGCGGGGCTGCGGGCCGGGGCCGGCGGATAAGTCTGCCAGCCGTGGCCCGGCCAAACCCCTGGCTGGGGGAAACGTCTGGCAACAAACCAAGATGCACCGAGCGATCGCCTTCGCCGACGTGTAGCGTCGACGGTGTCCAAGGCGGTTGCGAACGGCAGTGTGGCACCGGGGAGGCGAGGTGGCGATGAGCGAGATGCGTGTCGTCGGCGTCCGGGTCGAGCTCCCGGCCAACCAGCCCATCCTGCTGCTGCGGGAGACCGAGGGCGACCGCTACCTGCCGATCTGGATCGGTTCGGTCGAGGCCACGGCCATCGCGCTCGAGCAGCAGGGCGTGCGGCCAAGCCGGCCACTGACCCACGACCTGCTCAAGGACGTGATAGGCGCTCTTGGTCGCACATTGCAACAGGTGCGGATCACCGACCTGCAGGAGGGCACCTTCTTCGCCGAACTGGTGTTCGACGGGGACGTCCGCGTGTCGGCCAGGCCGAGCGACTCCATCGCCCTGGCGTTGCGCGTCGGGGTGCCGATCCACGCCGAGGAGAGCGTGCTCGCCGAGGCGGGCCTGATCATCCCGGACGAGCAGGAGGACGAGGTCGAGAAGTTCCGCGAGTTTCTAGACTCGGTCTCCCCGGAGGATTTCCGCGGCGCCGACACCTGATCGAGCAGGTCAAACCGTGCCCGCCACACCGGGCTAGGCCAGGTCGGCGGAGGGGCGGATTCTCACCGTTTGGTGGAGGTTGACGCCGGGCCGCGCGTCGCGTTGACCCCAGGCGGGCGTCGACCTACCGTCAGGTGTAGCGCGAATCGCGCCGATGTGATTATCGGCGGCGGTCGCCGTGGGAGGCTCCCAAAGGGGGCCTCAGTCGAGGAGGGCAGCCGTGGCTGACGAGCCGAGGGCGGGGGCGCATGGCGTTCCCGAGCAGGGGGCGCTGTTCCCGGACGCTTCCACGCCCGACGACCTGGTCGGATACCGCGGTCCGGCGGCGTGCCAGATCGCCGGCATCACCTACCGTCAACTCGACTACTGGGCCCGCACCGGGCTGGTCGTGCCGTCGATCCGGGGCGCCAGCGGCTCGGGCAGCCAGCGGCTGTACTCGTTCAAGGACGTTCTGGTCCTCAAGGTGGTCAAGCGGCTGCTGGACACCGGTGTCTCGCTGCACAACATCCGTGTCGCCGTCGAGCATCTGCGCCGCCGCGGCGTGCACGACCTGGCCGGGGTGAGCCTGTTCTCCGACGGCACGACCGTGTACGAGTGCACCTCACCCGAGGACGTCGTCGACCTGCTCCAGGGCGGCCAGGGCGTGTTCGGCATCGCGGTCAGCGGGGCGATCCGCGAGATCAACGGGACGATCAGCCAGTTTCCGGCCGAGCGGGCCGACGGCGGCGTCGTGACCGCCATGCCCGAGGACGAACTCACCGCCCGCCGCAAGTCCCGCACCCGCCGCATCGGCTAGCCGGCCCTCATCGGGCCCTCACCCATTACGGTGAAAATAGATTCGCCCGCCGGCCTCCGGCGGCGCTGCGGGGGGTCCTCTCAGTCTGAGATGTTTTCATCTCGGCCGAGTGGCTCCGGCCGGGGAGCCATGCTCATTCAGAGCATAGGAAACGGCCGACCAGCGCAGGGTTGCGTCAAGCGCCTAGCGCGCGGCAAACATCAGGTCAAGCTCGTGTCACAACCAAGCTAAACGTTTACCCGAGTGGGTAACGTCGCACTTACGCACCTTCGAATTTGGGTAGGCTCGTACCGTAGTCGCCAAACCCGCGCGGGAGAGACTCCACTGCGACATGTTTGGCCCACGGACTCCTGTGTCTTGTGGCCATGACTTGGGTAGTGGGGCGCCGAAGGGGCAACACCTCCCCGGAACCTCTCAGGCCAGCGGACCGCGTGGGCGAGACGCCTCTGAAGGGCGCAGGTCGGGAGGCGCCGGACAGAGGGGGAGGGTGCGGGAGCGCAACCGCGCTGCCGGGACCCAAACTTCGCGTCGGAAGCCATGGTGATCGACATATGACTGACAAGCAACCACTCGCCGCGCTCGAGCAGGGCACCCCGTTCGTCGACCGGCACATCGGCCCCGGCCAGGCCGAGCTGGCCAGGATGCTGGACCTGATCGGGGTCGGCACGCTCGGCGAACTGGCCGGGCGGGCCGTTCCGGCGGGGATCATTGACCACGAGTTCACACCCGAGCTGCCGGCGGCGGCCACCGAGAGCCAGGCGCTGGCCGAGCTGCGCGAGCTGGCCAGCAGGCAGCGGCCGATGGTGCAGATGATCGGGTTGGGCTACCACGGCACCGTAACCCCACCGGTGATCCGTCGCAGCGTGCTGGAGAATCCGGCCTGGTACACCGCCTACACGCCCTACCAGCCCGAGATCAGCCAGGGGCGGCTCGAGGCGCTGCTGAACTTCCAAACCATGATCGCGGACCTGACCGGCCTGCCGATCGCCAACGCGTCGATGCTGGACGAGGCCACGGCCGCGGCGGAGGCCATGACGCTGGTCCGCCGCGCCGGGCGCCGCCGGTCCAACCGGTTCCTCGTCGACGCCGATGTGCTGCCGCAGACGGTCGCGGTGGTGGCGACCCGCGCCGAGCCGCTTGGCATCGAGGTCGTGCTGGCCGACATCACGGGCACAGCGGGCACCGCAGGTGAGCTCCCGGACGGCGAATTCTTCGGTGTGCTGCTGCAGTACCCCGGCGCCTCCGGCGCGGTACGCGACCTGGAGCCGGTCATCGCCGCTGCTCACGAGCTGGGCGCGATGGTGGTGGTCGCCGCCGATCCGCTCGCGCTCACGCTGCTGCGACCGCCTGGCGAGTTGGGCGCCGACGTCGCGGTGGGCTCCACACAGCGGTTCGGGGTGCCGATGGGCTTCGGCGGACCGCACGCGGCCTACCTGTCGGTGCGTGACGGGCTGGCGCGGCACCTGCCGGGTCGCCTGGTCGGGGTGAGCGTGGACGCCGACGGCTCGCCCGCCTACCGGCTCGCGTTGCAGACCCGTGAGCAGCACATCCGCCGCGAGAAGGCGACCAGCAACATCTGCACCGCGCAGGTGCTGCTCGCCGTGATGGCGAGCATGTACGCGGTGTACCACGGCGCGGACGGGCTGCGCGCGATCGCGACCAGGGCGCACCGGATGGCCGCGGTGCTCGCCACCGGGCTGCACGTCGGCGGGGTCGAGATCGTCCATGAGGAGTTCTTCGACACCGTGCTGGCCAGGGTCCCCGGCCGGGCCGGGGCGGTCGTGGCGCGAGCCCGCGAGCTGGGTGTGAACCTGCGGCTGGTGGACGCCGACCACGTCGGTATCGCGTGCGCCGAGACCACCACACGTGAGCACCTGACGCTGCTGTGGCGGGCGTTCGGGCTCGGCGGGTACGACCCCGATGACGTCGACGCCACCACCAGCGAGGTGCTGCCGGTGGCGTTGCGGCGCTCCTCGCCGTTCCTCGCCCACCCGGTGTTCACGGCGCATCGCTCGGAGACCGCGATGCTGCGCTACCTGCGTGCGCTTTCGGACAAGGACGTCGCCCTGGACCGGTCGATGATCCCGCTCGGCTCGTGCACCATGAAGCTCAACGCGACCGCCGAGATGGAGCCGGTCACCTGGCCGGAGTTCGCCGACGCCCACCCGTTCGCCCCGGTCGAGGACAACGCCGGGCTGCTCGCCGTCGTGGCCGACCTTGAGCGCTGGCTCGCCGAGCTGACCGGGTACGACGCGGTCAGCCTGCAGCCCAACGCCGGCAGCCAGGGTGAGCTGGCCGGGTTGCTGGCCATCCGCGCCTACCACCGCTCACGCGGCCACGGCGAACGCGACGTCTGCCTGATCCCGGAGTCGGCGCACGGCACCAACGCCGCGTCCGCGGTGATGGCCGGCATGCGGGTGGTGGTCGTGCGCTGCGACGACCGCGGCAACGTTGACCTGGACCACCTTCGGGCCGTGGTCGGCGAGCACCGCGACGACCTGGCCGCGATCATGATCACATATCCGTCCACGCACGGGGTGTACGAGCCGACCGTGACCCAGGTGTGCGAGCTGGTGCACGCCGCGGGCGGCCAGGTGTACATCGACGGCGCCAACCTCAACGCGTTGCTCGGCGTGGCCAGGCCGGGGACGTTCGGGGCCGATGTCTCGCACCTGAACCTGCACAAGACGTTCTGCATCCCACACGGCGGCGGCGGGCCGGGCGTCGGGCCGGTCGGCGTGCGCTCGCACCTCGCGCCATTCCTGCCCAACCATCCGGCGACGCGGCTGGCCGGCCCGGAGACCGGCGTCGGACCGGTCAGCGCCGCCCCGTGGGGTTCGGCGTCGATCCTGCCGATCTCGTGGGCCTACGTGCGGATGATGGGCGGCGACGGCTTGCGCCGCGCGACGTTGACCGCCGTCGCCGCGGCCAACTACGTCGCCCGCCGGTTGCGGGAGCACTATCCGGTGCTCTACACCGGCAGTGACCATGGCGCGACCCCACCGGGCTCCGCTGGCGGGTTCGTGGCCCACGAGTGCATCCTGGACCTGCGCGCGATCACCAAGTCCAGCGGTGTCACCGTCGACGACGTGGCCAAGCGGCTGGCCGACTACGGGCTGCACGCACCGACCATGTCGTTTCCGGTGCCGGGCACGCTCATGGTGGAGCCGACCGAGAGCGAAGACCTCACCGAGCTCGACCGGTTCTGCGACGCCATGATCGCGATCAGGGGTGAGATCGACCGGGTCGCCGCGGGGGAGTGGCCGGGCGAGGACAACCCGTTACGCAACGCCCCGCACACGGCCGCCTGCCTGGCCGCCAAGTGGGACCACCCCTACAGCCGGGAACTCGCCGCGTTCCCGTCCGCGACCTCGGGCCCGAAGATCTGGCCGCCGGTCCGACGCGTCGACAGCGCCTACGGCGATCGCCACCTGATGTGCTCGTGCCCGCCCCCACAGGCCTTCGCCTAGACGGGGGTCGTCCACGCTCAGCCGGCGGAGAGCAGCTGGCCGAAGGCGGCCTCGATGCCGCTGCCGTCCTTGGGGTTGTTGAACGTGCCGCCGGTGACGCGGCTGAGCTCGGTCAGCTGATCGCGGTCGATGTCTGTCCCGATCGCGATCACGCTGACGGGCAGCTCGACCGTGCCGCCGGCCAGCTTGGCCAGCTCCGGTTTGAACACCTCGTAGTTCATGGTCGGCGTGTCGTTGCGACCGTCGGTGATCACCACGACCCGGTTGAGCCGGCCCTGCTGGCGGTCCACCAGCGCCTGCCGGTAGACGGCGAGCACGCTGGGGTAGAGGTGGGAGTCGGCGGCCGGCCCGATGCCGGCGACGGCCTTGGCGAGCTCGTCGCGCTGGTTGTTGACCGGTCCCGTGGGCACCAGCCGGCGGTAGGGCAGCCCCTCGGGGGTGAGGTTGCTCGAGAACACCCACAGGCCCAGCGATCCCGACCCGAAGCGGTTGATCTGGCCGGCGATGGTCGCCTTGGCCCAGTCCAGCTTGCTGCGGCCACCGCCGCCGTCCTCGGCCATCGATTTCGACACGTCGAGCAGGACCGTCACGACCTGCCCGGTGCCGCCGGCGTTGGTCCAGGCCGCCGAGATCTGCTGGGTGGTGTTGGCGTCGGCGCCGGTCAGCTCGTTCTGGCTGACCGACCAGCGGATTCCCGGCGCCCGCTCCGGTCGCTGCTCGCTGCTTGGCACCCGCAGCCCGGCCAGGGACAGCTCGTTCTGCTGGTCCGGGCGCTGCAGGAACTCCCGAAGCTGCTGCGCGGCGCGCACCTGGAGCTGGTCGGTGTGCTCACCGGCGATCGCGACGAACGGGAAGTCCGCGGTCGGCGTCGGCCCGTCGACCGGCACCTCGACCAAGGCCCTCGCCGGTGCCGGCTGGCCGTCGATGCCGATGTTGCGGCGGTAGAGGTCGAACTGGAGCGTTGGCACCGCGTCGAACGCCGCCGCCGCCACGTCATCGGCGGCGGCCAGCGTGTTGAGCGCGTCGAGCGTGGTTCCCGGCGTTTGCGGCGGCGTCGCGGTGGCGAGCTTGATCATCGCGTCGTTGACCGCGGGCACGGTCAGGGTGTCGACGGTCAACGGGCCGACGCCCTTCGGGCTGGTGCTCGCCAGCATCGACTGCAGGGCCAGCGCGCTCGCCGGGTTGCGGGCCACGTCCGGCATGGCCAGGCTGAACCGTCCCCACTCCGGATGGCCGAACCGCCGCCAGCCGGCCGGCTCGGACACCAGCGCCGGCAGGTCATGCCACTGCAGCGCCTTGTGATCGCCCCCGCCGTCGGAGACGGCCTTGGCGGCCGCCTCCGGCATGGCCAGCACCACCGGGCTGGTCGCGATCGAGGTCGGCTGCGAGCCGAGCAGCCTGGCGTCCTGCGCGGACAGGCGGTTGATCCACAACGACGACTCGGGCAGCCACGCGCCCGGCCGCGCACCGAGCTTCACCGAGTCCCAGCCGGTCGTCAGGCCGTCGAGCACCGACTGCGGTGGCAGCGCGACCACCTCGGTGCGGATGCAGTGGTCCTGGATCACTGGCCGGGTCTTGGTCCACGCGTCGGCGGCCTGCCCGACTGGGCCGGCCATCGCCGGGGTGACCGCGACGGTGAGCACGGCCTCGCCCTCGGAACAGCCGGCCACCTGCGCCTGCAGCCGGCGTGTCAGGACGTCGCCGGTCCAGATCCAACCGAGCCAGCCCAGCAGCAGGATGAGCACGGCACCGACCACGACGAACGGCCAGATGGCCACGCTGCGTTCGGCCGGACCACCCGCAGTGCGGTGTCGAGACATCGACGACGCCCCTTTCAGCGCCAACCGGAGCGTGGCCTACCTCACGGTAACCAGCTGGTGGCTCTCCACGCCCCATACGCGGAACGCGAGAATAGTTCCCTCACGCCGATGGCGGAGGGCCTTCGTCGAGAATGTCACAAATCGTAACCATTACAGCGCACGCGAGTGATTTCGCTACGCAGATGGGGCCGAGTGAGCACGTTACGCACACAAGCGGTGTACCGCCTCGGTGGGCGATACTGGGTAGTGCCGGCGTTAGCGGGCGCGGGGAAGCGGGAGAGGAGACATCATGTGGCGAGTACTCGGGATCATCGCCTTGATCTGGGTGGGCCTGATGCTGATCGGGACGCTGCTCCACTTCCTGGCCTGGGTTCTTGTGATCGGCGCTGTGCTGTTCGTCGGCTCCGTCGTCTACACCGCGATCAAGAACTCGAGGCGCGACGCCATTCGCTGAGCCGCCGGTCAGCGGCGGGCGACGTGGGTGGCGTCGCGGACGGTGCCCACGTACTCCTCGACCAGGTCCTCGAGCGCGACCACGCCAAGCGTCCGGCCGTCCTGGCCGACCGCGCGGGCGAGATGGCTGCGTGCGCGGCGTAGGGCGGCGAGCGCCTCGTCCAGCCTGGCATCGGCCGGCAGCTCGGGCAGGCCGCGGATCCTGCTCCGCGGGATCTGGCTGTCTTGGCCGTCTTGGCGGGCTGGGTTGTCTTGATGGGCTGGGTTGTCTTGGCGGGTTGGGTTGTCTTGACGGGTGCTGTCGAAGCCGTTGTGGTCCAGGATGTCTTTGACGTGCAGATAACCGGTCAGCCGGCCATCCTGGGCGCGCAGCGGGAACCGGGAGAAGCCGGTGGCCGCGACCGCGCCGGCCACCTCGCCGACGGTCGGGTGCTCCGACAGCGTGGTCAGCCGTTCCATCGGCAGCAGCACATCGGCGACCGTGCGGTGCGCGGAGGACAGCGTCTGGGTGAGCCGCCGATGCTCGGCGGCGTCCAGCAGGCCCTCGCGGCGTGACTCACCGATCAGGTCGGCCAGCTCGTCGGAGGTGAACGCGGCGTCCAGCTCGTCCTTGGGCTCGATTCCGACCCCGCGCAGCACGCCGTGCGCGATGGCGGTGAACAGCCGCAGCACCGGCCTGGTGACCCGGCAGAAGGCGTAATGCGCCGGCACCAGCCACAGCGCCATCTTTTCCGGACCGGCGATCGCGAGGTTCTTGGGCACCATCTCACCGAGCACCGTGTGCAGCCCGGTGACGAAGGCCAGCGCGACGGTGAACGACACGGCATGCAACACCGGCGCCGGAACGCCGAACGGCCGCAGCGGCCCCTCCAGCAGGTGCGCTATCAACGGCTCGGCCATCGCCCCGAGCCCAAGGCCGCACACCGTGATGCCCAGCTGGGCGCCGGCGATCAGCAGCGGCAGCTCGCTGCCGGCCCGCAGCACCGTTGCGGCCGCGCCGACGCCGCTGGCCGCGAGCGCCTCCATCCGCTCCCGTTTCGCGGTGAGCATGGAGAACTCGGCGCCGACGAAGAACGCGTTGCCGGCCAGCAGCAGCGCGGTGACCAGCAGCATGAGCACGTCGTTCATTCGGACCGCCCGCCCTGCCCGGTGGCCGTCGGCGACGCGTCGCCGATCATCGCAAGGCGCAGGTCGGCGATGCGCTTGTGGTCCATCCGCATCACGGTCAGCCGCCAGCCGTCCACCCGCACCTCGTCGCCGACGTTGGGGATCCGGCCGAGCCGATCGAGGGTGAGCCCGGCGAGCGTCTCGTATTCGCCATCCGGCATGCGAAACCCGGTGGCCTCGGCGACCTCGTCGGCGCGCAGCAGCCCGGAGACCATCCAGCTGTCGCGGCCGAGCGGGCGCACCGGGTTGGCCTCCAGCCGGTCGTGCTCGTCGCGGACGTCGCCGACGATCTCCTCGACCAGGTCCTCGAGCGTGACGATGCCGGCCGTGCCGCCGTACTCGTCGACGACCACGGCGAACTGCAGGCCGGAGCCGCGCAGCCGATCGAGCAGCGCGTCGCCGTCCAGCGATTCGGGCACGGTGAGCGCCGGCCTGGCCAGCGACGCCACCTGCCTGCGGTCCCGTTCACCGGCCGGTATCCCGAAGATCTGCTTGACGTGTACCACCCCGCGGATCTGGTCCAGGTCGCCCTCATGCACCGGGAATCTGGAGAACCCGGTGCGGACGGCGAGGCTGACCAGGTCGGCCACCGTGGCGTCCGCGGGCAGCGACTCCACCTTGACCCGCGGGGTCATCAGCTCCTCCGCGGTGCGTTCACCGAACCGCAGCGAACGGTCCAGCAGCGTGGCGGTGCCGGCGTCGAGCGTGCCGCCGCGGACGCTGGACCGCACCAGCGAGCTCAGCTCCTGGGCCGAGCGCGCCGAGCGCAGCACCTCGGCCGGCTCGACGCCGAGCCGCTGCACGATCCAGTTCGCCGAGTTGTTCAGCCCGGCGATGACCCAGCGGAACGTGGCGGAGAACCTGGTCTGGATGCCGGCGACGGCCCTGGCGGTCGGCAGCGGCCTCGCGATCGCCAGGTTCTTCGGCACCAGCTCGCCGAACACCATCGACAACGCCGTCGCCAGCACGAGCGCGAGCAGCAGCGCCGTCCCGGTCGCCGCGCCGGGCGGCAGGCCGAGCGCGGTCAGGCCGGGCGCGAGCAGGGTGGCGAGTGCCGGTTCGGCGACGAAGCCGGTGAGCAGCGTGGTTATCGTGATGCCGAGCTGGGCGCCGGACAGCTGGAACGACAGCGTCCGGTGCGCCCGCTGGACGCGCCGGGACCGCTGGTCACCGACCGCCTCCACGTGCGCGTCGATCTGGCTGCGGTCCAGCGCGGTCAGGGAGAACTCGGCGGCGACGAACACCGCCATGGTCGCGGTCAGCACGATCAGCGCCAGCACACCGACGGCGCCAAGCAGGGCGCTCATCCGTGACCCCTCGAAGCACAGCCGGACCGGCGGTCCGGCCCGGTATTACACCCGGACACCGTGGCCATCACCCCAAGCGTCGACGGTCTCGCGTCATTCTATGACGTGATCTCTACTCTGCGGGCATGGGTTATCGCCTACGAATCGAATCGGGTTCGCCTACGAGCAGACCATCGGGTTCAGCCGGGCGGTGCGCGCCCGAGCGCATGTCTCGGGGCGCATGTCTCGGGGCCGTATGTCGCGGGGCCGTATGTCGCCGGGTGTATGTCGCGGTGTCCGGCACGGCGCCGATCTGGCCGGACGGCAGCGTCGACCCGAGCGTCGACCCCGGACGGGCTAGGACACCCGGCGGGGGTTGGCACGGCCGCTGACCAGCGCGCGCCGCGCCGTCCACTGCGCCGTCATCGAGTGCGGCAGCCGGCCGTTCGGGGGGCCGATCCAGGCCACGGCACCCCCGGTGACCGGGGTCGGCGGCAGCAGGATCCAGCGCCCCTTGCCGTGCAGCCGGACGCCGCTGCCGGCCGGTAGGTCGGCGATTCGTGGTGAGCCGGGCGTCACCAGAAACAGCCAGTTGCCGGTCAGCGGCACCGCGATCACGGAAGGCGGGCCGTGCTGGGACAGCATCGGCAGCACCTGCTCGCCCAGCTGCGCCGGCATCTCCAGGGCGTCGAAGACCTCGCCCGTGTAGCACGCGATGCCGTATGCCTGGTCTGTCCACCACTCCTCGACCGTGGTGACGTCGCGCGGGCTTCGCCCGCAGATCAGCCGATCGGCGGCCGGCGTCTCCACCGGCAGGATGGGCCACCCGGCCCGCGTGTAGTCAATGGCCGCCTCGCGCAGCCGCAAGTGAGGATCGGAAATCGACAAATGCACCTCTCGTTACAGGCGTTTCGCGAGGGTGGCAGCACAAGATCGCGCTACGATGCGCAGTGCGCGTGCCGGCCGCTATCCGGACACGCGTCAGCCTGAGCGGTCCGCCCTCGGGGTGTGGTTGTTGGTCCGGACTGGTGCCAGCCAGCCCGGATCTGGTTGTTCGTGCCAGTACACGCGGCCCCCGCCGCCTGACCTCCCTAGTTGGTTGATGACCGCCGAACCAGTGACTTCATGTGGCCGGCTGCTCCCCGGCTTCCAAGCCATGATCTCATGTCGTCTCACTTATTGCAATGTCTGGTCGCCGGGCGCCTGGAGACCGACGGCAACGCCCGCGTGGCTGGCGTCGACGTGCCCGCGCGTGGGCGTCACGCGTCTGAGTCGCCGCGGACGTGTCGCGGGACGCCAACGCGGCCCTAGGCCCACCCAGCTGGCGGGGCCGGCCGATGACTGACCCGATGAGCGACCGGCCGGCGTACAACCAGGTCGCCGAGCAGCTGCGCCAGCGCATCTACTCCGGTGAGCTGCCGCCGGGTTCCAAGCTGCCCAGCGAGGCCGGACTGATCAAGCAGTACAACGTCTCGCGGGTGACCGCCCGCGGTGCGATCAAGGAACTGCAGACCGAGGGCCTCATCGTGACCAGGCAGGGCAAGGGCTCCTTCGTCCGGGACCGGGAGCCGACCCGCAGGCTCCACGCGGAGCGCTACCAGTCCGACGCCGCGTACGCGGCCAAGCGGATCGCCGAACCGGCGACCTCGTACGGGTTCGACTACCTGGCCGACCGGGAGCGGTACCGGGTCGACACCAGCTTCCGCGAGACCCGCGCGTCGCCGCGGGTGGCCGAGCTGTTCGGGATCCCGGCAAGGGAAGCGGTGCTGGAGCGTCGGCTGATCTTCTACATCGACGACAGGCCGGAGCAGATCATCACCTCGTACCTGCTCCATGCCGTCGTTCGCGGCACGCCGGTGGCCGACCCCGACAACGAGCCCTGGCCCGGCGGGGCCATCGGCGCGCTCGCCTCGCTCGGAATCATGGCCGTCGCGGTGGAGGAGTCGGTCCGCTCCAGGATGCCGACGCCGGAGGAGGCGGACACGCTGCGCCTGGCCACCGGGGTGCCGGTCCTGGTGATCACCCGGCGCACGCTGGCCGAGGACAACCGCGCGGTGGAGGTCGCGGCCGACATCGTGCTCCCGGCCGACCGGGTGACCATCGACTACCGAATGGACCTGTCCGAGTAGCCGGCCCCGTCTCAGTCATGTCACGTTCTGGACATGACTGAGAACGTTCTGGACAAGCCAAAGCGGGTATGCCCGCGGAATGCCCGTAGGCTCGATACTTATGAGACGGATCATGGGCACCGAGGTCGAGTACGGAATCGCAGTACCCGGTGACCCGACTGCCAACCCGGTGCTTACGTCCACCCAGGTGGTGCTGGCTTACGCGGCCGCCGCCGAGCTGCCAAGGGCCCGGCGCGCACGCTGGGACTACGAGGTGGAGTCGCCGCTGCGCGACGCTCGTGGCTTCGACCTCGGGGCGCCCGGCATGCCGCCGCCGGCCGATCCGGAGCTTGACGACCTCGGCGCGGCCAACGTGATCCTGACCAACGGGGCGCGGCTGTACGTCGACCACGCGCACCCCGAGTTCTCCACCCCGGAGGTCACCAACCCCCGAGACGTCGTCGTGTGGGACAAGGCCGGCGAACGGATCATGGAGGAGGCCGCGCTGCGGGCGCGTACCGTGCCGGGCAACCCCCCGGTGCAGCTGTACAAGCACAACGTCGACGGCAAGGGCGCCTCGTACGGCTCGCACGAGAACTACCTCATGGCCCGCTCGACCCCGTTCACCGCGGTGATCGCCGGGCTGACCCCGTTCTTCGTCTCCCGCCAGGTGGTGTGCGGCTCCGGCCGGGTCGGCATCGGCGCCGCCAGCGAGGAGGCCGGGTTCCAGCTGTCCCAGCGCTCCGACTACATCGAGGTCGAGGTCGGCCTGGAGACCACCCTCAAGCGCGGCATTATCAACACCCGCGACGAACCGCACGCCGACGCCGACAAGTACCGGCGGCTGCACGTGATCATCGGTGATGCCAACCTCGCCGAGACGTCCACCTACCTCAAGCTCGGCACCACCGGGCTGGTGCTGGACCTGGTCGAGTCTGGGCACCGGTTCGAGGACCTGCGGCTGGCCGAGCCGGTCCGCGCCGTGCACCAGATCAGCCGGGATCCCGGGCTCAAGACGCTGGTCGAGCTGTCCGACGGGCGCCGGGTGACCGGCCTGGACATCCAGCGCGCCTATCACGAGCGGGTCACCGCGTACGTCGCCGCGACCATGGGCTCAGACGTCGACCAGGCCACCACCGACCTGCTGCTGTGCTGGGGCGAGGTGCTCGACGCCCTGGCCCGCGACCCACAGGAGTGCGCCGACCGGCTGGACTGGCCGGCCAAGCTGCGGCTGCTGGAAGGCTACCGGGCGCGTGACGGCCTTGCCTGGTCCTCGCCCCGGCTGCACCTGGTCGACCTGCAGTATTCCGACGTCCGGCTGGACAAGGGCCTGTACAACCGCCTGGTCGCACGCGGCTCGATGAAACGGCTGGTGACCGAGGACGAGGTTCGCGCCGCCATGACCAGGCCGCCCCTGGACACCAGGGCCTACTTCCGCGGCCGCTGCCTGGAGCGCTACCCGGCCGAGGTCGCGGCCGCCTCATGGGATTCGGTGATCTTCGACCTCGGCCGCGAGTCGCTCGTTCGCATCCCGACCCTGGAACCGCTGCGTGGGACCCGCACCCATGTCGGCGAGTTGCTGGACACCTGCCAGACCGCCCAGGAGCTGGTCGACGCTCTCACTCGAGGTTAACCGCGAGTTGCCAGTTACCGGACCGGCTACCTGACACTGCCGTCGCATTGCTGTCGAGTACCCCAGGCGGGGAGCATCACAGGGTCGGTAGTGTTCAACAGGGAAGCAGCGCATCCACCGGAGTGGACGCCGTATCGGTGGGGCGCTGCCGTTCACGTGAACGGGAGGCGAGATGTCCCAGGAGCAGACCAAGCGCCAGGGTGGCGGGGACGGTGACGAGGACGAGGCGGGTGCGGCACCGGCCGGTCAGGAGCGCAGGGAGAAGCTCGGTGAGGACGTCGACGCGATCCTCGACGAGATCGACGACGTCCTGGAGGAGAACGCCGAGGACTTCGTCCGGGCCTACGTGCAAAAGGGTGGGCAGTGAACAGCACTGACTTTGGTGCCCGGCTGCCAGCGGCGTTTCGGGTTCCGGGTTCCTCGTCGTTCGTGGAGTTCCTGGCGGCGGCGGCTCCCGACCTGCTGCCGGGGCGCCGGCCACTGCCCGCACTGCCGCAGGCGGCCGCCGGTCAGGGGACCGGTCTCGACGTTCCGCACGGCACCACGATCGTCGCGCTCAACTTCGACGGCGGGGTGCTCATCGCCGGCGACCGCAGGGCCACCAGCGGCAACCTCGTCGCGCAGCGTGACATCGAGAAGGTGTTCGTCACCGACGGCTACTCGGCGGTCGGCATCGCCGGCAGCGCCGGCATCGCGATCGAGACCGTTCGGCTGTTCGCCGTTGAGCTGGAGCACTACGAGAAGCTTGAGGGCATGCAGCTTTCGCTCGACGGCAAGGCCAACCGGCTGGCCGGCATGCTGCGCGGAAACCTGGCGATGGCCATGCAGGGCCTGGCGATGCTGCCGCTGTTCGTCGGCTTCGACCTCGACGCCGACGACCCGTCCAAGGCCGGGCGCATCGTCTCCTACGACGTCACCGGCGGCCGGTACGAGGAGACCGGCGGGTACCACGCCATCGGGTCCGGTTCGCTGTTCGCCAAGTCGGCGCTGAAGAAGATGCACAACCGCACCGACGACGTGGAGACCGCCAAGCGCAACGCCGTCGAGGCGCTCTACGACGCCGCCGACGACGACACCGCGACCGGCGGCCCAGACGTGACCCGCCGGATTTACCCGGTTATCGTCACGATTACCGGGGCAGACGGCGCGGTGCGGCTCACCGATGACCAGTCGGCCGCCATCGCGCAGGCGGTCGTCGCCGGCCGGCAGGAAAAGCCGGGCGGTTAACCCGCAGCCCCCGTTGTCCCCAACAGCCCCAACGACCTTGAACGCCGAGGAGCCCGCACCGTGACGATGCCGTTCTACACCTCGCCCGAGCAGCTCATGCGCGAGCGCTCGGAGCTTGCCCGCAAGGGAATCGCGCGGGGTCGCAGCGTCGTGGTGCTCAGCTATGACGACGGGGTGCTGTTCGTGGCCGAGAACCACTCCAGCACCCTGCACAAGGTCTCCGAGATCTACGACCGCATCGGTTTCGCGGCCGTCGGCCGGTACAACGAGTTCGAGAACCTGCGCATGGCCGGCATCCGGATGGCCGACCTGCGCGGCTACTCCAACGACCGGCGCGACGTCACCGGCCGGTCGCTGGCCAACGCCTACGCCCAGACCCTTGGCAGCATCTTCACCGAGCAGGTCAAGCCGTTCGAGGTGGAGCTGTGCGTCGCCGAGGTCGGCGGCACCTCCGAGGACGACCAGCTGTACCGGATCACCTACGACGGCTCCATCTACGACGAGCCCGGGTTCGTCGTGATGGGCGGGCAGACCGATCCGATCAGCTCGGCCATGCGCGCGTCCTACTCGGCGAACATGTCGCTTGCCGACGCGTTGGACGCCGCCCTGCGCGCGTTCAAGTCGGTAGCCGGCGGGTCGGGCGCCGCCGCGAACGCCACGGCGGCCGCCGGCAATGGCAGCGGCCGCGACCTCGAGGTGGCCGTCCTGAACCGCCACCGTCCCCGGCGCTCTTTCCGCCGCATCACCGGCGCGGCCCTCACCCAACTCATCGAAGCCGGCAAACCCGCCCCCTCCGACCCGGACACCCCTCCCAAGGACCCGGACCCCGCCACCC
>Ga0126372_10000355_pt1 | contig 15589 bp, 17 predicted proteins | sample PanSoiMetaPlot_6_FD_92762 | JGI IMG/M metagenome (GOLD analysis project Ga0126372, IMG submission 92762) | Tropical forest soil microbial communities from Panama - MetaG Plot_6 | ecosystem: Environmental > Terrestrial > Soil > Tropical forest > Bulk soil | place: Panama | collected 2016-02-17
CAGGCGGTCGCGCCAGCCCAGGTCGCGCGCTCGCGCGTTCCGAAGATCCGTTCCAGAAGGAGAGAGCACATGGCTCAGGGCACCGTGAAATGGTTCAACGCCGACAAGGGATACGGTTTCATCGCCCCGGACGACGGCACCGCCGACGGCGAATACCAGGCCGCCGCCAAGCTCGCCCAGGCCGCCTCGGTCATGGCCGCCGACCCGGCCGCCTTGCAGCTGCGGCTGCTGCAGACCGTCGTTGAGGTGGCCGCCGAAAAAAACAGCCGCGTCATCATCGTGCCCGTCCCGGTGGAACTGCTGCGCTTCCTCGACCACGCAGCCTCCGCGGCTGGCCAGGCCCACCGGTCAGCGCGGGAAGCCCAGCCCCAGCCGGTCGCTCACGCGCAAGCTGGCCAGGACGAGAAACCTGCACGGCTGTCCCCGCAGTCACCTTTGGCCTAACAACGCCGGCGGCACCCATAGCCAAGCCTTACCGGCAAGCGGTCCGCACCAGCCCGGGCCGCGCACACGCGTCCCGAAGATCGCCTCACCAGGAGAGGGCATATGGCTCAGGGCACCGTAAAGTGGTTCAACGCTGACAAGGGGTATGGTTTCATCGCCCCCAACGACGGCGCCAATGACGTCTTCGTTCACCACTCCGCCATCCAGACTGACGGTTACCGGAGCCTTCAGGAGAACCAGCGGGTCGAGTACACGACCGTACGGGGGTCTAAGGCGGGTTATGTGGGTTGGCCTATGCCTCGGTGAGGCAGACAAGCAGCAGTGTGTGGGCGGCGATGGTTGCTGCGGTCCTGGTGAGCAGGCCGCAGAAGCTGTGCGCGCCGTGGCGGGCGAGTTCCATGCGGTCGGTGATCTCGCTGAAGGTGGTCTCGATCCGGTTGCGCCATTCGGCGATGACCTTCAGCAGGGCCGGCGGCATGCTGGCCCGCTGCTTTTTATCCGGTGGGACGAGCACGGCTGTGCCGCGGGCGGCCTGCGCGGCGGCGAAGGCCCGGCCGCTGAAGCCCTTGTCCGCGAGCAGGTCACGTGGCCGCGGCCCGGTTTCCAGCAGGTCTTCGGCGACCTCGCGCTCGTTCACTGCGGCTGGCACGATGGCCCAGGCGCGGACGATCCGGCTGCCCAGGTCAGTTTTGGCGGCGAGCCGGAAGCCGTAGAACCATTCGGCGTGGGCGGCGTCGCGGCCGAACCGGGCGGCCAGGTCGTTGCCGGGCCCGGTCCAGCCGTCCGCGCCGCGGACCCGGGAGGTGTGCCCGGCCGGCAACGCGGTGGTATCGACCTGCTGGCAGTCATCAGCGGGCCGCCGGGCCGCCAGCATCGCCCGCAGCTGCTCGAACGCCCCCCACAGCCAGCGGATCCGCCGGTTGGCCTCGCTTTGCTGCGGCAGCCGCGGGAACAGGTGCGCCCAGTCGCGGGCCACCCCGGCCAAAAACCCGGCCTCGCTGCGGCGGCCCAGCAGGTGCCGCACCAGCGCGATGGCCAGCAACTCGGCGTCGGTGCAGGCCGGCGCTGGCCCCGGCCGGGCCGCGATCGCGACGGCGCCAGCACCGATCGCGTCGTCGACCAGCACATACACGTAGACGAACAGATCCTCGGTTGGCAGCATGGCAGAGGGCCTCTGCAGGACAACGGATTCGACACCCACTTGTCTCTCGCAGAGGCCACCTCACGTCAAGACCACAAGGATCAACCCACATAACGCGCCTAAGGGCCCGCAGGCCGAGCAGGTCCGGCCGCTGTAGCCCGTTCGGTCACGCTGTCCGCCCACATTGGCGGCCAGCCACCAGGGAGGGGTGGTTCTGCGGAACCGCCCCGCTCCCGCGGCGCGATCTTAGGGCAAGATCGATTACGTGCGGGCCGCGGCCTCCCGCAGAACTGGGCGCGCCGGCTCATGCCGCCGCAGCGCACTGTGATACCGGCAGCACTGAGCGAGGCGGCACCACCATGGCCTGCCGCCATGCGCGTACGTGGATGAGGGGTGCTACAGCTTGGTGAGCTTGGGGCACGGAAGAGGGATTCGCCGTTGATGCGGCCGGAAGTCCACGAGCACGGCGCCTTCTTGTAGGCCGAGTATGACGCCGAGCCCGTACTTGTCGTGTGTCACCTGATCGCCCACGGCGAACGTCTCAGGGGGCTGCGCCCGAGCCGGGGGGCTGAACGGGCTGCCGGGCAGGTGACGCTGGGCCGCGCGGCGGGGTGCCTTCATAGCTACCATCATGCGCCTCCCCTGCCCAGGCCAGCGGGGCCGGCCAGCCGCCGGGCACCGCTGCCGCACGCACCATGGCCCCGGGTCGGGTAGTGTCCGTGGCGCACTGTATCCAGTGAGGCGCAGCCATCGGGGCGCGCTGGTCGTACGTCGCTGAGTGAGCGAGCTGGTTTCCACGGACGTGGCGGCCCGCAAGAGATGCGGCCATTAAGTTCCGGAAGACGCTCTTCATGACGGCTCAGCCCATCGAACGTACTGCTGCCCTGCGCCAGGAGAGCCGGCGTACCAGGCAGGCGGACGCGGTGCACAACCCTACCTTCACCTCGCTGGGCGTGCCTGCGCCACTGGCCGCCGCGTTGACCGCAGCGGGCGTTGACGAGCCCTTTCCCATCCAGGCCGCCGTCTTGCCCGATGCTCTGTCCGGTGCGGACATCCTCGGCCGGGGCCAAACCGGGTCCGGCAAGACTCTCGCGTTCTGCATTCCGCTGGTCGCCAGACTGGCCGGCGGGCACACCAGTGCTGGCCGTCCCCGCGGGCTTGTCCTGGTGCCGACCCGCGAGCTGGCCAGCCAAGTCCAGGCCGTCCTGCAGCCGCTGACCAGGGCCGCCGACCTGAGGGTCGCCACGATTTTCGGTGGCACACCGCAACGGCCGCAAGTGGCGGCGCTGCACAACCGGGTAGACATCATCGTCGCCTGCCCGGGCCGTCTTGCCGATCTGATTGACCAGGGCCATTGTCATCTCGGCAACGTCGAGGTCAGCGTTGTGGATGAAGCCGACCACATGGCCGACCTGGGCTTCCTGCCCCCCGTGCGCAGGCTGCTGGAAGCGACCCCACCGGAGGGCCAGCGGATGCTGTTCTCCGCGACCCTTGACCGCGCCGTCGATGTCCTGGTCCGCCGGTTCCTTCACCATCCGGCCGAACACGCCGTCGACCCGCCCGGGGCTCCCGAGCCGATAGTCCATCGCCTGCTCACCGTCGACCCCGCTGACCGGGCAGCGGTTGTCGCCGCCCTCGCCGGGGGCGGCAAGCGGTCGCTGATCTTCACCCGGACCAAGCACAGCGCACGCAAACTCGCCCGGCAGCTGACCGCCGCGCGCATCCCCGCCGCCGAGTTGCACGGAGACCTCACTCAGCCCATCCGCGAGCGCAACCTCGCGCGCTTCGCGTCCGGGGTCATCCGCGTGCTGGTCGCCACCGACATCGCCGCCCGCGGCATCCATGTGGCCGGCATCGAGTTGGTCATCCACGCCGACTCGCCCGCCGAGCACAAGGCCTACCTGCACCGCTCCGGACGGACCGGCCGGGCCGGAGCCAGCGGCGTGGTGGTCACCCTGCAAACCCCCGCACAGGCACGCGACGTCCGCGCCCTGATGCGCAAGGCACGCGTCGTCCCGCTCGCCGCCACCGTCACGCCCAACTCCCCGCTGCTGCAGTCGATAGCCGGGAAACCCGCCAAGCCACCGACGCCGCGACCGCACCTAGCTGCTGCCGAATCGGAAACCGCCGCCGCGGCAAGCCTGGCAACCGGGCGCCGAGCGGCCGCCATGTCCGCCAGCTACCGGGACCGGCGAAGGCGCTGACCCAGATCTTTAGAGGCAGGAGGGCCATGACGAAGAAGGGCCCGGGAAGGCCATGGTCGCTGGCGGGGTCGGCGCGCTCGGCCCGGGATGCCAGGATCGCGGCCGTGCGGTGCCTGCGGCACGGTGCTGCCGAGCAGCGGTGGTATGCGGCGATGCTCGCGCACGGTCATCAGGCCTGGACTGCGGCTGGTGGCGACCCGGCTGCTGTCCGTGCGGTGGAGTTCGCGGTGACGGGGTATCCGCCTCCCTACCTGCAGGACTGGGAGCAGGCAGCCGCCGTGGTGCTTGCCGATGAGGAGCGGGGCCTGGCGCAGGCCGACTTGTATGTGTTAACACCGCAGATGCTCGATGTGGTCATCGCCGCTGCGCAAACCTTGGACTTCACCGATCTGGGACTGTTGACTGAGGACGACCTGCCCAGCCCAGCGGGTGTCGTTGTCCTGCTCCGCCCGCTGGTTACCCGACTGCCAACCGGCACCCTGCAGCACAATCTTGCGTTCACGTGGCGGTCGCCATGGCAGATCCCGCTCCCGGAGCGGATGGGCTTTCAAGGGGCGGAGCTGCCCGCGGTAAGGATGTCGTCCTACCTCACGCCCACAAGCGCCCACCGAGACCGGGTGCAGGCCGCCCGAGCCGAGGGCCAATCTCTGCCGCCGCTGTTGCTGGACACCGTCTGGTCCCTGCCGTTGCACCCCAGCGGACCCGTCCAGGCCCATGACCGGGAGCGCTTTGAGACCGAGATACGGCGGCTCAACACCGGTTACTGGGAGAAAGAGGCACGTCGCGCGACTGCCCGGGGCGAGGACCAGGTGACCGGTGAGTACGCCTCGGGCCAGATCCTCGATGAGGGCGACGATGGCACCTTCGGGTCCCGGTTTCTTTATGCTTTCTGGCGTCTGTGCGAGCAGAAGATCGCCACACAGCAGGCCAGCGAACCCGGCCACAGCGCGCGAGTAGCCGCCGACCGGGCCGGTGTGTCACCGGAAGTGCGGGTCATCGCCCTACGCCGCGCTGCATCACCCGGCCAGTCCACGGCAGAGTCCGGCCCACACCAGTGGCATCACCATTGGGTGGTACGCATGCACAAAGTCCGGCAATGGTATCCAAGCCTCCAGCAGCACAAAGTCATCTACCGCGGGCCCCTCATCAAGGGAGACCGGAACAAACCACTCCTAGGCGGGGAAGTTGTCCGCGGGCTGATCCGCTAGAGCAACCACGCTAGCTGCCAGAACGGTACCGGAGCATGCTTCACACCCATGCCCCTTAGCGCTCACTACGTTGCCGGAGGCGCCCATGGTAGACCGCAATGCCGAGTCGTTCCACGGATGAAGATCAATACCACCTTAAATCCACCCCGAACTGGGAGCCGGTGAGCGGATTCGAACCGCTGACCTGCCGTTTACAAGACGGCCGCTCTGCCAACTGAGCTACACCGGCGGATAACTCGCTGCATGGTAGCCCACCCCGGCCGTGACGTGCTCATCTGAGCTTTGACCTGCGGAACTGCCCTCAATGCTGGTGGCCGCAGAAGACCGACCGATGCGAGTATCTCCGGCTTGGCTCTGTCACATCGACGCCAGTTGGTGCGTCTGATAGATGACGTCTCGCGACGGGAGAAGGTGGCGGATGAACGCCAGCGAGGGACGGCTCCTTCGACCACGGCCAGGAGCGCCTGCCCGGCCGGCGGCCAAAGCAGTGGTGCACGGGCTGCACCGTCGTCCTCCCGGTTCGGCACGGCGGCACTTTGGTGCCACCGCGGCCTGCGGAAGATTCCACCCATGGAGTGCACCTTCGAGTGACGCCCGCAGCGGCGCGGCTCCATACCGTTTTCTCCAAGAAGCCAGCCCCGAACCTTCCCTATCACCGGGCCGGACCTGGCCGAGGAGATCAGAGATGAAGTGCAGCGGCACACTGCCTGCTCACCCCCACGGCTCGGAGGCGGCATGACCACGACCTTTGCCGGATATAGGCCTGTCCGGCAGCGGGAGGAAGCAACCCGGGCTACGGAGACGTCCCGGCAGCGCGCGGCGCGGTTTGAACGCGACGCGCTGCCGTACTTGCAGCGGTTGTACAGCCCGGCGCTTCGTCTCACCCACCACCCGGCGGATGCCGAAGATCTAGTTCAAGAAACACTTACCCGGGCATTCGCCTCATTCGCCCAGTTCGAGCCCGGCACCAACCTGGGGGGCTGGCTGCACCGCATCCTCATCAACAGCTTCCTGACCAGTTGCCGGAAACGGCAACGCGATGCCGTGCCAACCGCCGAGATCCAGGAATGGCAGCTGGCCCGCTCCCTGTGCCCCACCACCTCCGGGCTGGGGCCCGCCGACGTCGAGGTCATGGAACAGCTGCTCGACCCCGAGGTCACTCGCGCGTTCTGCCAACTCCCCGAAGATTTCCGCACCGTGGTGTACCTGGCCGACGTCGAGGGCTACGCCTACCGGGAGATCGCCGGCATTACGGGAACACCGATCGGGACCGTCACCTCGCGACTGCACCGAGGCCGCCGCCAGCTACGCGACCTGCTCCAGAACCCTGTGGGCACCGACCGCCCGACCATGGTGACCGAACTCCGCAAGGCCGGCCCAGAGACATCCCACCCATGCAGGTCGCGATGACCCATGGGCTTTGCGCTGCCTCCAGCGTCTGGGCGCTACGCGCCGGCCGGATGCGTGGTGGGTTCTTCGGTACGGAGCCGATGCCTCATACCGGTGACACGAAGGGGAGAACCCTGGGAACCGGTACCACGCGGCGGGGAACCAGCATGCCACGCGAGGACCACCCTGATGCGGCGCGGCGCCGCGACACGGCTCGACACTGGGTTCCGATGTTCGTCAACGGCCGGGGATCGGCGGCCTCCCGGCGTGGCCGGCCCTGGGCTTGGGCGCTCGCTGTGGGATTGGTGGCAGCGGCCGCAATCCGCCTTCCGGGCGCGGCGGGCGATCTGCGTGCCGCAGTCACCCACCTGGGCGGGCTGCGGCTGGCATGGCTTGGTGCGGCCGTTACCGCGCAGAGTGTGTCGCTGGCCAGCGGCGCGGCGGCGCAGTGCCAGTTGCTGGCCGTCGGCGGGGCGCGGTTGCGATGGCCGGTCGTATTCGGGCTGGTGCTCGCGTCCACCGGACTGTCCAAGGTGATGCCGGCCGGGCCGGTCACCGGCGCCGCCTGGCAGGCACGGCAGTATCGCCGCCGCAACGCGAGCACCCCGGCGGGGGTGTGGGCGGTGCTGGCCGGAGGATTCACCTCCATCGTGGTGATCGTTGCCCTGCTGCTGGCCGGAACCGCGGTCGCTGACGTTGCCTCCCTGCCGTTGCTGGCCTGCGCGCTGGGGGTCCTGGCCGCCGGGGCCGCCGCGCTGACCTGCATGCCACGCCGCGCCCAGGCGCTTAGCAGCTGGCTGAGCCGGCGCCGCCGCCGCTCAACCACCGCCACCCAGCTTGCCGCGGCCACGGCCGGGATGTCATCCCAGCGGGCCAGGCCCGGCTGGGCTGTGGGGGTGCTGGCGTGCACCAGCGCGGGGCTGCTCGCCGAGACAGCCGTGCTGGCCGCTTGCTTCGAGCTGGCCGGACTCCCGATTCCCTGGCGGGGCCTGCTGGCCGCCTACGCCACCGGACAGTTGGCCAGCCGGCTCGTGCCGCTTCCCGGCGGGCTGGGCGGGATGGAAGCCGGCGTGCTCGCATCGCTCTCCCTTACCGGCACCCCGGCTGCAGGCGCCGCAGCCGCGGTACTCGTCTACCGGGTGGCCGGGTACTGGGCCATCGGCGCGGCCGGGGCCCTCACCGCGGCCGTGCTCGCCCGCCAGCGGGTGACAACCATGCCAGCACGGCCACCACTGCAAACGGGGGGAGACGGGCAACCATGATCGCGCACGTATCCATCTTCGACGCGCTCGATGACGACGAGCTGCACGAGCTGAAAATCCACGCCGCCGACTGGATGGCCGAGGCCGCTCACGGCTACGAGAGCACTGGCAGCGCCGCCTCGTGGCGGCTGTCCTGGGAGTTCCACGACCTTCACATGGAACTGCGGCGCGAGCTGCAGGCTCGCAAAGCGAGGCGAGCGGCGGCATGACTTGCCCCATATGGCCATCGGTGCCAGGCGTCGGCCTGCGCTCCTCCGGTACCCCTGCCCGGGCCGCCGCCCACGCCCTCCAGCGGGCAGCAGCATCCCGGCAGGCCCCGGCACCGTCTCAGGCGGCACGCTGGCGCACGCTGCGCCGGTACTGGCAGATCGTCCCGCTTGCGGTGGTGTTGTGGGCGCTGGATGCCGCGGACAAGTTCCGTGGCGGAGCACAAGTCGCCGGGCTGGCCCACGCCCCGGTCATCAACCAGGCCAGCGATGCCCTTGGCGGGGCGATCGCGAAGGTGATGAACCAGTGGACCAGCAGCCACCCGCTCGCTGCCGCTCCGGCGACCGCCTACTACATCGTGCTGCATGTGCTGGTCGCCGGGACGGTTGGCGTGCTGCTGCTGCGCTCGGGTCACCCGTCCTACCCGCGGCACCGCAATGCCCTGATAGCCACGGGGGTCGCCGGGCTGGTGACGTTCTGGGCCTACCCGGTCGCCCCGCCGCGGATGCTGCCCGGCTACCACGACACGGCCGCCGCCACCGTGCCCATCTTCCACAGCCTGCTGGAAACCCACGCCGCCGACCAATTCGCTTCCCTCCCCTCCCTGCACGTCACCTGGGCGCTGTGGGTCGCCGTCGCCACCAGGCCGCTGCTACGACAGCGCCTATGGCGCATTGCCATCTGGGGCTACCCGCTGCTGACCACCGTGGACGTGCTCGCCACCGCCAACCACTACCTGCTCGACGCCGTCACCGCCCCCGTTGTCCTCGCCATCGGCTACGCCACCGCCGCCGCGCTCCCCGTCGTGACGCGCCACATGCACCGGCCCCGCCGGGCCACAGGCACACACCCGCCAACCGGGCCGCAGCACGCTCCGCCCGAGGACACCATCCACAGCCCTGGGCCTGATCTGCTAGCACCGCGAGGAGATGACAGTGAACCGCATCCGCATCAACAGGCCGAGGATCCGGCACGACCGGCCCTGGCTTGAGATCTTGCCGACCGATCTCCGGGACCCCGACGTGGTCCGGGCCAAACCCCTCGCCCGAGCTCAGCATGCCGACACCTCCCCCGGCAACGGGCCCACCGGGCGGCGATAATGCAGGCGAGCCTGATCGAACTGGGCCCCATCACCCGGGTCGAGCGGCGGGGAGCATGTCATGTCCCATAGCTCCCTAGCCGTTCTGGCCAGACAGGCGGCAGCGGTGGATGGCCTGCTGCCATGCCAGCGCGAGGACGCGCAATTGTGGTTCTCAGATTTGCCATCCGACCTGGAACTGGCCAAAGCGCACTGCCGACCCTGCCCGATCCGCCGGCTCTGCCTTGTCGGCGCGGAAGAACGGCGCGAGCCGCTTGGGGTCTGGGGTGGGGAGATCTTCGACCGCGGCGCGATCACCCCGCGGAAGATACCGCGCGGACGCCCGCCCAAGACATCTGGACGAGATCACTCATCCGCTACCTCGTGATCGCCCGGTAGGCCGGACCCGGCAGCACGCAGCAAGGCTGCGGTCAGGATGACCGCCCAGGCAGGTCACGTCCCGGCCCGGATCGCGTGTCATTGTTGCGCTTCGCCTTCAGCGCTGGCGTCCAGCCGACGCACAGATACCAGCGATAGTCCGAGGTCACGGATCTTAACCAGCAACGCGTGCAGCGCGGGCTGATCAGAGAGCTGGCCGAATATGACCGTCTGGGTGCCGTCGCTGGTTACCCGGAGGCCGCCGAACCAGTCTGCCCAGCACTCATCGAGCACACCGTCGACGCGGATCTCGTAATAAGCAGACAGTCCTGGGCCGGTCACCGCCGCTCATCCCTCCCTCTGGTCGCTGCATGTTTGGGTTCTCCCTGCACGCTACGATCGAGCCCCTGGCCCGGGCGTCACCCGAAGGTGCCGATGCGGGGTGGAATCTTTCAACGGATCCTGCTGAGCACGGCCGTGCCGTCGGCCCCATGCTCGCGGGCGCAGGAGGTGACAGCGCGCTGCGCTGTGCGGCGGCAGCCACAGGACAGGGCCATCAGCTATCTGGCCTTTGGCCCTTAGAATGTCGGCACCCAGCAGGACGCTGGCCACATCTGGACTGGCTCATGTGTAGGTCGCCAAAGGCTGAGCTGCCTGCGGTGACCCCGGGGTGGGTTGCCGCCGCTTCAGAGCGCGATATCCTGCTGGCCACCAAGCTGCATGTGCCCCAGCCGCAGCGCGGGTCCGTGGGGCGCGCGCGCCTGGTGGCGGCGCTTGAGGGAGGGCTGGCAGACCGGCTGATTCTGGTTTGTGCCCCAGCGGGGGCGGGGAAGACGGTGCTGCTCGCCGACTGGGCCCGGAGTAGCCGCCGACCGGTCGCATGGCTGTCGCTGGATGAAGCGGACAACGACCCGGCACGGTTTTGGCGGCACATGGTTGCCGCGCTGGACCGTGCGCGGCCGGGGGTTGCTGAGCGGGTTGCGCCGCTGTTTGGTCCGCCGGCGCCGTCATCGTTTGATGGGCTGGTGACGGCGGTGATCAACGAGCTGGCCGCCCAGGCGGATGACAAGGAAGTGATGCTGATCCTCGACGATTATCACTTGATCGATGCCCAGCCGGTGCATGAGTCGCTGGCATTCCTGCTTGAGCACCTGCCGCGAGGGCTGCATCTGGTGCTGGCTAGCCGCATCGACCCGCCGTTGCCGCTGGCCCGGCTTCGGGCTGGCCGGCAGCTGGCCGAGCTCCGCGCCCCCGACTTGCGTTTCACCGCCGACGAGGCAGCGGCCCTTCTGCGCGAAGCGATTGGCGCTGACCTGCCTGGCGCTGAGGTGGCGGCACTGGCGGCCCGTACGGAGGGCTGGGCGGCCGGGCTGCAGCTGGCTGGTTTGTCCTTGCGGGGACAAGCCGATACTGCCGGGTTTGTAGCGGCGTTCAGCGGCAGCCACCGCTTTGTTCTGGACTACTTGACCCAGGAAGTGCTTGGGCAGCAGAGCGGGGCGGTACGCCGGTTCTTGCTGGAAACCTCGGTGCTGGAGCGGCTGTCGGGCGAGCTGTGCGACGCCGTCACCGGCCGTACCGACAGCCAGGCGATGCTGGAGGCGATCGAACGGGCAAACCTGTTCTTGGTGCCACTGGATGAGGTACGCGGCTGGTGGCGCTACCACCAGTTGTTTGCCGACCTACTGCGCGCCCGACTGCGGCAGCAACAGCCCGAACGGGCACTTGACCTGCACCGCAACGCAGCGGCCTGGCACGACGAGCATGGCCTTGCCGGGGAGGCGGTGCGGCACGCGCTGGCGGGAGACGATCCCACTTGGGCGGCCCGGCTCATCGAGCGGTACCTCGATGAGTTCCACCTGCGCAGCGAGCGAGCGACCTTGCAGCGGTGGCGCGCTGCACTGCCCGCTGACCTGGTCGCATCCCGGCCGCGGCTGTTGCTGGCCGAAGGGCGGATGGCCCTGCTCAGTGGCCGGATCGAGGAAGCCGAGACGTCGCTGAAGGCAGCCGAGCGAGCGTGGCCAGCCGCGCCGGACGGCGCCGAGCCGTATGAGCCGTCGGTTGGCCGGTCCGCGAGCGCGTTCGCAAACGTCCCCGCCTCGATCGCGATTGAGCACGCCTACCTGGCCGAATTCCGCGGTGACGCAGAGGGCATGGCCATGTCCGCGTCGCAGGTGCTGGATGGGCTCGCCGAGGACGAATGGATGCTGGCATCCCTAGCCCAGGAGCGCCTGGACGTGGCCGAGTGGCTGCGCGGTCGGCTACCAGCGGCCGAGCAGGGCATGGCCCGGAGAATTGCCGGGTTCCGGGCCGCCGGGGAAGCCACGCTGGCAGCGTGGAGCGCCCATTATCTGGGTCTGGTCCAGCGCGCTCAGGGACGCCTGGACGCGGCGCAGCGGACCTACCAGGAGGCGCTGGAGATCACTGCACCGCCCGGCCGCCCGATGCTGCCCGCGGCAGGCGGCGCCTTCGTAGGGCTAGCGGAGGTGGCTTACCAGCGGGGCCAGCTTGATGCCGCCCAGCGGCACCTGAGCGAGAGCCTTACGCCTTGCCGGCAGCTCACTTACACCCAGTCGCTGGCCACCGGGCTGGCGACGCTGGCATGGATCCGGCAGGCCCAAGGTGATCTTGCCGAGGCGCTCGAGGTGATGGGTGAGGCTGAGAGAGCCGCGCCAAGCCAGGCGGTGACCAGCCTGCTTAACCCGGTCCCGGCAGATGGGGTACGGCTGCGACTGGCCCAGGGTGAGATCGCTGCGGCTGCCCGGTGGGCGCGGCAACGCGGCCTGGGCGACGAAGACGAACCGAACTACCCGCGGGAGCACGAGTATCTGGTGCTTGCGCGGGTGCTGCTCGCCCAGGAGCGGCCGGGCCCGGCGCTGGCGCTACTGGGCAGAATGCTCGCGGCAGCGACCGCTCAAGGCCGCACGGGCAGCCTTATCGAGATCCAGGCACTACAGGCACTAGCGCTTGCGGCCGTCGGCGACGAAGACGCCGCGGTCAACGCGCTTGCCCGGTCGCTCGCCCTCGCCTGCCCGCAGGGCTATGTCCGGGTGTTTGCCGACGAGGGCCCGCCGATGGCCGTCTTGCTCAGCCGGCTGATCGCAGCGCAGAAGGCAGAGCAGCCTGCTAGCCGAGACGTCTCGCTGGGCTGCCTGGCCCAGCTGACGCGAGCATGTGGCGGCCACGACGGCCAGCAAGCCGCCGGCCGGGGCGCTGGCACAGCAGTGCCGGGCCTGGCCGAGCAACTGACCGCCAGGGAGCGGGAAATCCTCGTGCTGCTGGCCGCGGGCACATCCAACCCACGCATTGCCGAAGAACTCGTGATCAGCCTCGACACCGTGAAAAAGCACGTCAGTCATCTCCTGGCGAAACTCGGCGCCGCCAACCGCACCGAGGCTGTCACTCGCGCCCGCCAGCTCAGCCTGATCCCCTAGCAAGCGGTGTGGGCTGCCAGGATGGCGGGGTGGAGGTATTGAGCAGCCGGGTCTTGCTGCGCCCGGCCGACCTGGGCCGAAGCCGCCATTTCTACCGGGATCTGCTGGGCCTCGCGATCTACCGGGAGTTCGGGCCGCCGGACGATCCGGGGGTGGTCTTCTTCCTCGGCTCGGGGTTTCTGGAAGTGTCCGGGCACTCAGACGGCGCCGCCGGGCAGTCGGTGATGGTCTGGCTGCAGGTGCGGGATATTGACGCTGAGCATGAACGGCTGGCCGCGGCCGGTGTTCACATTCTGCGTGAGCCGGTAACCGAGCCGTGGGGATTGACCGAGATGTGGATCGAGGACCCCGACGGCGTTCGGATGGTTCTTGTCGAGGTCCCCGCCGATCACCCACTGCGCCGCGACCAGCGTTCCTCACCGGCCATCTGACAGGGCTTGCGGGGCGAACCGGCAGAGATCGACGTGGCGTAGTTGGGCGTGCCTGTTACGTAGTTCCGGCCCGGCGATGCGTGCCCGTGGTGCAGCCTGGTGATCAACAGCACCCGACCGAAGGCTCGATCGTGTCCCGCACGTCCGCCCGACATCGGAAGTCCCCGCAATCCTCACCGGCCCACACGGGCGAGGTCACCTGGCACCGGAAACGATCACCGGTGCGGCGGAGCAGGCCTGCCCGGATCGCGGCCATGGCCGTTACTGGCTTGGCTGCTCTGGTCTGCGGCTGGGTGGCCGCGGCTGCCTGGATGACGGGAGTGCCCCACGCTACGGGGGTGGACCAGGCTGATGAGTTCGGCCTGCCGGCGAACGGCACCCATCAGGGCGCCGCCAGCCCACGGCCTACGGCCTCGCGGGGCGCCCAGGCCATCCAGCAGCCCAAGATCGTGCGCATTACCGTTGCTAACCGCCCGGGGCAGCACCGAGGGTCAGGACAAGCCGGGCCCGGCTACCTCAACCCACTGCGGGGAGTAAGTGGCTTGGTTCCCGAGCGCATCGACGAGGGCGTCGACTTCGGCGGGTCGGGGCCGGTCTACGCTCTCGGCGACGCTGTCATCACCAACGCGGGCGGGAATTCCGGGTGGCCCGGCGGCGGCTGGATCACCTACCAGCTCACCGACGGCCCCGCTGCCGGGCTGATGGTCTACGTGGCCGAAGACGTCACACCAGCCGTTGAGGTCGGCCAGCACGTGTCGTCCTCGACGGTGATTGCCAACATGTTCGCCGGGGCCGATGGCATTGAGACCGGATGGGCGCAGCCAAGCGGCGTCTCTGCGGAATCGGAGCTTCCGGAAGCCGGGGGCATCGGCGGGAGCGGCCCGTTCCCAACCAAGGTCGGAGTTAACTTCGATCAGTTGCTCCAGGCGCTGGGCGTACCGGCCGCACCTGCGCCTCTCGAACCCGCCTATGGGGTTCTTCCGGCCAACTACCCGGCCAGCTGGGGATAACCCGGGCCGGATAGGCGACCTCAAGAGCGCACCTCCCGGCGTCGTCCGTGCTGGCCAATACGTGCCAGAGTGGAGGAGTCGCCGCCGCGCCGGGAGAGGAGCGCGATGGGGCTCGTTCGGCCGCCGCGAGTCACCCCGGCTGGGCATGGGCTTTCGTAGCCTGTCCCGCCGCCGGAAGCTGCTTGCCGCCGGGGTGGCGATCGTGGCCGTGGCCGGGGCCGTCACCGCTGGCGTCGCGGCACTCGCTGTGGGCGGCGGGGCGGGCCGCTCCGCCGGATACCCTGCGCAGGACAGGCCGGGTCCGGTGCTCCTGGTACCGGGCTATGGCGGCCAGACCGGCTCGTTGAGCGTGCTCGCGGCGCGGATCCGGGCGACCGGGCGGCGCGCCACCGTGGTTCGCCTGCCCGGTAGCGGGACCGGCAGTTTGATCACCGACGCCGGTGTGCTCAACGCGGCGGTTGAGCGTGCGCTGCGGGGCGGGGCACCGTCGGTTGACGTGGTCGGCTACTCGGCTGGTGGCGTTGTTGCTTTGCTTTGGGTGCGCGAAGACAACGGGAGCGGCAAGGCGCGCCGTGTCGTTACCCTGGGTTCCCCGTTCCATGGGACGCGCCTTGCCGCGGACGCGACCGGGTTCCTGCCGGGCGCGTGCCCGGTGGCGTGCAGGCAACTGGTGCCTGGCAGCCCGTTGCTGGCGCAGCTGACGCACACCCCGGTGCCGGGCCGGCCGCGCTGGCTCTCGCTCTGGACCACCGATGACGAAGTGGTGATGCCAGCGGACTCGGCACGGCTGGCTGGCGCGGTCAACGTGCCGATCCAGTCTGTCTGCCCGGGGCATCAGGTGAGCCACTCGCAGCTGCCGACCGATCCGGTCGTCATCAACCTGGTACTGCAGGCCATCGGCCGGGGCCCGATCTCGCTGAGAGACCCGGCTGGCTGCCACTGACTGTCAGCTGGTGACGTCCTTGGTCGCGAAGTTCGCCCATGCTGCGGCCAGGAATACCACGACGTAGACGCCCTGAATGGCGAAGCCTCGGTCGATGTTGCGCCAGAGGATCGGCTCGCGGAAGAAATCCGCCCAGGCCAGCCAGTACCGGGTGGGCAGGTACGGGCTGACCGACGCGGCGGAGTTGAGCGCGACCAGGACGCCGCTGGTGATCAGTGCCGCCAGTGCCCCGAGCGCGGCGCCAAGGGAGGAGTCGGTGACCGTCGAGAGGAACAGTGCGATCGCGGCAACTCCGAGCATGGACACGCCGATGAACGCAATCGCGCCAACTGTCCGCATGGCGATGTCGGCTGGGGTCATCGGGCTGCCGGACAGCGAGGTCGCGACGCCCGACGCAGTCAGCCCGTGCTGCGTTACCAGCAAGGGCTTGGTTCCGAACAGCCCCGCGCCGGTCGCATAACCG
>Ga0126372_10000357_pt1 | contig 15567 bp, 12 predicted proteins | sample PanSoiMetaPlot_6_FD_92762 | JGI IMG/M metagenome (GOLD analysis project Ga0126372, IMG submission 92762) | Tropical forest soil microbial communities from Panama - MetaG Plot_6 | ecosystem: Environmental > Terrestrial > Soil > Tropical forest > Bulk soil | place: Panama | collected 2016-02-17
AGCTCACCGCGACCGGCCGCGCCCGGTTCGGCCACGCCTACGATGATCTCGCGGTCGGCGCGCTGCGATTCGTCGCAGACACCGGCGGCAACGAGGCGGTCAGGGCGTTCGCGCGGCAGCGGATGGCCACCCTGGTCGACCGGCACCGGTCAGCGGTCCTGGCCGGGCGCACCACGGCGGAACGCACCCAGGCCCTGGCCGACGCCCTAACCCGTGAGGGATACGCTGCGTCGGCTTGTTCGATCACGGTGCGTGGGACCGCGGTCGGTGGGCAGACCGGTGAACACATCGGCGAGCAACTGTGCCAGCACCACTGCCCCGTCGCCCACGTGGCCGCGGAGTTCCCCGAACTGTGCGAGGTCGAGACGGCGGCGTTCGCCGAACTGCTCGGCACCCACGTGCAGCGGCTGGCCACCATTGCCCGTGGCGACGCGGTGTGCACGACCCACATCCCGACCGCCCAGAGCAACATCGTAAGCAATCCCGACGAAGGAGCGCCTGCATGACCACCGCTGCCGAGCAGCGCCTGGACGAGACAGCGCAGCCCAGTGCACCGCCCAACCAGACCCAGCAGCCGATGAGCCAGGAAGAGGCCCTGGCCACCCTCGGCCGCTACCAGTTCGGCTGGGCCGACTCGGACCTCGCTGGGGCCAGCGCCCGGCGCGGGCTCGACGAGGCCGTCGTGCGCGACATCTCGGCCCGCAAGAACGAGCCGGAATGGATGCTGGAGTCCCGGCTCAAGGCGCTGCGCCTGTTCGAGCTCAAGCCCATGCCACACTGGGGCGCCGATCTGTCCGGCATTGACTTCGACAAGATTAAGTACTTCGTGCGCTCCACCGAGAAGCAGGCCGCCTCCTGGGACGAGTTGCCCGAGGACATCAAGAACACTTATGATAAACTGGGTATACCGGAGGCGGAGAAACAGCGCCTAGTGGCCGGGGTAGCCGCGCAGTACGAATGCCTCAGCGGCGACGCCCGGGTCTGGACCGCGAACCGCGGCCATGTCTGGATCAAGGACGTCCAGCCTGGGGACCAGGTGTTCGCCTACGACGAGGACGCCGACACGTTCCGGCTCGCGCCGGTCAGGGCGGCGGCTCAGACCGGTATTCGCCAGACGTACGAAGTACGTGTGGGCCGGCGGACGATTCGCGCGACGGACAATCATCCGTTCCTCGCCTTGCGGGACGAGCGCAAGCCGGGACGCCAGCGCGCTCGCCGGGTGCGCCGGTGGGTGACGGTCGGGGATCTGCGGCCCGGTGACTTCGTCGCGGTGCCGCGACGGCTGCCCGCGTATGGCGAATCCCACCCACTTCTATCCGTGGATGGGCTGCGCACGCCGCGGCACACCAATCCCGACCTGCTGTGGCTGCTGGGTTACTTCCTCGGGGATGGCAACCTGCAAGAGTCCGGCCGGACGTACCGCGTGCAGTTCGCGGTGCCGGATACCGACGTCGAGCTTCGTGCCGAGATCACCCGCCTGGTCTCGGAACTGTTCGGGCTTCGCGCCATCGCCGCCGATGAGTACCGGCTCGTGGTGAACTCCAAGGCCCTCGTCGGATGGTTCAAGGATCTCGGGTTCGGCGGCAGGGCAAGGAACAAGTGGTTCCCCGAGTGGGTGTTCGGCCTGCCCGAGGAGGAGCGTCTCGCGTTTCTGGGCGGCTGGGTCGACGCCGATGGTTACGTCAGTCCCGAGCGCAGCGGGTCGGTGCTGCTGACAAATGTGAGCGCGCCACTGCTGGAAATGGCCGCGGAGCTGGTTCAGCTGTCTGGCATGAGAGCGGGCGGACCGTGGGGTTTCACCCAGGCCGATCCACGAGACCCGAGCCGTACTATGGGTGCGTTTCGGCTGGGCATCAGCGGCGAGCTCGAACGGCTCGGTTGCCGCAACCCCAAGCGGCTGCAGCGGTTCGGCCGGCGTAAGTACACGCATTCCTCGACGTCCGCGCATGGCACGACGATACGAGCCCATTGCACCGACTGGATAGGCTTCGAGAAGGTCACCGAGATCAGCCCTTACGACGTCGAGCCGGTGTACGACATCGAGGTGGACGGCCCGCACAACTTCGTGGCCGAGGGCTTGGTGGTGCACAACTCCGAAGTCGTATACCACAAGATTCGTGAGGACCTCGAGAGCCAGGGCGTGATTTTCCTGGACACCGACACCGGGCTGCGCGAGCACCCGGAGCTGTTCAAGGAATACTTCGGCTCGGTCATCCCGCACGGGGACAACAAGTTCTCCGCGCTCAACGGCGCCGTGTGGTCCGGCGGCAGCTTCATCTACGTGCCGCCCGGCGTCCAAGTGGAAATTCCGCTGCAGGCCTACTTCCGGATCAACACCGAGAACATGGGCCAGTTCGAACGGACCCTGATCATCGTCGACGAGGGCGCCTACGTGCACTACGTCGAGGGTTGCACCGCGCCCGTCTATTCCTCGGACTCGCTGCACAGCGCGGTCGTGGAAATCATCGTCAAGCGCAACGCGAGATGCCGCTACACCACGATCCAGAACTGGTCGAACAACGTCTACAACCTGGTCACCAAGCGGGCCAAGGCCGAGGCGGGCGCGACCATGGAATGGATCGACGGCAACATCGGCTCCAAGGTCACGATGAAATACCCTTCGGTGTTCCTGATGGGCGAGCACGCCAAGGGCGAGGTGCTCTCGGTCGCGTTCGCCGGCGAGGGTCAGCACCAGGACGCCGGCGCCAAGATGGTGCACTTGGCGCCGCACACCTCCTCGACGATCGTGTCCAAGTCGGTGGCCCGCGGCGGCGGCCGCACCTCCTACCGCGGCCTGGTGCGGGTCAACAGGAACGCCCACCACAGCCGCTCCACGGTCAAGTGCGACGCGCTGCTGGTCGACACCGTCAGCCGCAGCGACACCTACCCGTACGTGGACGTGCGCACCGACGACGTGTCGATGGGTCACGAGGCCACCGTGTCCAAGGTCAGCGAGGACCAGCTGTTCTACCTGATGTCGCGCGGCCTGACCGAGGACGAGGCCATGGCCATGGTGGTCCGCGGTTTCGTCGAGCCGATCGCCCGTGAGCTGCCGATGGAGTACGCCCTGGAGCTGAACCGGCTGATCGAGCTGCAGATGGAAGGGGCCGTCGGCTGAGATGACGACCACAGTTTCCGGCGGTTCGGCTCCGTCGGCGGTTACCACGTCACAGGATGTGGCCCAGCACGGCATGGCACCCCATTCGCACGGAGCAGGCACCCTGCCTTCCAACAAGGCGGACCGGGAGAATCGCAACGCACCCCCGACCGGGCACGAGGAGACCTGGCGTTTCACCCCGCTGCGGCGGCTGCGCGGGCTCGTTCCCGCTGACCCGGCCTCGGGCGAGTGCACGGTTGCCGTCAAGACCGGCGCCGCCGGCGACGACGTCACGGCCCCGGCTGGGATCGGCGTCGCGACCGTGTCGCGTGGCGACGAGCGTCTGGGCATCGCGGGCGAGCCCGTCGACTACGTCTCCCAGCGGGCGTGGACGTCATTCGAGAAGGCCACCGTCGTCACGCTGCCGCGTGAGGCCGAACTCGACGAGCCGGTCACCGTCACCATCACCGGCCCCGGTGCGGGACGCACGGCCTACGGGCACCTGCAACTGCGCGCTGAGCGGTTCGCCCGCGGTGTTGTGGTGCTCGACTACCGTGGCAGCGGGACGTACGCCGAGAACGTCGAGTTCGTGCTCGACGACGGCGCCAACCTGACCGTGGTCGCCGTGCACGACTGGGCCGACGACGCCGTGCACGTCTCGGCGCACCTGGCGCGGATCGGCCGCGACGCCACGCTCAAGCACACCGTGGTGACCCTCGGTGGCGACCTGGTTCGCCTCAGCCCCACCGTCACGCTGGCCGGACCCGGCGGCGACGTCGAGCTCAACGGCCTGTACTTCGCCGACGCCGGGCAGCACTTGGAGCACCGGCTGTTCATCGACCACGCCGTGCCCAACTGCCGCTCGCGCGTCACCTACAAGGGCGCGTTGCAGGGCGCGGGCGCGCACACCGTGTGGATCGGTGACGTGCTGATCCGGGCCGCGGCCGAGGGCACCGACACCTTCGAGCTCAACCGCAACCTGGTGCTCACCGAGGGCGCACGGGCCGACTCGGTGCCCAACCTGGAGATCGAGACCGGCGAGATCGAGGGGGCCGGCCACGCCTCGGCCACCGGGCGCTTCGACGACGAGCAGCTGTTCTACCTGAACTCGCGCGGCATCCCCGACGAGCTGGCCCGCCGGCTCGTCGTGCGTGGGTTCTTCGGCGAGATCCTCGCCAGGATCACCGTCGCGGACGTGCGCGCCCGGCTCGAAGCCGCCATCGACGCCGAGCTCGAAGCCGTCGGCGTGCCGGTCTGAGACAGTGCCGGTCGCTGCCAGCCGCAAGACCGCTACCGAATTTCCAAGGAGACACAGGCAAACGATGGCCACCCTCGAGATCAAGGACCTGCACGTCTCGGTGACCACCGAGGACGGCGCCAAGGAGATCCTCTCCGGCGTCAACCTCACGGTGGGGGCCGGCGAGACCCACGCGATGATGGGCCCCAACGGCTCCGGCAAGTCCACCCTGGCCTACTCCATCGCCGGTCACCCCAAATACGACGTCACCTCCGGCGAGGTGCTGCTCGACGGCGAGGACGTGCTGTCCATGACCGTCGATGAGCGCGCCCGCGCCGGATTGTTCCTGGCCATGCAGTACCCGGTCGAGGTGCCCGGCGTGTCGATGTCGAACTTCCTGCGCACCGCCGTCACCGCGGTCCGCGGCGAGGCACCCAAGCTGCGCCACTGGGTCAAGGAAGTCAAGGGCGCCATGAACGCCCTTGACATCGACCCGGCGTTCGCCGAACGCAGCGTCAACGAGGGCTTCTCCGGCGGCGAGAAGAAGCGCCACGAGATCCTGCAGCTCGCCCTGCTCAAGCCGAAGATCGCGATCCTGGACGAGACCGACTCCGGCCTGGACGTCGACGCCCTGCGCGTGGTCGCCGGCGGCGTCAACGCCTTCCGCGAGACCAGCGACGCCGGCGTGCTGCTGATCACCCACTACACCCGTGTGCTGCGGCACATCACGCCCGACCACGTGCACGTGTTCGCCGGCGGCCGGATCGTCGAGTCCGGCGGCGCCGAGCTCGCGAACCGGCTCGAGGAGGAGGGCTACGTCCGCTACACGGGCAAGCAGGAGGCGGCCGTACTGCCATGATCCCTACTACTACTACTGTGAGCGAGCTCGCGAGCGAACCATCCGGCGCTGTCGAGCTCGCGAGCGAACCATCCGGCGCCGTCGAACAGGGCCCGACCGGCCTGGACGTCGGCAAGATCCGCGCCGACTTCCCGATCCTGTCGCGCACCGTGCGAGACGGCAAACCGCTGGTGTACCTGGACTCCGGGGCCACCTCGCAGCGGCCGCGGCAGGTGCTCGACGCCGAGCGCGCGTTCCTCGAGCAGCACAACGCCGCCGTGCACCGCGGCGCGCACCAGCTCGCCGAGGAGGCCACCGACGCCTACGAGTCGGCACGCGCCCGGATCGCCGGGTTCGTCGGGGTGCGGCCGGACGAGGTGGTCTTCACCAAGAACGCCACCGAGGGCATCAACCTGGTCGCCTACGCCATGAGCAACGCCGCGACCGCCGGTCCGGAGGCCGAGCGGTTCATGCTGCGGCCGGGCGATGAGATCGTCGTCACCGAGATGGAGCACCACGCCAACCTGGTGCCGTGGCAGCAGCTGTGCGCCCGCACCGGCGTCACGCTGCGCTGGTTCGGCGTGACCGACGCCGGCCGGCTCGACCTGTCCAACCTGGATGAACTGGTCAACGAGCGGACCCGGCTCGTCGCGTTCACCCACCAGTCCAACGTGCTCGGCACGATCAACCCGGTCGCGACGCTGGTGGCCCGCGCCCGCCAGGTCGGCGCGCTCACCGTGCTCGACGCGTGCCAGTCGGTGCCGCACGGGCCGGTCGACCTGGCCGCCCTCGGCGTCGACTTCGCCGTGTTCTCCGGGCACAAGATGCTCGGGCCCTCCGGCATCGGCGTGCTGTACGGCCGTGCCGAGCTGCTCGCCGCGATGCCGCCGTTCCTCACCGGTGGTTCGATGATCGAGACCGTGCGGATGGAAGGCTCGACGTTCGCGGCGCCGCCGCAGCGGTTCGAGGCCGGCGTGCCGATGACCTCCCAGGCCGTCGGCCTGGCCGTGGCCGTCGACTACCTGACCGTCGTCGGCATCGAGCGCATCCACGAGCACGAGCGCAGGCTCACGTCGGCGGCGCTGGCCCGGCTGGCCGAGCTGGACGGCGTGCGGATCATCGGGCCGACCGAGCTGACCGACCGCGGCGGTGCCGTCTCCTTCGTCCTGGACGGGGTGCACGCGCACGACGCCGGGCAGGTGCTCGACGACGCCGGCGTCGCCGTGCGCGTCGGGCACCACTGCGCCTGGCCGCTGCACCGCCGCTTCGGCATCGCCGCCACAGTGCGGGCCACGTTCTACCTGTACAACACGCTCGACGAGGTCGACGTGCTGGTCGACGCCGTCGGGGCGGCGCAGCGTTTCTTCAAGACAAGCCGGTTCGGGGGCGGCCGGTGAGGCTCGAGTCGCTCTACCAGGAGATCATCCTGGACCACTACCGCAACCCGCACCGCCATGGCCTGCGCGAGCCGTTCGACGCCGAGGTGCACCACGTCAACCCGGTCTGCGGCGACGAGGTGACGCTGCGGGTGAGCCTGGACGGCGACGGCGTGGACGCCACCGTCCACGACGTGTCCTACGACGCGGTCGGCTGCTCGATCAGCCAGGCCGCCACGTCGGTGCTCACCGACCTCGTGGTCGACCGCCCCGTCAAGGAGGCGCTGTCCACCCTGGACACCTATGTTGGAATGATCCAGGGCCGAGGCCAGATCGAGCCGGACGAGGACGTGCTGGAAGACGCGGTCGCCTTCGCCGGAGTGGCCCGATACCCGGCCAGGGTGAAATGCGCGCTGCTGGGCTGGATGGCCTTCAAGGACGCCGTCGCCCGCGCCGTCCATTCGAACGGAGGAGCAACCGGATGACCGAGCCCGACCTGGACGTGCGGCACCGCCCCGAAACCGCTGGCGAGGCCGAAACCGCTGGCGAAGCCGAAACCGCAGCGCCGCAGCCGCCGCTATCGGCGGTGCTGCCCGAGCCGCCGCCACCGGCCGCCGAGCAGCCCAGCATCGACGACATCGAGGAGGCCATGCGCGACGTCGTCGACCCCGAGCTCGGCATCAACGTCGTCGACCTGGGCCTGCTCTACGACGTGCGCGTCGACAACGCCAACGTCGTCACCCTCGACATGACCCTCACCTCCGCCGCCTGCCCGCTCACCGACGTCATCGAGGACCAGACCAGGGCCGCCCTGGTCACCGGCCCCGGCGGCGGCCTGGCCTCCGATGTGAAGATCAACTGGGTGTGGATGCCGCCCTGGGGCCCCGACAAGATCACCGAGGAGGGCCGCGAGCAGCTGCGCGCCCTCGGCTTCACCGTCTAACCGGTCGACCGGGGCAGCTCGCTCGGCAAGCGCCTGCGCCAGACCGCTGCCCATCGCGATCTGCACCGCTAACGAGGTGTACTCGACCAACTCGCCGCCACGGTACCCACGCGTCGTTTGTTGCCTTCGGCCGAAACCGCGCCGGCTCGTCGCGTTCGGCCGGCATCCGAACCGGACGCCGCGCCGGCCGGGCACTGAACGTCATGTGGATTCCACTCTGTGGAGTCATCGTGTCCAGCCTCTCGCGCACGTCTAGGAGGCAACTGAACAACCCCGACTTGAGCCTATGATCAAAATAAAATGCGCAGGTCACAGGCTTGCTGATGGATCTCCAAGCGAGTTATTCAGCCCTAGACCTCATCTCACGTGGCACGCGTACGGAACACTCCTAGTCGCATGGAACGAAACCTGCTACGACACTTTCGAGTGGAGGTGGCCATGGGTGTGACTGCGCTGAGGCAAGAGACGTACCTGCCGGAGGCTACTGGTCAGGTTGCTCAGATCTATGACTTCCTTGAGGCGCACGAGAGGGCGGGTCAAGGCGCGCCAGATGCGCGATACTTCCTGGCGGGATCCGCCCCGGGTGACCGTGTTGAACTCCCGGCTGAGGTCTACCGAGTACTACGTCAGGTGGTTGAGGCATTGCGGCAGGGGCTTGCGGTAACGGTGGCGCCGTTGACATTGACGCTAACTACGCAGCAAGCTGCCGATCTCCTAGGCGTGAGTCGGCCGACGGTGATCAAGCTGCTTGAGGAAGGCGCGATCCCCTTTGAACGCACAGGTACGCACCGTCGCGTCATGTTACGAGACTTGCTTGCCTACAGGGAGCAACGCCGTGCTCGGCAGTATGCCGCCCTTGAGGCCACGAGCGTGATCCTCGACGACGAAGATGACCTCAACTCGGCACTGCAGCAGTTGCGCGAAGTGCGTCGTGTCGTGGCGGCCAGACGTCGGGGACGCTCGGCGGACTAAGTATCCTATAAGGTAAGGTTTGTGTTCACAGCACTTCTGGATACCTGCGTCCTCTGGCCCAGTCTGCAGCGCGATTTTCTGCTTTCCTTGGCCATCGAGGGTATGTACCGCCCAGTGTGGAGTGCTGCAATCCTTGATGAGCTAGAATATCACGAGGCTATCAAGCTTATCACGCGGGGTGAGGAAGCCGGCGAGGCCAACCGGCGTGCCCGGCGCCTGGTCGAGTAAATGCGTATCCACTTCGATGATGCCGAGGTCCATGGATGGCAACCCTTGGAGGGCACGTATGGCCTTCCCGACCCGGATGACGAACATGTGGTCGCAGCGGCTGTCATCGCTGGCGCTGGCGCCATCGTCACATGCAACGAGCGGGACTTCCCGCTGGCAAGGCTCCCCGCCGGAATTCAGGTGATTCCGCCGCAGGAGTTCGCTGCCAACACTGTGGCGCTTGATCCGGTACAAGCTCGATCGGCAATCGTCGCCATTGTCGGACGTTCGGGTAACCGTGGTCCATTTTGACCGAGGAGGAGGTCCTCGAAGCGCTCGTCAGCCGCTATAAAATGACTAGTACAGTCGAACTAATTCGTAAGGCTGACTAAGGCGGTGGTGGCCAGTGCGACAGGGCCAACACTTGTTTGTCGGCTTCCGAGGGTACCCAGAAGGCGATCGATCCGAGCTGGCCGGCTTCCCTGGTCCGCGACACGCAGTCAGGGCAGGCGATCTCGTGCCGGTGGTGCGGCTGAAAGCGGTAACCCACCTAGCCGGGTGGTGCGTTGAGTTGGCTGATCCTGGCCTGGGCGGCCGCCAGCGAAGGCGGGGGCACCTCGTCGGATTGGACGTCGGGAGCCGGGATCGGGGCGGCGGTGACGGTATGCAGGGGCAGCACGCCGGCCCAGGCGCGCGGCTGGCCGGGGAACGGCGGCGGTTCGGGAGCGTCCTCCTGGCTGGGTGGGCCGGTACGGATCTTGACCGATGCCTCGGTAAGCGGCAGCTGCAACACGACCGTGCCGGCGAGTTCCTTGCTGGTCGGCGGCCGGACCTCTGCCCAGCGCCCCGGCATGAGCCGTTGCGAGAGAAGCCGCAGGGCGGCCAGTTTCGCTTCGTCACCCGACACCGGGCTGGCCTGGCCGAACACCACGACCGATCGGTAGTTCATGGACGAGTCGAACATCGAGCGGGCATAGACCAAGCCGTCGACCAGGGTGACGCAAACGGCGACGGGCGCACCGGCCGCTGCCCTGCGCAGCAGCCCGCCGCCGGTGGAGCCGTGCAGCAGCAGCCGGTCACCGTCGCGGGCGTAGCCGATGGGCAGCACGACGGGCATGCCGTCGGTGCACAACGCGATGTGGGCGATCAGGCCGGCGTCAAGCACTTCGTCGAGTACGCGGCGCTGCGTCACCTGGCGGTAGGGCAGCCGGGTGAGCTTGGTACGGGCGGTGATCTCGAGCATGCCCCGAGGCTAACCGGGCAACCGCGGCCGTGTCTTGACGCCAACCGGGGCCGGGCCAGGGCGCGCAACCGGGGCCAGGCCAGGGGCAACGTCAAGTTCACGCCTCGCCATTCTCGTTGGAGCCGGCACTGTTGATCACGAGGTTGCGGGCGCGCGAAGGTGTTGCGGGCGCGCGTAGGTTGGGTGACCGTGGATGTTGAGGAGTTGCACGCGGAGTGCGCGGCGGTGTTCGTGGAGCGGGTGCGCCTGGTGCGCGACGGCCAGTGGACGCTGCCGACGCCGTGTACGGAATGGACGGTTCGCCAGCTGGTGAACCACATGGTGGCCGAGCAGTTGTGGACGCCGCCGATGATGGCGGGGGAGCGGATCGCGGACGTCGGCGACCGCTTCGCCGGCGACGTTCTCGGTGCCGACCCGGTAGCCACGACCGAGCGGGCGGCCAAGGCGGCGGTGCGGGCCGCGGCCGAGCCGGTGCGTGCTGGCCGCACTGTGTACCTGTCCTTCGGTGACACGCCGGCCGGCGAGTACGCGATGCAGCTGGCCGCCGATCACCTTGTCCACGCCTGGGACCTGTCGGCGGCGATCGGCGCCGGCCGCGTGTTGCCGCCCGGGCTGGTCGAGCAGATCGCCGGCTGGTTCACCGAACGCGAGGTGTGGTACCGCCAGGGTGGGGTCATCGACGAGCGGCCGGCCGCCGACGACTGCGGGGACCGGCAGCGCGGGTTGCTGATCGCCTTCGGCCGCGACCCGGACTGGGCGGCGGTCCGGGCCGGGTGAGCGCCCTTCGGGCCACGGTGACCGGACGGCCGCGGTCGCCTACTCTCGGGCTGGTGACGCCCGCGCAGCCGTGCCCTGAGGGAGGCGCGCTTTCCAACGCGGTACCGGTTGGCGTGCTCGATCCGGCCGCCGTGGTCTCGTGAGCAGAACGGCGCTGGTCGAGCCGGGGCGGATTGCCAGCTGGTTCGAGCGCTTCGCCGCCGGGCATGGCGGGGTGCTGCGTACCGAGCTCGGTCCGCGGCGGGTGCGGGTGCATGGCGTCGACGGCGCCACCGCATCGGTGCCCGTGCCGTTCGAGCCGCTCGACGTGGACGCGGGGGAGCGCGTTGGGTTGGAAATCGACGCGCTCGTCGCCCACTTCACGCGGCGTCGCCGGATCGCGCTGCTGCTGGTCCGGCTCGGCGGCTACAGCGTCGGTGTGGCCCTTGGCGACCAGTTGCAGGTGACCTCGACCGACCGGCGCCTGGTGCACGCGCGGCACCGCGCCGGCGGGTCGTCGTCCAAGCGGTTCGCCAGGCGGCGCGAGGGCCAGGCCCGGGTGGCTCTGCAGGCCGCCGCCGACGCGGCCGCCCGTGTGTTGCTACCCGAGCTGCCCAAGGTGGACGCCGTGGTGCTCGGCGGCGACCGGCACGCGCTCGCCCAGCTGCGCGCGGATCGCCGGCTCGTTCCGCTGTTCGAGCGAGCCGAGCCCGGCATCCTGGACGTCCCGGAGCCGCGCTACACCGTGCTCGCCGAGGCCGCCATCCGCGCCCGCAGCGCCCGGATCACCATCCGCGACCCCTAGCACGCGACAGAAACTGCCGCGACCTGCGGCGATGGTCGCGGAGCAACCGGCAGATCGCGATCCCGGTCAGTGGGTTTTCGGCGAAGTTGATCTGGCCCCTGTCGCTGTGTGGATGTGTCTTGCGACGAGGTGCGACGGCCAGGATGTGCCGATCTTCGGCAGATTGAAAGCTAAGATTCCGGCAGATTGAAAGCCACTGGGTCGGCAGATTGAAAGTCGACGTACGGTCGCGCGGAAGTCATCGACTACGTTCCGCGACGAGCCGCCAGCCTGGTGTTCGAGGCGCTCACGGACACCGGCGTCGTCGTCAACGGTGCTCGCCAGGTGGGCGGGCACCCTCGCCGAAGTTGTGCTGCGGCAGCCTCCGAACGGAACCGCGCGGTTCCTTGGCGACCCGGTTACCCCGTGCGGCCACCGCCGAGGATCCCCGTCCGGTTCGTCCGGCACGACGGCCTGATGCTGATCGACGAGGTGCAACGCGACTCGCCGCTCGATTACACGATCGCTTTCCGCTGTCTGATCGCGGCGTACAAGAGCATGTCCACGCGGTTGCCGTCGATCTCCTTATAGCTTCGAAGAAGCCCTTTGCGCTCATATCCCGCGCGTTCGGCCGTGCGCACCGAGGCCACATTCCATGGCTCTATGTGGAGTTCGATTCGATCTAGCTCCGGTATGGACCACGCAAATCGGGTCAGCGCGGTGAGCGTTTGACCACCGATGCCGCGGCCCCGATCGCGCGGCGCAACGGAGTAACCTGTTGTGGCGCGACCCGTGAGGATGAGTGCGACTCGCAGACCGGTCGTCCCGACTGCCGCGTCCGTGTCGTTGCATGCGACGCAGAAGGAGTAACCAACTCCGGCATCGAGATCGTTCTGCCGCTGGATGAAGGCCAGCGTGTCCTCGCGGCTGGCGTGTATGCATTCAGCTGGTGTGCGCCGAGTAGCTAGTCGTGACACTAAGTCGCTCAATCGGGGATCAGGTCGAACGGCTGCGAGGCGGTGATGGGTTGGGTCGCGGGTTGGGTCGGCCCGCTTGGTTTCTGTACGGGTCGGCGGTGACTCGGAACCAAGATCGCCAAGAGTGGTCAGGGTGCGCTAGAACCCAAGATCGCAATGGTGGCCTCGTGGACGATCCCGCTGTTTACGGTCAGGTGCCGTCAGATTGCAAGATCGTGGCGCGCGCATCGACCAAGATCGCTGAAAGTGCTACGTTTTCATGCACTTGAACGGCCAAACCGCATGAAAACATAGCACAAACGGCGATCATGTTACGGGTAGCCGCTGGGCCGGCACCTCACGACCGCCGTACGACCCGCGTGCGCCCTTGACCACAATGCAACAGGCATGCCGACTCATGACCACCGAATCAACTACTCAAAGCGACAGGGTCGGCACAAATTGTGATCTTGGCGTGGCTGTCAAGGCTGTCACGGTAGGCGACGATGTCCGTGTATGCGCCGGCCGCGGCGAGGTCGAAGGAGAGCGCCTGGTCCGGAAAGGCGGTGAAGATCTCGTTGGCTGCCTGATGCAGTTCGTCCCCGCGCCGTCCTTCGGGCAGGCGTGCGAATGCCGTGGCGTATCTCGGCTACCGTGACCGCCGTGGTGTAGACGTCGTGGCCGGATGTTCTTGGAGCCAGCCCAGCACGGCGGGTAGGGGGCTGGACACATGAGTTCGGAGACGACGTCGGTGTCGAGAATGATCATTCAGGTAGGGCTGCCGCGTGGGGACGTCGTATGGGGCGGCGGGTCCAGTTCCACGCCGCCGAGCCGAGCGAATCGGTCGATGAGACGCGGTGAACAGGTCGGTCTGGGGCTCCTCGTCGGTGACGGCGGCCGTCGGATCGCCTGCATTTCGGCCTCCATTGACCGCCCGTGTCGGGCGGCGCGGAGGCGCAGCTTCTCCTTGACCGAGTCATCAAGGTCTCGGATGCTCACGGCGGCCATGCCCACCTCCTCACCTACGTGCTAGCAATGTTGACCGCCGGAGCGGTACATGCGACGACCTCGCCAACGCCAATCGAAGACCATCCGCACGTGAATTTCGAGAGGCTAGGCTGAGTTCGGCCGGATACGGATCGCAGACCGGCTGGCTGTCACCACCGCACTGCGGACAGTGACCGTCTCATCGCTGTTCGTAACGGTGACCGTCGCCTATTTGGAGGCATGTCGTTACAAAGTAGCTACATCGGGCGAAAGATTGAGCGCGGCCTGTGCGAGGGAGGAGGATCACTGTGGACGTTGGGACGGCCGTAGGCCCAGCCTGGGATCGAGGGGCGCCCTCGTGAGCCTGTTCATCGGCTACACCCATTCGGACGGCGTCCCGGTGCGCACTGTCGTAGATGATCTACAGCGGATGGGTCGCTCGGTGTGGTTCGATCATCAGATCCATGGCGGCGAACGATGGTGGGAGGAAATCGTCAAGCAGATTCAGGCCGCCGAGGTGTTTATCTTCGCCCTATCGAACGACTCGTGGCGGTCCCGACCCTGCCGTGCCGAGCTGTACTACGCCGAACAACTTTGGGTTCCTGTCATTCCCGTTCAGGTAGGCCCGCTGGACAGCCCCTACATCAAAATCGCCGAGCAGCAGATCATCGATTACCGGAACCGCAGCGCGGACGCCGTGCTCGCGCTGATGCTGGCGGTCACGGAGCTCGCCGCCGCTCCTCGGCAGCGGCCCAGCCCACTTCCAGAACCGCCAAGCGTGCCATTTGAGTATCTTCACCGGATCGCCAGCCAGATTGATGTGCATTCGCTCCTTCCGGAGGCGCAGGGGCAGATCATCGACGAGCTGCGCCGCAGGCTGAGTGAGGAGTACGACGAGCTCGCCCGCAGTGACATCTTGCAGCTGCTCAGGCAGCTGCAGGATAGGCAGGAGCTCACCGTGCGGCACGCGGCCGAGATCGACGCGATCTTCGTGGGAGCGGGGACGATCCATCCGGCCGCGGATGGCGTTACTAGGCTACCTTCGGCACATCATTGGCGGCAGGAAAGGGCGACGGGCTCGGCCCGGAAGGCCGCGGAGACGCCAAGCCAGCCACGGATGCCGTCGGTCCCGGTGCCCGAATCATCGGCGCCGGGTTCGCAGAAGCAAGGGCCGGCGCGTGATGTCGGCTCGGTCCCGAGCGCGACTGCGGGTCCGCCGCCGGACGCGCCCATGAAGCCCCCGGCGTGGCAAGCCGGCCCATCAGTGCAGTCCCAGCCGTCGCGGTCCGGACCCTCCGGGCAGGAGCGCGTATATGGGCACGTCTTCCTGAGTTACAGCCATAGCGGCGACAGCGCTTACGCCGAGTCGCTGGCCAACCATTTGACTCAGTCCGGCATACCGGTATGGTTCGACAAAGAGATCGTGGTCGGCGACCGGTGGGAACGCGTGATCAAGGATCAAATTGACAACTGCATTGCCCTCATCGTAGTAATGACTCCTGATGCCGAGGCATCCATGTGGGTTTCTCGCGAGATAAATTACGCGGAGGCGAAGAAGAAACTCGTCTTTCCGCTCCTGCTGCGCGGCGACCCATTCTTCAGGCTGAGTAATATCCAGTACGAGAACGTAACCGATGGGCGCATGCCGAAGGCGCTAACCTCCAAGCTGAGATCTCTGGCGCATCTGCCAGCAACTTGAGGGAAGTGCAATCTGAAGTTCCTATCTGGATCACATATGGAGAGTGCCGGTGGCTTCGGACGAACAAATGAGGCCCAGGGTGGAAAGTTGGGACGAGCGCGGTAACAGCGGCGCAACGTGGTCTTACGCCTGAGGATCGTGAGACGCTGTTGCGACCCGTGGCACGGCGGGGCGCGGGGGATGAGAATACCGTGTGGCGGTATCTGCATGCGGTTTCGCCGCAAGACCCATGCTGACCGTCACTGGCTTCTCGCTAAATTGTGTGGGTTTGGGTCTGGTGTGGCGGCTTGATTGGCGCGGTGGTGACCTCGTGACTGCGTGGCCGTCGATGATGCTCGCCTGGTTGGTGACGTTCGTGGACCGGCCGGACCCTCTCCAGTGATCGTCGCTTTGGGAGTATTTTGCCGGATATCCGGCAAAATACTCCCAAAGCGACGATCACTGGAGAGGGTCCGGCCGGTCCACGAACGTC
>Ga0126372_10000361_pt1 | contig 15520 bp, 26 predicted proteins | sample PanSoiMetaPlot_6_FD_92762 | JGI IMG/M metagenome (GOLD analysis project Ga0126372, IMG submission 92762) | Tropical forest soil microbial communities from Panama - MetaG Plot_6 | ecosystem: Environmental > Terrestrial > Soil > Tropical forest > Bulk soil | place: Panama | collected 2016-02-17
AGAATTTATAAGAGGCTATCAGCCATCGGCCATCAGCTATCCATCACGTACGGGGGATAGCGCAGAGCGGACCGAAAGCTGACAGCCAAGAGTTGAGAGCAACTATGGCGATCAAAACATACAGACCGACCACGCAGACGCTGCGCTATCGCACGACGCTGATCAGCGACGACGTGAGCACAACTCAGCCGCACAAGCCGCTGCTCGAACCCAAGCAGCGTTCGGGAGGACGTCGAAACAGCGGCGACATTACAATGTGGCATCGCGGCGGCGGGCACAAGCGCAAGCTGCGCATCATCGACTTCAAGCGTGACAAGACTGGAATTCCGGCGACGGTGATTTCGATCGAATACGATCCCAACCGTTCCGCGCGCATTGCGCTGGTGGCTTATGCCGACGGGGAAAAACGTTACATCCTGCAACCTGCAGGGCTGAAAGTTGGGCAGAAAATCGTAAGCGGACCTGACGCCGACATCCTTGTCGGCAACGCCCTGCCTTTGCGCAACGTGCCTCCGGGTACAACCATCCACAACGTGGAACTTCGTCCCGGCAAGGGCGCGCAGATGGTGCGCTCTGCGGGGGGCCAGGCCCAGTTGGTGGCGAAGGAAGGCGATTACGCTCTGCTGAAGTTGCCTTCTGGTGAAACCCGCAAAGTGCTGCAGGACTGCATGGCCACAATCGGGCAGGTGGGCAATCTCGACCACGAGAATGTCACTATCGGCAAGGCCGGGCGCACGCGTTGGCTGGGACGACGTCCCGTGAACCGCGGAGTGTCCATGAACCCTGTCGACCATCCGCATGGCGGTGGCGAAGGCAAGACTTCGGGCGGACGGCACCCGGTAACGCCGTGGGGCCAGCCGACTCGCGGCTACAAGACTCGCAATAACAAGCGGACGGAAAACTTCATCGTCAACCGCCGCGGCAAGAAATGAATCAGGAAGTAACGGAGTAACCGGGCTCCAAAGCTAGGGGCCAGAGGCTAAGAGCGAAATCTATGGCACGTTCAACTAAAAAAGGTGCGTTCGTCGATGGGTACCTGATGACGCGGGTGGAAGCGATGAATTCGCGCAACGAGAAAAAAGTGTTGCGCACCTGGTCGCGGCGTTCGACCGTTGTACCGGAGATGGTCGGCCACACCATCGCGGTCCACAACGGCAAGAAGTTTACGCCGGTGTACATCACGGAAAACATGGTGGGACACAAGTTGGGGGAGTTCAGCTTCACGCGCAGTTTCAAGGGCCACTCCATGAAGGCGGCGACCGAAGTGGTCGCCAAACCGGCAGGTGTGCCGGGCGGACCGGGAGCTCCAGTTCCGTCGACAACGGCGCCGGCAGCCCCGGCAGCGCCTGCAGCGACGCCCAAGGCATAAGGAGCGCTGACCAATGGAATTTCGAGCGAAAGCACGGTTCATGCGCGTCTCGCCGCAGAAGGCGCGGCTGGTGCTGGACCTGATCAAGGGCCGACGGGTTGAAGACGCGCTCAACACGCTGCGCTTTACGAAGAAGCGCGTCGCTCCGACGATCGAAAAGCTACTGCGCTCGGCGCTTGAGAACGCGAATTATCTCAGCACTGAAAAGGGCATCGATGTCGACGTCGACAGCCTGTACGTCAGGCGAGCGGTGGCCAACGACGGTCCCCGCATGAAGCGCATTCGCCCGGCGCCAATGGGCCGGGCCTATCGCTACGTCCGGCGTATCGCGCACATTGAACTGGAACTCGCCGAGCGAGGCAAGAACGGGCAAGGATCGGTGGCGACCGTCGTTGGCGAAGAAGAGAAGTCGGCCAAGCCGGCGGGGAAACCGGCGCCCCGGGCGAAGGCCAAGAAGAAAGCTTCGGCAGGCAAGAAGAAGAAAGCGGCTGCCAAGTAAGGATTACCGGGGCGAACGTCCCGGGACTGAGAGGCAATTGTGGGACAAAAGGTTCATCCATACGGTTTCCGGCTTGGGTACACGAAGCCGTGGAAGTCACGCTGGTTTGTGGAGCGCGATTACGACAAGCTGCTGCAGGAGGACGTTCGGCTGAAGAACGAGCTGAAGGACAAGCTCAAGTCCGCCGGCGTGAGCTCCATCGAAATCGAGCGCCCGGGCAATAAGCTGCGCGTGATCATAAAGACGGCGCGGCCCGGCATCATCATCGGGCGCAAAGGTGCCGAGATCGACAAGCTTAAGCAGGATGTGCAGAAGCGGACGTCCCGCGAGGTCTACATCGATATCCAGGAAGTGCACAAGCCTGAGCTTGATGCCCAACTGGTATCCGAATCGATCGCGCTGCAGCTGGAAAAACGCGTTGGCTTCCGCCGCGCCATGCGCAAGGCGGTCGACTCGGCGTTGCGTTTCGGCTGCAAGGGAATCAAGGTGCGGGTCAGCGGGCGCCTGAATGGAAACGAAATCGCGCGCTCCGAGTGGTACTTGCAGGGCCGGCTGCCCTTACACACCTTGCGCGCCGACATCGAGTACGGCTTCACCGAAGCCCGGACGACTTACGGCGTGATCGGAGTGAAGTGCTGGATTTATCGCGGCGAAATCCTGCCCCAGAAGAAGCGCGAGTCGCAGGCGGCAGGCGCATTTTAGGGAAACTGAGATCAGCTTATGTTGATGCCGAAAAAAGTAAAGTACCGCAAGCAGCAGCGCGGACGGATGGCGGGCAAAGCGTGGCGGGGATCCGAGCTGGCGTTCGGCGACTTCGGCCTCAAGGTGCTCGAGCCGGGCTGGATCAGCGATCGGCAGATCGAAGCCAGCCGCGTGGCCATTACGCGTTTCGTCAAGCGCGGCGGCAAAGTCTGGATTCGCCTGTTCCCGGACAAACCGGTCACCAAGAAGCCGGCTGAAACCCGTATGGGTAAGGGCAAGGGAGCGCCGGATCATTGGGTGGCAGTGGTGCGCCCGGGCAAGATTCTTTTTGAAATGGAAGGCGTGAGCCTGACCGACGCGCAGGAAGCCATGCGCCTGGCGTCTCACAAATTGCCCCTGCGGACGCGTTTCGTGCAGCGGGAAGGCGCACACTGAAGTGGCGCAGAAAGTAAAGCAAGCGAGAACTGATTCATGAAAGCAGAAAAGATTCGCAACCTGACGTCGGATGAGCTTCAGCACCAAGAGCGCGAGCTGGCCGACCAGCTTTTCAAGCTGAAGTTTCAGCTGAACATGGGGCAGACGGAAAGTCTCAAGAAAATGCGCGGCCTGCGCAAGGATATTGCGCGGGTGAAAACGATCGTGCGTGAACGGGAATTGGCGTCGCCTAAAACGGAGAAGAAGTAGTTATGCCTGATACCAAAGCGCAGCAGGAGCAGGAAAAAGCCGGACGACGCAAGATCGTGGTGGGAGAAGTTGTTTCCAGCCGCATGAACAAGACCATCGTGGTCAAGACCAAGCGCACCAAGGGGCACGGTTTCTATGTGCGAGTCGTTTCGCGCGACAAGAAGTTTTACGCCCATGACGAGAAAAATACGGCGCGGGTTGGCGACATCGTGCGACTGGAAGAGACCCGGCCCTTGTCGAAACTGAAGCGCTGGCGCTTGAAGGAAGTGATTCGCAAGGCAGCCCTGGTGCCTGAACTCATGGCATCGGTGGATGAGTCTGCTGGCGGCAAATAGATCTTTCGCGGAGATGGAACTATGGCAGTGATGATGCGAACCATGCTCGAGGTGGCCGATAACTCCGGAGCTCGCAGGCTCCAGATGATCCTGCCACTCGGCGGCTCTACCGGGCTGCGCGCCCATCTGGGAGACGTGATCACCGCCAGCGTGAAGGAAGCTGCGCCCGACGGCCAAGTGCAAAAGGGCAAGGTGGTAAAGGCGGTGATTGTGCGCACGCGCAAGGAACATCGCCGCCGCGACGGCACCTACATTCGCTTTGACCAGAATGCAGCCGTGCTCATCAACGAGGCTGGCGAGCCAGTGGGTACTCGCGTATTTGGACCTGTGGCCCGCGAGTTGCGCGAGAAGAAGTTCCTGAAGATTGTTTCGCTCGCCCCGGAAGTACTGTAGGAGGGATTGAAGAAATGGCTACAACCGCGACGGCACATAAAAGAGTCGATATTCGGCGCAACGACACGGTCAAAGTGATTACCGGACGTGACAAGGGCAAGGAAGGCCGCGTACTCCGGGTGTTCCCTGGAGACGGGAAGGTTCTGGTCGAACACGTCATGATGGTGAAGAAGCACGTGCGGCCCAATCCACAGCGCAACGTGAAGGGTGGAATCGCCGAGCAGGAAAGCCGGATTTCGCTGTCCAACGTACAGCTTGTATGTCCCTCGTGCGGTCCGGTGAGAATCGGGCATGACGTGCGTGGCGATCGCAAAGTACGCGTGTGCAAGAAGTGCGGCAATACGCTGGACAAGTGAACCGCGTTTGGCGGGCGTCCGAGCCTGCTGCGGTCATGCTGAGCGTAGCGAAGGATCTGTGGACAGATTTATTACCTCACGAACCGGTAGACACTCCGAAACCGTGAGAAAAGGTAACGACAGAAATGGCTAAGGATAAGAAGGAAAAGAAAGGCGCGCCGGAAGCGGAACAGAAGCCTGCCGGACGTCCGCGACACAGTGCCAAGGAGCGTCCCCGGCTGAAGATCAAGTTTCAGCAGGAAGTGGCGCCTGCCTTGATGAAAGAATTCGACACCAAGAACCCGATGGCAGTGCCGCACCTGCACAAGATCGTGGTGAACATGGGAGTCGGCGAGGCGACGCAGAACGCAAAGATTCTGGATCCTGCCGTAAACGAACTCGGGCAGATCACCGGGCAGAAACCGGTCATCACCAAGGCCAAGAAATCGATCGCCGCGTTCAAGGTCCGCGCCGGAATGCCGATCGGCGGCATGGTCACGCTGCGGGGCGACCGGATGTATGAGTTCTTCGATCGCCTCGTCAATGTCGTTCTCCCCCGCGTGCGCGATTTCCGGGGTGTGTCTACCAAATCGTTTGATGGCCGTGGGAACTATACGCTGGGACTGCATGATCAGCTGATTTTCCCGGAAATCGACTATGCCAAGGTGGACAAACTCAAGGGAATGAACGTGACCATTGTGACGACGGCGCGCTCCGACGATCAGGCGCGGGCGTTGCTGAAGCACCTGGGCATGCCGTTCCGGGCGTAGAAGCGTTTTGAAAGTCCCGAGTTTTTTGAGGTTGAAGAGTTAACAGCATGGAAGGCAGGAGCTAAAACCAGGTGGCAACAACAGCAAAGAGGGTCAAGGACGCCAAGAAGCCGAAATTCTCCACGCGCAAGCACAACCGCTGCAAGATCTGCGGACGCCCGCGCGCCTACCTGCGCAAGTTTGGCATCTGCCGCTTGTGCTTCCGCGGGCTGGCTTTGCGCGGAGAAATTCCAGGCGTGTCCAAATCGTCCTGGTAGTCGAAGAGTAGCGAAGCAGACATTCGGCCCCCTGATTTCGTGGGCCAGATGAAACAGGTCGCCGCAAGGTTCTTCGGTCGAAGTGAAGCCGTAACCGGCCGAAGCAAACGGGCGATTCGAGGAGAAGCAAAACGATGAGGTTGACCGATCCGGTCGCAGACATGTTGACGCGAATCCGCAATGCGGCTTCGGCGCGGCACCAGAAGGTGGACATTCCCGCTTCAAAGTTGAAGCTGGAAATTGCCCGCATCCTCAAAGAGGAAGGATACATTGCCAATTTCAAGCCGGCGGAGGAAGAGGGCCGGAAGGTTCTGCGCATCTACCTCAAGTATGGCAACAACAACGAGGCAGCGATCTCGAACCTGGAAAGTGTGTCGCGGCCCGGGTGCCGCGTGTACGTGCGGCGCAGCGATATTCCGCGCGTTCTGGGAGGCATGGGCATCAACATCCTGACCACTCCGCGCGGCGTGATGACCGGCCGCCAGGCACGTAAGGAAGGTGTGGGCGGCGAAGTACTTTGCCAGGTGTGGTAAACGAACTGATTGAGCTTCTGAAATTTACGAGTTGAACCTATGTCACGAATTGGAAAAAAGCCGATCGCACTCCCGAAAGGCGTGACGGTCAAGCTGGATGGCAACGTGGTTGCCGTCCAAGGGCCGAAAGGCAAACTGGAAACGCCGCTTCCGCGGGGCATCAAGATGGAGCAGCAGGATGGCCATCTGGTCGCCATTCGCGAACATGATTCCCAGGCGGCCGTCCACGGGCTGGCTCGTGCCCTGGTAAACAATGCAGTCGAGGGCGTGACCAAGGGGTGGACACGCGAGTTGGAGATCGTCGGCATCGGTTATCGCGCCGAGATGAAGGGTAAGGCGACAGTGGTATTCAACCTGGGTTACTCTCACCCCATCGAGTATCCGCTTCCTACCGGCATTGAGGTCGCGGTCGATCCGAAGCAGACGAAGCTTACGGTTACGGGAATCGACCGGCAAAAGGTCGGTCAAGTTGCCGCTGAAATGCGCGGGTTGCGTCCGCCTGATCCCTATAAAAACAAGGGTGTGCGTTATGCGGGCGAGCGCCTGAAGAAGAAGGTCGGAAAGACAGGCGCGAAGTAATTGCAGCCGAGTCGCCTCTGGGAGCCGTAGTAAGAGCGGGCGATGGCAAATGAAGGAACAGAAGACATGCTGACGAGACTAAGCAAGAATGCGACGCGGCAGAGAGTGCACGATCGCATCCGCAAGAAGGTTCTAGGGACGGCTGAGCGCCCGCGGTTGAATGTGTACCGCTCGCTGAATCACATTTATGTTCAGCTTATCGATGACCATAAGGGCGAGACGCTGGTATCGGCGAGCACAGCGGAAGGCAAGAAAAGCGAGCGTGCCACGGGCGGCAACGTTGCCGCCGCCAAAAACATGGGGAAAGCCCTTGCCGAGCGCGCCAAGGCGAAGGGAATTGCCAAAGTGGTTTTCGATCGCGGCGGCTACTTGTATCACGGCCGAATCAAGGCGCTGGCCGAGGCCGCGCGCGAAGGCGGACTGCAGTTCTAAACATTTGATCCGCGCAACCGAGGCAAATGCCCCCGGTGGCGAACTTGCAGAATGGAAAACGAGAGTTAAGGATGCCAATCGTTACGAAGAAACTGGATGCTGGACAATACCAGCTTAAAGATCAGGTGGTTGCCATCAACCGTGTGACCAAGGTCGTCAAAGGCGGCAAGAATCTTTCCTTCGCGGCCCTGGTGGTGGTAGGCGATCCGTCATCCGCGGTCGTGGGTTATGGCTCGGGCAAGGCGAAGGAAGTTCCCCAAGCCATCCGCAAGGGAATCGAGTCGGCCAAAAAGAACCTGATGCGGATCAATCTCACCCAGACCACGATCCCCCATCTCGTGCTGGGACGCTACGGCTCGGGCCGCGTGCTGTTGAAGCCCGCACCCGAAGGCACGGGCGTCATTGCAGGCGGGGCCGTGCGCGCCGTCATGACGTCGGCGGGAATTCAGAACGTGCTCACGAAGTCGATTGGCACGACCAATCCCCATAACGTGATTAAGGCGACGTTTGACGCGCTCAAGAAATTGAAGAACAAGTCGGATGTGGCTGCCCTCCGCGGTAAGGCGGAGGACGAGCTGTAAGCCGCAAACCGGAACAAGGAATCGCAATGGCTCGCAAAACCTCAAGCAAGAGCGGTAACGGCAAGATTCACCTGAAGTGGGTGCGATCGTCGATTTGTGCCCCGGTAAAACAGAAACTGGTGGTCAAGGGCCTGGGATTCACGCGGCTGTACCAGGTCCTCGAGCGTCCCGACACTCCCGCGATCCGCGGGATGGTGGCGAAGGTGCCGCACTTGGTGGAAATCGTCGAAGGCTGAGTGTCAGCGCAATGCCCTCGGCAATGAACTGATTGCCGGATATTGAGAGAATAAGAATCATGAATCTGTCCAACATTCGAGCACCGAAAAAGTCTTCAGAAAATCGCAAACGTGTGGGCCGCGGCATGGGCTCGGGCATGGGCAAGACATCCGCCCGTGGACACAAGGGCCAGCGTTCGCGCAGTGGTTCGCGCATGATGCGCGGCTTTGAGGGCGGCCAGATGCCGCTGCACCGCAGACTCCCCAAGCGCGGATTTACCAATATTTTTCGAATTGAATATTCGATTGTGAGTCTGGAAAAGCTGGCGGCGCTGGGTGAGACGACCATCAATCCCGATGTGCTGCACAAGGCCGGTGTGGTGAAGGGCAAGAACCCTATCAAGATTTTGGGGGATGGTGAGTTGAAGACAGCCGTCACCGTACACGCACACAAGTTCTCCAAGTCCGCGCAGGAGAAGATCACCAAAGCGGGTGGCAAGTTCGAGGTCTTGCAGTAAATGTTCGAGAAACTGGCGAACGTCTTTCGTATTCCTGACCTGCGCAAGCGCATTCTGTTTACGCTTGCCATGTTGTTTGTGTACCGACTCGGCGGCCACATTCCCACGCCCGGCATCAACGCCGATAAGCTGCAGCAATTCTTCCAGCAGAATCAAGGAACCGTTCTTGGTTTCGTCGATCTTTTCAGTGGCGGACAGTTGCGGCGCTTGACCATTTTCGCCCTTGGCATCATGCCTTACATCACCGCGTCGATCATTCTGCAATTGTTGACTGTGGTGTACGAGCCCTTGGCCAAGCTTCAGAAGGAAGGCGAACTAGGGCGCAAGAAGATTACGCAATGGACCCGCTACCTGACCGTTGTACTCAGCATCATCCAGTCTTTGGGTATCGCCATCAGCCTGCAAAAGGGCGGCGACTTCGTTCTTGATCCTGGCCTCGGGTTCACGCTCATGACCATGCTGACCCTGACGACGGGCAGCGCCTTCATCATGTGGCTGGGCGAGCAGATCACCGAGCGCGGCGTTGGGAACGGCATGTCGCTCCTGATTTTTGCTGGCATCGTGGTGGGCCTGCCACGCGGTGTCGTCGATCTCTACGACAAGGCTTCGAACCAGGCTTGGGGCGTCTTTACGCCTGCCGCTATCGGAGCCTTGCTCATACTCATGATTGTGGTAGTGGCGTTCATCGTGTATGTCGAACGCAGCGAACGCCGAATACCCGTGCAGTATGCCAAACGCGTCGTCGGACGCAAGGTCATGGGCGGGCAGTCCACGCATCTTCCGTTGCGCGTCAACAGCGGCGGCGTGATGCCGGTTATTTTTGCTTCGTCGATTTTGACGCTGCCTCAGACCGCGGGTTTCGCGTTCCAGAACAACCGGGTTATCAAGCCAATCCTTGAATGGTTGCGGTGGGGGGAACCGCTGTATACGTTCCTGTACGCCATTGGCATTATCTTTTTTGCGTACTTCTACGTTTCGATCGTGTTCAACCCCAACGAAGTGGCTGACAACATGCGCAAGTACGGCGGCTTTATTCCCGGGATTCGTCCCGGGCGCCGCACCGCCGACACGATCAACGAGATCCTTACGCGCATCACCCTGGTCGGCGCTCTGTACCTCATAATCATTTCTTTCATTCCGGAGTGGATGATCGCCGGCGTTCACCTGCATCACTTGTACGGGTGGATTGGGCAATTCTTCGATCGTGTGACGCCGGGATGGATTCTGAACGGGTTGGGCGTGCAGTTTTACTTCGGTGGAACGTCGCTGCTGATCGTTGTCGGTGTGGCGATGGACACGGTGACCCAGATCGAGGCGCAGCTGATCATGCGTCACTACGATGGTTTCACGCCTCGCAGCGGCCGTATTCGCGGCCGGAGGAATTGGTCGTAAAGCGTCAGCACCGCCACAGCGTTTCGGCAGCGGCGCAGCTCGACACAAATATCGACTCAGGGGCGGGTTCGATGGCGGGAGAAGCCGCGCGCAGGGTGGCGGTGATATTTCTTGGACCACCGGGAGCGGGCAAGGGTACGCAAGCGAAGCTAATCGCGGAGCGTTACTCGGCTCCTCATATCTCGACCGGGGATATCCTGCGCGATAACGTTGCTCGCCGGACCGAGCTGGGTCTTGAAGCCAAGGCGATCATGGATCGCGGCGAACTGGTGCCCGATTCGCTGGTATGCGACATGGTGGCGCAGCGGTTGCGCCAGCCCGATGCCGAACACGGTTTCATCCTGGACGGGTTTCCCAGAACCGCGGCCCAGGCGGGATGGCTGGATGCCTTCCTGGAACATGAGTTCTTTGACAACTCAAACCCGCGCAAGGCCTTGCCGGTTGTGGTCCGAATTGACGTCGACTATAATCAGCTTTTGCGCCGACTTACCGGACGTCGTACTTGTCCCGCAGGACACATCTATAACGTCTACCTCAATCCACCTCGTGTCGCCGATACCTGCGATGTCGATGGTCTCAAGCTGGCGATTCGTAACGATGACCGTGAGGACGTGATTCGCGAGCGGCTGGCGGCGTACGAACTGCAGACCAAGCCGGTAGCGGATTACTACTGGAACAAGGGACGGCTGGTCTCTGTGAATGGGGATCTGCCGGTGGCGGATGTTACGGCGCAGGTGGTCAGAGCGATTGAACAGCAGGACGCTGCTGGAGCGGGCCATGGGATCGGCGGCAACTAAAAATGGCGATCGTCTGCAAGTCAGCGGCGGAAATCGAAAAGATGCAGCGCAGCGGGCGCATGGTCCACGAGGTGCTGGAGCTTGTGCGCGGCCTGGTAGCGCCCGGCGTTACAACCATGGACCTGGAGAACGCCGCTGCCAAGAAAATTGAAGAACTCGGGGCCAAGCCCGCCTTCAAAGGCTATTACGATTATCCGTGCGTGCTCTGCACCTCGATCAACCAGGAGATCGTGCACGGTATCCCATCGGCCAAGCGGGAATTGAAGGCGGGTGACATCGTATCGATCGACTGTGGCGTGGTTTTTGACGGCTACTACGGGGATGCGGCCATCACCGTGCCGGTCACGGAACGCATAGCGCCCGAGCTGCATCGACTGCTCGAAGTTACGGAAGCGTCCCTGTATCGCGGAATTGAGGCGGCGCGAATCGGTAACACCGTGGGAGACGTCGGAGCGGCGGTGCAGGAACTAGTAGAAGCAAACGGCTTCAGCGTGGTGCGGGAGTTTGTCGGTCACGGCATCGGGACCCGGTTGCACGAAGAGCCGCAAGTGCCAAATTTCGGTACGCGTGGGCATGGTGCGCGGTTGCGCGAGGGAATGGTGCTCGCGATTGAACCGATGGTCAACTCGGGGAAGGCGGGAACCCGGCTGCTGACAGACAAGTGGACCGCGGTTACCGAGGACGGCAGTTACAGCGCCCACTTCGAGCACTGCGTCGCGATTACCAAGGATGGGCCGCTGATTCTGACGAAGTGAACGACGCTAAGCGGGCGTGAGCAAAGCGGGAGCCCGCTGCCAAGATCCTGAAAGAAGCGAAGGAACCGGCTGCAAGCAAAACAAAGGAGTTCATGAGTAAGGAAGACGCGATTGAAGTGATGGCAACGGTGCTAGAACCGCTGCCCAACGCCATGTTTCGAGTGGAACTGGAGAACAAGCATCAGGTGCTGGCGCATGTTTCCGGCAAGATGCGCAAGAATTTTATCCGTATTCTGCCCGGCGACAAAGTAGCGGTGGAGCTTTCCCCCTACGACTTGAATCGCGGAAGAATTGTCTATCGATACAAGTAGTGCCCGGCCGCTGGGGTGAGGAATCAGGGAATTGAAATTATGAAGGTACGAGCATCGGTAAAGAAAATCTGTGACAAGTGCAAGATCATCCAGCGCAAGGGAGTAGTGCGCGTGATCTGCGAAAACGCGAAACACAAACAGCGTCAAGGATAGCAGAGGAGCAATATGGCACGTATCGCAGGCGTCGATCTTCCGCGTCAGAAGCACGTGAATATCGCGCTGACCTATATCTACGGCATAGGCCATCCTCGTGCGGCACGCATTCTTGAAGCCGCCAAGGTGGAGCCCGCGAAGAAAGTTCAGGATCTGAACGAGGACGAAGTGAACCGCATCCGGCAGGTGATTGAAGCCGAAGGCATGGTCGAAGGAGATCTACGCAAAGATGTGCAGATGAACATCAAGCGGCTCATCGAGATCGGTTCCTATCGCGGCTATCGCCATCGCCGCAATCTTCCGGTTCGTGGACAACGCACCCACACCAATGCGCGCACGCGGAAAGGTCCGCGCAAGGGCACGGTCGCGCAAAAGAAGAAATCGACCGCCAAGACATAAAGAAACCCGGCAGCAGAACAAGGGACGAGAAGAGCTAATTATGGCAAAACCAGCAGCAGCGGCAGGAAGCGCGGCAGCCCCGGAGAAAAAGGGCAAGAAGAAAGTATTCAAGAAGAAGGAGCGCAAGCACGTGCCCCACGGGATCGTGCATATCCAAGCTTCCTTCAACAACACGATTGTCACGATTGCCGATCAGACCGGCAACGTGATTTCGTGGAAGAGCTCGGGTTCGCTGGGGTTTCGCGGATCCCGCAAGGGAACGCCGTTTGCTGCCCAGCAGGCCGCAATGAATGCCGCCAACATGGCGCGCGATCACGGGTTGCGTAGTGTCGAGGTGAGAGTCAGCGGGCCAGGTTCGGGACGCGAATCGGCCATCCGCGCACTCTCGGCGGCCGGCATCGAAGTGCGCTCCATCAAGGACTCGACGCCGATCCCGCATAACGGCTGCCGTCCGCCGAAACGGCGCCGCGTCTAAAACAGAATTCTGTCCGGGAAGAAGGGTGAAGCCAAACCTGTAAACCGGTCATCGAAAGGAGAGCAACTTGGCACGTTACAAAGATGCGGTCTGTCGCCTCTGTCGCCGCGAGGGCATGAAGCTTTTTCTGAAGGGTTCTAAGTGCTTCAGCGACAAGTGTCCAATCGAAAAGCGTAATTTTGCTCCTGGCCAACATGGCAAGGATCGCAAGGCCAAGGTGGTCGGCTACGGCTTGCAGTTGCGCGAAAAGCAAAAGACTAAGCGTATCTATTTTGCCCAGGAAGGCCAGTTCCGCAACTACTTCGAGAAGGCGGCCCGGTCGAAGGGTGTGACCGGCGAACGGCTTCTGCAGCAGTTGGAGCGGCGTCTGGACAACGTTGTTTACCGCCTGGGCTTTGCGGTCTCGCGGCGTCAGGCACGCCAACTGGTGCGCCATGGACACGTCGCGGTGGACGGGCGAAAAGTCAACATTCCGTCCTACACGGTGAGCCAGGGCGAGGAAGTTGCCATTCGCGAGAACAGCAAGAAGGTGCCAACCCTGGAAATAGCCAAGGAATTTGCGAGCCACCAAACCGTCCCTAACTGGCTGGAGATCGATCGCGACAACTACAAGGGCCGCATACTTGCCCTGCCCAAACGCGAAGACATCAACCTGCCAGTGAACGAACAGTTGATCGTCGAGTTGTACAGTAAATAACAAGAGGTTGTTGGCCGGTCATTCGTGCCAGATCGCCTTTTGCGGCGCTGGACCTGAACCGGGCGGTTCAGGAAGCCGCGACTGAGCCACATGGCCGAAGGAGAAAATACAGATGCTGTGGAAGGGTTTTCAAAAACCAAAACGCCTTGCAACGGACAACGAGTCACTCACAGACAAGTACGGAATGTTCTGGGCGCAGCCGTTTGAGCGTGGCTTCGGCACCACTATCGGCAACGCTTTGCGGCGCGTGCTACTTTCTTCGATCGAAGGCGCCGCAGTAACTGCCGTCAAGATCGAAGGCGTCCTGCACGAATTCCAATCGATTCCCGGTGTTGTCGAGGACGCAACTGACATCATCCTCAACCTCAAGCAGATCCCATTCAAACTCTCGGGAGACGCTCCCAAGGCGATTTATCTGCGCGCCGAGCAGCCGGGTGTCGTCACATCTGGGATGATTGAAGCTGACGCCGATGTTGAAGTGCTCGACAAGGACGTCTACATCGCGACGGTCAGCGAGGGTGGCAAGCTCGACATGGAGATGCGCCTGAAACGCGGCCGCGGTTACGTCTCTGCCGACAAGAACTTTGATGAGGATCTGGGAATCGGTTTTATTCCGATCGATTCGGTTCACTCGCCCGTGCGCAAGTGCAACTACACGGTGGAAGCAGCCCGCCTTGGTCAGATCACCGACTACGACAAGCTCACCATGGAGTTGTGGACAAATGGATCGATCACCCCAGCCGATTCCCTCGGCCTTGCCGCGAAGCTGCTGAAGGATCACATGAACATCTTCATCAACTTCGAGGAAGAGATCGAGGCGGCGAGCACCTCCGACGAGCGCAAACCGGAGATTCGAAACGAGAATTTGAACCGGTCGGTCGAAGAACTCGAGCTTTCCGTCCGCAGTTACAACTGTCTGAAGAATGCCAACATTCAGACCATTGGTGAACTGGTCCAGAAGACGGAAGCCGAGATGCTTAAGACCAAGAATTTCGGCCGCAAGTCGCTGAACGAAATCAAAGAAATCCTGTCGTCGATGGGTTTGAGCCTGGGAATGAAAATTGACGAGCACGGAAACGCCGTGCCCGGACCCCAAGTGCCCGTGCCGATTGGAATGTACGGCGTCGACGACAACGATCAGTTGTAACAAAAACTGCTTCGAGCTTCAGGTCCGAGTTTCGCTGCTTAACTTGCCCGCAAACTCCGGACCTGAAGCTGATGCAAAAGAGTTCGATCCGAGGGTTTGCCATGCGTCACAAAGTTGCAGGATGGAAGCTGGGGCGGAATACCAGTCATCGCCGCTCATTGCTGCGTAACCTGGTCACGTCGCTCATTGTCGAAGAGCGCATTGAAACCACTTTGCCCAAAGCCAAAGCATTGCGTCCGCACGTGGAAAAGATGATCACACTCGGCAAGCGCGGAGACCTGGCTGCCCGCCGTCAAGCCGCTTCGTACCTGATGACGGGTGAAGCCGTCAGCAAACTGTTTGACACGGTTGCGCCTCGTTTCGGGGATCGCAACGGCGGTTTCCTGCGAATCGTCCGCACCGGTTGGCAGAGAGGTGACGGTGCCGACAAGGCGTTTGTCGAACTTCTGGGCAGCGAAAAATTGCAGGAAGAGAAGCGCCAGAAGCGTGCTGAGGCTCGAGCGAAGCGAACTGCCGAAGCCAAGAAAGCTATGGAAGAGGCGGACGCCCAGGCTCAAGCCGAGAGCCCAACCGAACCGGCAACTGCCGAAGAAGAAAAGAAATCTGAGTAAGCGGTCCTCCCTTTTTCGCGCACCCGGTTATCCGGGTGCGTTTGTTTTTTGTCCAAACCTCAGTTAGCCTACAGGCTCATCCTCACTTTCCCGTTCGTGATGGACGAGTCTATGCATAGGACCCTCCCTCTCCTCCTTATCTCGGCGGTTCTTTCCTCGGTTGCCATTGCGCAAACCGCAGACGAGATCATCGCCAAGTCAGTCGTTGCCCGCGGAGGCATGGACAAGCTCAAAGCAGTCCAGTCACAGCGCTTGACCGGTCACATTTCGTTTGGCTCCGCGGTCGAAGGTGTTTTGACGGTCGAGATGAAGCGTCCGGGCAAGGTGCGTGAAGAGCTCAGCGTGAATGGCGAGAGCCTGGTTCGCACCAGCGACGGCAAGTCTGGATGGGTCGTCAATCCTTTCTCGGGGAAAAATGAACCCGAGCCCTTAGGCCCTGACGAAATGGGCAACATGGCTCAGAAGGCGGACATCGATCGGCCCATTGTCGACTACAAAACCAAGGGCAACCAGGTAGAACTGGCAGGCAAGGAAAAAGTCGATGGCAAGGATGCCTACAAGCTGAAGGTCACATTGAAAGA
>Ga0126372_10000362_pt1 | contig 15510 bp, 14 predicted proteins | sample PanSoiMetaPlot_6_FD_92762 | JGI IMG/M metagenome (GOLD analysis project Ga0126372, IMG submission 92762) | Tropical forest soil microbial communities from Panama - MetaG Plot_6 | ecosystem: Environmental > Terrestrial > Soil > Tropical forest > Bulk soil | place: Panama | collected 2016-02-17
CACGTGCCTCACGTCGGTCGAGCAGCGATTGCGCGACATGGACAAGATGGGCGTCGACGTCCAGGCGATCTCGTGCTCGCCGTTCCAGTTCATGTACTCGCTCGATCCCGAGCACGGCAGGAAAGCCGCCCGGGCCATCAACGAGAACCTGGCGGCCATCGTGGCCAAGCATCCCGACCGCTTCGTCGCCCTGGCCGACGTGCCACTGCAGGCGCCCGACCTGGCGGCCGAGGAGCTCGAGTACTGCATGAAGCGCCTGGGCTTCCGCGGCGTCGAGATCGGCACGAACGTCGCCGGCCAGGAGATCTCGCGCGGGCGCGACGCCTTCTGGGCGAAGGCGCAAGAGCTCGACGCGATGGTCTTCATGCACCCCAACGGCTTCACCGGCGGCGAGCGGCTGTCCGATCACTACTTCATCAACATCATCGGCAACCCGCTCGACTCGACCGTCGCGATCGCGCATCTCGTCTTCGACGGAATCCTCGAGCGCTATCCGAAGCTGAAGATCGTCGCCGCGCACGGCGGCGGCTATGTCTCGCACTATCCGGCCCGCATGGACCACGCATGGTCCGCTCGGGTCGATCCGCGCACCGCGCTGAAGAAGAAGCCGCGCCTTTCGCTCGCCAAGCTCTACTTCGACACGATCGTGTTCGACCGCGAGCAGCTGCGGCATCTGGTGAATCTCTGGGGCGCCGACCACATCGTGGTCGGGACCGACTATCCCTACGACATGGGCTGGTACGACCCGCGCGGGTTCGTCGATGGCTGCACGTTCCTGAAAGACGCCGACCGGGCGAAGATCCTCGGCCTGAACGCCGCGCGCCTCTTGAAGCTGAAGCCGCGGCGAGCCCGCTGAGGCGACGGACTACCTGAGCGCCGGCTCCGGGTTGAGAGCGGCCTCCGGCGTGCCGTCCTTCCACGGCAGCGCGACGTCATATGGCCGCAGCAGGCAGTCGTCCGGAAGGCATTCGATCGGCGTGAAATCGCGGTGCGCGATGTACTCCGGCCGCTTGAAGCGCCGGATGTGGTTGGAGACCGCGCAGAGGCTCAGGTAGACGCTCACCCGGTTCCACGGCGACAGGTTCGACGTCGACGCGTGCACGAGACACGAGTGGAACATGATCATCGAGCCCGCCGGGCCCTTGGGCGCCACCAGGCCCCCGCGCTCGATCAGCTTCGTGATCGTGGCGTGGTCGATCGTCCACAGGGGATAGCTCGTCGTCGTGGTGTCGTGACCGGCGTCGAGCACGCCCAGTTTGTGGCTCTCCGGAATGAACATCAGCGGGCCGTTGAACTCGTTGACCGGGTCGAGGAAGATCGCGACGTTCATGGCGCGCGCCTCGGGCATCTGGTCGTCGTTGAACCAGGTCCCGAAGTCCTGATGCCACTGCCACACGTCGCCGTCGAAGGCCATCTTGCCGTTGATCTTGAACTGGTGCATGTAGACCGGCTCGCCGAACACCTGCACGACCGGCTGCACCATCCGCGGATGGCGCGCCAGTCGCGCGAACGGCGCGCTGTACATGTGGGCGGCGAAGTTGGTGCGGACCGCGTCGCTGCCCCTCTCGCGCACGTTCTCGGGCCGGTGCTGCGCGTAGAGCGCCGGCACCTCGTCGGTCAGCGCCTTGATCTCCTCGGGCGAGAACAGGCTCGGGAAGAACAGATAGCCGTCGCGATCGAACTCCTGGAGCTGCGCCGCGGTGAGCTTCATCGCGTCATCCTTTCACCGGCCCGTTGATCGACGCCACCTAGGATAGCAGGCCGGGCCCCGTCACTCGATGACCTGGTCGGCGCGCAGAAGTATCGGCTGTGGGACCTTCACGCCGAGCGTCCTGGCGGTCTTCATGTTGACGACCAGCTCGAACCGGCTCGACTGCTCGACCGGCAGATCCGCCGGCCTGGCGCCGTTCAGGATCTTGTGCACGAGGCCGGCGGCGCGCCGGTTGAGCTCGGACAGGCTCGGCTCGTACGACATGAGCCCGCCGGCATCCACGAACCCTCGCATCCCATACATGACCGGCATCCGAGCTTTCGCGGCCTCCGCGACGAGGCGCTCGCGATAGGTGATGAGCACGAAGTCGCGCATCATCACGAGGCCGTCGAGCCGCTCGCGTCTGGCCGAATCGAAGACCCCGGCGACGTCACCCGGCCCCTGCAGCCCGAGGCGCACGACGTTGATACTGAGCTGGCGTCCGATCGCCTCGACGTCCTTGAGCATCGAGACGTACACGGGATTCGCCGGATTGAACACGATCGCGACGCGCGTCGCCCGCGGCAAGACCTCCTTCAGGAGCTGGAGCTGCTTGCCGACTGTCTGCTCCGCCAAGAACGTCGAGCCCGTGACGTTGGCGCCCGGCCGGGCCAGGCTCGCGACAAGCTCGACGCCGACCGCATCGCCGACGCCCATGAAGACCACCGGGATCGTGGCCGTCGCCCGCTTCGCCGCGAGCGCGCCCGGCGTGCTCCACGCCGAGACGATCACGTCGACCTTGTTCTGCACGAGCTCGGCCGCGAGCGCCGGCAGCCGGTCGTACTGGCCCGTGGCCCAGCGATACTCGAACGAGATGTCGGCACCCTCGACGTGGCCCAGCTCACGCATCGTGTCGCGGAAGACTTGAAACGACGGCGCGGGCCCGTCGGCCTCGGCGAACGGTGAAAGCACGCCGATCCGTGAGACCTTGCGCGCCTGCGCCCATGTCGTCCGGGGGACGGCGATTGCGCCGAGTGCCACGAACCCGACGAACGCGCGCCGGCTCGTCACGTGCTGGGCCCGGCGCTCCTCACGCCTTCGTCGCGCGCCGCGCGATGGCCGCGATGGCGTCCGCGAAGTTCACCTGGCTGTCGTCCTGCGGCTCGTAGCCGATCTTCGTCTTGGCGCTGGCCAGGCTCCAGAAGCGGTGCGTGTTGCCGCTGATGCCGTAGACGATGAGGAACGGCACGCCGTGCTCGTCGGTGATGTCCGGCGTCTCGACCATCCGAATCGCCTGCTGGACTTGATCACGCCGCGAGAGATACGCGCCGAGGGCCCGGTGCATCACCTTGATGTCGCCCGGCTTCACGTGCTCGATGTCGTCGTCGCGGGGGCCGCCGATGCGCCACTGCACGACCTCGAGCTTGCGGCCGTCGACCTTGCCGGTGGCGAACACGAAGCCCAGGAGCTCGTACGCTGCCTTGGCCCAGCCGTACCAGTTGTCCGAGCGCGGCGGCATCTCGGGCGTGACCATGTCGACCCGGCCGTCCCAGACCAGCCGCTCGTAGTAGTCGGCGGCGTGATTCGAGCTGGCCACCACCACGCGGCGCACGCCTTCCTCGAGGGCAACGCGGTAGACGTTGTAGGCGAGCGCGACGTTCTGGTGCTCGGCCCAGAATTTCGCGTCGTTGTTCTCCTGCCACGTCGTCGCGTCCATACCGGGGGCGCGCACGTAGCCGAGATGGATCACGGCGTCGGCGCCGCGAAAGTGCTGGCGGTACTGGTGGCGGTCCGGGTTGGTCAGATCGGTGACCACGAGGCCCGGCACTTTCTCGCCGCTCTTCGTCGCGGCGCTGACGTCGATGGGTACGACGTCCCAGCGCTCGGCGAGCTCCTTGAACATCCGCTGGCCGACGTAGCCGGCCGCGCCCGTGATCACGACCCGTCTCTTCGCCATGGTCTACTCTCCCTTTTTTCTGCACTATGGCCGCCCGCCCGCGAATTCGTCAACGTCCAGTGCGGTAGGCCACCCTTTCGCGCCGCCGGCGCGTATAACTATCGAGGAGTGGGATCATAGCTCTGGTAAGGACATGAGCAAGACCGAGACCTTCGCGCCCCTGACCGAGCGCGTCCCGGCGCTCGACTGGCGCGGCATCGCCGCCGCGCTCGATGCCAACGGCTGCGCCGTCGTGAACGGGCTGGTGCCGCCCGAGACGTGTGCCGAGCTGGCCGCCGGCTACGACGTGGACGACGCGTTTCGCTCGCGGATCGTGATGGCGCGGCACGGTTTCGGGCGCGGTGAGTACAAGTACTTCGCCTACCCGCTTCCGGCCGCGGTCGACGAGCTCCGGCTCGCCATGTACCCACCGCTCGCCGGTATCGCCAACCAGTGGAACGAGGCGATGGGCATCGCCGTGCGTTACCCGGCCACGCTCGCGGAGTTTCTCGACCGCTGCCATCGGGCGGGCCAGACCAAGCCGACACCCCTCGTGCTGCGCTACGCCGAGGGCGACTACAACTGCCTGCACCAGGACGTGTACGGCGAGCACCTCTTTCCGATCCAGGCCACGGTGCTGCTCGCGGTGCCCGGGCGCGACTTCACGGGGGGTGAGTTCGTCCTGGCCGAGCAGCGGCCGCGCATGCAGTCGCGCGTCGAGGTCGTGCCGCTCGATCAGGGCGACTGCGTCATCTTCCCGGTGCGCCACCGGCCGGTTCGGGGCTCGCGCGGGAGCTATCGCGTCACCATGCGCCACGGCGTGAGCCGGCTGCGCTCGGGCCACCGTCACACGCTCGGCATCATCTTTCACGACGCGCGATGAGGGCCCGCCGCGCCGGGGCCACGGGCGATCTGTTCAAGGATGCCGGGCTGGGCGCCGTCGAGTCCGAGCCGCTCGCCGACAGCGCCACGATCCTCCGGCGATTCGCCGAATCACAGGCCGAGGCCCTGGTGAAGGCGATCGACGCCGTCATCGCGGAGGCGCCGTTCCGTCACATGGTCACGCCGGGCGGCTACACGATGTCGGTCGCGATGACGAACTGCGGCCATCTCGGCTGGGTAACCGACCGCAAGGGCTATCGCTACACAACGGCGGATCCGACGACGGGCCGGCCGTGGCCGCCTCTGCCCGGCGTCTTCGAGGACATCGCCGTGCGCGCCGCCGCCGCCGGCGGCTTCGCCGGCTTCGAGCCCGACGCATGCCTGGTCAATAGCTACGAGCCCGGCACGCGGCTCTCGCTGCACCAGGACCGCAACGAGCGCGACTTCTCCGCGCCGATCGTCTCGGTGTCGCTCGGATTGCCGGCGGTGTTTCTCTTCGGCGGCGCGGAGCGTCGGGATCGGTCGCGCCGCGTCCGGCTCGAGAGCGGCGACGTCGTCGTGTGGGGCGGTCCCGCGCGGCTCGCGTTCCACGGCGTCGCTCCCCTGCCCGACGGCGAGCACCCGCTCACCGGCCGTCACCGCTTAAACCTGACCTTTCGAAAGGCCGGCTAGCGTGATCCAGCGGCCCGGCGCTGTGCTGTCCGGCCGCACTGCGTTGGCGGGCCGCCGCCAGGTTGCTGTGCGAGCCGCCGGGCCGCCCGGAGGGCTGGCCCCCGGGCCCGAGGCGAGCGATACGGACGGATGCCGCTGGCTGGTGGACCGCGTGGACTCGGGGTGAGGCCCGCGCCCCCTCAGGGGTCGACGGGCGGCTCGAACGATCCCTTGCGGATGTTCTGGAACACGAGCTCCGGCAAGCTGAACAGTGCCCCTCGGATGCCCGCCCAGAGTGTCTCGCCACCGTCGACCGGCAACATCGTGAGCCCGACTGCGCTCGCGGCGAGGCCGGTCATCAGATTCATCGCGCCCAACAGCGGGCGCGGAGCCACGAGGTCGTCGGTGAAGAACAGGAAAATCGAGTCCCGCGGCTGCATTCGATAGAGCGTCGAGGTGACGACGTTCGACTCGCGCAGGAACACCCACACAGAGTTCTCGTCTCGCCGCATCTCCCCCAGCCGTCGCCGGCGATACGATGCGAAGTCGAGCCGATCGGCCACCGCGTAGGTGTCCTCCACCACCAGCGCCGAGATCTGGGGGACGAAATTGAGCGAGCCCACCATCGCGACGTGGCCGCCCAGCCGGTGGATCGATTCCTCGCGGATCATCGCCTCGCTCTCCGTGTGCGCAGCACGGGCCAGGGCGATGTCCAGCTCGCGGAAGATCTCCGACACGCAGTTGCGAGTGACCACGTTGTACGGGTAGTCGCGCTCGAGCGCGGCCGCGAGTCGGTCTTCCTCACGGGCCGCGGTCTGCACGGCCCGCGTGAGGCTAACCGCAGCGTACGACGGCACGCGCGTCGCCGCGGGTCGACCAGGTCGAGCGGGCAGCAGCACGCCCGCGTGCACGCGAAGCGGTCGTCCGTCGTCGAGAGCCTGGCTCAGCTCGAGCCAGCGATTGGCCGCCGCTTCGAGTCGGGCATACTCGATCTCGGGGAATTCAGCGGCGATGCCCACGGCGTCAAGTAGAGACTGTCGCGCTCGCTCGAACAGGAGCCGGTTGTTCTCACGGATCGTCGTCAGGTGGGTACGTCGGCGCGCCCTGCGGATCGCCGGAAGCACAGTCGCGTCGACCGGGAACGAGTCGAGAAACCGCCAGTGTGCGGTCTCGACCGTCTCGCGCATCGCGATCAGCCGAGCCATGCCCAGCAGCATAGACAGCCCCCAGTCGGGCCGCGTCGTATCCAAGAGCCGCACGAGGCTGTCCTCGAGCGCATCGGCCAGCCGCGTCAGGCGGGCGGCCTCCCCAGGCTTCAACGGCAGCTCGGCGGAGCCGGACCGGATCGCGTCCGGTCGAAGGTGACGCGCGCCGTCCAGCACGTCGAGCGCGGCCAGGGCCTGGCTCATGTCGTTGAACCGCGCCGAGAAGGCGTAGGCCGGCGGCCTGATCTCCTCGTCGGTCGCGACCGTCGAGGGCGGACCCTCCGGCTCCAGCGCGGCGAGCCGAGTGGTCAGGTCCGCGATGCGATCGGCGATGAACTCGGGCCCGAAGCGCGCCACGACGCGCGCACGCAGCGCGTCGATGGCAGGCGCACGCTCGGCCGCGTCCGCCTCGGTGCTTTCGGCGTCGACGAAGAGGCCCAGACCATCAACCGCGACGACGCGCTGCTCGCGCAGGGCCTCGAGGAGCTTGCGATCCCCGTGTGTCGCGGCTAGGACCTCGAGACGCTGACGCTGGGCGAGATGACGACGCGAGAACTGGGCGAGCAGGAGGTCGTAGGTCTCCTCGCTGACCTGGATGCGGCTCATCTGGATGGTGCGGTTCTCCAGATCGCCGTAGAGATGGCGGAAGCGCTCGAACTGAGCGCGCGCCAGGACGAGGAGGCCGGGCGGGCGGTGCTCGAAGTGGAAGACCTGGTCGCCGAAGCGGAGGGCCACGTGCCCGCCTGCGGCGCTGCCCTCGCTGGCGTTGATGTAGAGGTAGTCGAGGAATCGCGGCTCGGCCGCCGCCGGCCCGCTCGCCATCGCCAGAAAGACGGCGAAGCCGAGCAGCCCGAATACCGGCCGTCTCACTTCTTGGAGTCGTACCCTTTCTGGATCGCGGTCCGCTTGTCGGCGCTGTTCGCACTGCCGGGAGGGGCCAGACGCTCCTTGAACGTGTCCACCAGCCCCTGGCTCGCCTTCGCCTGCCCGAGCCCCTCGCCGATGGCGGCGTAGGTGCCAAGGTTCTCCTCCCAGTTCGTCACCCCACGCTCCTTGGCGAGATCTCCGAGCTTCTTCTGATAGGCGTCGAAGGGGCCGCCCGACTTGGCGTAAGCCTCGGTGGTGCTTCGGACGTCATCGAGGTAAGCGGTGTCACCTGGACTCGACGAGCCCGAGCTGCTCGCGGAGGAGTCCGAGGAGCTCTTTGAGCTATCCGAGAACGAGCAGCCGAGCGGGATTAGCAGAGCCGCCACCAGGAGCAGCCAGCCCGCGGGACGCCAGCGGCGAGGACCGAAGGTTCGCGTCACGTGCCCCTCCTAAAGGTACCCGTATCCGTGAGGACTATATCAGCGCTAGTGCGCATCCGACACGCTAGACTTTGGTCGAGTGGGCGGCCGGATCTGGTCGGGTGTAGTCGACCACGGCGTCGACGTCAGACGCAGGAAGCGGCTCGCGTTCTCCCACATCAGCTTGCGCATCGCGTCCTCGCCGAGCTCCTTGCGCCACGCGATGACCGAGTCGGCGTGGTCCGGGAAGATCGTCTCCGGGTGCGGGTAGTCCGACGCGAACATCAAGACGTGATCGCCGAGCAGGTCGATCGCGGCCTTGGTGAGCGCCACGCCTTCCGACAGATCGATGCTCACGAAGACGCGCCCCATCTGCGCGTACTCGAGCGGTGTATGCTTGAGCGCGGCCGACACGGAGCCGCGCACGTAGTCGATCTGCCGGGTGAGCCGCACGAGCCAGTGCGGCAGCCAGCCGTGTCCGCTCTCGAGTGCGCCGATCCGCAGCCGCGGGTAACGATCGAGCATCCCGCCCATCAGCATGAACGACAGAAAGCGCTGCCCGCCCCACGTCTGGCCGGCACAGCGCCCCATCGCGGGGTTGTCCCAGATGTCGCGATAGCCCGGGAAGTACGGCGTCTCGACGGTGAACGCGTGGTACATGATCGGCAGATCGGCCTCGTCGGCCGCGGCCCAGATGGGCTCGAGGTCGGGATCGTCGATCGGCATGCCCTCGGGTAAGAGCGGCCACACTGCGGCAACCCAGTCCTCGCGCGCGTGCTCCTTGATCGTCTGCGCGCTCCACTTGGGATCGCTGGCGAGCGCCAGGATCATGCTCTTGAGACGCCGCGGGTCCGCCGAGCAGTAGTCCGCCATGTAGCGGTGGTAGGCGCGATAGAGTCCGTGCGCCAGATGCGGCGCCAGCGCCGGCGCGCCATAGGCCCAGGGCCCGGGAATGATGAAGTCGATGTCGCGGCCTTCGAGGTCCATGTCGCGCAGGCGCCCGCGGCCGTTGTCCTCGGCGACCCGCGCGGTGATGGGCTGGCGCGTGACCATCTGCGTGCGTCCGGACAGGAAGCCGCGATCGCCCTCGCCGCCCGCGGCGGCTGCGGCCTTCGTGCCGGCCACGCGCTGGAGACGCACCGGCTTGACGGCCAGGATCGTGGCGCTGCCGACGTCTTCGGCGTCGCCGCGCCCCGGAGACGTCTTGACCGTTCGCCGGTAGGGCTGGAGATCGTCGATTCGCTGCTGGAGCTCGCGGTCGGCGTAGCGCAGCAGCACATCGAGGGACGGATTCACGTGAGTGTCCGAATCGATCACTCGAAATCCCTGTCTCATCGCGGCCTCCGTAGCCGAGACACTACCACGCGCCGGCTCGACTCTTCAGCGGGGTGTTCTGCTACGATTCCGCGGTGCTGTTCGCTCATCCCGCCTTCGCCCTGCTGTGGTGCGCGCGGGTCCTCTCCAACCTCGCCTTCAACATGCTGGGGGTCGCGGTCGGCTGGCAGCTCTACGAGCTGACCGGCAGCGCACTCGACCTCGGGCTGGTCGGCCTCGCGCAGTTCGCGCCGATCGTGCTGCTCACGCTGGTCGTCGGCCAGGTCGCCGACCGCTACGACCGCCGCCTGATCGCCTCGATCGGTCAGTTCGTGCAGGCGGCGGCCGCGGCCGCGCTCGTGGCCGGCACGATGTCGGGCCGGCTCGTGAGCGCGGGGATCTTCGCCACCGTGGCGCTGGTCGGCGCCGCGCGCGCGTTCGAGGGCCCCACCTCGACCGCGCTCGTGTCGGACGTCGTCTCTCGGCCACTCATCTCGCGCGCGATGGCCTGGTTGATGTCGGCGACCCAGACGGCCCGGATCGTCGGACCGGCTCTCGGCGGATTTCTTTACGTGATCGGCCCCGCGACGACGTACGCCACCGCGGCCGCCTTGTTCCTGGGCGCGGGCACCTGCGCGGCGATCATCCCAGTGCGGCGCGCCTCGCGGATGTCGGAGCCGGTCGTGCTCGAAAGTGTTCTCTCCGGGCTCGTCTTCATTTGCAACCAGCGCGTACTGCTCGGCACGATGTCGCTCGACATGTTCGCCGTGCTGCTGGGCGGCGGCGCCACGGCCCTGCTCCCGATCTACGCACGCGACATCCTGGGCATGGGGCCGGCGGGCCTCGGGTTCTTGCGCTCGGCGCCCGCGGTCGGCGCGCTCGCGACGTCGATCGTCCTCGCCTATCGTCCACTCCAGTGGCGCATCGGGCGCACCCTGTTCCGCGCGGTCATCGTCTTCGGCGCGGCGAGCGTGGCCTTCAGCATCTCGTCCAGCTTCGCCCTGTCGTTCGCCGCGCTCGCCGTGCTGGGCGCCGCCGACGTCGTGAGCGTCGTGATCCGCGCCTCGCTCGTGCAGATCCGGACTCCCGGCGAGATGCTCGGCCGCGTGAGCGCCGTGCACTCGCTCTTCACCGGCACCTCGAACCAGCTCGGCGCGTTCGAGGCGGGCGTGGTCGCGGCCTTGCTCGGCGCCGTGCCGGCGGTTCTCCTGGGCGGGCTCGGCACGATCGCGATCGCCGTGCTGTGGATGCTCCTCTTCCCCGACCTGCGCCGGGTCCGCGAGTTCGAAGAGTAGCGGTGCGCGCGTGTTGTGGGACGACCAACACGGCCGGCGGCGTCGACAGCGGTGACGGGCCTGGGTAATAATCCCGGCGTGCCAGCGGCGGTCTCGGGGCGTACGCGGGGCGGGTGGATCGTTCCGGTGCTGCTGCCGGCGATCAATCTGGCTCTGGCGCTGCTCCTGTCCGCGGTGGTGGTGCTGCTGATCGGCGAGAGTCCCGCGCGTGCGCTCCGGCTCCTGGCGAGCGGCGCGTTCGGCAACGCCGAGGCGATCGGCTACACGCTCTACTACGCGACCAACTTCATCTTCACCGGTCTCGCGGTCGCCGTCGCCTTCCACGGCGGCCTCTTCAACATCGGCGCCGAAGGCCAGGCGTACATCGGCGGCCTCGCGGTGGCCCTGCTCTGCCTCGGCGGCGGCGGCTGGCCGACCGCGCTCGTCATCGCCGCTGCCGTGGTCGCGGCCGCGGCCGGCGGCGCCGCCTGGGCGTTCGTGCCCGCATGGCTCCAGGCCAAACGCGGCAGCCACGTCGTGATCACGACGATCATGTTCAACTTCATCGCCTCGGCGATCATGACGCATCTGCTCGTCAACGTGCTAATCAAGCCGGGCCAGCAGTCCCCGGAGACGCGTGAGTTCGCGCCGAGCACGTGGATGCCTCAGCTTCACGATCTGGCGCGATCGATCGGCTGGGAGGTCGGCCGCTCGCCGGTCAATCTTTCGCTGCTCCTGGCGCTGGGCGCCGGCGGCCTCGTGTGGCTCTATCTGTGGCACACGCGCTGGGGCTACGCGTTGCGCGCGCTCGGCCACAACGAGACGGCCGCGATCTACGGCGGCATCCAGCCCGCGCGCACGGTGATCGCGGCCATGACGATCTCGGGCGCGCTCGCCGGATTGATGAGCCTGAACGAGGTGATGGGCGTGCAGCATCGCCTGCTGCTGAACTTTCTGGGCGGCGCGGGCTACGTGGGCATCGCCGTCGCGCTGATGGGGCGCAATCATCCCGTCGGCATCGTCATCGCCGCCGTGCTGTTCGGCGCGCTCTATCAGGGTGGCTCGGAGCTCTCGTTCGACATGCCGAAGCTCACGCGCGACATGGTCGTGGTCATCCAGGGGCTGATCATCCTGGTCTGCGGCGCCCTCGAGCACGCGCTGCGCGCGCCGCTCGACGCGCTCTTCAGCCGGCCGGCGCAGGCGAGCGCCCAACGCTGACGAGAACGGCGGGATGAGCGAGAGCCTTCTGGTCCTGGCGCTGCTGGCCGCCGCGACGGCGCGCGGCGCCGCCCCGCTGGTGCTGGCGGCGCTCGGCGGCCTCTTCGCCGAGCGCTCGGGGATCGTCGACATCGGGCTCGAGGGCAAGATGCTCGTCTCGGCGTTCGCCGCGGCCGCGACGGCGGCGGTGACTGGCTCGGCGTGGGTCGGCCTGGCCGCGGGAATCGCGTCCGCGGTGCTCGTGGGGCTCGTGCACGGGTTCGCCTGCATCACGCACCACGGCAATCAGGTCGTCTCCGGCATGGCGCTGAACATCACGATCTCGGGCCTGACCGTCGTGCTCGGCTACGCGTGGTTTCACGAGGGCGGCCAGACGCCGCTGCTCGGCCCCGGCGCCCGCTTCGCGCCGATCCAGCTGCCGGGTACCTCGGCGCTCGGCCAAGTCCCCGGCCTCGGCCTCATCTATCGAGAAGTCCTCAGCGGCCACAACGTCCTCGTGTACATTGCCGCCGTGGCCGTGCCCGTCGTCGCCTGGATCGTGTACCGGACGCGCTTCGGGCTGCGCCTGCGCGCCGTCGGCGAGAGCCCCGGCGCGGTCGACACCGCGGGCATCTCGGTGTCGGCCGTGCGCTATTGCGCGCTGGTGGCGAGTGGGGTGCTGTGCGGCCTCTCGGGCGCGTATCTCTCGATCGCGCACAACGCCTCGTTCATCCGCGACATGTCGGCCGGCAAGGGCTATCTGGCGCTGGCGGCCCTGATCTTCGGTCAGTGGCGTCCGCTGCCGACGCTCGTCGCCTGCCTGCTCTTCGCCTTCGCCGACGTCGTCCAGGCGCGCCTGCAGGGCACGCCGCTGCCGCTCGTGGGCGTCGTGCCGGTCCAGCTCATCCAGGCCATTCCCTACGTCCTGACGGTGCTGCTGCTGGCGGGCTTCGTCGGACGCGCCGTGGCGCCGCGGGCGATCGGCGTGCCCTACGTGAAGGAGCGATGAGCCCCGAGCCGCTCGAGCCCATGCTGGACCTCGCGCGCCAGGCGCTCGCCAACGCCCACGCGCCGTACTCGCGCTTCCGGATCGGCGCCTGCGTCCGCTCCGGCAGCGGGCAGCTCTACGCGGGCTGCAACGTGGAGAACGCGTCGTATCCGGTCACGCAGTGCGCCGAGGCGACCGCCATCGGCGCGCTGGTCGCGGCGGGCGAGCGCCAGATCGTCGAGGTCGTGATCGTGACCGAGGGCATCGAGCCGTGTCCGCCGTGCGGCCGCTGCCGGCAGCAGCTGTCCGAGTTCGCGGCCGCGACGACGCGCGTGCATCTGTGCGGACCCGAAGGCGTGCGCCTCACCGCGACGCTCGGCGAGCTCTTGCCTATGGCGTTCGGGCCCAACACGTTGCACCGTCCGACGTAGACCTCTGGTGATCTTCGGAGACGAATGATGAATTTCGACATCTTCCTGGCTCCCGCCGCTGATTCCTGGAAGGTCGTCCAGCGCGCCGAAGCGCTCGGCTTCACACGCGCCTGGTTCTACGACACGCAGCTCCTGAACTCCGAGCTCTTCGCCTCGATGGCGGCCGCGGCCGTGCAGACGACGAAGATCCGTCTCGGCACCGGTGTGCTGATCCCGTCGAATCGCATCGCGCCGGTCGCGGCGAGCGGCCTCGCCACGCTCAACGCGCTGGCGCCCGGCCGGATCGATTTCGGCGTCTCGACCGGCTTCACGGCGCGGCGCACCTTGGGGCTGCGGCCGGTGAAGCTCGCGGACATGGAGGAGTACGTACGCGTCGTCGCCGGCCTCCTGGCGGGCCAGACGATCGAGTGGTCCTTCGAGGACAAGCGCCGCAAGATCCGCTTCCTGAATCCCGAGATCGGCGCCATCAACATCAAGGACCCCATCCCCGTTCACGTCTCGGCGATGGGCCCACGCGCCCGCCGGCTCACCGCCCGGCTCGGGGCGGGATTCATCCACGCGACGTCCAGCGCCAACCACGCCGCCTCGGCGATGGGCGACATGCAGGCGGCCTGGCGCGAAGCCGGCCGCGAGCCAGCGCGGCTCGCGGCGACCGCGGCGATCGCCGGCTGCGTCCTGGCGGACGGCGAGCCGGCCGACAGCCCACGAGCCAAGGCGCACGCCGGGCCAACCGCAACCATCGCGCTCCACAACCTGGTCGAGCGCGATCAGTTCGGCGATCTCGGGCGGCCCCTGCCGCCGAGCCTGGCGCCGCTGCTCGAGCAGTACCGGAAGATCTATCTCGGCTATCAGCCCGAGGACGCGCGCTACCTGGAAAACCATCGCGGGCACCTGATGTTCCTGCGGCCCGAGGAGCAGGCGATCTGCACGGCCGAGCTGATTCGCGCGACGACCTTCACCGCACGAAAGCCCGAGCTGCGCGATCGCATCCGCGAGCTCGGCCGCTGCGGCTTCGATCACGTCGGCCTCACCGTCCGCCACGGCTACCCGGAGATGTTGGAGGAGTGGTCGGACGTGTTCGAGGGTGTGTGACGCCTCGGGGAGCCGCGGCGGAGCTGATCCGCCGCAAGCGGGACGGCGCGCTCCTCAGCGACGAGGCGATCGCGACCCTGGTGGCCGGCATCGTCGACGGCTCGGTCAGCGACGCCCAGATCGCCGCCTTCGCGATGGCCGTGTACTTCCGCGGCATGACGCGCGCGGAGTGCGCGTCGCTCACGCGCGCGATGACGCGCTCGGGCTCCGTCCTCGACTGGTCGGGACTGGACGGCCCCATTCTCGACAAGCACTCCACCGGCGGCGTCGGCGACAAGGTCAGCCTCATTCTGGCCCCGGTGGTGGCGGCATGCGGCGGCATCGTCCCGATGATCTCCGGCCGAGGCCTCGGACACACGGGCGGCACGCTCGACAAGCTCGCGAGCATCCCCGGCTACGACGCGGCGCCCGACCTCGGGCGCTTTCGCGCCGCGGTGAGCGACGCCGGCTGCGCGATCGTCGGCCAGACCGCGGATCTCGCCCCGGCCGACCGGCGCCTCTATGCGATCCGCGACGTGACGGCCACCGTCGATTCCATCCCGCTGATCACGGCGTCGATCCTCTCGAAGAAGCTCGCGGCGGGACTCGACGCGCTGGTAATGGACGTCAAGGTCGGCACCGGCGCGTTCGCCACGTCGATCGAGGCGGCGCTGGACCTCACGGAGAGCCTGCTTGCGGTCGCCGAGGGCGCTGGCCTTCGCGCGTGTGCGCTGCTGACCGACATGAGTCAGGCGCTCGGCCACCATGTCGGCAACTCTCTCGAGCTCGGCGAGGCGATCGGGGTCTTGACTGGCCAGCCGCACGACGAGCGGCTCCACGCGGTGACGGCGGCGCTAGCCGGCGAGCTTCTGGTTCTTGGCGGACTGGCCCGCGACAGCGCCGCGGCCGAAACCGCCGTGGAGAAGGCGCTGGCCTCGGGAGCCGCGGCCGAGCGGTTCGCGCGCATGGTTGCGGCGCTCGGCGGGCCGCTCGATCTGCTCGAGCACCCGGAGCGACACCTTGCGCGGGCCCCGATCGAGCTGCCGGTGGCGCCCGACGGCGCCAGCGGATTCGTCGCGCGCGTCGACGCCCGCGCCCTCGGCTTGATCGTCGTGGATCTCGGCGGTGGGCGCCGTCGGGTCGACGACGCGGTCGATCCCGCGGTGGGCCTCGCGCACGTGCGCGGCGTGGGCGACGCGGTCGACCGCGATCGGCCGCTCGCGATCGTTCACGCGCGCTCGGTCGGCGACGCGCATGCGGCCGCGAAGCGCGTGCGCGAGGCGCTGACGGTCAGCGACGAGCCGAGCGCCGGGAGCGGTCCGCCGATCCTGCGCCGCATGGCACGCTGAGGCGCTCCGGGTGACGCGTTACCGCAGATGGCGGCCGAAGAACGCGTCGACCTCGCTGATGCTGTCGCGCCAGGCCGCGGGATCGCCGCCCGTCGTCGCGCCGCGCCCGCTGACCGCGTTGGGGTTGACGCGCGTCGCGACGTAGCGGACCCTGCTCCCGCTGTCGAACGAGTGATAGGCGCCCGGGTAGATCTTGATCGCCACCGGATAGCCGGCCTGCTGGGCCGCCTCGGCCA
>Ga0126372_10000363_pt1 | contig 15502 bp, 13 predicted proteins | sample PanSoiMetaPlot_6_FD_92762 | JGI IMG/M metagenome (GOLD analysis project Ga0126372, IMG submission 92762) | Tropical forest soil microbial communities from Panama - MetaG Plot_6 | ecosystem: Environmental > Terrestrial > Soil > Tropical forest > Bulk soil | place: Panama | collected 2016-02-17
AATTAACCTCGCCCGCGGTGGTTTGTTCCTGATTGCTGCGGTGCGCTTCCTTTCGCTCGTGCCGACCCATCTGCACCAAGGCAGAGACCGTTGGGAGCACGATTTTGCCCGGCAAACGTTGCCCATGGCGCCGAAGGCTCGCACCCCTCAGAAGTACCTCGGCCAAGAACAACGCTTTAACAAAGGGATGCCACATGCGGATAAACAACGGTAGAGTGCTTCCGCCATCAGCCGGAGGGCAGCTGGTATCTATGACGGTTGCACAACAAGGGCGACGAACAATAAGTGACGATAAGATGACTACTGCCCTGAATAACACACCGCTAAGACTTTCCTCAATGTTTTTCGCGCTGAGCATATTTCAGGGACACTGACATAGGTTGCAGATTACGCCTACATAGTAGCCAGCTACTTGCACCGAGTAGGCAGCAGACTTGTGCAACAGCGGGATTCTGTCAGTATTGACAGTGTGACCTGGTCGATTAGTTTGGTGAGATACCCAGCATCTTCGTCTCACAGTGGGCGATTTTATACCGAATACCTGCGTAAGTAGTTGGGTGGAAGGTGCTGTTCATGAGCCGTGGCGTACATCAGGTCATTCTAAGGCTGTTGACTATCCTGTTGATTGGTGTCGGCATTTCACTCGCGCAACCGCCAAGTCAGGTACTCCAGCTCCGGACCGTTACAACCTCCAGCTCAGTCAGTGATCCCGATATCGCGGACTCGGAATTCAATCATCATTGCGCTGGGTACATACTGGTTGCAGTTGCTCTGCTGATGTTCGCCGGGGAAGGCTCTCCGAAACTTAGATTCATGCAAGCAGCATGGCCTTTTTTGTTTGTAGCTGCTGGACTTTTTCTCGCCGTCTGGAGTGACAAAGAAATCTGGCCGCGTGGCTTTCTAAGTTGGACCTGGCTCCTGCACCACGACGCCGAAGCGCGTCAACATAAGATCTACGGACTTCTTCTGCTTGTACTCGGTGCGATTGAGTACTCAAGATGGCGGCAGAGGCTGCCTCGCCTGTGCGAGACCTGGACTTTTCCGGTTCTCGCAGCATTGGGTGCCGTTTTACTGCTGTTCCATCCCCACGGGGGTAGTTCAGGCCTTCCGGCTGGCTGGGACAAGCTGCCAACGTCGCAAAAGGCTGTACTGGCGGCGGCCATAAAGCGCGGTGACTTAGAGCGCGTCGCAGCTCGCAACGGGTGGATTACGGCAGACTTCACTCACGATGTTCAGTTATCAACGAACGGAGTCGATCACCTCCACATGGCACATAGATCCGGGATGGCAGCAGAGATGGAAGCCTCGGCTTCTAGAATCGGGTCCGAACTTGATAAGCCGAATCCTGGGCTCACGTCAGCGGTGTCACACTTGAGAGGTCACACTATGACTCCGGCTATGCTGCTTATCGAGCGGGAACACTTCTGGTATACGCTGGTTGGACTTACAGTCGCACTGTTCAAGTTTGTGGCTGACGGGAGATTTTGGCCTGCTCGGTCGGTGCGATACCTTTGGCCTGGGGCGATGACACTGCTGGGCGTTCTCCTGATCCTCTACCGAGAGTAATTTTGGAAATTGGCAATCGCAGGGAGATCCGCCGGATGTTTGGTCGTCAAAATTGGAACTCCCTCCCCGATCCTGGCATTCACTTGCGACACTTTCGGCCGTGAGTGTGCGTGGGAATAGCAAAGAAAACTTAAGAATTTCTTTTTTCGATCACAATGTCAGCTCCGGTCATTGTTTGTATGAGTTTTGCGCGTTTTCAGTTACACCCCCGGAACGATTGTTTCCGTGCGACGGCCATCGGGTCACTGCCAAGGCATTTGATCTGTTGCTAGCCCTAGTAAACCGGCTGGGTCTCCTTGTCGAGAAGCACGGGTTGTTGTCTTTGTGGAGGAAGGCAATCCTGCAGTTACGGTTTCTGAGTTGAGAAGGGCATTGAACAACGACAGCGGCTACCACAGGTACATTGAGATGATATCCAAACGTGTTTATCGAGCTCCGTCGGAAGGACGCCAGTAAGCGTGCGGTCAAAATGGATGACAATCTAGCTGCGGGGGATGCGCTTCAGGATGATCCTGTTTCCTCGATCGTAGGCAGCAATCCCGGATGGACTTGTCGCTACGCTCAGCGGTCGAAACGCTTAAAAAGGCAATTGAGATCGATCCCAACTTCCACTTCCCGCGCACCCACTTTTGCCTGGTTGACGTTTATGAACAACGGAGCCAGTATGCGATGGCACCCGAGTTCGAAAAGCCGTGAATCTCTCCCGAGGCAACCTCTATTATGAGCGATCGCTTGGACACGCTTATGGAGCGTCGGGAAAATGCTATCAAGCGCGCAGGGTGCTTCAGAAGCTGTACACACCCGTTGCGAGTCAATATGTGTCCCTTACAGCATTGGACTCTTCTATATCGGGCCTCGTAGACAACGGACCAAGCCTTCCTTTGGCCGAGCACGACGGCCGAAGAATCGATCGATCCGAATGGTGTTTTCTTCGGTCTGATCCGGAACTGACCAGCCTTTATTCCGATCCGCATTCGCACAACTGTCGCAGGTCGTAAATTTCTGAAACGAATCATCCAGCAGGCCCGCAAAAGAGGCTTTCGTGGCGCAAGTTTTCCTCCACGACTTATTGAAGGGGCAGTTCGGGTTGACCTTATTCACTTTTTCACGCATTCTCATACGTTCTGAGTCTGGCTTCAGTTGGCATGCGGTATTTGAGACACTCCGTCGAATGCTAGCCAGGGTGGGAGGAATCGTGATGAATCAAGATGGAGCGAATAAGATCCGCACTGGAGTGAGTCGTCGTGAGTTGTTGACCGCGGCTTCGACAACGGCGGCGATGGCAGCGGCTGGTCTCGCGATGCCGTCAGGAATCAATGCTGCGCCACCAGAGTACAAGAAACATGCGCCGCTGGAAAACTTCAAGTACGACATCGAAGCTTCTGAAGCCCGTGCCACTTCGGGCGGTTCTGCCAAGGAAGCTAATGTCGATGAGTTCCCCATTTCGGAAACGATGGCAGGAGTCTCGATGCGTTTGAATCCGGGTGGCCTGCGGGAACTACATTGGCACGCGATCGCGGCGGAATGGGCATTCATGATTCGAGGAAACGTGCGCGCTACGGTAATTTCTCCCAATGGCGAGGCGGAGTCCGCCGATTTCGGGTCGGGCGATGTCTGGTATTTTCCGAAAGGGCATGGTCACGCTCTGCAGTGCCTCGGTCCGGACGAAGCACATTTCATTTTGGTCTTTGATAACGGCCACTTCTCCGAATTTGGCACGTTCAGCATCACTGACTGGATGGGGCACACTTCTCCGGCAATTTTGTCCCGCAATTTGAATTTACCAACATCTGCTTTTTCCTCCATTCCGCGGGACGAAGCATACATTGTGCAGGGAAAAATTCCGCCCGCAGTTCCCGAAGACCTGCGCAATCGGGATCTTCCTGAAAATCAATCCCCCCATAAGTTTCGGCTCGCGGCCACTCGGCCGATTGTCTTCACCGGAGGCGAAGAACGCATCGTCTCGTCGAAAGAGTTTCCGATTCAAAAGACGCTGACCGGAGTCATCCAGGATCTGAAGCCGGGCGCCCTGCGGGAACTCCACTGGCATCCGAATGCTGATGAGTGGCAATACTATATTTCAGGACGGTCGCGAGTTACGATCTTCGGCGCTCATGGACGCGTAGCAACCGAGGAATTTCGGCCCGGCCAAGTCGCATTCATTAAGCAAGGCTTTGGTCACTGTGTGGAGCAGGTCGGCGACCAAGCAACCAGAATTCTGATTGTATTCAACAGCCCGGTCTACGAAGAAATTTCTCTGGCGGGATGGCTCGCAGCCAATCCTCCCGCGCTTATCGCTGATAATTTCGGTTTTTCTGCGGAGCAGGTTGGCCGTCTCCCCAAAGGGAGCCAGGGCATTCTCGGTTAGCAGCGCCCAGCGTCACCTCTGTCCTCAAACTCTTATGGCTTAGCCGCGTTCTTGGCTAGCCAGCTCTAAAAAAACTTCGCTATGCCGGTGCTGTTGCCTTCCGACATCATCATTTCCGGTTAGCCCACGCGCAAGTTCTCAAGCGGCCATTAACTGCTACCTCGCCCATGTCAACGGATTCATGGCCGGCGGCATTCCCATCCTTTTGCCGGGACATTGCTGATTTCGCCCAATATGGCCTCGACTCAGGAACGATCTTCCTAGGCGGGCTGTCTGCGGAAGCAGCAGGAGCAGCTGTAGGCGCAGCCTTCCCGGGACAGAACCCGGCGGTTGGCGAGAACCAGATAATGTTTCCCATTGGACGATCCGCCTACAATGCTCTGCTTTGTGACACTTCGCCAGGATGTCAAAACCGCTGTTAGCGGCATCCGGCACGTGGATCTGCAACGGTCTCATGCGCTCTCCCGCTTTCAAAGCGTGGCTGAAGATCAGGACTTCATCAGCAACTCCGTCGTTTTTCGTAATCCTTTACGCTTCATTGGGCCCAACAGCCTGGATCGGACGAACCAGATTACGGCCGATGGTGTCATGGAATTTCGTGGTGGGTTGCGCCTGGGATTTATCACACATTACGACACTGCGCTTGGTAGCACTCTTTCGCTGCGGACAACCGCGCTTGCCAGGAGAGATTTTTCGAACTGACGTAACAGGGGACGGCACCAACCGGAGACGTGCTTCCCGAAACCAACGTAGGATCGCTGGGGCGAGATATAAAAATTGGCGATCTTAACAATGTGATCAGCAACTATAACAACACGATGGCGGGCATTTTGACCCCAGCAGGGCAGGCCTTCGTTTAAGCTGGCCTATTCACAGAGGCTCAGCTGGTAGAGTTCGGAGCGTCACGCCTAAATTCAGCCTGCTCCGCCCGGGCAGGTAGGCTTGGACGCGTTGAAAAGCGTCGATCTTCGCCTCACCTGGGCACTACATCCAAAAAGGGTATGGCGACGCACACCGGAGTCGTTCACTATCGAACCAGCCATCAGTGCTTTCAACGTATTTAATTTCGCGAATTTTGATCCTCCCACTCAGTTATTAAGCGGAATCCTGAATGGAGCACCCGGAACCGCTAACGGCACTACGCCATCCCAGCGTAGGAATCGCATCGGCTTAGGCACAGGTGTCTTCGCCCTTAGGCGCGCCTCGTGTATTTGAGTGGGGGTTAAACTGAATTTTTAGCTTGCCCGATTTTCACAGGGTCACCTAAGCTCAGGAGAACACAGGGGCAACTGCCATCGGTTGGAGAAACCACGCATTGAGGCTTGTGTTGCAACTTGTCGCCCCCTCTTGGGTTAATAGTTGCATCGATGTGAGCTCAGGTTTAGGCAGCCGTAACGGTTATGGGCGTAAAGACAAGTCTTATTCTCGTTCTGCTTACGATGGCCCTCACCGCTTCCGCTCCCATTGCCACTGGCAAGAAAACAACTTCTCAAGAATTTCCTGCGCAACACGATGAGCAGAGACGTGCCTTGCACGCGATCAGTCGATTGACCTTTGGCCCACGCCCCGGTGAGGTGCAGCGCGTGCTTGCCACAGGAGTCGACAAGTGGATCGATCAACAACTACATCCCGAAAAGATCAACGACAGTGCGCTTGACGCTCGCCTCGCTTCTTTCCGTACTTTAAGAATGAGCACTCGTGAGATCGTGGAGAATTTCCCGCCTGAGGCAGTGATTAAGGCAGTCGAGGAGGGCAAACAACCCCTCCCATCCGATCCCCTCAGACGGGCGGTCTATCAGGATGAGATGGATCGCCTGCAGGAGCAAGAACAACGCAAGCAGGACGCTAACTTGAGTACGAATGAGGAGACGGGCAATTCCGTTAAGTCAAGCGACAGCGCGGGCGTCGAGCGTCGCGAGGAAACTCGCGATTACGACAGTGGAGCCGAGCAACTTCCGAAACTTCCTCCGGAGCAACGGGTAAAGGAAATTCTAGCTATGTCACCGCGACGCCGCCGTGCGCTGGCTAGCTCGTTCAAAGGTGCTCGAAGCAGCGATTTTCTTGACGGAATGACCGCACAGCAGCGAGAGGCCGTGAGGGCGCTCGACAACCCACAAAAAGTCGTAGTCAATGAACTGCTGGAAAGCAAAATCCTGCGTTCCACCTACAGTGAGCGCCAGTTGCAGGAGGTGATGACCGACTTCTGGTTCAACCACTTTAACGTTTTCATAGGAAAAGGAGCCGACCGTTACCTGCTCACAAGCTATGAGCGCGACGTCATCCGCCCGCACGCGATGGGAAAGTTCGAGGATCTCCTCATCGCCACGGCTCAGAGTCCAGCGATGCTCTTCTATCTCGACAACTGGCTGAGTGTCGGCCCGAACTCTGATGTTGCGAACGGGGTTCCAAAGAACAGTGAAAGACAATGGCGCAGGCGCTATCGGCGGCACAGTGTCTCGGTTAAGCAGGCAAAAGGCAGGCGTAGCGGGCTTAATGAGAATTATGGTCGCGAACTTATGGAGCTGCATACCCTAGGTGTAAATGGCGGCTATACACAGAAAGATGTTACCGAAGTTGCTCGCGTCTTCACTGGTTGGACGTTGAAAGAACCCAGGCAGGGTGGGGGATTTCTTTTTGACCCGCGCATGCATGAGCCGGGCGACAAAATCGTGCTCGGACACCGCATTAAGCCCGGTGGCGAGAAGGAGGGGCTCGAAGTCTTGCACATGCTTGCACACCACCCCTCGACCGCCAGATTCTTGTGCACGCAGCTGGCAATGCGTTTCGTGTCCGACGATCCGCCGTCTGCGCTTGTCGACCAGATGGCGAAGACTTACCAAAAAAAGGATGGTGACATTCGGGATGTGTTAAAGACGATGTTTCATTCTTCCGAGTTTTGGTCGACTGCGTCCTACCACGCCAAACTGAAAACACCCTTGGAATTTGTGGTCTCCGCCATACGGGTTACGAACGCCGATATCACCGATGCCATGCCCATCGCGCACCACCTTCAAAATCTGGGAATGCCGCTGTATGGGATGCAGCCCCCCACCGGCTACTCCATGAAAGGCGAAACCTGGGTCAATTCCTCGGCGCTGCTAGGGCGGATGAACTTCGCCCTGGCGCTAACTGCTGGTGGTCTCAAAGGAATAAGAGTCGACTGCGAGCGCCTTTTGCCCGCCGACCCACCAACCGACGCCCACCAAGTCGTGGGGGAGTTGGAAGAAAGTTTGCTAGCGGGTGAGGTGTCGAAGCAGACTGAGGAGATTATCGTTGCCGAGTTGGATGATCCCAAAATAAGCCAGCACCGCCTAGATGATCCTGTGCGTCTGCCCAATATAGGCCTGCTCTCAGGTCTTATTCTTGGCTCGCCAGAGTTTCAACGGAGATAAGAAGGTCATTTCATGGCAGAGACATATTCAGCTTCGGCTCACCGTCTGTTCTGTTGAGGAGAAAGCCTGGATAGGGCCCACAAAGACCATAGGAGACACTTCCGGTGGCGATTACAAGACGAGTATTCGTGAAAAGTTCCGCTCTGGCGGTCGTGGGAACGGCCGCGCTACCAGCATTTCTCAAGCGTGCCGCCTTCGGCGCTGCTCCAACCGCCAGGACAAAACGTCTGGTAGTCATTTTTCAGCGCGGTGCCGCCGATGGATTAAACATTGTTGTCCCTCACGGGGAGGAGGCCTATTACGCAATGCGGCCATCGATCAATATCCCGCGAAATTCTGCGCTTGATCTGGATGGCTTCTTCGGCTTGCACCCCGCCATGGCTTCGTTTCAACCGCTCTGGAACCAGCGTCATCTGGCAATCGTGCACGCCGCGGGATCACCCGACCCAACCCGTTCGCACTTCGACGCGCAGGACTATATGGAATCTGGCACTCCGGGAGTGAAAGCCACAGAAGAAGGTTGGCTTAATCGCGCCCTGCGCTCAGCTCCGCCGCGAAACTCCGCTCTGCGCGCGGTTGCTCTTGGGCCTTCCTTACCACGTATTCTTGCAGGCAGCGAGCCTGCGGTGGCTATGAATAATGTCAATGACTTCGGGGTGGATGGGCACGGCCCTGGTCCCATCTCTAACAGCTTCGAAGCGATGTACGCCAACTCAGTGGATACTGTTCTTCACAATACTGGTCGTGAAACGTTCGAGGCAGTCAAGATGCTGAAAGCCGCCGACCCGGCAAAATACAGGCCGTTGCCTGGTGCGGACTATCCCAAAGGCCGGTTCGGCGATAGTCTGAAGCAGCTTGCCCAGCTGATCAAATCTGATGTCGGCGTCCAGGTCGCCTTCGCTGATATTGGCGGATGGGATCACCATGTGAACGAAGGCGGCACGCAAGGGCAGATCGCAAATGTGCTGCGAGAATTTTCACAATCTCTCACCGCCTTTTATTTCGATCTTGGCGATCTCATGGAAGACACGATTATTGTCACGATGTCGGAGTTCGGCCGCACAGCCCGCGAGAACGGCAACCGCGGAACCGACCATGGCCATGCCAATGTGATGTTTGTTATGGGTGGTCCAGTGAAAGGGGGTAAGGTGTACGGGCGCTGGCCAGGACTCGCCCAGTCGCAACTGTATGAAGGCCGCGATCTCGCCCTCACCACCGATTTTCGCCGCGTCCTCGGCGAGGCCGTCTATTGTCACCTCGGCAACTACTCACTCGACGAGGTCTTCCCTGGATTCAACAATCGCTCGACAGAGTTCTTGCGATTGCTGCGTAACTCTTAAAGTCGGCGTGGAATCCATGCCGCGAGAGCACAAGCAAGGTGTCCTTGGCGGCGTCTTTGCATGAATCGCGTTAGTAGCTCAAGAATCTCGAATTCATCAGCAATTTGCTGGTCTTCTTTTCCATTCCACAGCGTTGTCCATCTTTCCACGACTTTCCAGCGGTGCGTCATCGCTGATTTAGTATGTTCGGGTTTTTTCATTGGGAGTTGGCGTGGACATGAGCTGGATAAACATCTTCTGAAACTTGGCCAATCTACATACATTTGTGTATGCGCTTTGTGTAAGCTGATCGCTGGCTTGTGCTGATCCGTCGATACCAACGTGTCGCCATCGCTGAATACCTTGTCCAAGCTGACATCCATGTGCACATAACGTTCACGCGTCTCCATTACCGTTATCAAAAGTGATAAAAAGGACTCCGTTACCCCCAGCTCTGAAATACGAGCTGTTCAGCAGAGCACTCATGTTCTTTTTCAACCACTGATCGGCCATACTCATGGTGCCATCGTGTGCGTAACGAAGGAGGTTGGGGACGATCAGGGAGTAGTTAGGCAGCGCTTTGGCCGCGAGATCGCTTGCAAATTCTGTAAAGGACGCCATCTTTTTCTGTTGCGCTGGACTGTTCACCACATCGCTATACCACGCCACGGGGTTGTGCCGCTTCACGTACTTACCACAACTGCTGCCCATGAACCCGGCCTAGGGGAGAGACTCGGCATACAGCTTCCGCGACATACCCGCCTTGTTGAGTTCACGGAAGATGTTGTCGCTAGGTATGACGTGCGAACATCCACCTCCCGTACAGCCGTAGGCATGCTCGCCACTGCCCGACGATAGCCAGAAGTAATCGAGCAAGGAACCGGATTCATCGGAGTAGTAGTTCGTGGCCGATCCCATTCTGGTCGACCAGCAGGCTGAGCCAAGGCATTCCGACGGGATACACGCTGGAGTAACTGCGGTTCTCTTCAATGATCAGGAACACGTGTGGCCTCGGTGAAGATTGATTGGCAAATGAATGCGGGACAATCGGCTGCACAGAGTCTTGGCCAACACCTTGTCGTGAAGCCGCCGTAATTGCTCCTCAGCTCCAACCAATACATGCCGCGGCGGCAATGACTGACGTGATGAGTCTGAGTTTCATTTTTCCTTTCGCGAGCGCTAGTCCTTGGTATGCGAACGACCTTAGGCAGTGAAGCCGAATGCGCCTTTATGTGGTTGAAAATGGGCCGGTTTTAACCAAGCCGACCGAACGCGAACTAAACGCAGCGGCGGGTAGACTCCAAACTTCGGTGGTGTAGCCGTACCGCATGTTTGACTTCGCTCCATGTCGACCAGGAACGGCTGGCTTATTACTTCGGGAACCGGCACCCGTCACACGTGCTGGAGGCCGAGTTTAAGGTCAAGGCCGCAATCTCCACCGAAAAGCGCATCCAGTCGAAGACCTGCACTTGTGACGACCAACTCACCTGGAAGTGCCAACCAACTTTGATCGTCGCGCCGACGTTGCCATGGGTGCGAGTGCTGTCAGATGGCTCGTAGCTTTCGACCGTCGATTAGCTGTCCACACACGAGGTGAAATCTTCTTCGTCGTCAATTGGGATGCAGGCGTTAAATTGTCCGTGCTATTAGCACTACTTCTTCGCTGGCGTAAGCACAATATTCCGGTAAATTACATGTCCATCTTCACTGCCTTGCAGGTAGATCGGACCGGGCAGGCCTTCGTGGCTGTCAAGGGCGCCACCGGTGATGCCGGGAATTTCCTGGTGATCGATGATGGTGCGCCCATTTTGCACCACCGTTACCGTGCGGCCCACTAATGTGATGTCGAAGCTCTGCCACTCGCCGGGATGGCGCGGCATTTCCGGCGAAGGCGCAATGAAGCCATAGATTCCGCCAGTATGATGGCTTGGCGGCTCCGGAATCGAGTTATCTTCAACCTGTAACTCGTACCGGCCGCGCAGGTAAACGCCGCTGTTCGCTCCCTTTCCGCAGTTGAACTCGATGTGCAATTTAAAATCACCGAACTTCGAATCGTTGATAAGCTCGGGCCCATGCCCAGGACTAACCAGTCCTCCATCTTCAACCCTCCATGCAGCAGACGGGTTTTCTTTGTCCGGCCTCCACCCGCTCAGATCCCTCCCGTTGAACAACGGCAGTGGACTTCCCCATCGCGGAGTGCCAGATCTCGCGAGCGATGGCGCTCGCTCGCCAATCCAGGTCCATTGAGTACCGTCTGGTCCATTCACGGTCCCAACCAGATGATTGCCTTCCACCTTCCCCTCAAACACCAAATCTTCTTTGCTAGCCTCTTCTTCCTTTGGCGAGACGAACGTCAGCTGACCAGTAGAAAGTTCGACTTTGGGCAGTGAGCGCGCATTTCCCCATCGACCGACCATCTGAGCTTTCAACTGGTCGCCTTGCAGCGATATCTCCAACCACGAAGGATACTCACGATCGGGTGCTTTCAGCGTAATGTCCCATCTTCCGAGGAATGGTTTCACCGATGCGGGCGCGCTCGCCGAAGAATTGGTCTTCGGCTTCTCTTGTTGCGCAAACGCAGCAGCTGTAAACAACGTGATGAGAATTCCAACTGCGGATGAGATTCTCTGAGCATTCATGACGCTTGGTCCTCGCCGGATTTGATGGTTTGCGAAGCATCGTCCCAATTCACAGGGCTGCTTCGGTAGTAGGTATCATTGGCCACGTGACGCTCGAATAGTAGTCTACGGTTGACGAACAGACAACACCACCAACAATCCCAATCTTCATCATTGTTCGCTTCAGCTGCCTTGCAAGGCGCACCGAGCCAAGCTGCCGAATATGGTGGCGCTTATCCGATAGCCTTGCTCACCGGAGGGCGTTTGCTTCGTCTTTTGTCTTAGGAATGCAGCCGCGCCTGCATACCTTCCCGCTGGAGATGCGAAAACGCGCGTACACCTGGATCGATTATTGGCCTCGGTAGCGGCTTCGTTCATGCCCATTCCGATTGCCAGTGGATCGGAGTTCGTCATCAGCACGCTGCCAACAGGCCACGAAAGCAATCCAACATTTTCTCGAGTTCCATAGTCGTGAGCATAAGGCGATCTAAAGGCTGCAAACAATAATAAGAGCTGATCAGTGCCCACTACGGAGGAGGAGGATGTCGCATCTTGATGATAGTGGTCAGCAAATGGATGTGTGGCCAAAACAAAGTCCTCTCACTCGTTTCGCAAGGCTCTGCATTGGGGCAACCTGGTGGATTGTTGCTTCGCTCGCTACCCGTGCCCACGATAACGTTCATTCCTCGGGATGTAGCTTCGGCGAGCTGCTGGCAGCGTCGCGGCTGCCGCGATTGCAGGGGCAGCGAGGAGGATAATACGCATCTGCATGGTCTGGCTCGTAATCATTGCGGTCTTCTTGGCCGAGTGGTTCGCCATAAGGTTAGTGCTGTTTTGGCAAGCTTTCAAATAACCTGAGAAGGTGATTCGAACAACGCGCGATTGTTCCACGCGGTTATTGGTTCTTGGAAATGGAGGAAATGTGCAAATGACGCGAAACGCTCGAATGGTCGTAATAGTGGCATGCTGCTTCTCGCTCGCGGAATTTGTGACTCGGCGATCTTTCGCAGGCGACAAACCGATAACTTTGACAGGCATTATCAGCGACTCGATGTGTGGTGCGAAGCACATGATTAGTGGCGACGATGCGAACTGCGCCCGCACGTGTTTCAAAAACGGCTCTCACCATGCTCTGGTGGTGAAGGACAATGTTTACAAGTTGGATGGTAAGTCCGACGAGCTGGACAAGCTGGCAGGTCAAGTAGCGACCGTTACAGGCAAGTTCAGTGGGGATGGTATCCAGGTTGCCTCAGTCGCGCTGCTCCAAAGCGGCCGACCTGGAAGCATCCGCTTATCGCCCAACTCCCCCGCGGAGATGATCACTATTGAGGGCTTGGTACGCGACCTCGCATGCCCGATTCAGAACAAGGAGGCAACAGCCAGGCGCTTCAATTTGAAGTGCGCACAAGATTGCGCGAAGCTAGGATCGCCTCTGATTGTCCTCACCGATGATGGCACGCTATACACTCCAATCTCCGAATCGATGCCGGACACGGACCAACGCCAACGGCTTATGCCCTTTCTGGGCAAGTATGTGCGAGTCCGAGGCCAAGTCTTCGGGCGGGCGGGAACACATGCAATCGCAATCAAAGAGATCGTCGAATTAAAGGAGGTTCACCTAATAACGGATGCCAAGTGAACCTGTCTCCCCAGCCCAGATGTTCCCTCTGGTCGAAGGTCTTGTTCGGTGACATACATGACGTTTGCAGGTATCGACATCGTTCTAATCGCCCGCAACATCGATGAGACCATCAGCATCTATGTCCGTAGCTTAGGGTTGCCAGAATTATTTTGGGTTTCAACTCGATAAACGACTTCAAAGTGCGTCACAAAATCATCAAACCCGCTCAAGACCGCTCGGGCTCCACGACGGTCTGCTCAGTGTCGTTGCCTACCATGGACCGCTTGCGTCGACCGCCAAAGAGTAAGTACGCCAAATTCCACGTCTCCGTTGAACGGATGTCGCAACAGGTAAGCCTCACCCTAGCCCCTCGATGTTCTCAGCTTCGGGAAAAACCGTCTGCTTGCATTTTGGGCGTATTCGTTTGCCTTCTCGGCACTGGGTTGGCCTTTCCACATGCGGAAGTTCATGGCGCTTTCCCCGCCTTCGTCTTCTCCGGCTTGACGGGGTTGGAAGCTAGCTCTCCCGCCACGGTGGTCCATTCCCGAACGAACCATCGCTTTACCGCGCCGCTGGTAACGTAAGGGTCGTTTTTCGCAAAATTTTCGGCAACCTCGGATGACTCACCCTTGAATAGGAGCACGGCGCCGTCAACGGGATTCGCCAGCACTCCGCCTAATACGAGTTCGCCGCGGTCACTCGCCTTCCAGGCTTTTTCAAGGTGCTCATCGCGAAAAGCCGCACGTCGAGAAACGTAGTCATCTCCAACTTCGTAGAACAACAGGTAATGTTTTGTCATCTTCCGGACACCTCGCAAGTACAGATGCTAAGTGCTAACTGAAGGTACTCACTCCCACAGTTTTCCCTAATCTTCAAAGGACTTCCACCCAGCCGTATGGGTCGGCCTCACGGCCGGTCATGATCCTGAGCAATCGGTCCCGTACCGCTGATCCAACTTTTCGCTGTTCGATCGGAGGCAACTCGAGGGTGCGTTCCTGGTACCGTATACGACGCACATGCGAAACGGTGGCAGCAGTTCCCGTGCCGAAACACTCACGAATCTCTCCCTGATCGTACTTCCTTAACAGATCATCGATCGCAAGTCGCTCCTCTTTCACTTGATATCTCATGTCACGGAGCAGGGTAAGTACGCTATCGCGTGTCACGCCCGGCAGGATTGTTCCCGTGATCGGTGGTGTCAGCACTTCGTCTCCGATCACGAAGAAAACATTCATTACGCCACACTCTTCCACATAACGCCGTTCGATCGCGTCCAGCCACATCACGGAACTGTATCCTGCATCACGCGCTTCCTGATCAGCCAAAAGACCGGCAGCGTAGTTTCCGGCCGGTTTGGTATCTCCCGTGCCTCCAGGAAAGGCACGCGCGTAGCGCTCGCAAACCAATACATCCACAGGCGTGGTGTAATAAGCACCAAAAGGAAACGTCAGGATGATGAATTGATACTGCTCTGCGGGCTTGACGCGAATCGATGGATCGTCTGAAAACTGAACTGGTCGAATGTAGAGAGCACCGGCGTCGGCAGGAGGAATCCACGCCTGATCGAACCAAACCAATTCACGCAGTGCGTCGAGAAATAGATCCTCAGGAACGGGGGGCATGGCCAAGCGAGCAGCCGAACGTTCGAAGCGACGGGCGTTCTCAACGGGTCGAAACAGGAGCGGTCGGCCCTCTGGCGACTTGTGCGCCTTCATTCCATCGAAAACAGAAACCCCATACTGAATAGCACTGACACTCGGAAACAAAGAAAGCGGCCCGTAGGGCCGGATTGTGCCCTGCCTCCAGCGCCCGTCGCGGTATTCGGCGGTGAACATGTGATCACTGAAGACGCTACTGAACTCGATTTTGTTGAAATCAACTTCTCTCAGGCGAGAAGCTGGCGCCTGCTCAAGGCGAAATTGGTGGTTCAGAACCTCACTGTCGCCAATCATTCGCGACTCCTTCCACAAGGATCATGTTTGAATCTGCCGAGCGCTGCACATCGCTTTCAATTCAGCATAATCTGGACTATTCCATTCGTCCTGGGCAGCTTGCATAAATCGAAACGCACAAAACCCACTCGGCCAGGCTCCCAGTTTCCTTCAAGGCCCTCGGGACTACCTCGGACCAGGTACTCTCCTCCGGGAGTCAGCGGGGTTGCCGAAACACGTTCCGAGTTTCGTGCATAGGTCGATTCATCGCGCATGCTCTTGATTTTGACGATTAGAAATGCAGCCAAATCTAGTCCTCGGCAAGCATGGTTTTCTTTCACACGGCTAATCTAGCCCACGTTATAGTATGTTGCAAATGAATATTATTCATTGTTAGTATGCCAATATGGAATTCGAAGACCTGCGTGCTTTCGTGACGGTAGTCGAGGCAGGATCGGTGAGTGGCGCGGCTCGCGAATTGTACGTAACCCAGTCAGCCGTGACGCGTCGTCTCCAGCGTCTCGAGACCTCGATTGGCACCTCTCTGTTGGACCGACGGACTAGACCGGCGAGCCTGACCGGCCCGGGTCAAGTCGTCCTGGAACGATGCCGGCGGCTGCTCAACGATTTCCGTGAAGTGCGCGCGGCGGCGGCAAACGGCCATTTACCTATGGGAGAAGTCAAGAT